>OGHW01000853.1_pt1 | contig 29922 bp, 22 predicted proteins | sample 1571641 | NCBI WGS metagenome assembly OGHW01 (sample SAMEA2582066, study PRJEB24529) | metagenome | biome: Human gut stool | place: China | collected 2011 | reverse complement strand
GCAAGCCTCTCCGTCGTGCCCTTCGAGAGTCGGTGATCAAACGCTTTGTCGATCATCTCGCGTCGATAGGCAAGCCCCGGCGACTTCACTTCAATGACCATATTGAAGCGACGCAGCATGGCAGGATCGATGTTGCGAATCGAATTGGCGGTCCAAAGCGTGACGACCGGATTTTCTTCCAGTAGGCGGTTGATTTCTCCCTTGTTGGTGCGTCCGCTGAAAAAGAACGATCCCAAGTCGTTGAAGACGTCTTCGGCTTCGTCGATCACCAAAAGATTGGTGTTGGTTTGCGAAAGGACGTTGCCCGCAGCCTTCCAGAACTTCAGTCGCGAGGTACGCTCCTCTTTCTTTCGCGTTTCCTTTTCGGCGAACTGCACTTCGTAACCGGTGAGTCCCAGTTCCTTGGCAATGACGCGCGTAAGTTCCGTTTTGCCGCTGCCCGGAGGTCCGTAAAAGAGGATGTTGACGCCTTTGCGCTCGCCGGCTACGGCAGACTTGAGGTAGGGGAGAAGAACGCGGCTCACGATCGGCAGATGCGGAAAGTGTTCGACGCTCAAGGTCGGTTCGGGTGCCGGCAAAAACGACTCCTGCAGCAATTTGGACAAAGACAGTTTCACGCTTAAGGTTGAAGGAGACAGCACGGCACCCGGAACAATCTGCTCGCAAAATTCGTCGCCCGATTCGCCGTAATCCAGAAGACCGATGGAAACAAGCTTTCCTTCGGCGGCAAGGGCCTTCTTGACGTCCACGCGATCTGCGTTCAGAGCCAGAGAGAGCGTATCGATGACGAGTGTCATGCCTTGCTCTCCGTAGTCGAACATATCGCACAGCAGTCGGTTGACGAGCTTCACGTCACGCGCACAGTAGACGAAGGCGAGAATGCGGGTTTCCAGATCCGAGAGCTTGAAGTTCTCCTGAAGCAGACGAAGGTTGGTGGCAAAGGCTTCAGGCAAAGCGGAGAGTTCGTCGGAGCAGGCCGATTCCAAATATTGCAGTTCACGGCTTAAGGCACGCGGCATGCCGTTTTCCAACAACTTGGCGGTAAACGGATGGCCGAGAAAAGGGCGGCAGTATGCGCCGATGGTCTCCGGATGACGGGGTTGCACCGTCAGGAAAGGCATCAATCCGTCGATAAAGTTGTATTGAGGCCAGACTTCTTCGATCAAATATCGGATGCGTTTTTCGGGAGCAATGACAGCATCCTCATCGAGTTCCATCTCGACGTCCGTAACTGCTTTGATGTCTTTGACGGCGCCGGTTCCCAAGAACTTCTCATTGTTGAGGATCAATGCTCCCAGATGCAGGTGACGACGAAGTTTGAGTCCCCAGAAGAACTTCGGCAAGGCGTCGTGGGAGTACATGTCGTTGCGGGCAACTTTTGCCCACAAGTCGCCATTGCACAGCAATCGCAGCATCCAAAGGTTGATAACGGAGTGCCCGATGTTGGAATTGTTCAGGTTCAAAGAGGTGGCGCGGTCAGACATACTGCACTTTCTCATTATTTATTTCGTGAAATTCGACAAGTGCAGAATAGGTCTCGATGCGTCAACGATTGACGCATGGAGCGTTCGTTGATCAACTGATGCGCAATTGTTTCCCCTTTTCGCTTTTTTCGTTGCAATGCGACGCAGTCTGTCGCATCCACTCTTACGATCTCCGTCAACAAAATGTTTGAACACCGTCAGCTCATGCAAGCGAACGGTTATGGGAAGAGAGGAGCCGGCATAGCCGGGAAAGAGAAAATGCCTTGGTTTACCAATGTCGATGACCTGATGAAGGCGCTGAACTCCAAGTACGAGCCTGTGATGCATATCGTCGAAGGCGAGAACCTCAAAATTGAGGACTTTCGCAATCAAAAGTTCCGTGTGGACGGCGTCACGCTCAAAGTGGATGACATCCGAGCTGAATACCCGATCTTTGTTGAAAACGGAAAGGCGCGGACGGATTTCTTCCTGAAGCTCTACGGCGATTGCGACGATGAACACCATGAGGTGCTTATCCATTTCCCGCACGAGAAACAACAGCAGGCGCTCGACTTCTACGCAGCGGTCGATTGTTTCCGATGCATTGAGGTTCACGAACTATGGGACAGCGACGAGGACGACGACCACGATGACTACTGGGGATTTGTGAAGACATTCAAAGCCGATAAGTGTGTCAATCCGTTTTCGCTTCTTAACGCGGTGTGTCACTGCTCCGACGGCATTCAGGATTTGCTCAAGTGCCGAGAAACGTCGGAGGCCGGTCTCATTGAGTGCTCGATTCGTGATTTCGTGAACTGCACGGACTTCCTGGTCGACAAAGCACTGGCGATCATGCAGGAATACTGTCGAGAACAATGCTCCCCTGATGGCTTTGACATCTTCTCGACACCGATTGGCGAAGGCCGCTACAAAAAGGACTATTGGAGGAGCTACGTCTTTTGTGACGAAGTAAACGACACCTTGCGAGGAGCATTTCAAGTCACACTGAGGGGAGGACAACGCGGCTGGCTGATTGGCAACAACGAGCAGGAATTGCAGGCCATCGCCGAGAGTTATCCGGTATTGGCAGGACTTGTTCACTCCAAGATCAGCAATGCACGTTCCAAGGCTACGACCAATGTTCCTTTTGATAGGTCCGCTGCCTGGCAGATGAGACAACTTCTCGGTTGCCTTGCCCGCGTTGCCGAAACACCGGTCGTACCGTCTGACAGACAGGCTGCGGCTGACTTCATGACCTGGGGGCTGAAGCAAGCAGATCGGCTGGGCAATCAAGCCTTGGCGTTTTTCAAGGAATATTTGAAGTCTGGCCAATCCAACATAGCCTCGTGAGGTTACCTGCAAAACGAACTTTGGCTGCCAAAAGATCGGCAGCAAGGAGTCAAGAAATGGGATTTTTCCCGCGTGAATTCATGCTTCGCAAAGTCAGACATCACAATTTCTATGAACTTGCCGACAAGCTCGAGTCGGTATCTTTGCTTTCACTGTTCGGAGGCCGCAGAAAAGAAGGGCAACTCTCTTTCGATACGCTCGAGGACGTCTTTATCTGTCCGCTTAAAACGGAAAAGGCCGGCAGTCTGATGTCACGAGTGCAAAACAAGAATACGGCGTCAATCGTCGTCAAAGAGGCATCCGCATTCTTCAACCGCCTTGCCCAACACCACGACGTCTGGATGCGCGAGATTGCCGCTGCCGGTCACGGTCTTTCCGAAGAAGCCGTGCGACTGCTTGCCAAAGATCACGGGTTCGACGTCTGCAACGTGCTTGCAAAGAATCCTGAGAACCTTTTCAAGCTCAATGTTGAAGAGCTCATCGCCTTCGTCACGCGCGATGAGGCGATCAAGTCTCAGGTGTTCCAAAACCTTGTGCACTTCAGCGGTTTCTCGGAGGACATGATTGAGGCCGGAGTCATCGAGAAGTTCAAGACTTTTGTCGAAGCGTTTACTAATGATTCCGATGGTGAGCTGCGCGAGACGGCAGAGGAGCTGCGGATAAGAATCGAAGAAAACGAATTCGTTGCGACAAAGTCGGCCCATCTGCGCCGCAGAGAGAATCTTTCCTGCGACAATCCGTACGGACGCATCGGCGAGTATGTATTCGCCATTGGTTTTCTTAAACCTGACGGCGAAATCAATGCATCGGAAATTGATCCCAACGAGCCGATTTTCTGGCTGCCGGTATCGGTTCACTCGTCTCTGGCGTATTGGGACGAGCAGGGTGTTCAGGAGGAATTGCTCACGCGGCTTGCGCAAAGCAAGTCGTTTGATGTTCGCCGCAAACTCTCAGAACGCCGAGATTTGCCCAAAGCCGTCGTGGACGAGCTCAAGACAGATAAGTCGTTCATCATCCGCAGCAATCTGTTGAGCCGGAATTCTGCCCAACATCTGACGGACGACGAAATCCGAGAAATGCTGCGCGGCGAACTCGGCGTCATGCGCGATTGGGACGATTGTTTCCCGTTTGACAAACGCGTGGAGGCGATTGCGTTGGAACTCTTTACAAACGAAGGCCCGGACGGATTAATTGCGCAGGAATCGGACAAGCAAGGCATAGCAGGCAGAACACAGATAGTGAAAGTTCGGGGAGATAACAATGGGTAGCACCGTCTCTGCAGTGAAACGAGTTCAATTTCGACTTAGAGCGGAGGACAAGGGCCTGCTGCAATTGGCTGCATCCTACGAAGGCGAGTCTTTGTCTGCCTTCATTAGAAAAGCGGCACTTGAGGCCGCTTGCTCTGTTATCGAGCGCAACGAAAGGTTCGTTCTCGGCAGAGAAGATGCCAGAGTGATCATCGCCTCCTTCGAGCAACCTTTGGTTCCGAATGAAGCTCTCTGCAAGGCCATGATGACGGCAGAAAGAATTGAGACTAGTTCGCTGAAGGCTTAATTTTGGAAAACGGTTGGCCGAAAAATCAAACTGTGAAGAACGGTGCAGTTAAAGCGCCTGTAGTCTGAAATGGCGACAACGCAAAACCGCAGGTTTGCGAGGTTGCCATTTCCGCGCTCATAAAACTCGAATGTTGCCAGCTCGGAACAACACGGCAATGAGATTACCGTGCACACCAATCTTCCCAAAGCAGACCTTCTTTTTGAAGCCCTTCGAATGCCCGGTGATCGTGTGAAACCAAAACCAGGTTGTTTGCAATCGCTTGGGCGGCGATGAACATATCCGGTTGTTGCAGAATCCGACCTCGCTGTACCAGAGTAGAGTTGAACCTAGCGGACACGACTGCCGCTTTCCCGTCAAACGAGACGATATTCAAGTCTTTCGACCATTGCTCCAGTCTGGATTGAATCTCAAGCAGACGTTTGCTCGATGGTGCTTGCATCAGTCGACGCGTCAGTCCGAACCACAGTTCATAGCAGGTAATGGAAGAAACAAACAGTCGACATTCATCAACCGCCGCGACGCGTTCAATAAGCACCGTATCGCGCCCGTCAAGCAGATATGAGACGATGTTAGTGTCCAAAAGGAAACCGGAAGCCATCAGAAAACCTCACGCTCCGTCCATTTGTTTTCGGGTCGAATGTGCCAAGGTTCTTCGCCTTCGTAATCTTTTTCAGGCAGATCCTTTGTGAGTTCCGCCAGCATAGCAAACCGGTTTTTGAATCTGGCAGGCAGTTGTCCTTTACCGATGGAGTCCCAGATATTGTCATCGGGATTTACGGTTTTGAGAGCAACGGCGTGTTCAACCATACGGCGAACAGCTTCAGAAACACTTATGCCCTGCTGTTCACACAAATCGGCAAACCGACTGCGCATTTCTTGCGGCAAGCGAACGTTAATCAGTACGGATGATGTCATATAGCCCTTTTTTAGTGTCTTACCTTGTAAGACAAAAGTATAACCGAGAAAAAACAACCTCGTAACTACGCAATATATTTAGACGGCGCGTTCTGTCCTTCGAACAAAAATGTCATGAATTCAGGAGGCGTCAACGCGAAGAAATCGCAGCTTAGAGGGTGTTGTTCTTGTGGCATCGTGGATGTCGTTTTTGACTTCGTTTGTCTGATTCGGCGAGAAGTCTCCTCTGAAGGTTAGGTTTGACAGAGTTCTGAAACGTCGTTTGAATGAAAAATCCTCCCGACACGCATGGCATCGGGAGGAGGAGAGCTGTCAGATTGCCCGTCGTTCGGCGTTAGCGGCCGTTTAATTTTTCAAGGGTACGGCGGAAAATGCCGAAGGCGGTTTCAAGACCCGTTTCGTCGAAATCAAATTCGCGTTGATGGTGAGCCGCCGTTCTGTCGGCGCCGACAACGAAGAATTCGGCCTTGCCGCCGTGAGCCTGAACGCGTCGAGCCAGAAGCGTGAAGTCTTCCGAGCAGCCCAGTTTCTTGCGTTCCACAACGTTCTTGCAGGTGGGTTCTTCGTGAGCGCATTCCGCAACAAGATCGATCAGCTCACGATCGTTAATCATTTCACCGGCTTCACCGACTTTTTCCACTTCGTATTGAACGTCGTAGGCCAAGGCGGTACCTTTGACGATTCTGACAGCCTGGTCAACCATAAAGTCGTTGATTTCGGCCGTTTCGCCGCGCACTTCCATTTGAATCTGAGCGTGTACGGGAATCACGTTGCGGCATTCGCCCGCGCTCATCAGGCCGACGTTGATGCAGCCCAAACCGTTGCCGTGGCGTGCCATGCCGAGAAGTTCGGTGACGCATGTGCAGGCGCAAGCCAACGCGTTTCTGCCCAAATGCGGACTCATGGTCGGGTGAGCGGGCGCACCGGTAAGGCGGATGTCAAGTTTCGTGGTGCAAAGAACACCAGTGGGAACGGTTGTAACTTCACCGGTCGGGCACATCATGGCCAGATGGGCGCCGAGCAGATAATCGACGTCATCCAAAAGACCGGAAGCGGCTTGTGCAGCTCCGCCGCGCACGCCTTCTTCTGCCGGCTGGAAAATGAGTTTGATGCGTCCCGAGAGCGAATCTTTGTTGTCGACGATCCAGCGAGCGAGCGTCAGGCCGACGGCGGTATGTCCGTCGTGCCCGCAGGAATGCATGGCGCCGGGATGTTTTGAGGCAAAACCGGCTTTGTTGGGCAGGTGTTCGGGCTTGTCGGTTTCCTGTACGCCCACGCAGTCAATGTCGAAGCGATAGGCGGTTACCTTACCCGGGCGACCCGTGTCGAACTCGGCGATGCAGCCCGTAAATCCCTGCATACGCTCAAGCATCGATTCACTTACGCCTTCGCTCTTGGCGCGTTCGATGTTTTGCTTAACGAACTCGGGGCTGCGGCCCATGACGTCGTCCAGACCGATTTGCTCGAGTCCGGCATGCACTTTCCAACCGAGCCGGTCAAGTTCTTCGATGATGCGCGCAGTTGTACAGAATTCTCCCCAGCCCAGTTCCGGGATCTGATGCAGTTCACGCCGCAGAGCAACAGCATTTTCAATGTAGTTCATGATTCTTAACTCCAACAGAAAACGAGCGGTTAGACCATTGCCAACGCAACGAAGATCACGCACACGCACATCGGCAGAGCCAGGCGCTTGGTGAGTTCGATGGGATTGACCATCGTGAGACCGCAAATGACGATTGCAACGCCCGAAATCGGACTCATGGTTCGACCGAGGGCTCCCGAAAGTGCAGCCATGGCGCCAAGTGTCGGAACCTGCATGCCGAAGCTTTCGGCGTGCGGCGTGACAGCTTCATTGAAGGCAAACGCCGCCGCGTCGCCCGACCCCGTAATCACGCCCATGACAAACGGGCCGATCGAGCCGCCCCAGCGGGCAATTTCATTGGAGTGCTTGAGCAGATCGATAAAGACGGCCACGAGCCCTGAAGCCGTCAGACCGGCAGCGAAAACACCCGCGGCAATGATGATGCCCAGAACGTCGCCGTAGCCTTTGCCCATGCCGACGAAGAACTTCTTGGAGAATTCCTGCGGATTGGCAAGCGTGACGGCAAGTGTATAGATGGCACCGATCAGCATGGCCTGAGCTACGCCCATTTTGATGGCGGAAAGCCACAGATTGCCCGTCACAAGCAGAGCGACAGGAATGAGCGGCGCAATTGCTTTGAGAATGTTGCAGCGCCCGATATCGTCGGAAACGGCAGTCTGTGCTTCTTCGGTCCGTCCTTTCTTATAGTCGCCCAACGCAAAGCAGACAATCGAGACGCCGACTAGAGAGATCACGCCGCACACCAAGGTGTATGGCATATGAAGACCGATGACGTCCATGACGCCGATGCCGGCCATTTTGGCTACGAAGGGGTTGTGGGACAAACCGGGCGAGAGCATGGAGCCGAAGGTGCCGGCCAGAATCGCCGCTGCCGTTCCTTCTTTACTGATGCCCGCGCGCAGCATGATCGGAATGAGTGTTGGACCGACGGCAGCGGCGCAGCCGGCAGCCGACGGAATCGCTACACAAATGAAATAGGTGATGGCGGTAGCCGCCGGAATCAGCACAAAGCCGAGTTTGGAAAGCGGTGCCGAGAGCAATTTGACCAGATGCACGTCACACTTGGTCATTTGAATGACAAGAGCAAAACCCATTGCCGAGCAGATTGACATGATGAGGCCAGAATTAGTCATGGATTTTGCGAAGGCGTTGAGCGCCTGCATCGGGGTGAAGGAAATGCAGGCTAGAAACAGGCCGGCGGTGATGAGGACCAGTCGTGTTTCATAGCGCTTGATGAGCGCCCAGACCGTAACAGCTACAACCGCCAGAGCAATCCAGGAAGTAACGGTCATGTCAGCTTCTCCTATGGTTGATTCTTCTGGTGAGGAAAACGCGATCGTTTTGCCCCAATTCAATTTTCGAAGTTCCGTACAATTGCAGTAAGTCCCTATTAGGCAACACTGTTTTGTTCTTAACGCAACCATGCGGACGGTTGACGAAACCCAATACTTTGAAGTCTTTCTGGCGGCGGTCCGGACGGGCTCCGTGGCAGCGGCCGCTCAGGAACTTTCGATATCGCCTTCGGCAGCTTCGCGCCGGCTTGTCGGGTTTGAAAAGATGATGGGCGGGTCGTTGTTCGAACGAGAAACCAATGGCGTCAAACTCAATTCTCGAGGCATACGGCTGCTCGAACCGATCGAAGATTGCATGAAACGATTCCGGCAACTCTGCAATCGAGCTGTTCCGAGTGCGAAAACGCAGACAGACCCGATACGTATCTCGGCGCCGAGCTCCATCGGAAACGGCCTTCTCATCGGATGGATCACGGCTTTCGAGAGCAGGCATCCCGACGTTGTCATTGATCTGACGTTGACGCTGGGACCGGTGCGGATGATGCCTCACGGGTGCGACCTGCGCATCAGTCACGGACTTTTCCCCTGCGAGCGAGTCATTACGCGGCACCTGGGCTTCATGCAGCGCATGATGGTGGCCTCGCCCCAGTATCTTGCCGAACACGGCGTGCCGCATTCTCCGGAAGACCTCATACATCACTCGCTTTTGGGTGGCAACGACCTGTTGGACGGCAGACCTTTGGTCGTGCACCGCGGCAAGGAACGCGTCGTGATCCCGTATCTGCCACGACTGCGACTGCACGATCATGCGGCAGCCCGCTCGGCGGCGCTGGCGGGCGCGGGCATTGCCGTTCATGCCTTTCGTTACGACACGCTCGAGTATGTGCGCCGGGGCAGACTGGTGGAAGTTCTTTCCGATTGGATTCCCGATGAAACACCTGTGAGCATGCTTTACCCGTGAACCGTCCCGTTCGGGCCGTTGTTCAGGAACTTGCCGATTTCATTGAGAACAAGTGGCATACGCATCCGGAGCTCACCATTCACGAAAGAGGACCGGGCGAATGGTAGGAAAAGAGGAAAAGCTCAAAACGCCGACGCTGCGGATGTGGCGTGTGTTTACAACAGCAGTCGAGCAGGGCTCTTTTTTGCGGACGGCCGATGTGTTTCAAACCGATGTGGCGTTTGTCAGCCGCGAAATCGGAGAACTTGAAAATTGTCTGGGTGAACCGCTCCTGCAACGCAGCAAGCGCGGCGTCAAACCGACATGGGCGGGCGTGCAGCGCTACAAAGAAGCGATCGCCGTGATTCAAGCATTCGACCGAGTGCTGCAAAGCACAAGCAAAAAGGGTGTCGGCACCGAACTGCGGCTTGCGGTTTCGGCTTCCTTGGCCGAGCTTTTTGTGCAGTGGACGGCACGATTCGGCAGCCTTCCGGCTTCGCAGGGATTGACCGTGATGGTGGAACAGTACGCCGATACGATGCCCGTGGACATGATCGGCTACGACCTTTTTGTCTGTGAAGATGTTCTACCGAACGCGCGAGTTCTTGCGACGGCTTTAGGGTTCGTGCAGCGCGGCATTGCTGTGGCACCCGACTTTTTAAAAACGCAAAGCGCAGTGCGCGTCCCGGAGGATCTTCAAAAACGACCGATTATTGCGGAACGAAGCGGACGAACGCTGATGCTAGGCAAAGATGAGAGTGTGGCCATCTGGGTGGAGCCGACGATGAGGGTGAATAACGCCGGAGCGCTTGCTGCTGCTGCTCTGGCCGGTGCCGGTTACGCGGTCGGCGTACCGTTGTGGCAGATCAGTTCGCTTTTGAAAACCGGCAGATTGACACTGGTTTTGGAAGACTGGCGAATCGCTGCACGCCCGGTCTGGCTTTTGAAACATCCTCACACGGAAAACAACACGCATATTCGCCGCTTGGAACAGTATTTGATCGAATGCTGGGCGCAGACGGAAGGGCTTGACGCAGCGCGCCGAACGTTTGCTCGCAGGTCTCTTACAGACGCGCATTAACTTTAGGGGGCGGATGCCAACGTTTTAGCGGATTCGCTATTCCGAAAAGGAATAACTGCACTTTGGGACAGTTGTCGGAATTACTCCGGCAGGCCAAGATGCAACCATGGAGCCGAGCACTCACAAAAACAAGAAGGTCTCGGCAGCTTCTCTGCCCCAAAACAGGAGAATCGCATGAGCAAATCCGAACAACAGAGCCGTTGCGCTCTTCCCTCCACACGTCGTCAGTTTCTTAAGATGACGTCCGCTGCGGCGGCCGTCTCATCTCTGTCCTGCTGGACACAGGCTCTTGCCAAGACCGATCTGGACGTTCTCGGTGCTAAGCCAGCCGAAACGCTCGACAAAAGCGTCAAAGTTGTCAATACCTATCACGAAATTCATTGCCACGGGCAGTGCATGTTGAAGGCCCATGTCAAAAACGGAAGACTGCTTGCGTTGACCTCGGCCGGTGACGTTCCGCGTTGCGAAGCAGCCAAGACGGACGAATCGATCGGTAAGATGCAGCGTCGCGCCTGCATGAAGGGTTATGCCGAACGTAAACGCCTGTACGCTCCCGACCGTCTGAAGTATCCGCTTCTTCAAACGATCGAACGCGGCAATCTTGCGGGCTTCAAGCGCATTTCCTGGGATGAAGCTATTGACCGTGCATGCGAGCATATCGAAAAGGCGAGAGCTCGCCAGAAGGAATTGGGCTACATCCCCATCTGGGAGGTTGGCAGCACGCCGCTTGCTTTCCTCGGCCCGTACGTTTCGTGCTGGGGCCATCACTCGGCCGGCAACGAAATGGATGCGCTCTTTAACGCACTCGGTAAGGGCGTCAACGGGCATCCGTCAATTGACATGCTCAATTCCAAGTTCATCATCGTTTGGGGTGCCGACCCGCAAACAACGTCGCCGCATCTGCCTTTCATCATGACCAAGGCCAGAGAAAAGGGCATTCCGATCGTGGTGGTTGATCCGCGCTACACGGGCACGGTAGGCGCCATGGCAACGGGAGCCCCGGGCATTACGCCGTGGATTGCACCGCGTCCCGGGACTGACAGTGCCATTCTGGCAGCCATGGCCAATACGATCTATCGGCGCGGTCTGCACGATGAAGCGTATATCCGCAAGTATTGCTTCGGCTTTTTCCCGGGTGACACGGTTGTCAGTCATTCTCCTGCGAAAGATCCGATCACGGGCAAGCCCTGGAAAGGAACCACGTTTACGACGCCTAAAGGTCAGTCGTTTGTGGAGTATCTCGATGAACTCAATCGCGAACACGGCGGGGAAGAGGGCGTGTTGCGCTGGGCCTCTCTCCTGTCGGGTGTACAGGCCGAAACCATTGAGGCTCTGGCTGTGACTTATGCCAAGACCAAGCCCGCTTGTCTGCATTCGACATGGACTTGCGGCGGTGCGCAACGTACCGGCAACGGCATGTACCATGTTTGGCTGTTGCTGTGTCTGGCGGCTATGACCGGCAACGCGACGGTTCGAGGCGGCGGCATCGGCGCTCTGGCTCCCGTTGACGGTATGGCGGTCAAGCTCGGCAAGGCGCCCGCCCTGTGCAAGGGGAAAAAGCACAGCGCATTGCTGTTTTCTCAGTACATGCAAAGCAAAGTGTTGCTGACAGGCCGCGATTCGCGTACGCCCGAACAAATTCGAGCCGACGTGCTCGGCATCAACGGTATCGATCTGGGGCCCGACGCCAAGATTGAAATTGATATGGTTTGGCGCGGCGGCGGTTCAGCCGACCCGTTTAATCAGCGCTCATCCATCAATCCCAAGATTCTTGCCTGGAAAAAACTCGACTATGTCGTAAGCTACGAACGCTTCATGAGTACGACGGCGCGTTATTCCGATCTGGTCCTTCCGGTGGTGACGCACCTCGAAGAGAGCTTCTTTACGGGCAGTCGCGTCAAGACCGACATGAACGTGGTCAACGCCGTCGTCAATCCCATGTACGAAGCCAAGAGCGACGTTGCCATCAACGAGATGATCGCTGAACGACTCGGTCTGGATTGGGGACGCCACGGCATGACGGACCATGATGTGATGCGCATTCAGTGGCAGGGTACGAAGTTGCCTGAAGCCTACAAGTCGGTCGATCCCGACATGAAGCTTCCTACGTTTGAGGAGATGCTTGAAAAGGCCAACCTGCAGCTGCCCGTTCCGCCCGAAAAGAGCGTGATCGCAGCGGCCAAATTCGCTCCCGGAGAATTCCCGACGGATACCGGCCGCATCAATTTCTATTCCCCCTGGCTTGCGCAGCGCGGTCGCGTTCAGGCCGGTGTGGCTCGTGCCCAGTACGTGCGCCCGGCCGACGGCTACGAAGACATTCTCGAGAAAACGCCTCATGCTTCGGGTCGTCGCTATACGCTGCAGTACACGACGCCGCATATGCCCAATCGTTCGCATTCGTCCTTTGACAACACGACGATGATCCAGGACGTTTTCCCGCACGCCGTGACCATGCATCCTGACGACGCGGCAGCGCGCGGTATCAAGGACGGTGCCGACGTTTATGTCTACACCGAAGCAGGTTGCATCAAACTTCCTGCCAAAGTCACCGTACGTCAATTGCCCGGAGTCGTATCGATCGGTGAAGGCGCCTGGTATCAGCCGAGTCAAACCGAATTCTTTGACGCCTACTTTGACGCAGCCGGTACGGGCAAGGCCGTTTGCCATCGTGTGCCCGTTGACGTGGGCGGGGCCGTCAATACGCTGACGATCGACCGAGACATCGGAGCGAGCGACCCCTACCTGCATCTGCAGACATCGAAGTCGGGCGGCTTTGCCGCCGGCGGTTGTGTGTGTGAAGTGAGTGCAACATTGCCCGCCTAACGGCTCAAGCAGATCATCAACGAATACGTCGAGGAATACGAAAATGACACAGTGGGGTTTTTACTTTAACCAGAAGCGATGCTTGGGCTGCGCCACATGTACGGTTGCCTGCAAAGAGTGGAACGAGGGACGTCGCGGCGACGCCAAGCTCAATGGGCTGACGGACAATTCTTTAAAGAGTTTGGAAACGCCGAGGGACTGGAAAGCCGGAACATCCGATAAAGCATCGAACTATGCCTTTTTGCGGCGTTTTGACATGAAGGAAAACTGGCGTCGCGTGACGTTCTTTGAGTTTGGAAAACGAGCTCCGGACGTCGAGGTGGTGCCGCTTTCCATGTCATGCAACCACTGCAATGATCCGGCCTGCGTAAAGGTTTGTCCCGTCAAGGCGATTTCCAAGGAAAAGGAATTCGGTGCAGTCATTGTCGACAGCGCCAAGTGCATCGGTTGCGGAGCTTGTGCGAAGGCCTGCCCCTGGGGTGCGCCGCAATACTTCGAGGCGTTGGAAAAAACACAGATGGGTACGCCCGAGCATCCTCACATGACCAAGTGCGACATGTGCGTCGATCGTCTGCGTGTCGGACTTAAGCCCGCCTGCGTGGCATCCTGTCCCGGTCGTGCTTTGGAGTGCGGGCCGATTGAGGAACTCAAAAAGCTGCATCCCAATGCAACGTTCGATGCCGTGGGCGTGCCGCGCAAACTTGTCGAACAGACAAAGCCCAATGTGCTGTATGAGGCTCGGAAGACCTTTGTGAAGTAAGGAGTGAAACACAAGTGACCGAACATCTTTCCGATCGTGTGACGGCTCTTGCGGCGCTTACTTTTTCTGACTGGCTGCTCAAAGGTGCGGATGACTCGATTTGTTCGAGTCTTACCGCAATGATGCAGACGTTGTCTGAAGGGCCTCAAACCGTGGCCAAGGCAGCTTGTCAGGCAGCACATATATTGCGGGAAAGCTCGATTGAGGAGCAGTCCCGCTGCTGGACACGTGCGTTTTGCGTCGGCGAAGGTTCCGTGACGCCGCATCAAAGCGTGGCGGTGACGGGACTGGTGATGCAGGAGCCGCGCGATGAGGTCTTGCAGGTGATGAGCGATTTCGGCCTTGCTCCCGAAGCGGCATTGCATGAGCCGGCTGATCATCTCGGTGTGCTGCTGGCTTTCTGGGCGCGTCTTCTTGCCGCGCCCGGTCACGCTGACGCCGCGGTTTCCTTTGCCGAGAAGCACCTTTCTTGGGTGCCTTGGGTGAGAGCCGAGCTCGAAGCCAAGCAGCCGGACAACGATGTTGCGATGGCGTTGGTAACTCTGCTCGAAACCGTGATAGACGACTTTCTTCGCAAGCACGTTCGAGTAACGGCTTAAAGCACCGGAATCTCCAACTGAGGACCTGCCGTTATGATGTCTGTGACGGCAGGTTATTTTTCGACGGTTGCGATCATGCCCAGATGGATATGTAATGTTGTGCTGATGACGATGCTGGCGGTGCAAAATCCGTCGGCTGCATCGTCCGATGTGTCGGGTCTCGACCGCCGGTTGACCACAGAAGGCCCGGTGAGACTGGGTATTCTGAGCACAATCGGTGAACTGTCGAGCACAGAAGTTTTCTCCGAGACGGTTAAGGCTTTGAAAATGGCCTGGGGGCGGAATATTGAACTTTCGTATTACGATCTTGACACACTGCCGGAAGCCGTTCGTCGCAAACAGCTTGACTTTTTCATTTCAAATGCGGGCACTTTCTCGCATATGCAGACTCAGGGGCTCGCGCGTCATCTGGCTACGCGGAAAATCCGCGAAGCAGACGATCCCAATTTCAGTATGGGCGGCATCTTTTTTGTCCGCAGTGAAAATACGGCGATTCGCACGTTCGAAGATATGAAGGGTAAAACGGCGGTAGCCGTTGCGCCCAATGCATTCGGCGGGTACCGCGTTCATCTCGGAGAACTGTATGCTCGGGGATATGAACCTGAAACATTCTTTGGCTCGACTACTTTTACCGGATACCCCATGCAGAGCGTCTTTGACGTGATGAAGCAGGGAAGGGCCGATATTGGTATGGTGCGCGCCTGTCTGCTCGAGGAAATGGTGCACGAAGGCCTTGTTGGTCGGGACGAGTTTCGTGTCATCGGGGCAAAGAGGGAACCTCGTTTGCGTTGTTTGACTTCTACCGCGCTGTACCCTGACTGGGTGTTTGCCGCAACGACCGAAGCTTTGCCTGAATTGAGCCGAAAGGCTTCGGCAGCTTTGTTTTCCATGCCGGAAGACTCAGCGATGTATTGGAGCGTCGCAAGCGACTTTACGAGGATTGACCGTCTTTTCAAAGATCTGAAAATCGGTCACTACAGTTACTTGCGCGAGTGGACGTTCAAGCGCTTTTGGCAGGAATACCGATGGGTGGTCCTCGTGGCGCTCGGACTGCTTTTCTTAGGCATATGGCATGCGGTTTTTGTGACTTTGGAAGTGCGGCGAAAGACAGCAAGTCTGCGAGCGGCTATGCAGCAACGGGAAGCCGCGCAAAACGAAGTGTTGCAGACTCAATCCCGACTTCAGGCTCTTGAAAAGGCCAGTTTGGTCGGCATGCTTTCCAACATGGTGGCGCATGAACTCAAACAGCCGCTTGGAGCGATCGCTAATTTCGCAGACGGAATTCGGACGATCACCAAGGGCGAGACCGAACACGGCAAACCGAGCTCTGTCGGAGAGGCCGGACAAAAGTCCGATACGATGGAGTTGATCGGCATTGCCGCAGATGAGATCATCGGACAGACACAACGGGCGAGCGCCATTATCGAACGAGTTCGCGGGTACGCCAAGAGCGGGGCAAGCAAACAAATTGAAAAACGGCAATTGCTCAAAGTTGTCAGTGACGCCGTCAGAGATTTTCGTCTGTTGGCCAAGTCGCCCCCGACAATCAACGTGAATGTTCCGCCCAATGCCTCTGTACAGGTCGATGCGGTGGAGCTTTCTCTTGTCATTTTGAATCTTTTCAAGAACGCTTCTGAAGCGACCCGCCACACGACAGATCCGCAAGTTGACGTCAAACTCGAAAGTAACGGCTTGATGTGGGAGCTGGCTGTCTCCGACAATGGACCCACGGTTGACGTTTCCATGTTTCAGGATCTGTTCTCACCGAAAACGAGCAGCAAGTCCACCGGATTGGGTGTGGGCCTAGCCATATCGGCCCGCATCATGGAGGGATGCGGCGGCAGACTAAGGATTGAGCGCAATCAGCCTTTTGGTTTGAAGGCCGTGATGGTTTTGCCGAAAGCATAAAAAAATGACGGATAGACACACCAAAATTGACGATTTGCCGGAAGCCCGGGTTAAGGCGGCTTGTCTGGTTCGCATTGTTGATGATGACGAGACGATGCTTAACTCTTACCGTTTCATGCTGGGTGCGGTCGGGTGGCAAGTTAAGTGTTATCAACAGGCTCGAGCCTTTCTTGACGATCAAAACGATTCGGCAGGTTGCCTTGTTCTGGACGTTCGCATGCCGCAGATGAGCGGATTGCAGCTTCACGCAGAAATGAGAAGACTCGGCGTGACCTTGCCGGTCATCTTTGTGACAGGACACGGTGACGTGGATATGGCTGTGCAGACGATGAAGGACGGTGCAGTTGACTTCATGCTCAAACCGGTGGTTCCGGATCGATTGAAAGAAGCCGTTTTGCATTGGTGTCGAGAGGATTGCAAGCGGAAGCTGTCTGAACTTCAGAACAATGCTCTGGAAAGCGACGCTCGTTCGCTGACCGAAAGAGAGCGTGAGGTGGCGCAGCTCGTCGTGCAAGGCCTATCCAACAAAGCGATTGCTGCCAAATTGTCTATCGCAGAACGTACCGTAAAGTTTCATCGCGCGTCAGCTTGTGAGAAGCTCGGCGTCGGCACTACGGCGCAGTTGATTGCGCGAATGATGTTGCTTAAAGAAAAAGGACTGGTGTAGGCGGCTTTTCTTTATTGGTCAGCTAGTGCGGTATCTCTTTGCTTGCGAGCTTGTCGTCCAAGATCGCCTTTTTGGTTGCAGCTCGAACTTCGAGCATAAGTAACCGTGCTGTTTTTTCGTCCCGGACATGGCAGAAAAATGCGGGCAAAGTTCTGCCTGGGACTAACCCGAATGCCACCTCCCGCCCGGATCGGCTCACAAATTAAGATCTTTCCCATTACTCTTGACCTGGGTGCAACACGCAGCTTGAGAATTCTCCGGATCCGCGAAGCACAGGAGAATGCTTCGGATATCAGGAACCACCGGAGAACAATATGGACAAGAAAAATCTGTCTCGCCGAGCTTTCTTGCGCACGAGCATTGCCAGCGGCGCATCGCTGGCTGCCGTCGGTCTGCACGCGGCGCCCGTCGGTATCTATAAGCCCGGTACCTATTCAGCCAAAGCATCAGGGATCGGCGACGTCGTCGTGACGATGACGTTTGATTCAAACAAGATCACGGATGTTGTTCTCGACGTCTCGCACGAGACGCCCAACATCGGCCAGGCCGCTGCAAAGCAGCTCAGGCAATCTCTTTTGAAGGCTCAGTCGGCCGACATTGACGCCGTTTCCGGAGCGAGCATCACTTCTCAGGCCGTTCACAAGGCGGCCGCCAAGTGCATCGCACAGGCCAAAGGTGAAATTCCCGTTGAAGTCATCACCAAGACCGAAGCGGCCGATGACGGCGACTGGCTCGGCAAGCCGCCCGAAATAGCGGAAAAAGACATTGTCGATACGATCAAGACGGAAATTCTCGTGATCGGCTGCGGTACCGGCGGTATGTTTGCCGTTGCCGCTGCGGCAGAAGAGGGGGCCAAGGTGATCGGCATCGACCGATTCCCGACCGGTACCGGCATTCGCGACGACTTGGCGGCCATGAATTCCCGCTATCAGAAAAAGCAGGGAACCAAGATCGACAAGTTCGAATTCATTCGCGCCGTGACGATATACGCTGCCGGCCACCTGCAGCAGGATCTGGTCAAGGTTTGGTGCGACAATTCCGGCGCCACGATCGATTGGTACGGCGATCGTCTGGCCGAACGCGGCGTGGAACTCTGGCACGAATCGGGCGACAAGGTCGATTCCGCTTACCATCATCACTTCCCGACAGGTCATTCGCCTCGCTGGCGCACGTCCGACGACGGTACCGGCAAGCCGCTTAACGGCAACAAGGTTCTGTACGACTACTGCGTCAAGAAGGGAGCTCGCTTTGACTACAACACCAAGATGGTTGAGCTCGAGCGCAAGAACGGGCGCGTTACCGGGTGCATTGCCACCAATAAGGACGGCAAGTACGTGCGTTACGTTGCATCCAAAGGTACTGTGGTTGCCACCGGCGGCTATTCACTCAACTACAAGATGCTCGAAGCGCTGCAGCCGTGGACGCTTCGCGTGATCGGGCGCAACCGTTCGGTGCAGGGGCGCTCATGGTGACGGCATCCGCGCATGCCTCTGGGTCGGCGCGAAGATGGATGAGACGCACGCCTCCATGAAGTTTGACCGCTGCGCCATCCGTCCGAATCAGAAAAACGGTCCCGAAACGGCCAAATCGGGTGACGTCGGTATGTTCTGGATGGCCTCTCAGCCTTGGCTCAAGGTCAACGCAGACGGTCACCGCTTCATCAACGAATCGGGTACCTACGAAGCCATTCTGCACGCCGACGAATACCAGAAGGGGCATTGCCACTACACGCTGTTTGACTCCAACTGGACGAAGTATGTGCAGCAGTTCAAGATGCACGGCTGCTCGCGTCTGTATCCGTTCGAAAACGGCGCCGATCCCAACATCCCGTGGCAGGTTTTCCAGAAGAAGTATTTCCCTGCGGCTCCGACTTTTTCTCAGCTTTGAGCGCTTCCTAAAGCTCAGGGCTGTCGAGCAAAGCTGTCCGTAGCTTCAGTCAACGCTCGCAACTCTCCGTCCAATGCTCAAGCCTCCTTGATCGGCAAGACAAAACGCCCGTAGCCTCCGCGACGAATGCCGTCCGGATTGATGAGTTTCATTTCTACAATCAGAAAGAGGTTTTCAGCCGGACTCGGTTGAGTTCTTTCATTTGACGGAAGGCCGGATGGTCGGCTCCGGCAAGTTTTTGCATGTTGAAAGCGGATTCGTCGGAAGCAAAGTGATACACAAACGCTTTGCCGGCAGGGATACTTCCACGACTTCGCTTGTCGGAATGTCATAGCGCTACGCGATGGATTTCGGAAGAATGACGCCCCAGCACGGCAAATATCGCTTGTCGCCGGACTCGACAGCTTTGAGATGCATGGCTGACTTTGCGATGGGAAGCCAGCTCGTCCAGATTTTGAGAAGTGGGTAGATGCGTTCGTCGTGGATGAAGTTCGAATCCATCGTGTGCGGAAGGAAATAGTGTGCTTCGACTTCCCGAACTTCCCAATCGACGGGCTTGATGCGTCGTTTTTGCTGTCAGGCATGGACACGTTTGTGTTCATCGAGAACGGCTGAGATACGATCAGCCTGCTTGCGCAACTCCTTGACTTTTTCATCCAAAAGCAGCAACGCTTCGTCGGCATCGGCCATGAGCATCGAGCGCATTTCCTTGACGGTCACGCCGTAGTTGCGCAGACGCATGTATTCGAGAATGCGGGAACACTGATCGAAGTTGAAATAGCGGTAGCCGTTCTCCCGACGGTGTACGTCGAGTAGGCCGCACTCTTCGTAGTGCTTCAAAAAGTTGGGTGTAACACCCATGTATTCGGCAAACTCGCCGATGCGGTAGTTTGTACGAGGCGATTTCGGTTGCTTCATTGATTTCGAACGTTTTTTGGGTTTTGCACTCAACAATGATCGCACGGTTTTTTGCGCAGGTGTGAGATAAGGTCGACTCAAGTGATGTCGGAGCAGGGCCAACAAGTTTGCTGCCGCAAACGCGAAAGACATTTCTTTCTAAGATTGCAGCAGCGAAACTATTAACGACGCATCTTAATAGTTAACAAACTGCCACCGCGTAGCGCACTTCCTTGATTTCAAAATTTTGCGAATCCGACCTGCGCTGCGAGCCAATTTGCACATGAATCTATGGGGGCGATCCTTGAGCCCGTCGATTTGTGCATGAGCTCGACAGCCGATATCAGTCTTCAAAGCATGGTTAACGTACTCATCATTGTTAAGTTCCGGAATGTACGGCGGCAAAAAGAACAGCTCAATGCGCTCCTTGTGCTCTGAAGCCCATTGCCTAACCAGTTTGCTTTTGTGCACGCAAAGATTGTCTCCGATCAGGAATATCTTTCTTTCCTCATCCTCGTTCAACTCTGCTATGAAGGCAATAAAAGACTCCTGATTCGAGGGCTTATCCTACACTTTGAACTGCAATAGCCTTTGGTTTGAGATGGCCGAAACCATAGTGTCCGTTTTCCAACGACCGTTGTAGCACTGCAATATCGGCGTCTTCCCAACCGGCGAATACCCCGTCACCCAATTGGTGTCGTGCTTCACAGCTGTTTCGTCTGCCACGAAGATGATGGCGTTTGCGGCCTTGGCCCTCTTGGCGATTGCAGGATACTCTTCGAGCTTCCATTTCCGCACCCGTTCGTCGTCTTGCTCAATCGCTCGCTTGGCCGGGCGCTGGACGGTTAAGCCCCAAGAGCGCAGGTACACACCGACGGCACTCATAGAAAGTTCTACCTGATACTCGCGCATGATCAAAGCCTGCACTGCACGTCTTGTCCAGAGAGCAAAGTCGAATTTCAGTTGCTTGGGATTTATGCCGAGGATCTGCAGGAGGATCGCGCTTCTTGTTGTTTTGTGAGCTTGGCGCCGAGTCCTTTGGGGCGACCGCGTTGTCCGCTCGTCGAAGCCTGTTCTTCAGTGAAGGCTGCTGCATTACGGAACCACTTATAAACGGTTCCACGCACAACACCCAATGCTTGAGCTAATTCGACAGCTCGAAATCCCTCGCGACGCATAGCAGAACGGCGTTCGCGAAGGACTTCAAGTTTTTCTGGACTATGTCTGCGGGCATCTGATGCTTTCATAGCCTGATTATTTCAACTTGTTATCCATTTCACTGTCGAGTTAATAGTGCAGTTCTCAGGAAGAATGTTTGAGATTTATTTCAGATCAGAGTTGCAAATCTGTACTCCGTAGCAACCAGACAGAAACCATTTTGGTTGATGCCTGGGGAGGAGGTAACCATTGTTTCGGTGTCTGTCTCCAACTTCTACAATAGTTTCATCACCTGCGCCGCTTATGGCTGTGTATCGATCAGTCTTTATGTCCCTTATAGCCTCGAATTTCCTAACTGCAGATGAGGCGCAGTATCAAGAGAGACATCGATTTGACTAAACACAGATTCCTAATCAGGTGAAAGTTTGAAATAATTCAGACAAAGCTGATCATTCAATCCGCTGAAAACAGGGAGGTAATCTGATGACTACAAATCTGTTCACAACGGTCTGCGCAGCCCCCCCCCACACACAACTTCAGGCGCTTAAACGCTCCGTCCTTGCACTAGCAGTCATTGGGTTCGGATCTACGACTCTTGCTTCTGTAAAAGCAGCTCAGTATCAAACAGCCATTACCGGATCGGAAACCGGCTATGAAGCCATCCGTTCTGAAGGCGGCTCGGGCTTGGTATACACCTTCTCAGAAGGCGACAGCATTGTCTTGAGTAATTCGGACCGGGCGATTTATGCTAATGACAACCATCTGACTATCCGAAACAAAGTCGGTATTTCAAACAGCAACGAAGACTCTCAAGTCGTTGTCTACAGCCGCGCTCTCTACGCCTACACCGATGGCATTATCGAAACGGATGATTTGACCATCGAATCCTCATCCGTCAATGCCACGGATAATGGTTGGGCAGTCGCGTTTGGTTTGGATACTGTCGGCGGCTCGATTTCTACCAAGAACATTACTGCAAATGTTTCCGCGACAGGCGCGCCGGGTTCTGAAGTTGCCAATCTTCAGGCTCAAGGATTCAGGGGTTCGTCAAATGGCTCCATTTTGATTGATGGAAACGCCAACTTCACTTTGAGCACGCAAAATATTGATTCTTATGGTTTGAGCGAGAATTCGAATATTGCCGGCGCTGTCTTGCAGTCTGGTTCTTCGCAAAGTCAAAACCTGACCATCACCGGCTGCTTTACCGTCAACGGATCGACTATTCTGACTAGCAGCAGTAGCGATGCAACAGCCCTGGCTGCCGGCATTGCCGTTTACGACACCGGTACGGTGAATGTCGGTTCGCTTTCGGTTGATCTGTCCAGTATCGTCACAGGTGAAAATGCTTCAGCTGAAGCGGTAGGCATTTTATCTTCAGACGTAGGCTTGCAAACGATCCAGTCTGGAGACTCAGACATTCATGTGAGCGCCGAGGCGAAGCAAGGTGGCGATGCTCATTCCCTCGGTATTGCGAGTTACGTCGGCGCGACGATAAAAGTTGGAGCAGGCGTCATTGAGGCGAATGCGGTTTCCGACTCCGGATCGCCCGGCTCTGCCGGTGCGTATGGCATCTTGGCCAACGGAGGCAGCCTCTCTAAAGGTGCTGGCAACATCACCGTCGAATCGAGCGGGACATCCTTCGGCATCTGGGCCGGTTCTAATGGCGTCGTCAATTATGACGGCGGGACGGTGACGGTGACCGGCTACGACGAGACCTACGCTGCCGGCATCTGCGTGAATACGGGTGCTACTGTCAATTTGAATGGCAATACCGAAGTCAATGCCGGATTTGCGCTTTTAGGAGCCGGTACAGTTGTTGTTCAAGAAAATACGATTTCTTCCTTCAACGGTTACACCCATGAATATACTGGCGACGCTGTTATTCTCGGGAAAGCGGCCTTGGGCATGAGTTCGGCTCAAGCCTCAACCTATTCTGACGCCTCTGATGCGGCATCCTTGACGATTTGGGCCGGCTCAGTACTCAACGGCCGTTACACCGTCGGAACCCAGGCCCAGGTGGGATCCGGCTCCGGCAGTTCTTTGGATTTGCTCTCGGACGGCACGCTTATCATTGCAGCCGGTAGCGACTATGACGGCAGTTCTGCACTAGTGACTGTTGACTCTGCAACGGCTCAATCCGGCTCTGTGTTGCGGTTGGTCAACGCTGCCCGGGTTCAGAACGGCACGACGGTTTTCAATGTCGTAGACGAGTCAACGGCACCTGACGCTTATATTTTTGAAACAGATAACCTACTGACGGAAGTCCTCGACAACAAAATCGTCAAAAAATCGGCTGAGAGTGTGTTCGGTTCAGACCTTATCATGCCGAACACTGTCAATGAAGCCATGAACGGCGCTTCAGGCGAAGGTATTGAACGCATCATTGCCTTAACGTCTGATTCTCTCAAACCGGACGCTGCCTCAAATGCGCTGAACCGAATTGCCTTAATGAGTGCCGCCGGTGGCGCTCAGATCGCAGCTTCGCATGCGGTCGGAATGATTGACGATTCCATCATGCGCCACGGCTCTAAGCTCGCCGCGCTCGGCCATGAATCTCTAGGTGCGGATCTTTGGGTCGATCTTTCTGGATCCTTCAGCCGTGCACATGACTTCAAAGCCGGTTCGGCAAGCTATGGCTTCAAAAGCGATTTGGCTGGCGGTACGGTTGGTGCAGACTGGAACTTCTCAAGCGGCGTTGCTGTAGGTGCGGCTCTCAGCTTCGGCACCGGTTCGGTTCGCGGTCAAAACGCTGCATCGGGAACCAAGAACGATGTTGATTATTGGGGCGTTAACTTCTATGGCGTCTGGGATGCCGGCCTGGTTAATATGATCGGCTCTATCGGTTGGTTGCAGACAAACAACGACATTTCCCAGGACGGACGCAACGCAGCCCCTGATGTCTCAGCATTCACCATGTCGGCACGGCTCGAAAAGACGTTTGCGCTGGGCGCTGGCTATGCTGCGACACCACATATTGGCGTCCGCTGGGCGCATATCAATATGGACGATTTCGTTTCTGGCGGCTTCAGCTATGAAAACGAAACAGTAGATCTCATATCATTTCCGATCGGTGTCGCCTTCACGAACACGTTTACCGCAGGAACCGCAGAGCTGAAGCCATTCCTGGACATGGAGATAGCACCGACAGCAGGCGACAAGCACACCGATAACCGCATCGGATTAGTCGGCGGAGCAGTAGAAGATGTCATCGACACGCGCATAGCCAGCAGTGTGGTTTATTCCGCCAAAATTGGCTTAAGCGGCAATGTGGGCATAGCTCATAACTTCGGACTGTATTACGGCGTATCTGCCGGCAACGGAGAGTATGTCTCACAGCAGCTTAAAGCCGCTTACCGCTTCATTTTCTAGTACGAAGTCAATTCAACAGCGATTAGTAAGCCATTTACCAATCACTGTACATGCCAAGAGCACAGCCATTGTGCTCTTGGCAAATGCCGAGATATTCTGGACTTTCGTCAGAAGGTCCACCGCAGGCCTGCGTTCAGGATAAAGCCGCTGTCTACGTCTCCCGCACTCGTCTCATATAGAACATTCGCAAAGAGTCGCTTGTGATCAGACCATTGATACGAGATGTCAAGCCCAAACTGTCCCCAGGCATCGTCAAACTTATCTTTTTGCTCGCGCATCTGTGTTCCCGACGCGAGAGTGGCTCGATACTCACCCTCAAATTCCTTGATAACGGATGCGCGTACAGCCAATTGGAACGTTTTAGAAAAATCGGCACCGAGGGTGAAACCTGCGCGTCCCAGAAACGAGGTCATGTCATCAAAAATCACCGATACGCCGGTGTTTGTCTGGTCATCATCAAACCACAGGCGCCCGGCCGTAGCCTTGACGTGCGGCTCAAAGAACCAAACAGGAGAAAGGGAAAACTTGCGTCCGATTTCAATTGAAGCCGACAAGGCATGAGCGTGCGCATCCCACGTGACGCGACGACCTTCCGAGTCAAGGCTGGCATTATCGTTTGTCATGTAGGCATAGCGAATCGAACTGTCAATGTATGCGCCTGACTCCCACAGGGACACAAGGTAGAGACTCAAACCGTACGCTTCATTGTCTGAAGAACCTTCAGCGTAATCGGCGTTACCTCGCCGAAAATCCAAGGCTGAGCCAATATAGAAGTCCACATTGTCCGCGGGCTTAATGTTGTGATCGTACCCGGCCTGCACACGAACGTAGTCGCCGTCAAAGGCATGGGTACCAGAGCGCCCGAGCGACCCGTAACTGACTCGAGCCCAGCCGGCGTTGGGAGCCAAAAGGTTCGGATGGCGCAGTTCACTTAAGCGATCGCGCAAGATGTCGGTTTCCTGTCGCCACATCAAATAGTCAATGGCACCGCTTGCGCGCACCGTGGCCGTTGTCGTGGTTTCTTCTTCTTCCCCGGTAGAGGGATCTTCAACATGTTGAGTACCAGCAAGTTTCCAATCTGTCGTGAACCCCTCGGTAGAGCTTTCGCTCTTTTCCAGCGTATGACGCTCCCAAAACAAGTCTCCTTCTGTGTCCAGAGCTTCAAAAGTGCCTTGCTCATCGGCAACCGACACCAACACAGTGCCGATAGCGTCAGCCGATGCATCGTCTGCTGACACGGTGACATAGTGCGTGCCTGTGTGTGTTCCGGTCACCAACAACCGGTCGGTTTCCTTACTTTGAGTATTGATCTTGAAATCAAATACACCGGATTCACCCGATAAAGAAGCCGTTGAGAGTGTGACGAAATGCGAAGCTGCGCGGAAGTTAACCCGCCCGTTGCCGGCGACGACAAGATCGGTAGCAATAGAGTCGTCCGTCATGTTCCAGATGGCACCGTTAGCAAACTGCAGATTGTATGCGCCGGCTTCTTCTGCGGGAAGCTCAAAAGTTCTCCCGGTGAAATGAGACGCTTCGTTCATGAAGTTTGCCGACACCAGACCGCCTGAAGCGACAAAGAGATCGTTTTCGATCACGACATTGGTCGTGGTGGACTGAGCAGCATTGATATTGACTTCACCGTTGTCATGGACGGAAATAGCATACGCCGCATCATGTTCGGTGGCTGTACCACTTGTAAAGGTCTGCCAGTCGGTGCCGACAGCAGGAGCCTCGGACTGTGCCGAAATGTTGCGAATAGTGAGATCACCGAGGAAGTTGACTTCGCCGCCGGCCACTTCAATGCCCGCAGCATACGCTCCCTGTTCCGGCGCTCCGGCCGTGACGGCATGAATATTCTCGATGATGGCGCTGCCGTATACATTCATTGTTGTTCCCGGCAGTTGGATTAACACACCGTAGGCATCGGCCGTGCCACTTGCATTGAGCGAATGGATATCGTGGATGTACAGGTTTCCTCCGCCGACCTCGGAACCGAAATTCCATTCATGATTTCCGACGGGTACACCGTCCGCACGAGGGTCGGACAGCAGACCGGCGACAGATGTATAGGAAAAAGTATTGCTCAGGTTTCCAGCTTTAAAGGAGATATCGGTTGTTCCGCCAATGTTCAATGTCGCACAGGAAGAGCGAATGCCGGAAACAGTTTGTATGACGGATTGGTTAGAGATGGAAACATAATCCGAACTGAAGTCAATTTTCAAATCGCGATCTACTTCCAGATTGCCTCCGTAATAGAGAGAAATGACGCCTTGACCTTCCATGGCGATGCCTTCATAAGCAACATCAAGAGAACCGTTGCGAATTGAAAGATTGACAGGCGTTCCGTCATTGACGCTGTTGATAGCATTTTCCGTCCAGCCAGTCGGAGTGTGCAATTCAACAGTCCCGCTTTCATTCATGAAAGTGATGGTAAGGCTGTGAGGTGACCGAAATGTAATAGGGTAATACGAGCTTGTTCCACTGGGTATAACTTGAAGAACGGAGTCCTCAACATTAATCTCTCGGTCGGATCCATTGACTTCGATTTGGCCGTTAATGACCGTGGCGGTAGCGGAAGCAGAAAGGGATAGTGCGATGACGGAAGCTAAGGAGAAAATAGTCCGTGAAAACATGGGCCTGTCAGCGACAGACGGGGGGCAAACGACTCATTTTTTGAAGTAAAAAAGTGGATTAAGAAGAACCTGAATTGTTGCGCTCAATCGAAAAGGAAAAACCTTGGGAATCAACAAGCACACAAAACTAGAGCGTCGAAGTTTCCAAGACGTCTGCTACGACTTCTCAACTTCGGAGGTTATACAAATTCAATCGTCTTTGCAGTACCGAGCTGGGAAAGCCCCGAATTTCAATTCGGGGATGAGAGGCTCGTCCCTGTATGATTGAGGTTATGAAAACCTACAAGTTCTAGCTCTACAGATCAAAACGCAATAAGAAACTGCATCGACAGATCAATGCGGCGGCTTTGGCGTGGAATCACTGTGTGGCACTGACTCGCAGGTACTACAAAGGGTTTGGGAAGTCATTGCCGAAGTTCAAGCTTCAAAAGCATCTGACCGAACTGAAGGTCCGCACGCCGTATGCGTACCTAACAGAAATAGGCTCGCAGCGTACGTCGGATTCACAAGATTTTTGGAATCTTGGAAGTGCGCTACTCGACGGCAGTTTGCTGACTATAGAGCTGTCTCGTTAATAATCAGCCGGAAAAAAGCCGAAATGATTCTGTCCGGTTGAAGCACGGCCAGAATCGCCGGGTAATCTTGTCAGACACACGGCGAGCCATTGGCATGTCAACCCAGTTTCTTGAGCGCCATCGCGACGAGCACTTTGACGCCTTTGGAAAGTTGCGCGGTGTCAAACGTCATGTTGCGGGCGTGCAGTCCCGGCGTGCAGCCGGCTCCGAGCCCGAAGTACGCCGCTTTCATATTAGGCTTGGCCTGCTTGAAGTAGTGGAAGTCTTCTCCGCCGCCACCGCAGTCGGGAGCCAATTTGTCCGCTCCGAGCTCTTCCTTGATGGTTTGCGCCACCTCGGCGACGAGATCTTCGTCGTAGATGGCTGCCGGAATAACGCCGCCCGGGAATTTGATCGTCGCTTTGGCTCCGATACTTGACGCTGCGCCTTCGATCGCCCGCCGCACTTTCGCGAGAAGTTCGTCCATCAGTTCGTTGGTCTGAGCCCGCACGTCCAGGACAAGTTCGCCGCGATCTGGAATGATGTTGGAGGCCGACGACACAGCCGAAATCGAGGTGACTTTGCACGACCAAGTCAGGGCAGGATTCATCTTGATCGCACAGATCGCATTGGTGATCAGCGCTGCGGCTTCCGCGCAGTTGACGCCCAGATGGGGACGAGCCGCGTGAGCCGACTTGCCCTCGATCTCCACGCAGAGGAATGTGCTTGCCGAATGCCGCACCGCTGCGCAGCACGTGCCGGCCGGAATGTCCTGAACGGGCCGCACATGAAGGCCCAGCGCAATGTCCACGTCGTCTATGACGCCGTCCTTCATCACTGCGAGCGCTCCTTCGAGCGTTTCTTCGGCCGGCTGAAACAGGATCTTGAGCGTGCCTTTTTTGACTTTGTCCACGAGTTCGGCAGCCGCCGTCAGAACCATGGCGCTGTGGGAGTCATGACCGCACGCATGAACATACTCAATGCTGCCGTCTTCGTTCTTGAAGGGAAGCGCATCCATGTCGGCGCGCAGCATCACAACGGGCCCGGGTTCTTTGCCGCGGACTACACCCACGACACCGGTTTTTCCCACGCCTCGGGTGACCTCATAGCCCAGTTTTTCGAGTGCATCTGCCAGGAAGTTCCCGGTTTTGAATTCGTTCATGCCGGGTTCGGGCATACGGTGCAGTTCTTTCCAAATTTCGACGACGTCCAATTTGCTCATTTTCGATCCTTTTTTGATGGTGTTGCCTTGTGCAGGCACGCCTTCCATAGTCTTCGGGTGATAAGCCTAGCGCCGCTTACTGATTTGTCTGTAGGGCAGAGCACCTAGTGAAATATGGGTTTGCTCAAAGCTTGGTTGATTTTGTCTTACGCAACTAAGGCGCTGTTCTAGGATTCGTTAAGGTAACAAACCACCCCAAAGGAAAATCATGGACAACAAACCCTCTCCTCAATCGCAAGAGGAAAAGAAAGTCGGCATCGGAGCGTATATCGCTTTGATCTTTGCCATCGTAATCTTTTCCGGCGTCTTCTATCAAATGCCTGAAGCCCGCAAGTGGCTGAGCGCTTTTGACTTTACGACTCTGATCGGCAAGTTCGGTGTGATCGGCGACTCCAAGAGCAACTACATCGGTTCAGGCGGCTTGTCGGCTCGTGCCGCTTTTCTCTTTGCATTGTCCCTTATCCCCAGCGTGATGCTCGCCATGGGACTCATTGAAGTGCTGGCGCACTACGGAGCCCTGCGTGCCGCTCAGGTTCTTCTGACGCCGCTTTTAAAGCCTCTGTTGGGACTGCCCGGCTTTACGGCCCTTGCCATGATCACCGATCTGCAGAGCACGGATGGCGGTGCGGCTCTTACCCGCGGTATGTACGACAGCGGTCAACTCAGCAAAAAAGGACTGGTGACCATGTCCGCATGGCAGTACGCAGGAGCCGGATGCGTCAACAATTACTACGCCATTGTCTCTGCGCTGTTTTTCCTATTCGTGTGTCCGGTGTGGATTCCGATGCTCATCATCTTTGTTCTGAAGTTCGTGGGCGGCATGTTCACCCGCTTTGTTCTGAGCACCGTTTATAAGAAGGATTTCGAAAATGAGTAACGAAGCCGCCAAGACCACCTCGAACAATCCCTTCGACATCTTTATCGTCGGCCTCAAGAAGGGACTCAACATCGGGCTTTACAGCCTGCTTCCGAACGTGGTGATGGCCTTTGTGCTCACCTACATTCTGCAGTTGTGGGGCGTGATGGATTTTCTCGGACGCACATGCGGCGGAATCATGGGAATTTTCGATTTGCCCGGTCAGGCCATCACCGTGCTGCTCGCCACCTGGATGTCGTGCGGGGCAGGCGTCGGTGTTGCGGCGAGCCTGGCTTCGAGCGGCGTCCTCAACGGTCACGACGTCACGATTCTGGCACCCGCGTTGATTCTGATGGCCTCTCAAATTCAGTACATGGGTCGACTCCTC
>OGHW01000846.1_pt1 | contig 30233 bp, 25 predicted proteins | sample 1571641 | NCBI WGS metagenome assembly OGHW01 (sample SAMEA2582066, study PRJEB24529) | metagenome | biome: Human gut stool | place: China | collected 2011 | reverse complement strand
TTGGTGCGGGAGCCCCGGCCACGGCCACGACCATATCGCCGTGTGCTGTAAAACGCACTCCTCCGCCGGTGATTTCCAGAACAGGAGCATCCGTGGGATTGCCGACCAACGCGTTGGCGAGATGAGAGGAGCGTGGATCGGCCGCACCCGAACCGGTCACACCCATATCCGCCGCGCACCGCCCGTCATCTTGGAAAGTGGTGAGCAGGCCCGGGCGAGTGGCCTCCAACGCAGTGGTCGCCATGATGGATGAATCTGGGCCGCGCCGTTTGTCCGATTCTGGAGAATCGGACAACTGTAATGCCAAAATCCGGTCCTGTTTGTCCGATTCTCCAGAATCGGACAAACAGGAGGCAGTTCCGGCTACAACACGCTCTCGCGCGGGAGTGAACCGTACGGCATCACCCGGCTGCAACAGCGCAGGCGGGTCGGCATGCTCATCCCACATCGTCTTTTCGGTGTGACCGAGCAACTGCCAGCCTCCGGAGCTCACACGCGGGTAGACACCGGAAAAGGTGCCGGCCAATCCCACCGCACCGGCGGGAACGCTCAAACGTGGCACTTTGCGGCGCGGCACATCGAAGATTTCGTCGCCACCGGTCAGGTAGGCGAAACCTGGTGCGAAGCCAACGAATGCGACCGACCATGCGTGGGCGCAGTGCCGTGCAATGACCTGCGGCACGGAAACACCAAGCAATTGGGCTATGTCAGCTAGATCCTCACCGTCATAAATCACTGGAATCTCAACGGTTCGCGAGCGCCGGCACACATCGGTGGAAACATCCAGCGCGCGCACCGCGGCGATGATGTCGGCGCGGGATGCGAGCAGCGGGTCGAATGAGATTAGAATCGTGCGGGCTGCGGGAATCAGCTGGGTCACGGCGTCCAGAGCGTTGCTGCCCGGTATGCCCGCAGCCTTGGAGGAACGTAGCGCGGCGAATACGCGCAGGGTCTCGTCGAGATCGGCGAGTTCCACCAGCACGCCACTGTCGCCGCAGGTCCGAAATCTCATGATCGCCGGCCAATCGAGGATGATATGCCGTCACGCGCAGCGCCGGATGCTTCGGGAGTGCTCACACCATGGCCAGATACCCCGTCGAAATCACGGCGTGTCTCTTCCCTATCCGCCGCAAATGCGAGCACCTCGATGCCTTCAGCCTCCAGATTGGCTCTCACGGCCCGAGCCATGGCCACAGCGGAGGGCGAATCGCCATACACGCATACGGAATCAGCGTTCAACGTCACCACGGAGCCGTCAACCGCTTCGACTTCATGCCGTGTGGCCATACGCAGCACACGCGCGGCCACCACTGCCGGATCGGCGATCACCGCTCCAGGCAGCCGGCGCGAGACCAGCGTACCGTCCGGATTGTAGGCCCGGTCGGCAAACGCCTCATGGAACACGCGCAGGCCCGCATCCGCCGCCAATCGTCCGACCACGGCTCCGGGCTGGGTGAGCACACCCAGGCTTGGGTCAACGCAACGGATCGCGTCCACCACCGCAGCGGCCTGTACCTCGTCGTGCACGATCCGGTTGTAGAGCGCCCCATGTGGCTTCACGTACCGTACGGCGGTGCCGGCGGCATGCGCGAGTCCCTCCAGCGCGGCGATCTGATACATCACGTCCGCCTTTAGCTCGGCGGGAGTCGCATCGACGTAGCGTCGTCCGAATCCAGCCAGATCACGATAGGCGACGTGCGCACCGACCGTGACTCCGCGCGCGGCCGCGGTCTCCAGCGTGCGCAGCATCACTGAGGGATCGCCTGCATGGAATCCGCAGGCCACGTTCGCACTCGAAACCACGGAGAGCAACGACTCGTCGTCGCCAAGTCTCCAACGCCCGAAGCTCTCGCCCATGTCGCTGTTCAGATCGATGCCGTTCATGCCGCTCCTTACCGTTGTCCCGCCGCTCACACCATGTAGTCCAGGTCGCGTTTGTCGGTGATGAACATGTGGCCCGGCGCATGCGTAATCGCGAATTCCGGTTTCGACGCCATCACCGCCGCCTGCGGAGTCACGCCGCACGCCCAGAACACCGGAATGTCGCCCGGTTCCAGAACCGGCACGTCGCCATAGTCGGGATGTGCGATGTCTTCGATGCCAATTGCTGCGGGATCACCCACGCATACGGGAGCCCCGTGCACCGACGGATAGTATCCGGAGATCCGGCATGCGTCGGCCACCTGCCGTGCGGGAATGCCGCGCATCGACACCACCATCGTGGAGCGAAAGGCGCCTGCCGGCCGGCATTCGATCGACGTGTCGTACATGGGCACGTTGCGTCCGGCCGTGATGTGTCGCACCGGGATTCCGGCCTCCATCAAAGGAAACTCGAACGTGAAGCTGCAGCCGATTACGAACGTCACCAGATCGGACCGCCAATAGTCGCGGATGTCCGGCACTTCAGCCACCAACTCACCACGCCTCCACACGCGATACATCGGTACGTCGGTGCGGATGTCGGCTCCCGGCGCGGTTGCCGGCTCGGTGACGCCCGGTTCCATCACTTCCAGCAAGGGGCAGGGCTTGGGATTGCGTTGCGCAAACAATAGGAAATCAAAGGCCTGCTCTTTCGGCAGAATCATCAGATTCGCCTGCGCATAGCCTTGAGCGACGCCGCATGTCGGGCGTACTTGCCCTGCACGGAACGCGGCGCGCGCGGCCGCGGGAGTGGATGCCGCATCAAGATCAGCCATGTTTGCACCTTTCTCGCCCATATCCGTGCCGGCGGCGTACCGAACGGCACAGCCCCGGCATAGCCCACAGGCAACGGGAAAACTCTCTTGACCACCACGATGGACGCACAACGTTACGGTGTTTTGACTTTCGTGACGCCAATGTTTCAGCCTTGCAAATTGGCGGCTTCGCGCGGAAACATACCTCCATTAGGTTGGGCGCTGTACGGCGGCGTCGCGTCGTCGTCCCGATTTCATGCGTTGTGTCGGCTCCACGCGACTGGCATTACGTAGTCGGCTTCGCATGATCGGATTGGCAGAATTGACATGTTATTGACATGTTCATGTGATTGGGATTTGCGCCATCCGCACGATTCGCGCCGTATGGTTCACGCGATGGTTGCGCGCGCAGGAAGAGAGGTTCCCATGAGTTCGATCGTTCTGGGCGTCGGCAACGGCAAGGCGCTGTTCACAGGCACGTCCGTCGCGCCCGATGAGGATCTGGTGCGGTTCGCCGATCCGACGGACAGCATCATCAACGCCTTCGATCTGAGCGTATTGCGAGGTGATGGCATCTTTGAGGCGACCACCGTATGGAGGGGTTTCCCGGTCTCGTTGGAGAATCATCTCAGGCGTCTCGCGCAATCCGCAAAGCTTATGAATATGCCCGAGCCGAACATTCCGGCGATGACCCGCGCCGTGGAGCTGGTCATCGACCAATATGACGACCCGGAACCCGGCCCGATGCTGCGCATCATCGTCTCCCGCGGTCTCGACCCCGATACCGGCGTGGGCAGGTCGGCCGACCGCACGCCCACCATCTTCATCTTCCTTGACGCCAAGGGCACATTGCATTCACTCGAACCGATCACCATGGCGTCGATGACGCGCGGATATCCGTCGGACATCACCGCCCGCGCGCCCTGGCTGCTCAATGGTGCGAAGACCCTCAGCTACGCGTTCAACTGCGCCGTGCACCGCGAATGCGCGCGTCGGGGCGTCGGCGACGCGATTCTGCACACGGAGGACGGCTATACGATGGAGTGCCCGAATTCTTCGATCGTGGCGCGATACGGCGGTGATTTCGTCACGCCCGACCCGCGCATCGGCATCCTCAACGGCACTTCGCAGCGTGAGATGTTCGCATGGGCGTTGCAGGAGGGCCATAAGGCGGTCTACAGGAAGCTGCCGATTGCCGAACTACGTGAGGCCGACAGCCTGTATATGACGCACGGTGGCTGGGTGATTCCGATCAGTGAGATCGACGGGCGTACGCTAGTCGTAGACACGGCACAGATTCAGGCGGTCAACGATGCGATTCATTCCGGACGCACGCATGATGACGCGCTGGGGATCGGCCCGACCGGCGATTACGAGTGATCGGCGGCCGCTGGCACCGTTCGTGTGGTGTCACCCAACGCCAAGGTCACGGGAATGAGCACGGACGGCTCGAACGGGTTGTCATCTTTTCTTAGACTCGCTTTGGCGGCGGCCGCATCCTCGTCGGCGATGGCCTGCGTGATGTGATCGGCTACGGTCTGCGTGATTGCAACGAAATCCTGCACGACCGCGGTCGTCTTCATGCCGGCGAGATCGGTCAGATACGTGCCATCGTAGGCGACGATCTGCAAATCCTGCGGAATGGCGATACCCCGGCGCAATGCTTCGCGCACGCAGAAGGAGGCCCCTATATCGGAGCTGACTACCGCATCCACGCCATCCGGACCAACGCGATCCAGCGTCTCCCCCACCGCACGACGGTAGCCGTCGAAATCCATGACCTCGCCGGCTTCCACATACTCATATCGAATACCGGCCTTCATCAACTCCTGCTCGAGCGTCAGGTAATAACGCACCGTCGGGAAGGTGGTCTTCTCCAAATCGAAGACGTCTTCGACCTCGCCGCGGGCGGCTAGGTCGAAGAACTGATCACGCGGACCTCCGATCATCACCACATGACGCGCACCGGTGCGAATGAGCAGATCGGCAATCAGACGGCCGCCCTGTTCATGATCGGAACCGACCGAGGGGATGCCCTCCCCCAGCACACGGTCGAACGCAACGATCGGGCGATGAATGGACGTCCAATAATCAGGCGTATGCGCGGTATGGGCGCTCATTACGATGCCGTCCATGATATGCCGGCGCAGCATTTCCACATATTCGGCTTCGCCGTTCTCGGCATCTGCGGTGGAGCACAGCATGGTGCTCAGTCCCTGCCCGGCGAGCATATGCTGCAAGCTGGCCGTGAACGTGGCGAAGAAGGGGTGCCGGATGGTCGGCACGATCACGCCGACCATATTGGTGCGATTGTGGTATAGATTGCGCGCCAGTTCGTTCGGCACATAATTCAGCGCGTTCATGGCACGCTGCACCCGGTCACGCATATCGTCGGACACATATCCCGTGCCGTTCACCACCAACGAGACGGTGCTCAATGAGACTCCGGCCTTCTTCGCCACATCGCGCATGCCGACCATGTTCATACTCCTTTGCGCAGCCGCTATCATGCTTATTGTACATAGTATCGAACCGGTTTAGCGACCGGTGTGTGCATCGTTGTACGTTCGGTCGAGACGGTCGTCGAGAGCATGAGGTCGCGGCATACGAAAGCGGGGCGAAGCCTGACGACGATTGTCGCCCGCTTCGCACCGCGCGTCTCGTTTGGTCATGATTCGCACCTGTAGCTCAGGTGCGGCGCCACGATCAGGCCGTAGGCACGGAACCTTCCTGAGAGTGGTCGAAGACCGGCTTGTTGTCGGCATCGTACTTGTAGACGCCGATGGAAGCCGAGCTTGGATCATGCGCATCGTTGAATGCGCCGATGGAGGTCTGGCCCTTGTACTGGATTTCCTTGCCGTCCTTGAGCAGCGCCAGGCAAGCCTTGTAGGAATCGCATTCCTCGCCCTTGGTGGAACCGGAGACCGCCATAAGGTTCTTCTGCACGGTCTCGCCGTCCGTCGCGCCGCCCTTCTGGGCCGCGAGCGCCGCCAGCACGATGGCGTCATAGGTTTCGGCGGTGTAGGTGAAGTCGGTGACCTTGGAGTTGAAGGACTTGACGTTCTTCTGGAATTCGTCGGTCGGATGGGCGCCCGGGATGGTGCCGACGGAACCTTCCAGCAGACCGGCATCGAAGTCCTCGGAGCGGTCGACGGTATTGCCGTCGGTCATGTACAGCTTGTGGGTATCGATACCCTGGGTCGCAAGTTCCTTGACGAGCGGCACGGTCTGATCGAAGGCGATCACCAGCGTGGCATCCGCATTAGAGGCCTTGATGCTGGTCACCATCGAGGAGAAGTTGGTTTCGGTCGGATCGAAGGTATCCTTCTCGCCATAGACGACCTTCACGCCGGCATCCTCCACGGTCTTGACGACCACGTCACGCAGGGACGTGCCGTATTCGTCGTTGAAGACCGCGATGGCAAGGTTCTTCACACCGTCCTGTGCGATGATCTGGCCCAGCACGGCACCCTGCACGGTGTCCGGCGGGATGGTGCGGAAGAAGTAGTCGTTCAGGCCGGAGAAGGCGGTGGACGTGGCACCCGAAGAGATCATCGGCACCTTCGCGGACGTGACCTGCTTGTAGGTGTTCTTGACCACGGAGCTGGACGGCGGGCCGACCACGACGGACGGGTTCTTGGCGAGCACCGACTGCGCCGACGACGTGTTCTGGTCGGCATGGTCCGCGTCCGAAGTGTCGGCCGAAGTGATTTCGATGTCTTTGCCGAGTACGCCGCCGGCATCGTTGATGTCCTTCTGCGCAAGCTTCATGGTGGCGATATTGGCCGGGCCGAGGTACGCCATGGAGCCGGTGAACGGGAACAGGCCTGCCGCCATGAACGTGCCGGAATCGGATGTGGATGAGGCGGATGAGTCGCTCGAGCTGGACGAAGACGAGCCGCAGCCGGACAGCATCATCGTCAGCGCGGCCGCCGCCGCGGTAATCGTAATCAGGGTCTTCCTGGAATTACTCTTCTTCATTATCGTCACTTCCTCTTGTCTCTGTACTGTCGTTTATTGTCGTGATTATTGCCGAGGGAAAGCAAGAATCCGCAAATTCCTGCGGATATCACGATTGCGCTATCTGGGATTATGCGGATTCTTGCGATTGAGGCCCGACGGCGACCGCGCATCTTACGTTTGTCGGCCGCCGTCACAACCTACTGTCAGTCGGTCGGAACGTCGCCGGACTGGGTGTGGTCGAAGACCGGCTTGTTGTCGCCGTCGAAGGTGTAGACGCCGATGTTCGCGGAGCTCGGATCATTGTTCTTGTTGAACGGTCCGATACCGGTCTGGCCTTGGTACTGGATGTCCTTGCCGTCCTTGAGGAGGGCGAGGCATGCCTTGTAGGAATCACACTTTTCGCCGCCGTCCGCGCCGGAGACCGCCGCCATATTGGCCTGGATGGTCTTGCCGTCGGCGCTGCCGCCCTTCTGTGCGGCGAGGGCCGCGAGAATGATGCCATCGTAAGTTTCGGCACCGTAGGTGGTGGTGTTCTTCAGATCCACGCCGGTGGATTCGAGACGCTTGATGAAGTCATCGGACGGGTTGACGCCAGGGATGGTGCCCTTCGAACCCTTGAGCAGGCCGGCATCAAGCTCGCCGGAATAATCGGAGGTGTTGCCGTCGACGAAATACAGCTTGCTCATGTCCACACCGGCGGAGGCGAGGGCTTTGAGCAGCGGCTTGGTCTGATCGAAGGCGATGACGAGCGTCGCGTCAGGGTTGGACGCCTTGATGGCGGTGGCAATCGAAGAGAAGTTCGTTTCGGTCGGATCGAAGGTATCCTTCTCGCCGTAAACGATATCGACGCCCGCGTCACCGGCGGTCTTGACGACCGTGTCGCGCAGGCCGGTGCCGTATTCGTCGTTGAAGACCGCGATGGCGAGCTTCTGCACGCCATCCTGGGCGATGAGGTTGCCCATCACGGCACCCTGCACGGTATCGGGGGCGACGGTACGGAAGAAGTAGTCGGACAGGCCGGAGAAGCTGGCCGAAGTGGCGCCCATCGACAGCATCGGAACGTTCTGCGAGGTGATGGACTTGTACGTGTTCTTGACCACGGAGCTGGAAGCCGGGCCGATGACGAACGACGGATTCTTGCTGAGCACGGACTGCGCGGCGGACGTGTTCTGATCGGCATGGTCCGCATCGGAGGTGTCGGCATCGACGGTGGTGACGTCATTGCCAAGTACGCCGCCCGCATCGTTGATATCCTTGACCGCAAGTTTCTCGGCGGCCAGTTCAGGAGGTGCGAGATAGGCCAGGGAACCGGTTTCCGGCCACAGTCCGCCAAGCACGAACTTGGTGGTCTTGGCGCTGGAATCCGACGAACTGGCGGCGCTGTCGGAACCACTGGAACTCGAGCCGCAGCCGGCGAGTGACATCACCGCGGCGGCGATCACGGCGGTCGTCGTAATCGACAGCTTCTTCATGCTCTTCATGTTGATATGCTTCATGCGAATCACCATTTCCTCTCTTGATCCGGCCGAATGCCGAACCCTTGGTGACGATTGCGATCGTCTTGATTGTTCTCGACCGTTCGCAATCTTTACTTCGGAATATAGAAACCCCGCAAACCGAAAGTGTGTGCATAAAGTTAACCCGAGATGAAGCCCGAAAACTGTTGGAAACACAAGGATTTCCAACGGTTTTCAGGCATGACTGAACCGCCGGCGGAGGTAGGATTCCCGGTACGCCGGCGGTTGGCTAGGACTCGAGGTCCTCGCTTACGGAAGAAAGCCCGGGCTCAGGGACTCAAGGTTCCGGCTCATGGAGGAAACCGCGGAACGCGTGCGCAGACCGCCATTCGAAACCGAAGGCGTACGAAGGTACGTCAGGCGGCGAGCGGCGAGAAAGGCGGCATGCGCTCCGTTCCGTAATTCCCAGAGTTCTGCCGTCACTTCATCTCCCTTCCTCTTCCACCTCCTCTTCCAGATTGCCGAGGTAGAGGGAAACGACCTTCGGATCTTCCATCAGGTCACGGCCCTTGCCGGAATATGCGTTACGGCCCTGGTCGAGAACGTAGCCACGATCGCAGATCTGCAGGCAACGACGGGCGTTCTGTTCGACGATAACCACGGAGACACCGGCCTTATTGACCTGACGCACGCGGATGAAGGTCTCATCCTGCAACATCGGGGACAGACCTGCGGAAGGCTCATCCAGCAACAGTACGGATGGCTTAATCATCAGGGCGCGGGCCATGGCCACTATCTGGCGTTCGCCGCCGGAAAGCTGGCCGGCAAGCTGGTTCTTGCGTTGGCCGAGCTTGGGGAAGATGGAGCACACGTAGTCGAACCGCTCGTTGAACAGCTTCGGCGCCTGAAATGCGCCCATATGCATGTTTTCCGCGATGGTCAGGCTGGGGAACACGTTTTCGGTCTGCGGCACGAAACCGACGCCGCGGGAGACAAGCTTGTCGGCACGCAGGTTGGTGATGTCCTCGCCCTTCAACAACAGCTTTCCGGAGTGGATATGCACCAGACCGAACAGCGACTTGAGCAATGTGGACTTGCCGGCGCCATTCGGACCGATGATGCCGACGATTTCGCCCTCATGCAAGGTAAGGGAGGCACCGTTGAGGATGTTCACGCCGGGAATGTACCCGGCAATCAGGTCGACCGCGTCCAGCAGGGGCTCGCCCTCGGGTTCTCCCACGTGGATCTGCGCACGGGTCAAACCGTCCGCGCTCCCACCCTGAATGTCCGATTCTGGAGAATCGGACAACTGGGAACCAACATTCCCCTCATGAATGTCCGATTCTGGAGAATCGGACAAACCTGCCGGATCGGTGACGCTTGCGATGTCGCTCATCTCAGGCCTCCTTCAAATCTTCAAGCACGGAATCGTCACCCAGGTCCACATTGGCATGCGCACCCAGATAGGCGTCGATCACAGCCGGGTCGCTCATCACGCTCTTCGGCTGACCTTCGGCAACGATCTTGCCTTCCGCCATCACGGTGACCCAATCGGCGATATGACGCACCATGTTGATGTCATGTTCCACGAACAGCACCGTCGTGCCTTCCTCACGCAATGCCATGATGTGGTCGAGCAGCGACTGCTTCAACGCCGGATTCACGCCGGCCATCGGTTCGTCGAGCATCACCAGCTGCGGATCCGACATCAGCGCACGTGCCATCTCCAGCAGTTTGCGTTGGCCTCCGGAAAGCGCGCCCGCATAATCGTTTTTCTTCTTGATCAGCAGGAAGCGTTCCAATAGCGCTTCCGCCTTTTCAACGTTCTCTTTCTCCTGACGTTTCCACATTCCGGGAAACAGCGCACGGAACATGCCCTCACCTGGCTGCACGGGCGCACCGAGCAGCATGTTGTCAAGCACGGTCAGACGGCTCATGACCTTCGTCAGCTGGAATGTGCGGACCATGCCCATACGCGCCACCTTCTCAGGTTGCACGTGGGCCATGTCCTTGCCGTCGAACTGCCAAGTACCGGTATTCGGCGTATCGAAGCCGGTCATCAGATTGAAGAACGTGGTCTTGCCGGCACCGTTCGGACCGATCAACGCAGTGATGCCGTGGCGTTCGATCTCGAAGTGGCCCACGTCCACGGCGGTCATGCCGCCGAATTTGCGGGTCACGTTGTCGGCGATCAGAATCGGATCGGGCTTATGCACGCCCGGCTTGTTCTCCACGAACCTGAGATCCTCGGTGACTTTGTCCCTGTAAGCGGTGGAGATCAGGGTTTCACCTTCTGGCGCCTTGGTGGCCCATTTCGTCAGATCATGGAACGGGACGCCCGGCTGAGGGAAAGACGACACGGCGGGCTGTTGAGTATTCGTTGTATCAGGCATGGAAAGCCAACTCCTTTCGGTCGCCCAACAAGCCTTGTGGCCTGAAGATCACCAGGCACATCAGCGCGACGCCGACGATCACCCAGCCAAGGGCTTCGATCTGGTTGGAGGAGATCAGGGTTTCGGGAACCGTATTGCGCATGACCTCCTTGACGAAGGTGAGCAACACCCACAGCACGCAGGAGCCCAGTACCGGGCCAAGAATCGTGGCTGCGCCACCCAGCAGCAGAATCGTCCACACATAGAAGGTGACGGTACGACCGAGCGAATCCGGCTGCACGGAACGCGGCAACACGAAGATGATGCCGGCCATCGCGCCAAACAGACCGCCGAGAATCAACGATTCCATCTTGTATTTCGTAACCGGCTTGCCGAGCGAACGGATCGCGTTCTCATCCTCGCGGATGCCCTTGAGCATGCGCCCCCACGGCGAGTGGAACCAACGCCAGCACAGGAACGCCGCGATTGCCACCAGAATCCAGGCCACGATGCGAAGCCACCAGGAGTTCGCGATGTTGTTGCTGTAGGTCCACAGCAGCAACGTGGTCGAACCATCGGGCAGCGGGGAAAGCGCCTCGAACTTCTCCGTGAAATCCTGCGGGGAAATGCCGGCGGAACCGCCGGTGAGATTCGTCATGGCCGTCGACCTGCCGATGATACGGATGATTTCCGCGGCAGCCAACGTGACCATGGCTAGATAGTCAGGGCCGAGCTTCAACGTCGGAATGCCAAGCAGCAGTGCGTAGATGACGGCAAGAGCGAGCGCCGCGCATACGGAGGCGAACAGGTTGCAGCCCATCGACTGCGTGACTGCGAAGCCGTACGCGCCGAGCAGCATGAAGCCTGCCTGACCCATGTTCATCAGGCCCGTCATACCGAAGTGAATGTTCAAACCGATGGCGGCGAGTACGTATGCCGCCGTGGTCGGGGCGATCAGCTCGCCCGCCGCATTGGAGATGATTGTCATGATGTCCATGAATCAGCCCACCCTTTGTTGCTTGCCGAAGATGCCCTGTGGGCGCACCAGCAGAACGATGATGAGGATTGCCAGCGCGCTGGCGTAACGCATGTCGTTGGGGATGACGAGCGAGCTCATGTCCGCCACGATGCCGATGACCAGCGAACCGATGAGTGCGCCGTTGGCGGTACCGAGGCCGCCGAGCGTGACGGCCGCGAACATCAGCAGGATCAGGGTCGCTCCGGTGTTCCAGGAGATGCCGTTGAGGTAGATGCCCAACAGCACGCCGGATAGTGCGGCCATGGAGCATGACAGGATCCAGACGACACGTACCACCTGGTCCACGTTGATGCCGGAAGCCGCTGCGAGCGCCGCATTGTCGGACACGGCTCGCGTTGCCCTGCCGAGACGGGTCTTGTAGAGGAACAATGTGACGCCGATGATCACACAGATGGCGATTAGCGCGGACAGCAACGTCGGCATGTCGGTCGTGATCGGGCCGAGCTGGAAGCTGTCCGGCACCGATTTGACGATGCCCTTGATGTCACCGCCGAAGAAGAACTGGAACGTGTATTGCAATGCCATCGACAGGCCGATGGTGACGATCATCTGCTGCATGGTGCCGACATGGCGGCGGCGCAGCGGGCCCCATACGATTTCGTTTTGGATGAGACCTGTGATCGCGCCGATGACGATGGCGAAAATGGCGGAGGCCACGACCGGCATGTGCAGCATCTGCGTGCCGACATATGCCATGAGACCGCCGAGCGTCACCTGCTCACCGTGCGAGAACGACTGCAGGCCGGTGGTGCCGTAGACGAGGTTCATGCCGACTGACATCAGGCCAAGCATCAGGCCGAAGATGATGCCGGAGTACAGCTGTTGCCAGATGCGCTTGCCGATGTTGGAGCCGGCCTTCTTCTTTGATACCGTTGCGGTGCCTGAGGAGCTGGAGCTGTCGGAGCCGGATTTGGCCGAGTCGGAGGACGAGCTGCCGGAGGATGCGGAGTCGTTGACTTGGTCGAAGCGGACCACGCCGCGCTGCTTGTCGAAGCTGGCTTTCTTGATGGTCACCGTGGCGCTGCTCGACTTCAATCCGTGCTCTTCGGCCACGGATTCGTCGATGGTGACGGTGTAATCGCCGTCATCCTTGACTGAAAACGCCCACTTGCCGTCGGCATCGGTTGTTGTTTCCGCTTCTTCCGTACCGGAAAGCTTCACGGTGATATCCGCAATCGCTTTCTTGTCGGCATCCTGCAGAATGCCGTTGACGCAACCGTTGTCGGAAGTCGGATTGCAGACATCCACGGCGTCGGCCGCCATGGCTGAGTCGGGTGGCAGAATGAATAGCATCGAAAGAGCGGCGAAGATCGAACATAGTATTACGATTCCCGATCGACGATGCCGTGCAATGTGAGATACGGCTGTCATAGGATTTCCTCTCTTGTTGTTTCCACAACGTAGGAGAAGAAACGGCGTTCTCAGTTGCACTCAGATTTCCGGAAGGTTACTCTCACGCCGGAGTTGTAACACGGAAATTACGCGGGAAGGTCGGCGGAGAGCTCTCTCAGACGGATTGGCTATGGCGCCGGAATGGTCAACCGCTGTCGGAAAAGGGGACACGATTGCCGGCAAAACAACGTTTTGCCCGATTTTTCGGCGTTCTCGCGCATCTGACGTTTTGTTACGCCTGACGTTTGTCAACGGGCGAGCGAAGCCAATCCGAAACCCAATGCGACGCACACGAGCGGCACCGCAACCGTCGCCACGCCATACCCCAACGCCATCGCGAAACGCTTCTTGCGAATCAACGACAGCACTTCATTGATGGCCGTCGAGAACGTGGAAAACCCACCCAGGAAACCGGTCAGGAACAGCATGACGGTCTGAGAATCCACCGATTGCGCATAATATGACATCATCGCAATGCCCGCACACAACGAGGCGATACCGTTGATCACCAGCGTGGACAATGGGAAGGAACGATTCCAGCTACGTTGAATCGACACATCAAGCACATAACGGGCCATGGCCCCGATGCCGCCGAAGAAGCAAAGCAGCCACATCATCAGCGCACCTCCCCCGTGGTCGGATCGGCGACCAGCGGAATCTCCGCAGTGATCGGCTTGGGCTCGAAACTCGGCGGATTCACGGACGGTACAGGACTATTCCGCCGCGTCGCGTCGGCAAGCTCCGCCAACCCTGGGGATTCCTGCGATTCCACAGATTCGGATTGTGCGGCCCGCGCGGCCGTGGTCGCAGCCGCCTGCGCCGCCGCAGCCGCCTCCAACGCGGCTTGAGCGGCGGAATGCGCCATATCGGCCACTTTCACCTGCGTATACCCTTCGGCCAGCCCCTTCCTCATCGTCAAGTTGTCCGATTCTGGTGAATCGGACAACCGTGAGTGTCTGTCAGCCCCCTGTTTGTCCGATTCACCAGAATCGGACAAACGTAATGCTTCACGTACGGCTCTGCGAGTGCGGCGCGCCAGCAGCAACTGCATAATCCCGAGGCCCGCCACGGACGCAATCATGCCTCCGACGAAACTGATTGCAAGATACAACAATGCACCCGTCACATGATGTGTGCTCATTCCTTCCATGGTTTCCAACATGAGCCCGGACATGGTGGAAAGCCCTCCGAGCATCCCCAGACCAATGCCGCGACTGGCGATCTGACGCATGCGGCGAGGCCACCATGAAGCGACCGCCATGTATTCAACCAGCATGGCGAACAGGAAACAGGCAAGCATATTCGACACGAAGGTGCCCGGTACGAACGGCTGTCCCTCAGCCGCCGGCATCATCTCATCAAGCACGCGACGAAGTCCCACGCCGACAAAACCGCCGACGAACACCACCAGATACATCAGTCCGTCGGCCAGAGGATTGAATCGTGCCTGCACACGCTTTAACGGGGCGAGAGGAATCTGAGGAGGATTGGAAGCCGCAGCCGCACCTTGAGGTTGGGCATCAGCGTTGGCCGCCTCAACCACGCTGATCGCCTGCGTCGCCGGATTCGGGTCCTCCCCCGCGCCTAGCCGCCTGGGCGGCTTGGGCTCGTCATCCGCCTGTCCGCCATGCAACGGACCCCGTGTCTGCGATTCCATGTCGCTCCCTTATTCCAAAACTTTCAGACGCTCACTCATGAACCACACCGTTCTCGCGACTGGTCACACAACGAGACACCAGTCGCAGATACCGTCTTCCCGACATTGCACGAGTGTACACGCTGCCACGACGCAATCCGACCACGTGTCCGATTCTGGTGAATCAGACACGTAATGCCCTCTGCAACGCCCACAGATGTCCGAATCTCTAGAATCGGACAGCCGTGTAGGGCGCTCACAGTCCGGCATCGCACAGCCGACGCATGGCGAGACGCACCTTGCGTTCCTCCTCGCCACTGAACAGCACCACCAAATAATCACCGGCACGCAGCGTAGTATCACCGCGCGGCACGATCTCACGCTCGCCACGACGCAATCCGATAATCAGACAGCCTGACGGCCATGCCACGTCACGTACGCGCTTACCCTCCGCTTCGGCACCCATCTCCAGCGGAAGTTCCATCACACCGCTGCCGACCTGGCTCACAACGGTTGATTCCATGCCTCGCGCCTTCATATACCGTGCCAACAGTTCGCCATAAATCGGCCTGGTACGCAGCAAATCGGAGACAAGAAGCGCGATGAAGGCCGATGCCGCAATCGGCAGCATGTGCGTCAACGTACCCGACATCTCTACAGCCAGCAAAATCGAAGTAATCGGAGTCTTTACGGAAGCGGCCAACGTACCCGTCATCACACAAACCGCGAACACAGCCACGGACTGCGACTGCAATCCGCAAAACTGACGTGCAGCCTCGCCGCAGATGCCACCAGCCAATGAGCCGATTGCCAGAATCGGCATGAAAATGCCACCGGGGGTACCGGAACCAAAACTGGTGCTGGTGAAAATCATCTTCGCCGCAAACAATATGCACAACATACCAATGCCCGATTCGGCCTTTTCGGACAATGCGATGAGATTCGATCCGCCGCCAAGCACGTCCGGCAGCCAGATGCCGACCGGCAATGCGATCGCGATGGCAACCATCGGACGAATCCACGCAGGCAGCTTGCCATATAACGTCTGCAATCCAAGCAAGGAACGGTTCACCAGCGAACCGACCAGACCGGCGACGATCCCCAGCGGAATCAACCAAATGTATTCGGCAAGAGGCAGTTGCCCGACAGCGCCGAAATCCAACACAGGACGCAGTCCGAAACAATATTTCGAAACAAAATCGGCGGTTAACGAAGCAGCGGTCGCACCCATCAAAATAGTGGGCGAAAAACTACGATGAATACCTTCAAGCGCAAACATCATGCCAGAAAGCGGGGCGCTGAACGCGGCGGAAAGGCCGGCAGCGGCACCGGCGGACACCAGATAGTGCTCCTGCGCATCCTCACGACGCCGCCCACGCAAACGATGCGACAGAAACTGCGCTCCAGACGCGCCGATTTGAATGGACGGCCCCTCACGGCCCAGCGACAGACCGAGCAGCGACCCCAGCAGACCACCAACGAAACGAACCGGCAAAATGCTCTGCCAACGCATCTTCAAACCATCGATCACCACACCATTGGTTTGAGGAATGCCACTGCCACCGGCCATCGGCTCTTTGCCAACCATCCAAGCGATAAGCAGGGCGCTGCCAGTGGCCGCAGCCATCCACGGCACAAGCAGCCACAGCTGGTTACGGATCTGCGCGTACATCCAACGTGCACAATCCGTGCCATATTCGATACCAAGACGGTAAACGACCACCAACAAGCCGGAAATCAGACCAACAGCAACGCCGGCCGCGGCCATCTTCCATTTCAGATGGTCGAAGCGTGGAATCAGCCTGTCGATGGTCGGAATCGAACTCATCGCATTGCGCTCCCGTCTCCTTGCCCGTTACGTCTTCACACAGACTGTCCGATTCTGGCGAATCAGCCAGTCGCGCCTCCAATATCAACCCCCATGTGTCCGAATCTCCAGAATCAGACACATACGCATCCAAAATCGCCCACGCATGTCCGATTCACCAGAATCGGACAAACAAGGATGTCAGATCACCAGTTGTTTGTCCGAATCTCCAGAATCAGACAAATAGGGGATAAAAAAGGTGCCGGACAGGCGTACACCTGCCGACACCAATCATACGTACACTACCAATGAAGCGCAGCGGGAATCAGTCGACGAGCGAATTGATCTGAATGATGTGATCGCGCTGCGGGCCGGTGCCAATCACGGAAATGCGGCATCCGGACAGCTCTTCAAGACGCTTGACGTAATCCTGGCAGGTTTGCGGCAGATCGTTGAAATCATGCACTTGGGAAATGTCTTCGGTCCAGCCCGGCATGGTCTCGTAAATGGGCTTCGCGACGGCAAATTCAGCCTGATCGGTCGGCATATCGTCGTGGCGTTCACCATTTACGTCGTAAGCCACACAAATCGGAATTTCTTGAAGCCCGGTAAGCACATCAAGCTTAGTGAGCACGATATCGGTCAGACCGTTGACTTGGGATGCGTAACGATTCACGACCGCGTCAAACCAGCCGCAACGACGCGGACGACCAGTAGTCACACCGTATTCGTGGCCTTGGGCACGCAGCCAGTCGCCATCCTCACCGAACAGTTCGGTCGGGAACGGTCCCTCACCGACTCGGGTCACATATGCTTTGGAGACGCCAATCACGCGGGTGATCTTGGTCGGTCCAACGCCGGTGCCAGTGCAGGCACCGCCGGCGGTCGGGTTGGAGGATGTCACGAACGGGTAGGTGCCATGGTCCACGTCAAGCATGGTGGCCTGGCCGCCCTCGAACAATACGGTCTTGCCCTCGTCAAGCGCCTTGTTCAACACCAAGGAAGTATTGGCAACGTAAGGCTTCAGACGTTCACCGAGCTTAAGCAGCTCGTCGGTGGTCTGGTCCACATCAATCGGACGACGATTGTACAGTTTGACCAGCATCTGATTCTTCTGATGCAGGCTCGCCTCAACCTTGTCATGCAGATGCTCAGCGTTGAACAGGTCATGCACGCGGATGCCGACACGATTGATCTTGTCAGCGTAAGCCGGACCGATACCACGGCCGGTGGTGCCGATCTTATGCTTGCCGAGGAAGCGTTCAGTCACCTTGTCGAGTACACGATGATACGGCGCGATGATGTGTGCGCTTTCGCTCACCAACAGTCGGGAGCAGTCCACGCCGCGGCTTTCAAGGCCGTCGATCTCCTCGAACAGTACTTCGGGATCGACCACGACGCCGTTGCCGATGACCGGGGTAGCCGTCGGACTGATGATGCCGGATGGCAGCAGGTGCAGTGCGTACGATTCGTCTCCGACCACCACGGTATGGCCTGCATTGTTGCCGCCGTTGAAGCGTGCAACGTAATCGACTTTGGTACCGATGAGATCGGTGGCCTTGCCTTTACCCTCGTCGCCCCACTGAGCGCCAATCAACACGATACCCGGCATAACGCACCTCCACGCTGTCGCCTTATTCCGCCGAAAACAGCGTACCTTGAGCCCTCTACTGCGGGTCGCCAATCCTGTTTGTCCGATTCTGGTGAATCAGCCATGCACGCCTACTTTTTCACCCCTCATCTGTCCGATTCTGGAGAATCGGACATTCAGGCGCACGCCGAGGCACGCTATTTGGCTGATTCACCAGAATCGGACAAACGGAATCCCGGCAGCGCCGCAACACACGACCCCGTCCGCCGCCATCCACCCCAGGCTCTACATCTCACTCAGCTGCTCGATGGTCACGAACTCATACCCCTGCTTCTTCAGATCGTCGATAATCCCCGGCAACGCCTCCACGTCCTGCGACCGGTCGCCGCCGCCGTCATGCATCAGCGCCACCGCGCCGTTGTGTGCATTGTTCAACACCGCATCATGAATGGCCTGCGCACCGGGCATCTTCCAATCCTCCGTATCGATATCCCACAGCACGTTCATGTCAAGCAGGTCGGCGCACTGCTTCCACTGTTCCACGCCGAATGCACCATATGGGGCACGCATCACCTTCGTTTCCAGTCCGGATGCCTTCTTCAGATTGTCAAACCCTGCCGTGATCTCCGCGCGCAACTCGTCACGCCCCATCTTCGGCATGTATGGATGCGTGTTGCTGTGACTCGCCACCTGATGACCTTCTGCAAGCATGCGCTTCTCCTGCTTCGGGTATTGCGCGGAGCTTTCGCCGACGTCGAAGAACGTCGCCTTCACGCCTTTCTCCTTGAGTATGTCCAGAATCGCGTCGCTGTATTGGCTTGGCCCGTCGTCGAACGTCAATGCGATTACCTTACGTCCGGCCGGTCGTGGCGAACGCGACTGCACCACCAGATTCTGCGGTTCCTTCTTGAATCCCTTGTCGACTTCCTTCCTGGATCTCCGCCCGACCCAAATCTCTTTCATACCGTCCTTGCCGAGTTGTTTGACTTCCTGCAGCGGCCCATTGTTGAGATTGATGTCGGTACCGTATTTGACGGTGTCGTACCGTACCGTATGCGCTTCGGTCTGATCCTTACCGGATTCCACGGTGATTACGTCGTTGTCGGCCATACGTGTGCTGCCAAGTTGCGCGGTTGCCACGGCGGCGCCATTACGTTTCACGACGATCGCTCCACCGCCGCGCTTGTCGAGGACCTTGCCGGTGATATCCAGCAGACGGCCTGGCTTGGCGTTGAAATCATCGTTGTCATGGAGCAGGGTCGCAATCGTGCTGTCGATGCGAACGAGACGGTCGACACGATTGACGGTAACCGGAATGCGGCGCAGATGATAGTTCCACAGATACCAGCCGCCCGTTGCGCCTCCTGCGACCAGTACGGTCAGCAACATCGCAAGTATGACGCGCAACCAAGTGTGATGTTTGCGCGGCGGACGGACGCTATCCTCAAAAGACAGCTCTTCAATATCGTCTTCCAAAGTCATGCTGGCTTCTTTCGCTGCTATTGCCGTGACGTCGTATTGGGATTACCGCAATTGTAGGCGACGTTGCCGCGCCGGCAAACGATCCGACCGCCGGAGGCCCACAAAACCACAATGAGAAAACCAAAGTGTCACAAAACGAGACATAATGGAGACATGACTATCGCAACTCCTGAACGTTATGCCGAGATGCTGGATGCCGCACGTCGTGGCGGCTACGCATATCCCGCAATCAATGTGACCAGCACGCAGACGCTGAACGCTGCGTTGCAGGGTTTCGCCGAGGCGGAATCCGACGGCATCATCCAGGTGTCGGTGGGCGGTTCCGCATATTTCTCCGGACAATCGGTCAACAATCGTGTGGTCGGCTCGCTCGCATTCGCCGCGTTCGCGCATGAAGTGGCCGCACACTATCCGAACATTACGGTGGCACTGCACACCGACCATTGCGCCAAACAATATCTGGATGAATGGGTCCGCCCGCTGCTTGCGCATGAGGCGGAGCAGGTCAAGCACGGCGAAGAGCCGACGTTCCAGTCCCACATGTGGGACGGTTCGACGGTTCCGCTGGAAGAGAATCTTGACATCGCCGAGGAGCTGCTGGAAAAGTCCGTGAAGGCGCACACCGTGCTCGAAATTGAGATTGGCGCGGTCGGCGGCGAAGAAGACGGCCATTCCGCGGAAATCAACGACAAGCTGTACTCCACGCCCGCCGATGGCGTGCGCGTGGCGGAACGACTGGGGTTGGGTGAACACGGCCGTTATATGGCCGCGTTCACCTTCGGCAACGTGCATGGCGCATACAAGCCGGGCGTAGTGCAGTTGCGTCCACGATTACTGCACGACATTCAGTCCGAAGTATGGGCGGCCGCACATGACGGACGCCTGGGAAGCGTTGATGCTGCTCACGTTTCCACTTGTGCGCTGCCGGACATGCCGGAAGGCAAGCCGTTCCCCCTGGTGTTCCACGGCGGTTCCGGATCGTCGGCGGCTGAGATTGCGGAAGCGGTTAGCTACGGCGTGGTCAAGATGAACATTGATACGGATACGCAGTATGCGTTCTCACGTGCAATCGCAGGACACATGTTCCGCAATTACGATTCCGTGCTGAAGATTGATGGTGAAGTCGGCAACAAGAAGTTCTACGATCCACGCTCGTGGGGTCGTGAGGCCGAATCCTCGATGGCCGCACGTGTGGTCGAGGCTTGCAAGCAGCTAGGTTCCGCGGGGCGGGCGCTGAGGTAGTCTCCCCGCCGTGGCGTTTGGCTGTCTTCCCCTCTGTTCGTCCGATTCTGGCGAATCAGCCAAGGCGGAGAGGTAACCAGCGTTCTGTGTGTCCGTTTCACCAGAATCGGACAAACAGAACATGATTAAAGGTGTGCGGATGGCTGATTCACCAGAATCGGACACACAGGAAGGCCCCGCTACAACCACACGCCACCAGAACCGGTTGAAATTCCCACGGATCAGGCATGCCAAAGGACCGGATTCATCCGGTGGCGCTATAAGCCAAGCGGGCACGGCTCGTGTGCGAACAGAATCAGGAAAGAACAAAGAGAAAGAGGAACAGGACAGGAACTGCCACGCTTCTAGTAGGCGGTGCTTCGGAATCCCGCGAACGGCGAGGCATAGGCACATGGGTCACGTGGCACTCGAGCCGCGTCAAGCCGACGCCGCAATGGTTCCCGGGATCGGACATGCTCCATCTGGAATCTTACGACGTTAATTTTCAGCATATTCAGTTCACTTTCACGGTCCTTCTCTCGCAAAATCACATCAACCGTGTCACCGCCGACCGTCATGGACGGGTCCACATACTTCTGCCGACCATCCAACTCACCGACCACAATGCTGCCATCGTCACGTTCCCATGAAAAATCAGCCCTGATATTGCGACCATCCAACGGACTTACGTAAGTAACCTGCGCCTGTGGCTGCGCGAATCCCAATTCCAGCATCGCGGCGAGCGCGGCCACCTCACCGCCGTTCTCGCATGCCGGTTCCGCATGCTCCGCAACATAACGTGCACGGATGATTCCGCCGATCTTCCTTTTATTGCCAACGAACTCCTGCAGTTGCGTCTTCGTGAGATTGCCTTTGCGCAAACCCGTGCAGCACACAATCATCGCATTTTCAAAATCCAGCATCCGCGCACAGTCCGCCATAGTCTGAATTTCTGCGGTGACCTGCATGCCGTCCACTACTTTCGTCGGCGGAGGATCCTTGTAAAAATGTGCGATGACGAAGCCGTGACGCCCCGCCTTGGAACGTTCCGTCACTGCAATGTGCACGTACCGCTGCAATTGCAGGGTGGTCGAGTAACCGTACGCACCGGCGGCGGACGGACCGCACAGCACCCAGTCCGGATGTTCGTGGCAAACTGTCCGAAGCGTCCATTTGATGCGATCGGCGTAGGAAAGTGCATTCCACTGCTGCGCGCTGATGTAGTAGCCCTTCTTCGGCATGATAATCATGCCGGTATGTACACGACGTTGGCATGCACGGCGATCCTTAGGCTGCTCGGGTACCGCAAGACGGCGGTGCACATAGGCTTGACGGAGCATCGCGTCTAGACGCTGCTGAGCTTTCGTCGCTCTTGCAGAAGAATTCCTGTGCATGTTCATGCGCACACGATAGGGGATTTCGGGTGGACGTGCCAGCAGAAACAGGGGTTGTGGTCGAAGGACGGGAGTTATCCACATTTTCGGGCGTGTCGCGAGGCTGCGGGGGAGAGGGCGTCAATCTTCAGCGGGAATAACAGGAGTTCGCCCCAGTTTGTCCGATTCTGGTGAATCAGTCATCCAATGCTGCCATACTGCACCACATGCGTCTGATTCTGGAGAATCGGACAACCGGGGTACAGAAAACGGAATGTATGTGACTGATTCACCAGAATCGGACATTTGTACAGCGCACGAACCAATCAGACCGTCTGATTCGGGAGAATCGGACATGCGGAGAGATGGCTAACGGGCACGCCGCGCGAACCACAGATTGATCAGCGACCCCGCCACCACTAGCACCACGCCAATCCAGAATGGCACGCCCAAAGCCACACCGAGCAGCACCGTGCTGGATGCGGTGGAGAACACGGGAGTGGCATATGAGCCGACCGCCAGCGTCTCCATGTTTCCGTGCAACATGCCATAACCCCAACAGGCGTATCCGCCGGCAATCGACAGTGCACAGGCCGCCAGTGCCGCATATCCGCTTATCGACGGCATGGATGTTGGCCAGCCTTGGCCGGACGCGAGGTGAATCACCCACAGTACTGCGGCCACGCAGCAGAAGAAAATCGTCGTACCATCGTAACCGTCGGACATCGCAGGTGTCACGGTTGCATACACTGCCCATATGAACGCGCCTGCGAGCGCCAATGCATACGGCAGTGGATTCGATGCGATGTTACGCATGGCCTCATACGTCGAGGCTCTCACCTCCGACGGCCATCGCCACGCCGATTGTCACCACGATCGCGCCTGGCAGCGCTTTCCAGACCGCACCGCGCTTATGTGAGACCGCGGCGGTCATCAGTACCAGCAGTGTGGGCCATAGATAGTTGACCAAGCTCACTTCCACAGATTGCGCGGCCGTTGAAGCGAGTCCGATCGACAATGAGATTGACGCTTCGTACGCGATGAACATGGCACCGCCAATGATCAGATATTTACGTGGCGCCTTACGAATCGGCGCCGGTCGACGTACGATCATCAGCATCATGCCACCGACGGTGTAAATCAGCGCAGATCCGAGCGTTGCACCGAATGCGTCGGCGACGAGACGCACCAGCCCGGCCATGAACCCCCACAACACGATTGCACACAGGCCGATAATCGTGCCATGATGCGAAATCGCATGTCCAAGCAACGGATTGCGTGGCGTCTTTCTCTCATCTGCTTTCACGCGCACCACGTTACTTCACACGCCCAACAGATGTCCGATTCTGGTGAATCAGCCATTCAGACCCCAATATCAGGTATCCAAATGTCCGATTCTCCAGAATCAGTCAGGTAAAGGCAAAAGATATGGGTTTGTTTGTCCGATTCACCAGAATCGGACAAACAAACCCATCAGACAACTGCCCGCATGCCACGCGCTGCACACCCCACAGCTGCACACCCCTCACTCCATTCGCAGCCAGCAATCCCAGCGCCCTACCGTCGGCCGTTACGATACTTCAGCAACTGGATGACTGCGCCGGCAACGCCACACAGGATGCCGCCAATCGGCCAAGGAATCCAGAAAACAGCTCCCCAAAAACTAGGATCGCCCCCAAGCGCGGCATTCGCATTGACGCCCACGAACAGCATGAGCAGCGCCATCACCGTTGCAATCAGCATGATGATGCCGCACACCGCCCCGGTGAGTTTGTTGTAGTATTTGTCGGTCACACTCATAGGCTGTGACGGGCTTTCGAAATCATCCTCCGCGGAATCACCCTCCGCATTGCGCTCTTCGCTTTCGCGATTGTACTTGCCGAGCTTTGTGCGATCGAGCCGCATCCCCGTGAAGATGAAGCAGAATACGGCTATGGCCACCAGTGCCAGCATTATGCTGACGGGCCACCCGTTGTTGACGCCGAGTACCTCGTTGCAGTACACCATCACGCATACGCCGACCATGATCAACCCCACACCCACAGCCTTACCGATACCATTTTCGATGACTGCGCGCGACTTGTCATCATCCGTGTAGAAATCCTGAATGTACGGATGACGCCGTTGGAAATCGCCATGCAGGGCACCGGCAGGAATCAGCAACGCACAGCCTACGATCACACCGAGAATAATCGGCGCGGCGGTCAGGAATTCATTCATCGGACTGTGTCCGATAATCGAGTTTTCGGAGTCGAATAGCATGCCGGCCGCAACACCAAGAATCATCGCGGCGACGCCAAGTGCAGTCAGCCATGCGTGGATCTTCATATGTCTGTCGTAGCCGACCATGTCTTGCGGCATTGCGGAGCGCGATGCTGCGGCGGAACGCGGCGCCGCTGCAGGGTGATCCGCTTTCAGCGCAGTCGGCGCGTCTTGCGTCGAAGCCGACGATTCCGCCTGGTTTCGCAGCGACGACGAAGCCGCCGCGAAACCGACCGGTTGCGCAATTGCGGCCACGACCCCGACCGATCCGGAATTCGTAGACGTATCGGCGGTCGATTCACGTATGCCCGAATTCGGTCTGCGAACGTCACCCATCACCAGGTCATCAAGCGTTACGCCGAACAGGTCGCAGATCATCAGCAATTTGTCCATTTCCGGATATGCTTTTTCGGACTCCCATTTCGAGATGGCCTGCCGTGAGACGCCGAGCAGCATCGCCAGCTGCTCCTGCGTCATGTTGCGGATGCCGCGCAGGTATTGCAGATTTTCCCTGAAGCTCATCTTTGCTCCTTTACTGCGATTGGTTCCATCGTCTCATACCGTTCGATTGGCGATCTTGCCCTCGAAAGTGTGGAACGTGTTTGCGATTGATGATTGCAGATTGCCATATGGCTTCGGTTGCGTGCCACCATCTTGCGGTTGCACGGCCATGGTGCAACCGGATTTCTCCCTGCAACCGGTAGTTGCGGCGGCGTACGCTCGCCTTTCGTTTGTCCGATTCTGGTGAATCAGCCATCCGTGTACGTTTTGGCACACCCTGTTTGTCCGATTCTCCAGAATCGGACAAACATGCCCATACTTTTGCCCTCCGGATGGCTGATTCACCAGAATCGGACAAACCAGAACCCAAGGCAACGGTCGTTGGCCCCAGCTTGGTCCCGAGTGCCCGGCTAAGCCAAGTGCCCCCACCTAAGCCCAGCACTCTGGTCAACTCCAGCTCCAGTCAGGCCCAGCCGAAATTATCGGCTCCCGCCCCTAGTGAGAAATGGTATTTGACCAGACCCAGATCAGCTCCGGAGTATGACGTCTCGTTGGTCAGACGAACGGACACGATCCGCCCGTGTCCTTCGATGAAAAAGTCCTGTTTGTTGAATGCCGTCGGTGCAAGCAGTGCCGCTTTCACACCGTCCGTGAACCATGCAGGGGCCTTACCGTCGTATTTGCAGACTTCGGAAACGCTCGATGGCATGAAGGAAGCCGGAATCGAGGGGCCTTACCGTCGTATTTGCAGACTTCGGAAACGGATTTGGATTGGTGAGGCTCGCCTTGCTCCGCTCCGTATCCGATGGCGATGACGGCGATGGTCCGGTTGCCTTCCGCCATTTTGTCCACAATCTTACGACTGTAGGTACCGCCCGCCCACCAGGTATTGAGACCCAAGGTTTGCGCATACAACATGAGATCGGCGCCCGCATATCCCAGTCGTTCGTCCAGTTCTCGAGGGTCCTCCCCCTCACGCAGATTCGCGGACATGATGAGGAAATTACGCACACCTTTGGCACGTATCAGTTTGAAGATGGGGCCGAACGCAGTTGTGTCTTCGGTTCGTAGAGTGATGGCCGTGCCATATTTTTGATTGTCATGCGCAACGCGCCTAGTAAGCAACGATACGATGTCGTCAGGTATCGGCTTGTTGGTATAGGCACGTACGGTGTGCCGTGAATGCATCGCTTCAAGCATATCCATACATACACCTTAGCCTTCAATCGGCTTCTCTGGCTATGCTGTTGGAATAATCCTGAAGTTGGAGAAATCGTGGAGCGGATGACGGGAGTCGAACCCTACCTAGACAATGACGCAAAAGCGCTAAATATCAATGTTTTCCACTCCTCGGAGCTTTATCCATAAGACCATATGACAACACGGTGACAACAATTTTGTAGAGGAACGTTTTTCTTCCCTCACCGAGCACCATGTACAGAGGCTTTAGCCTTTCTCTATAAACCGGTTGACTTTGGGTGCCACCGTCAGCAAGTAGACCGGATGCGCGACGGCGATGAGAAGTATCCACCAAGTAAGCCAATGCATCGGGCTGTTGGGAATCATAGCGAGGCGATCGGCCAAAGCGAGGCTGGCAAGGATAAGCAACGTCCAGAGGACGCCATGCACCCCGAATGTCCGCTCCCGCCACCAGTCCATGACCGCCATTTTGGTGAGCAACGTATAGCCGACAGCTATGAGCAGCGGCACTCCGCACACGGTGACGAGAATGAGCAGCATGAGGAGGAAGGCGAGCGGCCCATTCCACCATCCCCGGGGAATGATTTCGCCAAGCCACGCATCAACGTTGCCAAGCCATTGACCAATCGCGGCAAGCTGTTGCTTGCGCGCGTGAAGCCACTCGGGCAGTGTGGCCGCGAGGATATGCCATCGGTCTGCCATGACGATGACAAGCATGGGAACGGCGAACGTACACACACCTACGCACAGAGCGAATAGGATGCGCTTGGCTTTCTCACACCGCCTGTCGTTGTCCTCCCCAAGCCGCTGACGCTCTCGTTCGACCTCCTGACTGACCTGTTCCGCGATGCTCTTGTACAGCTGCTCCCGCTCGCTATCAAACCGCGTTCGGTCGGACTGGAGCTTGGCTTCGCGGGATTCGAGTGCAGCCTGGCGATTAAGGATATGGTTACAACGCTCTTCCTTTTCGGCGCAGGCGCGTTCTCTCTTCTTGATTTCTCCGAGTAGTTTCGTTGTCTCGTTGAGTTCGGAGAGCTGCTTCCTGAGCGTCCGATTCGTTGACAAGAGCTGCCGATTTGTTGATTGAAGCTCTTGATTCCCTGATGAGAGCGTTGAATTCTCGCTCCGAAGCTCGCTGATTTGACGGTTGAGTTCTCGCTTTTCCTTCTCCAGCCGGGCCGTGCCGGTATCCACTATCGAGGTCATGTTCGTCGATTCCTGTGGTTGCATCTGGTCGAACATTCGGGAGAACATGTCGTCCAACGGGTCGGTTCCCATATTGTTGCTCCGTCTCGCTGACTGGTCCATCGTTTCGCTCCTTGCTGGTGGTGTCCGGCAGTCTGATGCCGGAGTTCCGGGCGAGTAGACTGATTGCGTCGAGTTCGTGCCGGCATTCGAGCACCGCTTGTTCACGGCGTTCAACTTCCGCGCGGGTTTCGGCCACGAGGTCGAGGTCGTTGTTGTTGATCGCATCATTCAACGCGATGACGGCGGCGCGTGGTTCGCCACGCGCCCAGTCGGCCCTGGCATTCAGGTTTTGCAATCCCCTGACGAGGCTGTTGTCGCCTTCACGCTGGATTCGGCACGCCGCGTTCAATCCGTCTGCCATCGTCTTCAGCTCGTCGAGTTTTCTTGCCTGAATCTGGTAGTAGCGGCGTTGTGCCGGGCTCGACGCATGGCGGAGAGTCGTCGTGTCGACACTTCTCGCGAGTGGTTCGAGCCGCTGTTCTGGACGCCCGAACGCTTCGGCCAGCATGGCCGTAGTGAGGCGCGCAGCGTACCTATTCGAGTGGTCCATAATCATGCCGGTGAACGTTTCGGGTATAAGCAGATGCCATGTGCTACCGTCGCGGCGCAGCATGTTGGCTGGCAGGTTGACCTTCCGCTGGCGCTTGGTCCCGGGCAGCCACACGCTCACCGACCGGTCGTTCTCAACGGCGACAAGCTTGTTGTTGAACGTCAGATGCAGCATGTTCCCGCCATTCGCAAGCCTCGCACCGATGGCATCGAGCGTGTACGCCGGGCCAAGTCGCGAGCCACGGAATTTGCGTCCCGTCGTCCGGTCCGTGAACGTCGCGCCCCCGCCACGCATCGCCAAACCTATGCCATGCAAATCAAGCAGCCGGGAAAATTCGCCGATGCTGGACGCTTTGGCCGCGTCGAGGTCGATCAGGATGCGCATCCGTTCCTTGATTCCCCTGCCCTTTGCCGCCGCGTACAGCTCCCCCATGTCTACGCCGCGACCCGTGGATTCGATGACCGGGACGTCATATCCAGAGATCGGTTCCGTATTCTGTCCGGGCGTTCGGCGCATCGTGCCACGCATATCCACACGGTCCGCGGCGGCCTCAACATCTGGGTTCTTCAGCACGTTCAGGCCCTCGCGACGGCACAGTTCGTCGCTGATAGCACGCCATTGGTCGATGCTCCTGCGGGTAAGGCGCATCTTCCTTCCAGACCTTCGGTTCGCCGCGCAAATGACGATGTGGTTGTGCAGATGGTGCCGGTCCATGTGTGTGGAGACCACGTACTTGTAATCCCCGCCCGTGATCGCCTCGGCCAGCATGACGCCCAACTCGTGCACCTGTTCCGCCGTCACATTCTCATCGGGACTGAACGAATGCTTCAAATGCAATGCGAGCACGCCGTTCGCGCGCAACCCGTTCGCGCAGCGTTCTAAGTCGTGGATCATCGGCTCCGCAAGCATGTTCGCGTCGTGCCGCTCGTGGCTGTAGCTGGCGTACACAAGTCTGCCGCCGCCGTTCTTAATAGGGTTGATGACGTAGCGGATTGTTCCGGCAAGATTCGTCTTGACCTTGCTGCCGAGCTTGACCACAGCCATCAGTACAGCCCCTGTGCTGCGTCAATCTCCGCCTTTTCACGCTCCATCAACTCCATCTTTCTGTCGATAGAGGCAAGCAAATTCAGCAGTTCGCGCACCTGCTGCGGGGCGACAGATCCGGCCAGGTTCGCGGTACGGGCGATTTGATTCACGTTCACGCCGATGCGATGCAGCTCGGCCTTGAAAGCCTCGGGATCGCTTGCCAGCGTCACCGAAACGTTCATCGATGCGCCCCGCATGAGCGTCTGCCGGGCGAAATCACCCCACCGTCGATACATCGGCAGGTTCCTTGACCATCGCTCGTGAACTTGCCTGGCCTGTTCCCATTCCTCCGGTGCGAACATGATTTTCTTGCAGATGCTTCGCCTGCGATTGTCACGCCAGCCCATCGGGAAACGCCTCCGCACGAGAGCCGGAACGACTCGTTCCACCAGCCGCGAAAACGGTCCGGAGGCTTCGCCGACCAAGGGGCACGGGTCTCCCGGCAAGCCGCCCCACACCAGTGGGGCGAGCAAGTGTGGCCACACATGCGTCGCTTGCTAACCACCATTCCGAGCATATAAACATCAAGACTTTCCCTCTACGCTTCACGACGAACATGTCAGGCTCCTTTCAACTGCCGCCGAGGAAAGGCAACCACGCTCCAAGCCAGGTTGCGTGCGTGTCATGGAAACAATCCGAACTCGACGCACCAGTTATCATCTCAACGCTATAAAGCAGCAGAGCTTCCTAGTTTGGACATTAACCCCGCTGCGACCGAATTGGGTTAGACGTAAAAGTAAGAGAAAAGCGTCACAAAATTTTCTGCGCTGCTTCACATCCGGTCGGCTGTTGAAATATTTCAGCCGCAGTAGCCAACAATTCGCCCCCCATTATCAGCCTTTACTCATTCACGTCTGCTTTCTATGTGTCAGTCGAACAAGTCCCACAAACGCCATATGCACTGTGTGATTTCTCCGCGCCCGACATTGCGCGCCGGCATGTCACGCGTCCTTCACCGTACGCAATCTAAACTGGAACTGAACTCGACTCTAGTGTTCACAGCTCAAGGATGTGCTTAGTTAGGAGCGGACGATGGCGTTCGATGTCAAGAAGGAATACAAGGACCTGTACCAGCCGGCGGCCACGCCGTCAATCATCGAAGTGCCGCGAATGCGGTTCGTTGGGGTCGAAGGCTCCGGCGACCCCAACGAGGAGGACGGCGACTACCAGACGGCGTTGCAACTGCTGTACGGCGTCTCGTTCACCATCAAGATGAGTCGGAAGTCCAAGGATCCGGCCGAGCACATCGAGGGCTACTACGACTACGTGGTGCCGCCGCTGGAGGGCCTGTGGCACATGGACACGAATGATAACGAAACCGGCAAAATATCCATATGGGAAATTTCTACGCGCACGAATCAATAAAAAAGGAATTGGT
>OGHW01000840.1_pt1 | contig 30279 bp, 25 predicted proteins | sample 1571641 | NCBI WGS metagenome assembly OGHW01 (sample SAMEA2582066, study PRJEB24529) | metagenome | biome: Human gut stool | place: China | collected 2011 | reverse complement strand
TGCGGGGTGTCCCGTTCCCGGGGAACCGTGGCCCCATCCGTCCTGCCGGGGTTTCCTCTCCCTTGATTCCCATGTCCCCGGAGTCTTTCGTGGATCGTCCTCCGCCCCTCCGTGGTTCGTGCATTATTTTACCGACAGGATTGTGGACTGGATTATACTGGTTCTGAAACCATTCAGAATGAATTAGTTTCTTTGATTGGCGTATGCATCGGAGGATATTATCATGGCCGTTGGGTCTCGTAGGGCCACTTTGCGTGATGTGGCTAAGCTTGCAGGTGTATCGGTGGCTACGGTCTCAAATTATCTCAACGACTACCCTTTCATGAAGCCAGCGACCAAGGAGTGGATTCGGCAAGCCATTGACGAATTGGGTTACACGGCCAATCAGCAGGCCCGAAATCTGCGCCGTGGGCGCACGGGACTGATCTCACTGTCCATACCGGACCTCAATCAGATATACTTCGCCGAGTTGGCTGAGGAGATGATTAAGGCGGCGCGTGAATACGGCTACCGCATTATTGTTGAGTCCACAGGCAACAATCGCCAACACGAGATCAACTCCGTCAAGGCTATGTCTCGCAACATGACCGACGGGTTGATTCTTAGTCCGACAGGCATGACATCCGTAGACGTCGCAGAATTGGAGGGTGATTATCCGCTAGTGTTGTTGGGCGAACGCATCTTCAATGCTCCCGCGCCGCATATCGTCATAGCCAATGACGTCGGAGCCAAGATAGCGACTAACCATCTGATCGACGCGGGCTGTCGTGCAATCGCCGTGGTCGGTGGCACTCTGGACGAAGGTATCCCCTCGTCCCGTCTGATGCGTACCAAGGGATATGTGAAGTCGCTGGCCGACCACGGTATGAGGTTCGATTCGTCGATGATTCGCGAATGCGGCGACTGGACCAGCGCCGAGGGAGCCAGAGCCGTACGTGAGATGTATGCGCGAGGCATCCGCCCGGACGGAATCTTCGCGTTGAATGATCTGCTTGCGATGGGCGTGATTAGTCAATTGCGCGAGATGCGCGTGCGCGTGCCCGAAAGCGTTCGAGTGGTGGGTTTCGATAACATTGACGAGGCTAGATATACTATCCCGTCACTAACCAGTATCGACCCGGGGCGTACACAGATCGCCGAACTGGCGGTGAGATCGATTATTGAACAGGTAGAGGAAGGAGCACGTGCGACACGTCGTCGCATTGATGTGGGATGTCATCTTGTGTGCCGTAAATCTTCTCCCGAGGTGTAATCTAGGACGTTTTCTGCTGGTCCCAGCTGCTCATTGGTTTGACAAAGTTCTGAAACGTCATATAATCAAATTAACAACAAAAACTGAATCGTTTCAGAACGTGACGGACGACGTCGGAATGCGGGTAAGTCCGCAGTGACGAAATGGCGCAGTGGCCATTTGATGTCTCCTAGACCGAGAATTAGAGAACCGAAAGACGGTTCTTTTCTGCTCTACAAATCTGAAACGATACAGAAAATTGCCGGCCACCAAAGGAGGTCTCTCATGTCGGCAGCATCGACAGAAGCCACGGTCAAGGACCCCGCTACAGGGGCCATGACCCATCACAGGGAAGCGTCTGGACGGCTGACGAAGAACGACGGCGAGTCCACGAAATCTTGGAAGGCCAGGCTTCGCCCCTATCTGTTCATCGCATCGCTGGTCGTCCTCTCCGGCGTCTTCATCTACTACTGCATCGGTTTCACCATAGCCACATCGTTCACCGACTGGGATGGTATATCCGAGGAGATGAACTTCATCGGCGTCAAGAACTACGCCAAGCTGCTCGCACCGGGCTCCGTGTTCTGGACCGCGTTGCGGAACAATGTCATCTTTATGGTCGTCACGGTGCTTGTTCAAGCCGGCCTTGGACTCCTCCTCGCAGTCATTCTCAAGGAGCGTCTACGCGGATCCAGCGTGTTCAAGGCCATCTTCTTCATGCCCATCGCCATGGCCCCGGTCATCATCGCCGCGATTTTTCGCATCATCATGGACCCCAATGTGGGCGCCATCAACGAGACTTTGCGCTTTCTCCATCTCGGCTTCCTGGCTCAAAGCTGGCTTGGAGACCCGCATATCGCCCTCTACTCTATCTGCGCCATCAACATATTCGAGTGGATGGGTTTCTCCATGATCATCTACTACGCCGGTCTCATGTCCATCCCCGATGACATATACGAAGCGGCTAAGATCGACGGCTGTGGTTTCTGGAGCACCCTCTTCCGCATCACTATCCCTAATCTGTCCGGTACTACCAACACCTTGATTCTGCTGGGCATCGTCGGGTCGCTCAAAACCTTCGACATCGTCATCCAAACCACGGGCGGCGGTCCCGGCCGATCGACCGAATTTCTGAACACCTACCTGTATAAGACCGGTGTACAGCAGTTCAACGGAGGCTTGTCCGCCGCTATCGGCGTGATGATACTCGTCATCGCCGTGGTGCTCGCCATAATCCAGGTCATCGTCAACGATCGAGCCAACCGGTAGGAAGGAACCAGCAATGAAACGCAAAGCAAGCACGACCGCAATCATGTATGCAGTCCTCGTCTTCTTCCTGCTCATATGGCTTTTCCCAATCGTGACGGCCATATCCAAATCGCTTCAGTTCGATGGCCTCAAGAGTTACGAATCAGTAATCACGAACGAGAACGTGCACTATTTCCAAGTGGTGTTCAACTCCCTGTTCATTTCCATCGTCACGGCTGCCATCGTGGTGTTCATCACATCGTTGGCCGGCTTCGCCTTCTCCAAGATGCAATTCGCCGGACGGAACGTGATTTACGTGCTCATGCTCGCCTGCATGGCCGTCCCAATCGCCTCGGTGACCATGCCGCTGTTCTTCACCATCAAGGCATTCGGACTGACCAACACATATCTCGGCATGATCATTCCACTCGTTGCGTTCAACGCGTTACAGATGCTTCTGCTGTGGCGCAACTATTTCGACGGCATTCCCAACGAGATCATAGAGGCTGCTCGCGTGGACGGCTGCTCCACTTGGCGTATCTACATGCGCATCCTCATGCCCATCTCCACTCCGATGATTGCCACTACTGGAGTTCTCACCTTCGTCTACAGCTGGAACGAGTACCTCATCCCATTGCTGCTCATCCGCGACGAAAGCAAGTACACTGTCACCCTCGCTTCCACGTATTTCATGGAGACCCGCAGCCAGACCCCGGAGATGGTGGCACAGGAATACGCCGCACTGATCCTCATGACCATCCCTTCCGTGATCGTTTACCTAATCAGCCAGAAATGGTTGCAATCCGGTATCACGGCCGGCGCTGTCAAGAGCTAGACAAACCAAGGAGCAATAACATGACCTCCACAGATACCGGAAAAGCCTTCATGGGAGAAGACGCCGAATCGGGCACTTGCCATACCGGATTCAGACCGGCACCGTCCGCATATCGGCCGCTGACTAAGCGCACCTACACGAACCCCGTGCCATACGTGGATGACGGAAAGCACACCGCGCCCGATCCATTCGTCATCCGATACCGAAACTTCTACTACTGCTATGCCACCGACGAGCACGGCGTCCTGGTCTCCACGTCACCGGACCTGGTCCTATGGACTCCGCGCGGCTACTGCTACACAGAGGAAGGAAGGAAGAACTTCTGGGCGCCTTCCGTCATCATCATCAACGGTGTCTTCCATATGTACTTCTCCAACATGCCGCAGGACGAGTCCGACACCCACACCGAGATCATGCGGGTAGCCGTCAGTGACGATCCACTCGGACCATTCGAGAAGAAGGCCGAGCTCTTCGACACCTTCGCCATCGACTCGCAGGTGGTCAGGGGAGATGACGGGCAGCTGTACCTGCTATACGCCGACAACCAAGTGTGCGGACTGTCCGAACTGCGACCCGGTACCTCTGTGATGGTCGACCGGATGGTAACCCCCTACCAGCGTGAGGGGAAACCGAGACCGCTGATTTTGCCGACCATGGATGAGGAGATCTTCGCCCGTGACCGGTTCGGGGACGGACGTGACTGGCACACGGTGGAAGGCGCCACGTATTTCACCTATAGGGACAAGGCGTTCATCACGTACTCCGCCAACGCGTACGAGCATGAGGACTACTTCGTGGGATACTCCACCGCGTCGCTACCTGATTCTCCCATCGATGCACATGTCGACGAGCTTGATTGGGCTAAACAACTCAACAACGGCCATTTCGATCCTTTGCTCATACGCTCCGACACCGTTGAGGGCACCGGGCATAACTCCATAGTCAAAGCACCTAACGGCGTGGATGATTGGATCGTCTACCACGGGCGTGACGCCGCCGACGAACTCTACGTTGGCGTCGAACAACGAGTGATGCGCATGGATCCGTTGTACTACGCCGAGGGATTGCTCGACACTCCGGGGCCTTCGAGCGATGAGCGCGACGCTCCTCTCGAAGCTGACGTTCACTCGGATTTCAGCGCGGGAGTGCCCAACGATTGGAAAACCGTTTCCGGATCCGCTCACGTTGTGAAGGTCGATGGTCAGCCGGCCATCGGATTCGACGGTGGCGGTTTCATGGCTTCCGCTCCGCTCGTCTCCGCCACCCAGACTCTTGTCGTGTGGGTGAAATGCGGAGCCGGCCCATTGGGGTCCAGAGCCGGTCTGGTGGTTCGTTTCTCCGATGGGCGCAACTGGACCTATGCGATGCTTGACGCCGGAACTCACTGCCTGCGCGTGATCGACAGCGTCTCCGGCATCGTCACCCGGACGGACACGCCATTGCCTGTCGACCTCGACCTGTCCAGCTGGCATGAGTTGGCGGTGTCACGCGTCTTCGACCGAATGGAGACCCGTATCGACGGCCGTCGTATCTGCACCGTCGCCATCTGCCCCGAGCCAGGTGCCTGCGGCATCGTCTCCATGGATGGCGATGCGGTCCTCGCCTCCTTCACGGCCGTGGACCATGCGGACCTATGGGGGCCGACCCTGCGATATATGGTTCGTGAGATCGATGTCTCCGACAGTTTCCGTCTCACGGATGCGGGATTGGAACCATTGGACATCGGGCCGGCCTTCGCTACGCTGCGGTATCCGCTTGAGGGCAATCGGTACGTGTTGGATTTCGCCTTCGCCGGCGACCAGTCGGAGGCGCTGATAACCATAGGGGAGTATCGGGTCGCGCTTGGGCCGGACCGCGTCGAGCTGCTGCGTGGTGGTAATCCCGTCGGCTGTCATGCGGAACCGGTGCGGTTGCGCGCGTTGCATGGCGGCACGCGCCGGGATATGGATGGAAGGGCGTTGCGGACCATCCGCCTTATGGCCGCCGATGGCGTGCTCGCCGTCCATGCTCGGGATTGTGGCTGGCGTCTGCCGTTCGACGGTGGACGGATTGGAATTACCCTTAACAGGGCGTCTTTGACCGGATACGCGCGGACTTCACTGGACCTGTCCGACGGCGGCGCCACAGTCCGCCTGTGGAAAGGAGAGTAAGAAAGACCTTTCAATAACATCACCGTTCTGGGAATGTCTTGGAACGGATTGCCACAAAGAAGTGAGCTCCATCGTGTCGATGGAAGGACACCATGGAAAACAAGGAGGAATATTATGTCTAAGATGAAGAAGATGGTCGCGGCGTTTGGAGCTGTCGCCATGTCGGTCGGCCTGTTCGCCGGCTGCGGTTCGAGCTCCAGCGGCGGAGCTGACGAGGGACTGGGAACCTCGGACAAGCCGGTCACCCTGACGTTCTGGACGTGGCAGCCCACCGACGCCCAATGGAAGAGCATCTACGCCTCGTTCCAGAAGAAATACCCGAATATCAAAATCAAGTGGTGGCGTACCTCCGAGATGTCCGATTACCAGAAAAAGCTGCAGACCGCCATGGCCGGCGGAGACGGACCGGATGTGTTCGGCGTGCAGGCCGGCTCCACGGTAGAGCAATACGGACGATTCGCGGACGATATGAAGAAGCTGGCCGACCAGTACATGCCAGGATGGGATTCCAAGGTCGCCGAAGGCGCCGTGGAACAGACCACCAACGCGGACGGCAAGATGGTGGCCATGCCTACCATCACCTCCGGATCCGAGTACATTCTCTACAACAAGACCCTGCTCGACGAGAACGGCGTCAAGGTGCCATCAACCTACGACGAACTGTTGGCAGCCAACAAGACGCTCACTTCCAAGGGACTGATGCCACTGGCTCTCGGCGCGAAGGACGGCTGGCATCTCGATGACATCTTCGTCTGGCTGTCGAACCAGTACGGCGAAGGTGATGTGTACGATGCCGCCGCCGGAAAGAAATCCTTCACGGATAAGACCTTCGTCAAGACCATGAAGGCATGGAAACAGATGATTGATGATGGACTGTTTCAGGACGGCGCTGTGGGCACTTCCACATATCCGGACGCTCGCGACAACTACTTCTACGCGCGCAAGACCGCGTTCTTCCCGACCGGGTCCTGGCATGTCTCCGCCGTGCTGCCGAACGACGAGACCAAGGGAACCGCCATCGAGAAAGACGAATTGGGCATGATGGAGTTCCCGACGGTCGGGGACAAGGACACCGGTCCGACCACCGGCGTGGACTTCGGTCTGTGCGTGAACAAGGATTCCAAGAAAAAGGAAGCTGCGATGAAATTCATCGAGTTCATGACTACAGGCGACGGCCAGCAGGAATGGATCAACACCCTGCAGGGAGCGCCGGTCGACAAGGACATGAAAGTCGAAGTTCCTGATGACGCCACCGAATCAGCCAAAGCCTCCATCGACTTGGTAACCAAGGGACAGGCCGAATCCAAGCTGGCCCGCAAGCTCACCTCACAGGAGCTCAACGACGAAATCGCGGTGCAGATGCAGAACATCTACACCGGCGACGCCACGGTGGATTCCGCATTGAAGTCGATCCAGACAGTGAACGAGGGCATCGACCGATAGGACGTCCCTCTTAGACATCGGTCGCGATTGGGCCGTGTGCCGTCTTTGTGCAGGACCGCGAAGACGGCACACGGCCCAACCATTTTTCTCCAGCCATGTTCGCATCCGGAATCATCATATGGAACCTATTCTGGATTCGGCGGGATGACGAGTATGAAAGGCCAGAATAACTGGGCGCGTCGGCGGATGTATGCCGATGGGGAAACAACTGCGCTTCTTATGCCATGGCAGACAGATGGGAACGATAACCATTAGAAAGTGTCTTCGATTGTTCCGTGAACAAGGATTTTTATCTTTGCTCTTCGGGTGCTACGTCAAGCATGTTCGCTCAGTTACCGATGTGGTAGCCCATGTCACCTTCAATCCGTCTTAGGTGCCGGATTGGGTCCCGCCGATCGTGCGCGTGAAAGCGGTCCCCAGGGCGGGAGTCTAGTCACGCTTCGATATAGTGATACTAGGAACGACGTGCTCCGTTCATGGAGTAGTGTGGCATGTGTTTTCCAGGGAATGGAGGATGCTCTTGGGAGTGGGGAACGATTCTGCCGATGAGGACGAGGAGGCGCTCAGGGAGTTTCTTGCCGATTCCGAATGCCTGGATTCTCTGTGCAAGTGGACGGGCGGGTTCAACGCGTTCGATGTCCTCGGAATCACGTGCTCCGAGATCCGGCACAGCAACGTGCTCGCATGGCTTATGGATCCCGACGGGAACCATGGATTGCATGACGGCGTGATCCGCGGTTTCGTCGATTATGCGGCCAAGTGCGCGGAAGACGATGGGGTGTTCGACGATCTGCTCATGGACTGCGATGGATTCTCGATCCGACGCGAATGGTGCCACATCGACATCCTCGCCGTGAACGACGAGGCGAAATACGTCCTTTGCATCGAGAACAAGATATTCTCCGGCGAGCATGACGACCAACTGGCCAGATACCGCGATGAGATAGAGAGGGAATTCCCTCACTACCGGCACCGTTTCCTGTTCCTCACGCCAAGCTCCTGGGAGGCCTCGGAATCCGACTGGCTCTCCATGGGCTATGAGGACGTGCTCGACATCATAGCCCATGCGGTCAAAACGTTCACGCCGGCACCTGCGCCGGCACAGTTCATCTCGGAATACATGGATACCGTGAGGAGGAACATCTTGGGGGACAGGGATCTCGAACGCGTCTGCGCGAAAATCTACGCGAAGCACAAGAGGGCACTGGACCTGATCTACGAGCACAGGCCGGATGCGATCTCCGCCATATCGGATTACTGTCGGGAATGGATCAGGGAGAAATCCGTAAACGACAAGACGATCAGGTTCCACGATGACACGGGTGATAAATGGAACACGGTGTTCGTGACCGACCTTCTGCTCCGGCTTTTCCCCGATGATGACTGGCCGAGCGGCTTCTGGGGAGAGCATTGCCCCTGCGTCTACCAGATTCACGTGGACAAGGACGGTCCCAGTGTGAGATTCCAACTGGTCTTCAACTTCGACGGTCTTGATGAAGGAATGAGGGAGAAATGCAAGACGACGATCCGCGCAATCAACGAGGTGAATAAGTCGTCCGCTAGGCCCGGAGATATTTGGTGCAGCATCCCAATCACGGAATACGCATCGATTCCCATCGATTCCGAAGAGGACTGGGACAGGACGTTGCCAAAGACGCTCGACAGCGGTCTCGGACGGCTCAGGCATTTCGAGGACGGACTTTCCCAAAAAATCAACGGTTCAGGAGTCTGATCTCCGTCGCATCCATTCAGAAATGAGCATCCGAACCGGGCGACGTCCGCCGTGGCCTGGATGGGAGGTAGGGGCATATGCGGGAACACGAGTGTCTTTCGGGCATCGGAATCCTTCTTGCGCAGGTATTCGTTCTGGAAAGAGCCCTCTTAATTCGGCTGTATCATCCATTCCGAAACCGCTGCCTATTTTTCACGGCGACATACGGATCTCCCCATCGCACGACCGATTCGATTCCTCTTGCTTTCTCTGATGGGGCATGGGCCAATGCCCATCCCATGTTCCAGGCAGATTCCGCTCATAACCGTGTCATGGAAAACATGCGCGCACGGAATCGCTTCGTTGCCGCATAGGTCGTCTGTATTGTAAACTCAAGGATGAGTCTAGCCAGATGTATCCGGCGTCTTCGGATACATCGGGAGGTGATGTGGGCGTTGTCTATATTTCATAACGGACTGTCGTCTGCTAGAGGGCTCGTTCTCGAACACGTCAAGGCTCGCTGAGCTGATTTGTCCGGATTTGAGAGCCTCGATCAGTGACTGTTCATCCACGATTGTTCTTCGGCCAATATCGCGAAATTCTACCTGTAACGATAGTTATATTTAATTATTCTGTTGGATCCGTTCCCAAAAAGGTGCCCGGGATGACTGATGCCAAGGCGTCTCCGCGGACCTTCCGTCCGAGTGGGCCATCGGGCCTGGCGAACCGGAATCAGGCGACGGATGCGCATGAACGCGGTCGGATGCCTGCTCCTTATATATATGGTGTTTGCAGGTTGAAGGATGGAATGATGGATGCCTCTCAAATCCTTAAGTGTTGCATCTGAATTACACGCAACACTTAAGGAACTGGGGTGGTGTCCGTGGTGCGCATCGGAATACGTTTCATAAACGGAGGTTTCCGGAACAAAGGCTGGAATAGGGAAGTCGTCTCCGACGCCCCGGCAAATAGTGTTCCAAAACCCGTCCTGTAATCAACGTTCCGAAACTCGACGCCTTGACGGGGTGGTGGCATGGTCGGAACCATGGCGAGCACGATTTACGGATACGCGAAGGGCAGTCATCCAGACGGACGACAGGTTCTATAACTCGTCCGTCACCACAAATCCCTTCAACGTCATCCGCGGCAAACAGGCGAACGAAATAAGCGTTATGGAGTTCATGACCGTTCTGAACGCCCCGTATTACCACAATCCGGACACATGCCGAACCCTGTTGTTCGACGAGGCGAAATCCCTATATGGACTAGATTGCGGAAACCATTTGCTTGATGTGAACCTCGGCTTGGCCCATTCCCTGCTTCTACACCACGAACTGATTGAGGAGAATTTCGAAACGAGCACCTGCTCCTGCGTCGACTACGACGACAATCCGACCCGGTTCTTCCAAGCCTTGCTGCGGATCCTGCAGTCTGCCATCACGTCGGCGAAGCATATGGAACCTCTGTACAACCTTGCTGCGAAATATCCCTCCATGAGCACATCCAAACCTGATTCCACAGATAAGACCGAGCCGATACGTGAAGAACTGTCTTCGGAGACGGCTGTTCACGAAACATCCGGTACCGCATTCTCCGATGAGGACGGCTGCAGATTCCTATTCACCAGCATCATCGATCCTGAGTCAATCCCCCGAGGAGAACCGTCGCAGGACCGCGCGGATTGGGTCGTCGAGAACATAACCAGAATCGTCCATGGCGAATTCTCCTTGCAATATGGACTGCTTCGTCAGCAACTGGCCCAGCCTATGATCGATGACGGATTCCGTGAGGAGATGATTGACACGTATCTGCTTTGGTCCATACGCTCCATGACAGAGACTATCGTCTTCCGTGCCGGATTTCTCTTTCCCCTAGATTTCTCGGAACGGGAATACTGTGTTGTCCGTGGACGCGCCGTCGACCAGATCCGTATCCCGGAAATAGCCTTGGTGATGCATCGGATTGCGGCCAGCCGAACCGGAATGAACCGGACGGATCTCTTTGGCAAGACAGCTGGCATCTTCGGCCTAGATCAAGCGGCGATTGACGTACAAGTCGCAATGGGGGAGGCCTTCAAGTTGCTGGGCGATACCGGCAGAATCCAGCAGGAGGACGATACAAGCCTCGTGAATCCCATCGGCGGCGTATCCATGTAATCGGTTATGCTGGCGGATCGAAAGATTTTCGAGAATAATGGAGAGGACGGAAGTTGCGCAATGGACCGAACAGGTAGTTCCGGAAGAGTCCACGGCATCCGGCAAATGATCACACCGGCGAGCGATAGCCGGAAATTGCTGAAAGGATGCGGCGGCTAACTCTCGAGACGACGAGAAATCATCCGGGGATTGAACTGGCGGACTCACGGACACGCTGATAAAACACCTCTCTGGACAATGCCCCTGTATGGTTAGAATCCTAATTTAGGAGTCTGAGCGGGGGTGGGGGGAATGCCGTTGCGGCAGCGGGCTTCTGACCGATTCTTCGAAAAGAACGCGGACAGCATATACCGTATGGACAAGGACTACCTCAATCTGGATAATTCCCCTTCGACTTCGTCAATATCGACGATTCAAACAGGAAAATGATTTTCTGCCCGACGCTGACGCTGGCTACGGCGAAGGATGAGATGAAAGCCATCCGTGATTGCCAAAGGCGACACGCGATTCTCCGTGTGACCATACTCAGGCCGTGGTGCATTGCTTTCCAAGAGTGGAGTCCAGACCGAAGGATTCATTGGCGGTTTCGCTCAAACGCTACCTTTCCTGGGAAAAACCGAAGACATATTGGACCCGGATCCCTCCCGTTCGCAAGAGGACATTGCCCGAAAAGATCTGGATTCCGGTACGTCCTCGGAATGTCAGACGGAGACGACTCATTCCGTCCTGCGAACATCCATGCCGGATGCTCCGATTCTGGGCCGGAGCGAGGTAGTGGAAGGATTTCGAACAGGAAGCGGAATATGGGGCTTTCTGACTTCGACCATTAGCGGTTCGGGCGGATCCCGCAGGCGAGTTCGTTTCCGTCGGGCTCCGGTTTAGGGCTATGGTCCGGGGCATTAGACGCGATGCCATGTTCCAGCGTGTCCCACACATCCTTCGATCGGTCACCGACCAATCTGCGCAAAGAAGCGGGCATTACCCGTTCTTTCTCCCGTTACAACCTGCGGATGGGAAACAACATATAGTTTTTGCCTGTGCCGGGGTCGGTGAAGTCTTGAACGGCACCGGCCAGAGAAAACTGCTTTTCTTCCAGCAGGGCAAGCATTTTCTGGAAGATATCCGGCTCGTCACATTCTGCCTGAAGATATTCAAAGCCGGGAATCACCCACTTTGTCCAACCATCGGGAGCCGGTGCCTCGTCCTGACATTCCACTCCGGCCAGATACAGCCCTTTGCTGAAACCGGACTCCCATGGACGGAAAGACCGGGAAAAATCCGTCATGGCTCCCCAAATGCCCACCAGGTTTCCGTTTTCATCTTTCTTCGCCAAATCCGCCACTTCGTCAAAATGTCCATTGGCGTCTGCCCATAGCCTCTGAACAAAGCCGGCACCATTTTCTGTAGAACCCTCCCTGCCGATGACGATAAAGGTGGTTTTTATAAGCGTAGCGATTTTCATAAAATCCTTTCCAGATTATGGATTCATGCTCAAGTGAGCGTGCATATGGGTTTCAAATTTCGCCACATTGCCATAGCCCACCATATTGCCATAACCCAGCATACCGGGTGAACGTGGATGCGCATTCCACCCGTCATCACACGCATGTTTCCCGCGAACACCGAAGAGGGTGTGTCGTGGCGGGCAGATTATGCATGCAAAAGGACAGGTTATTCCGCGATGAGCGATATGTAGGGTATGAAAATCGCCACGTCCATCACGCCTAATCGTTGAAAACACCCGTCTTTACCGTGCCACGAATAAAGTATAACCAATCCGTATGCAATGGCAGAACTCAAAGGCTATTGGTTTGCCAATCTCGTCTACGGGACCATGAGATCACTTGAAGCGCTGACAATGCCGCAGCGGTCGAGAGTAGAAGGAGAACAGTATGAGTTCAACAACGAAACTCAAAATGAACTATAGGAAATTCAATACGATTTGGACCATCGTGGTTGCGGTGCTGGTGGTAGTCGCGATTGCAGCTACGGTAGCGATGAACTTCTTCTCGCTGTCCATGGAGATCTTTCTGGGGCGCGGAGCACGGGTCGTGGGACCCGATCCGGAGATGTCCAATGTAGACACGGCCTATTACGAGTCGAATGCCGGCTCCACGGACGAACTGAATGAGCGGACCAATCGGACCGCACAGACCATCGCCGAACAGGTCATCGTATTGATGGAGAATAACAACAATGCATTGCCGATTGCGAAGCAATCCAAGGTCACGCCGTTTGGGTATCGCTACAGGAATCCGATTTACGGCGGCACAGGCTCAGGAAGCGTGAATACGGCACCCCCATCTACACCGCCAAGCGTGCCCTGAGCAAATTCTTTACCGTGAATTCGGACGTGGAAAAGGCGATGGACGAGGCTACGGCGCGAGGCCTCGACTCCGATGGCTACCAGAAGCCGGATGAGAAAACCGGCTTTGAAGGATCCACCGATACAATCATCGAATTCGATTCCAGCATCTACGGTGGCCTTGAGGATTCCGCGAATGGCACCACCGGAATTGTATTCATCGGTCGTTCCGATGGCGAAGGTGGCGACGTGACCGCCGATGTGCCGGGCAGCGTCATCGAGGGCAAGGGCTATGCGGATGGCACTCCCCATCAGCTGGCCATGAGCCAGGATGAACGCAACACCATCAAATACGCCAAAGAGAACTGTGACAAGGTCGTAGTGATCATCGACTCATCCAACGTCATAGAGATAGGCGACCTTATGAACGACGACAGCGATGTTTCCGCTGATGCCATCCTGTGGATCGGCGGGCCGGGAGGTCAGGGTTTCAAGGCCATGTCCGAGATCCTGTGCGGAGATGTCAACCCGTCCGGCAAGACCGTCGATGCCTGGATGACCGATATCATGGAAGACCCCAGCATGTCGAACTTCGGCAACGCCGAATACGAGAACCTGTATCTGTTGCAGGGAGGCTATCCGAATCCGGTTGGCGATTCCACCGAAATGAACTTCATCGAGTATGAGGAGAACATCTATGTGGGGTACCGTTATTACGAAACCGTCGATGATACCGGCGGAACCTTCACCGTCAACGGTGAGGATAACCGGACCATGCCGACGCCGTGCAGATGCCGTTCGGCTATGGCCTGAGCTACGGCACCGACTTCAGCCAGGAAATCGTCTCCACTGAGCAGAACGAGGATTCCGTAACGTTAAAGGTGCATGTCACCAACAATGGTACCAAGGCCGGCAAAGACGTGGTTCAGGTCTACTACAACCCTCCGTACACCGACTTTGATGCCAAGAACAGCATCGAGAAGTCCACCGTCAATCTCATCGCATTCGAAAAGACGGATGATATCCAGCCGGGAGCGGCGCAAGACATCACGGTAACCGTCACCAAGGAAGATATGGCGTCCTACAGCTATGCACATGAGAACTCTGACGGCACCAAAGGCGCGTATCTGCTGGAACAGGGCGATTACGCGCTGAGCATCAACAAAACCGCGCACGAGAAATACCAGTCCGTGACCGTGAATGTGCCGCAGACCATCTGGTATGACAACGACAATCCACGGCAGTCCGACAAGGATGGCCAGGCCGTACTGGACGATCAGGGTAATCCGACCAATGAACCAGCGAATGGCGATACGTTCAAGGCGGCCAGCAATCTGTTCCAGGATATGACTGACCATATGAGCAAGATCAGTCAGCTTACCCGCGCCAACGGTGCGCTGAGCAACGCCGCCACATTCCCGACCAAGGAGGAGAAGGCCGATATCCCCGCCGCGTTCAACGCCAAAATGGGCGACGAGGGCCGGCTCATCCTACAGCAGATGGATCTGGACGCCGACACCACTCTCGGCAACACCGCCGGCAGCAAGGTCTACACCACCGAGAAGCCGACCAGCAATGCCGATAACGGACTGACGCTGTCGGATCTACGTGGCGTTGACTTCAATGATACGAAGTGGGACCAGCTGCTTGACCAGCTTGACTTGAGCGAATCCGACCTGTATGTGGCGCTCGCGGCCTCGTACGATCAGACCGCGCAGATCAGCTCCATCAGCAAGCCGGCAACGGTTGATTTCGACGGTCCGCAAGGCATCGTCGGCGCCATCGCCGACGATGCCGAGTACACTGCGTATCCGACAGAGCCAATCATCGTGGCCACCTTCAACAAGGATCTCAGCAGGCAGATGGGCGATAGCGTCGGCCAGGAAGCCGCGCAGGCGGGAGTCAACTCCTGATATGCGTCAGCTGCGAATATCCATCGCGCACCATTCTCCGGACGTAATTTCAAATACTATTCAGAGGATTCGGTGCTCTCCGGCTATATGCTGACCAGCGAGGTGGAAGGCACAGCGGAGCAGGGCCTGATCACCGCGATTAAGCACTTCGCGATCAACGATCAGGAAATGTACGACAACGATCGCAGCCGTGTGGCCACTTGGGCCAATGAGCAGGCGATGCGCGAAATCTACCTGAAACCATTCGAAATGGCCGTCAAGAATGCCAGAATGACTGTGAAGTATGTGGATACCGACACCAAGCAGACAAAGACCAAGGTGATACGCGGCGCCACCAGCGTGATGGGCTGTGTGAACTACCTCGGCACCACGTGGGGCGGCGCGGATTATGCGCTCAACACCGACCTGCTGCGTAATAAATGGGGCTTCAACGGCTTCCTCATCTCCGATATGGTGATGAACGCCGGCTCCAACAGCGTGGACCAGGCGTTGCGTTCCGGCACCGATAGTTGGATGGCATAGGGTACCGCATTCACTTCGCTGATTCACGACACAAGCTCGGCCACCGGTGTCGCCACACTGCGTCGTGCGGTAAAGAACATGAGTTACGCGATTGTCAATAGCCGAGCAACGGACGGCATCGCTCCCGGTACGAAGATCAGCTACCGGATCTCTCCCTGGAAGATCTGGCTGTACTCCGCCGACGCCGCGGTCGCAATCCTCGCCATAGGCATGACCGTGGTCATGATCCGTCGTACAAAGCATGCCAAGGCGAACCCGGATTTGTACAAGCCACGTAAGCTCCGGTCCAAGAAGAAGGAGGACGCGCAACCGGAAGAAGCCTGAAACCCATAACCGAAACTGCCCTGGAAAGGCGTGAGCGGCCGTATGCCGTTCACGCCTTTCCTTATCGGAATCACTGATTCCTATCAGGCGTGTTCTTCCAAGCTTCGAGTTTCATGTGGTTCAGGGCCGTGTTCGGGTCATACGTGTCATCCAGACGTTCCTGATACATGGCGATCAATTCATCGCGGCGTCCAAGTGCTTCATATGCTGCTTCGCGAATCGTCTCCCACTCATAGGGCACAACCTCTTCAGGGAACATGACCGTGCACTGGTTTGGCTTGTCTCGCTGTACCAGATCCGCGAAATTCAGCAGATCCTGCCAACGTTCCGCGGCAATCAGGCGAGCCGCATAAGCATCGGCGAGCGGCTCGGAAGTGTGGTTGTCCCGCAGGAAGAGATCGGCTTCGTCAGCATCGCCGCTGATGCGCATCAGATCATGACGGAGGAATTGCACGGCATGCTCAAACTGGTTCTGCGCAGTCTCGGCGATTTCCTTCTCCGTCAGCAACGCCGGATCAAGCATGGCAAGATCCTTCAACTCCTCCTCGGAAAGCGAGGAATCCATTTGGAAAAGGTCTATGTCGGTCTTAAGTTCCGCCAAAGGCGTGGATTCATTGGAATCGCTGGTTTTGTGAGACTCCGCGTCCGTGGTGGTGTCTGCTGCGGAAGCAGCGAATTCACTCATCGTGGCCATCGCCTTGTTCAATGCATCGTAGGCGAACATGCGTGTATCGCCCCATTGCGCGAACGACAGGCCGCAGGAGAGCAGCTCCACCATTTGCATGGCGTTGAGTCGGAAGTCATCATTGCATGCGACCTGCGTAATCATACGTAGCGACTGCTCTCCGGTCATGGGATCGGCGTTGCAGGCCACGGCATCCATATATACGCGCACGTTTTGGATGAGATCTTTCAGATAATCGAATCCCTCGTTGTCACGGTCGGCGACGTTGCCTACAAAACGGGCCGTCATCTCTACGGCCTTGGCGAGATTACCGACTGCGTCAAGCCAGCGCGTACTCACCACGGCGTTACCGACTACGGCATCCACGCCGGAAAGGGCCTGTGAATCGAGGTGAAAGGTCGGCATGTCCATGCGAGGCATCTCCACGCCGGTGTCGGTGCGTTCGGCGGTGGGCACGATGGCGGCGATGGAATCGAAATACCATTGCATGGGCATGCTGATTACGTTATCGGCATCGGAAAGCTGCGCCACAGGTACATTGTTGCGATTTTCGGCGTCCTTTTGGGACGCTTCACGGATCAGATGATTCCACAGGAACGTCGGACCATCGAATTCTCCCGTTCGCAACCAACCATTGTTGACGTAATCGATGAAATCATCGACCTCCTGCCGACGGTTGATTCTGCCGTGTGCGTTGCTCATGCGCCCGCCTTTCCCGTAATAGACCAGGCAATGCACTGTACAGGCTACATCATGAGACGATACAACACTAGGGAAATACACGGGAGGTCAAGCGTGAAACATCGTGTGAAAACAATCTCCGCCGTTCCGTGATGAGATTCTTCCGCCGTTACGTTGCGTTGGCGCAATGAGCGACGAATCTCAGTACTTGTTGGCACCTGATCCGACGAAATTGACTTCAAAGCCGCGATGATAGTGCAGGAACATGTCGGCGCCGTAGCGGTCGACAGGACGATGCGTGAACAGCATGCGGATAGCGAATGCGGTCTGTACGTCATACGGCAGGTTCATGAATTCCTTGTGAGCGTCCCAATACGGATTCATGGTGATGGCCGCATCCGGCACGTAGGCATAGCCGTAACCATCTTCGTTCACATAGCCCATGAACGGTAGATCCCAAGCATTATGGGCGGTGAGGGCGCGCTTGAAATCCTCGACCTGAGCGAGGGCCTCGTCGCTGATGCCGAGCTCCTTGGCGACCTTGTTGGCTGCGGCGGTTTTGACGTCGGCATCCTGTCCGAACATGCTGAGATCCACATTGATGATGGTTTTCTCGTCTGCCATGATGATGTTCCTTTCGTGGATTTGTACTTTTGTGTACATATGATATGTGCGTTTTAATGTTCTTTTCGTATGAAAAATGAACATTGAAACTCGGTTTGCGTGTGTGGTGATAGTGGTTGCTCAATGCTTCCGAGAACAACCATAGCATGCTCCAGTAAGTAAGAAAACGCTGTAATTCACCCTTTTGTGGTCTGTATTAGCGGAAAAACGTTGTGCTTCCAATGATTGATAGCAGATAAAATAATATGAGAAAAGTTAACATTGAACGTGTTCTTTTTCTTCTGCGATGATGTGTTATATTTCTGTTCAAACGAACATTTCAGGTCTGGCTGAGATGATACGGCGTATCGCTGGCCTCGTGAATGAAGGCTCATATCAGGTGAATTTGCGAACGTCTTGTTCGACGCTATGTGACTCAGAGGACCAGACGCGGCGAGGTCGACTCTGCGGTGCCATTCCTGCGGGAGCATCTTCTCAAACACATGGATGAGTAAAACGTTTGGGCCGCGCGTCCATGGTGTTGCGGCCCGTCCATGCTCGTGAGCCCAACAGTCACAGTGCGGATTTGCCAGTAAGGTGGCGGTAAAGCTCCGGGTCGACGGGCTTCATGAGTTTGAGCGTGGAGATGACTACCTTGGATTCCTTGCCATCCTCACCGACATTGACGGATTCGCGTACATCATGCAATGACGCCGCATTGCCGACAAAGTAGTATGAAGTCTCTTTTTCCCCTGCCTTGCGCCGGATGAAGATCGGCACAAAGTGGCGATCCTGCCATGTCAGAGGGCGTTCGGTTCCATCAAGCAGCCACCGGAATTCGTTGGATTTCAACGACCGGTTGTTTTTGCTGAACCATTCGATTTCACCGGAGTCAAGAAAACGATCACCATATTGACTCGCCTCGTACTTGATGAAGATCGGCAACGTATTGGTGAGAGAGTCAAGCTTGTAGCCGCCGACGTTCTGCGGCACCTGCTCGGCTTGCCAGCCACACAGCCGCATCACATCGAAGACGCTGTATTTCTCGCCATAGATAAATCCATGATTTTGCACGATTCGATGCTTCACCGCGTTCCGTTCCAGAGTCAGTGCGTTACACAGACCGGCTTTGACGGTGTCCTCAAAGAACAGGTTGAATGTCGGATTGTCCAGTTGTTCAACAAATACATCAGAGAGTCTGCAACGCTCGCCATTGTCGACGGTAATGAACGGAGTCTTCCCAAAACGCTGGCTGTTCGCGGCAATGAAATATGAGTAGTCAAGTGTTGCCAATGCGGACCGCCACTGCAGTTCGCTATTATCGGCGCCAGGAAAAAGCTCGGGCAGTAGCTTCTGGAGATCGGCAATGCCCAACGAATCCAAAGTCTTGGCGGAATGAAACGTTGTAGACGACCGCTCGCTGCATTCGGGATCAATCGCATTCCAATCCAATCCGCACAGTACCGCCAAAATCAGCAGCTCGTGAGGTCGCAATCCACGAAGTTGCGTGGCGGTCAGCATCTTCAACATGCCATTGTGCACCTCGGAAGTCGGCTCAAGTTGTTCCAGATACGAAGCAGTCGCATGCCTGCCGCGAGAAAGGCTCTTTTCGCGAGAACGTACAAACGATAGGTAATCATCATTCTTTGCAGCCATGGTGTATACCAGCGAAGCGTCACGTCGTGCGATATCCATGAGCATCGGAATGCGACCCGGCTCATACCGCATCTGCTGGTATTGACGGCTGAGCAACTGCATATTCGACAAGTCGGCGGTATCGAGCGAAGCCAGCACGCGCTCGCGGGCGATCTTGTCGAAACTGATCGAAGAAATGCCGATCATCTCGCGCTGCAGGTTCTTACGGGCGACGTCGCGATCGCCGGTATTGCCATACAGTGCGATCGGAATCAGATAGTTATTCGCATAATTGCCGATGAAATCAATGACGACAACCGAATCCTTGCCGCTTGCCTTACGCAGTCCGCGTCCAAGCTGTTGCGTGAAGATGATGCTCGACTGGGTCTGCCGGAGCATCACAATCTGGTTGATATGCGGAATATCCACACCTTCATTGAACAGGTCGACCGTGAAAATGTAATCCAGCTCGCCATTCTCCAGTTGTTCAACGGCAAGATCGCGCTCCGCTTGGGAATGTTCGCCGGTAATCGCCTTTGTGCGATACGGACGTTCCGCCTGTTGGTTGATCTGCTGATTGAACAAAGCGGACAGGCGCTTCGCCTCTTCGCGTCGACTGCAGAAGACCAGACCTTGCACGTCGGTGCCGGCTTCGCCGTACAACTGGATTTTGTCGATGATATAGCGCACGCGGCTTGGGCTGGTGAGCTCCTCGAGCCAATGAGACAGATCGTTGCGTTCCTGCTCAGTCCAGTCGCTCGCCTTGATCTGCTTGCCGAGCAATCTGCCGTTCGGGGCTTCCTGAATGTACTCGTGAACCCCGTAATAATGAAACGGGCAGAGCATGTTCTCTTCAAGCGCCCGCTGCAAACGGATCTCATACGCCACGTTGTTGCCGAATAGCTCGAAGATATTGGCTCCGTCGGTACGTTCCGGCGTTGCGGTCATACCGAGCATGAAATCTGGGGTGAAGTAGTCGATGATTCGTTTGTACGAGTCAGCTGCCGCATGGTGTACTTCATCGATCAGAATGTAATCGAAATCGTCTTTGCCGAACTGCACAAGCACTTCCGGGCGGGACATCGTCTGCACGGTCGCGAACAGGTATTTGCGATCGTGTTCCTTGCTGATGCCGGAAAACAGGCCGAGTTCCTTAGCGGGGCAACCGAGTACTTTCTGATATGATTCCTCGGCCTTTTTCAGGATTTGTTCCTGCTGTGCAATGTACAACATGCGTTTTGGCTTGAATTGACGGACGTCAAATGCGGATAGGTATGTTTTGCCGGTGCCGGTCGCGGAAATGATGATTGTTCGGCTTTCGCCCTGTTTGCGCAGTTGTGCAAGATTCATCAACGCTTCGACTTGCATGGCATTCGGCGTGATGGTTCCTGCATCCTGTGTCTGCCTGCGATTTGGTCGGCGCGGTGGCGCGTACCTTTTGAAATCCTCTTCATACAGTTTGAGCCATGCGTCGGTGAGCGGCTTCGATTCGCTGATCTGGGAGTTGATTTCAGCAGTGAGCTGTTCGGACAGGCCGCTGGTATCGGTGGTTGAGACTCTCAGATTCCATTCACGATTGGAATTCAGCGCGTTGATGGTGAGATTGGAGCTGCCGATGTATGTGGAGTAGAGCGGTTCGTCATCATCCGAATGGTGAAAGACATAACCCTTTGGATGATATGGGAAATCGGCGGTGTTTTCGGTCTCGTCGGTCTGACAGGGCTGCCAGATCCGTACTTGGATGCCTGTTTCCTGCTGTAGCTTCAGTAGTTCGGCGAAAGCCTTCGGGGAGTTAAAGTAGTTGAAGGTAGACGTGATGATTCTGCCGGACCGATGGTCGTTGCTGTCGGCAAAATCAAGGAAATTCTGCTTCAGCGTCTGCAAGGCGCCCTGACTGACGAAGGCAACGGACATGTCGAAATTCTGACTGCGGCCAAGTTCATCCTTGATCGCATATTCCATGGTCCTGCCATCATGGTTCGCGATCAGCATCGGCTCGTATTGTGGATCGACATCGTCTTTCTTTTCCACGAAACCCGAAAGAAGCGATTCGATCAGAGAAGAATTCTGCTGCCAGCCATCGTCCGTCATCGTCTGCCGTCACTTTCTTGTGAAATCCATCGCACAGATCAGTTGCACCGCTTCGCGGTCGGCGGGCGCCCAATCCAACGTGAGCATCTCATCTGGCGAAAGCCAACGGATTTCATGGTGTTCCGTCAGTCGAGGGGTGCCGTTCAGCAGATAGCAGACGAACGAGGTAAGCACAACGGTGCCGAAGTCGTAATCGTAGGAGGATGTGCACACTTCATCTGCAACCTCGACCTCGCACAGCAACTCCTCTTCGATCTCACGATGCAATGCCTCGCGCGCGGTTTCGTGCGGTTCGATCTTGCCTCCGGGGAATTCCCAGAAACCGGCCAGCGACTTGCCTTCGCCACGTTGAGCGCACAGCACCTTACCGTTGCGGACGATGGCTGCGCCTACAACGTTGATGATGTTGCGTGGTTGTTGCTTGGCTGGTGTTGCTTCGGTCATGCTCTCTCTCATCTTCGTCAGAGGAAATCAGGACCAGGATACAACGGGGAGGAAAGAATATGCGTACCGACATGTGCGGCGGCTCATCATATTCAGTGCAAAAACCAGGAGAGGCCGCGTCTTCCGAATCATTCGGGGCATGCCCGGGCGTATTCGGTGACATGCATTCTGGCTGTCATGGCCGCTATTGAAGGTAACGGCAAACGGTAGCCGCCTGTTGTCGTGATGACCACATACCCCCTAAAACACTATTTCGCCGCTGTGTGAGCAAGAGTTGCGATGCCTGCGTTTTGGGAAAAATGAAAAGCGCGGAAAATCGGCACTTTTCGTCAATGCCTGCTTACGGGTTGCTTCTAATATGAGGCAAAGTGCTCACGCGGCGGCGAAATAGTGTTTTAGGGGGTATTGCTAAGCTTCGAATGGATACGTCAGGCCCCAGTCGGCACGTAGTGAATCCATGAGTTCCATGATGCGTAGGGTGTCGGCGTGGGGCATGGCCTCGCATTCGCGGCGGCCATCAAGCATGGCCTGTGCGGAGGCTGCAACCTCGTACTCGTAGCCCGTTAGCTGTGGCGGAACATCATAATGGGCCTTGATCTGATGATTGCCGTCATGCACGTCGATTGATGCGACGTTGTTGATGTTCTCGCAGGTCAGATAGCCGTCCGTGCCCCAAACGGCGCCCATACGGTCCGAATGGCACAGAATGGAGCTTTGCGCCGTGGCCATTACGCCATTCTCGTAATAGAATGTCATGGAATTATGGGCATCCACGCCGGTCTCATACGCTCGCATCGACGACTCCACGCGCGCAATCGGCGCATTGTGCATGATCATGTCGATGAAGTTGATCGGATATACGCCAACATCCAATAATGCGCCGCCGGCCAAGGCCGGATCGGTGATGCGCGCCTTCGCCGTGGTGGGGTAGCACAGATTGGCGTTGATGGCCGTCACTTCGCCGATGACCCCGGACGCGATGATATCGTCGATCATTGTACGTGAGGGCATATAGCGCGTCCAGATTGCCTCGGCGCACAACATGCCGGTCTCGCGCGATGCATCGAGCATTGCGCGGGTCTGGGCTGCATTCGCGCCAAACGCCTTCTCGACCAGTACTCCCTTACCCGCCCTCATGCACAATATGGCCTGTTCGGCATGCAGGTTATGCGGGGTTGCGATATAGACCAGATTCACATTCGGATCGGCGGCAAGCTCCTCATACGAGCCATACGAAACAGGGAAGCCGTACTGTGCGGCAAAGGTGGCTGCACGCTCGCCGTCGCGTGCCGCGACCGCATACGGCGAGACCAGATCCGCGTAACGCGGATCGGCCGCCATCTTCACCAATGTTTCGGCCATGCTCTGCGCAATTCGGCCTGCGCCGAGAATGGCCACGTTCACTTGTGCCATAAGAGTCCTCCTTGAACCCGTCTGATTTGCCAGATTGCGTTGCTATGTACCAGATTACGCTGAATGATCCTGGGTCTTTTGCCATAATGGGGCCGTGGCGGGAAAAAGAGTCGAAAAGTACGAACGTGGCACCCGAAGCTACATCATGTCGCATATTCGGGGCAAGGACACGTCGATCGAAACGCTCGTCCGTAGTTTCCTGTTCGCCAAGGGCCTGCGATTCCGTAAGAACGACAAGCGCTATCCAGGGCACCCTGACGTGGTGTTGCCGAAGTACCATACCGTCGTGTTCGTCAACGGATGCTTCTGGCATATGCATGAAGATTGTACGAAGCATGCCATGCCGAAGTCGAACGTGGAGTTCTGGAGCGCGAAACTGCTGCGCAACCGTGATCGCGACGCCAAGCAGCATGCCGAACTTGAGGCGATGGGTTGGCGGGTGATTGTCGTATGGGAATGCGAGCTCGGCAAGAAGGTGCGTGAGGAGCGACTCGAACGGCTATATCGCGAGATCATGGCCGATGCCGGCGACGTTAACGATGCCGTAGGGGATGATGCCGTAGGGGACGGTAGGCCAGGCAGTCCCGATGTTTGAGGAATTCCTGCGCATTATGTGGGCGACTACCGCGAAAAAGGGTTGGCTTGTCGCGTCTCGCCGTTAGAACCGAGATATGGGAAACGCTGAAGATATCGCACGAACCGTTGTTACCGCTGCCTCGTTGCCGCGGATATCGCACCGTGCGCAAATAGCCAATCCGTTCCGCGCCATGGTTTTCGGCGCAATGGCCGATGAGATGATCGCGGCCGGCACCGACGTGGTCAAGCTGAGTCTGGGCGAACCGGATTTCGGCGCCCCACCTGCGGTGCGCGATGCGATGCGTGAACAGTACGATGGCCGCCCGCTGCCATACACCGCCGCGATGGGTCTGCCGGAACTGCGTCAGGCGATTTCCGACTTCTACAGGGAGCGTCACCACGTCGACATCGATCCGAAACGTATTGCGATCACCGCAGGCGGATCCACGGCACTGCTGCTGTCCGCTGCGCTGACGGTGAATGAGGGTGACGAGGTGTTGATTGCGGACCCGTCCTATCCGTGCAATCGCGAACTGGTGCGCGCGTTCGGCGGCAAAGTCGTGGATGTGCCGACCAGTGCGGCCACTCGATTCCATCTGACGCCGGAATCATGCAGGGAATACTGGTCGGAACGCACCAAGGCCGTGATGATCACCTCGCCATCGAATCCGACCGGTACTACCATCGCCTTCGACACGTTGAAGGCCGTGTGCGAGCTGGCTCGTGAACGTGGTGCATGGCGTATCGTCGACGAAACCTACTTGGATCTGTCCGATCGTGAACCTGACGGTTCCGATGTGAAATCCGTGCTGGCATGCGATCCGGATGCCATTGTCTGCTCGAGCTTCTCCAAGTTCTTCGGCATGACCGGCTGGCGTTTGGGATGGATGGTTGTGCCTGAATATGCGCTTGAAGCCATGGATGACCTTGCCACCAATTTTTTCCTATGCGCGCATACGCCCACCCAGCATGCGGCGCTCGCGTGCTTTACGCCGGAAACGTTGGCTGTGTGTGAGGAACGCCGTCAGGAGCTGCTGGAGCGTCGGCGCATCGTGGTTGACGGTCTGGCTGAAATCGGTTTGCCGTTGGAGGTCGAGCCGAATGGTGCGTTCTATGCGTATTTCAACATTTCCGATACGGGTCTGGATGCGTGGACGTTCTGCGAACGTGCTCTGAAGGAGGCGCATATCGCGTTGACTCCGGGACGTGACTTCGGTGAGGCTACGGCCGATACGCATGTGCGTCTGTCGTATGCGGCCTCCCGCGAGGCTTTGCGCGAGGGCTTGAAGCGTCTCGGCGATTTTGTGGCCGGGTTGCGTGCCGGTAGCGTACTTGTCTGATTGATGAGGTTTCCGTCGTGTATGTGCCCGGTGCTTCGGATTGAATGCTGGAGGGCAAACGGCTTTCCGTTTGGCATATGAGAGGCCGTTGCGCGGTGGAAGAATCGCGAGGGCATGTCGCACATGAACTTAATCGCTTAAGTTGCTATGCTATGGAGGCATGGTGAATTTACGTTCGCACGCTACACGACTCGGCGTGCTCGATATCGGTTCGAATACGGTGCACATGCTTATCGTTGATGCGGCCCCGGGAGCCCGGCCCGAGCCGGAGGCGAGTGTGAAGAGCACCGTCCGCCTGATTCAATACCTCAAGGAAGATGGCACTATCAGAAAGGCCGGCGTTGAAGCCGTGCTCGAGGCCGTGCAAAAGGCGATGAAGCTTGCCGAAGAGTATGAAATCACCCAGCTGCTCGTGCTTGCCACCTCCGCATTGCGCGAAGCGCCTAACGGCGGCAAGATTCTGCGCCGCATCGAGGAGACTATCGGCCAGCCGGTCACCGTGCTGTCCGGCGTCGATGAGGCACGGCTTACCTTCCTTGCCGCTCGTCGCTGGTATGGATGGGATGCCGGACGCCTGCTCGTTCTGGACATCGGTGGCGGATCGCTCGAAGTGGCCATGGGTTCCGATGAAGACCCGACCGTGGCACTGAGCGTACCTGCTGGCGCCGGCCGCGTTACCCGCGAATTCCTGCCGGAAAACGGCGTCGCCGATGCGCAGGAGCTTGAAAAGGCCCGCAAGCAGATTCGCAGGATCCTCGATCCGATGGTCGAGGCGTTCCCTAAATCGAAGCATCCGATGCACGCGGTCGGCACGTCCAAGACGATTCGCTCATTGGCTCGCTTGGCTGGTGCCGTGCTACGTCAGCCTGGTCGTGTGGACACATCGGTGATGACCCGGGCTCAGCTTGAGGATTGGCTGCCTCGCCTTGCCTCGATTTCACCTGATCAGCGTGTGGCATTGCCGGGCGTCACGCCGGAGCGCACATATCAGATTGTCGGCGGTGGCCTGGTGATTGATGAGATCATGCGCGCGCTTGACGTCGAGGAGATCGAAATCTGCCCATGGGCCCTGCGTGAAGGTGCGATTCTGCGCTGGCTCGACCAGTTCGGACGCACGAGATTGGGATTCTGACCTCAGAGCACCAGTGGTGCGTTCAGTGCCTCGAGCTGCTTCTTGGCCTTATGAAGCTTGGCGAAGGTCTCATTGCGTTGCTCGGGATTTTTGGCGCGCTGATGGTCGCGCGTGAGCTTGTCGATATCGGCCTGCAACTGCACGACCTGAGTGTGGCGCACAATGCGTGCGTCCAGATTCGTAGGGTCAGAGGATTCGAAGATCACCTGCGAACACAACGACTCCCACAGCGCATCCACCGAATCGACTGACGGGTCGTCGATTAATAGCATTGCCTCTCCGGCCGGAGCCCATGCCGAAGAAAACACATTGAATGTCGGCGTATGCCCGGCGCGACCTGGCAGTGCGCGACGGATGACAAATGCGCATTCCTGCCGCGTCGTACCCTCGAAATCGGCGTCGCGCACGCAGACGAATACGATGCCCGACTTGCGTTGCGCTGCAATCAGTTCGACGATTTCCGACGGAATCGTGGCGTTTCTGCCGTGCAGTCGCAGACCGATTACCAGTATTTCCGGAATGCGTGAGCCCTGTGCAAGCGAGGTGTTCGAGGTGCGCAACAGCGCAATCATCGTAATCGCTTCGATGTCGTTGACCAAGCGTTGCTTCGTCTTGGCGGAAATCGGCACTTTCGCGGCGAACAGTCCTTTCGGAAGATTCGCTTTTTCGGCGGGAATGGCGGTGGCATTCGGCAAGCCGAGAGTGAGTGCGGTAACCGAGCCGCAGGAAGCGATCATCATTGCCGGCCTTCTTTCGTTCGAATGGCGTTCGGGATATATAGGCGTTCGTTGCCAGTAACTCTATCTCATGAACGTCGCCGAATGATGGCGGCGGCGCGTTCGGGACGATATCCTGAACGCGCCGCTCGAATGCCGCAATGTGCCTGCGGTCGTGGGACTTACTTGGCCTCTTGCTGCGCAGTGGCGGCCATGACGGCGAGTTGTTGTGGCGTGTACTTGTCGCGCTTGAATTCGGAGACGAAGTAGAGGGCGACGATCAGCAACTCGATGGCCGGCAAGATGAAGGAGAACTGCATGGTGACCGCATCGGACAGGGCGCCTTGCAGGGTCGGCAGCACGGCGCCGCCGACCAGTGCCATCACGATGATCGCGCCGGCGGTTTCGGTGTGGCGGCGGTCCTCGACGGTGGACAGGGTGCGGGCGTAGATGGTCGGCCATCCCGGTCCCAGGAACAGGCTTACGGCCACGGCGGCCCACACGGCGCCCATGCCCGGCAGGAACGCGACGCATAGCAGTGACACGCAGCCAAGCGCCATGAACGTAGCGAGTACGCGGGTCTCACGGGAGCGGGAGAGCAGATAGCTGGCAAGCAGACGGCCTACGAAGAAGACCACGTAGCTGAAGATCATGAAATCGGCGGCCTTGCGGTCGGTCATCGAGCTGCCGCCCTGATTGAGCGCAAGGCGGATGGTGAAGGACCAGATGCCGGTCTGTGCGCCGATGTAGATGAACTGCACGCCGATGCCCTTAAGGAAGCGATGGTTGTGGAACAGATAACGCAGGGTTTCGCTCAGCTTGACCTTGTTCTCGGTGGCTGGGGCGTGAGGGTTGGCGGCCGGACGGCACTTCGGGAACTTGGTGAGGGCGAACAGCACGATCAGCACAGCCAGCACGATCAGCAGATACTTGTAGGGCTCCAGTGTGCGGGCGAGTTGTTCGGCGCCATACGCCTTGGCCTCGTCCGGAGCCATCTTCGCCATCGCCGCATGCAGGTTGGAGTCTTGGAACACGAGGTATTTGCCGAGCAGGATGCCGGTGATCAGGCCAAGTGCGTTCATGGTCTGTGCGATGTTCAGACGCACGGTGCCGAGTCGTTTCGGGCCCATCAGCGTGGCATACGTGTCGGCGGAGGTTTCGAGGAAGCTCAGGCCGATTGCCTCCACGAAGATGGCGAATAGGAACACTTCGTAAGTGACCAGGCGTGAGGCGGGGAAGAAGATGAAGCAACCTATCGCGAAGAAGCTCAGGCCCGCGATGATGCCAAGTTTGTAGCTGAATTTCTTGATGAACAGCGACGCCGGAATGGCGATGAGGAAGTAGCCGCCGTAGAACGCGCTTTGCACGAAGGCGGTGGCGAGGTCGCTCAAGGAGAACACGGCTTTGAACTGGGTGATGAGAATGTCGTTCAGGCTCGAAGCAATCGCCCAAATGGCGAACAGTACCGAGGTCATGGCGAACTGCAGCACCGGCGTACGGTTGAGATAGCCGTCGGGGAATTCAATCCAACGTTGTTTTTTCGGCTGTGCGCCGTTGGAAGCAGGTTCTGCGGAGGCTGTGGGGCTGGTGGGGCTGGTGGCGTCGATCGTTTGTGCATCGATTGGCCGTGTCATGGTTGCCTTCTTCTTCTGTGATGTGCAACCGTAACGGTGGTAAAGCTTGGGTTGGCCCTGAACGTTACGGCTACGTTGTTGCATACGCTTGTTCCGCCTTGCGTGTGGTACCGTGCGTGCCACATGTCGGTGGATTTGTCGCCGTAACCCGCAATTCGCGTTTGCTTAGGCCAACGAGATCGATGCGCATTGCGTTTGACGCGCATCGAAGGATTTCGATGATGGTTATGTATTGATCGGTCGGTTTATGGGTGGTATGTGTTCCGGCCGCCGTGGCGGCCGGAATGTCTTATAGCACTTGGCAGAATTCGATGGTCTCGTGGTTCGGGCCGAGCACGTTGAAGTAGCGGATGCCGTTCTCGTGGAATGTATCGATATGTTGCACCGAACCTTCCACGAAGTTCAGCCCCAGCTTCTCGGCTTCCTCGAACGCCTTGTCGATGTCGGTGACGTCAAGTGCGAAATGATTGATCGCGCCGGTTGCGTTCGCCGGCTGATCCATGGTCCACACCTCCAGTGTGAGATTGTTCAGATGCAGGAACATGCAGCGGTCTTCGCCGTTCGGGTAAATGCCTTCACATTCGAAGCCGAGCTTCTCGTAGTACGCGATGGTGCCTTCGAGATCATTGGTGGGAATACCGACGTGACCGACTCCGGTGATGTGTTCGCGAACGCTCATATGCAAGCCTCCATTGCCTGACTATTTTTTCGGTTCAACGGGCTGTTGTTGAACTGACTAGAACGATAGCACGTTTTTCCTTTCAACGGAAAACGTTTTCTGATTTCGGCGTGTCAAAGGATTGACGTGAGTGATTGAAGTCGTCTTGAAGGATTTTATTCTGCCACGGCTTGTTGCCTGTGGAGTGTCTCGTGGTGCGCGACACGCCGTGATTTGGCAATCAGACTTGATTCGCGTATTCTTTCTTCTTGCAGCGATCAGAGCCTAGGTGAAACGCCCGGTCCCATTCCGAACCCGGAAGCTAAGGCCTAGTACGGCGATGGTACTGCACTCGGAAGAGTGTGGGAGAGTAGCGCGTCGCCGCGTTTACTCTTTATAATCCCGAGTTGAGCATGGCTCCTCGGGATTTTTGCTATTCGGATGATAATGCAGTCTGTGATGAGTTAGGTCCTGCCGATCATGAATCGTGCCGATGCCTGCGATGCGACTCTGTGATGCGACAGGGGGCTGGATTTGTTGGTGGCAGTCAAGTCGCTGTCGACGTTCCATCGCCATTGTCGTATCCGCATGCGGTAAAGCCTGACCTGCGCGTGATGTTGCTGACAGACCGGGTTGACGTATTCGGGATCCAACCATTCCATCGAGATTCCGGATGACCGGAGGATTGTTGGGGAACTTAAAGAATGTTGCCCATTAAGTCGTGCGTTATGCGGATTGATAGGGTCTTCGACGTGTTGCCGTGCATGCAGACCCTCCTTATAGAGGGGCTATCGTGGTGGTAAGTATTCTGATTGACAAGTCTCCGTTGTCGC
>OGHW01000814.1_pt1 | contig 31138 bp, 28 predicted proteins | sample 1571641 | NCBI WGS metagenome assembly OGHW01 (sample SAMEA2582066, study PRJEB24529) | metagenome | biome: Human gut stool | place: China | collected 2011 | reverse complement strand
TATTTGTGAGCATCCATGTGAAAACAGATGTAAGAGAACACTGATTGACGCACCTGTCAATATCAGAGGTTTGAAGAAAATGGCTGTGGATAATGCAGGAAATGTTCCGGTGCCGGAATGTGGTGAAGCCACCGGAAAGAAGGTTGCAATTATCGGCGGCGGTCCGGGCGGCTATTCCACGGCGTTACGTGCCGCGGAGCTCGGCAAATCGGTGGTGCTGATCGAACGCGACGCCACACTGGGCGGCACCTGCCTGAATCGAGGTTGCATTCCTTCGAAGACGCTACTCACCGCCACGCATGCCGTGGAGAATATGCGTCACGCCAAGGCGATGGGTATCAACGTGTCAGTGGAGAGCATTGATTTCGGCAAACTGCGCACGTTCCGCACGCAGACCGTGGACACCATGACCAAGGGATTGGCGGGATTGCTGGCACATCGCGGCGTCACCATCGTACGCGGAGAGGCCGTAATGCAGCCTTGCGGAAGCGTACATGTCACGCCGGTCGAAGGTCTTGGCCACATATTGCGATTCGTGAAGGCAGGCGTCGGCGAACCTATCGATGGCGAACTGGAGATCGTTGCCGAAGACATCGTGATCGCCACCGGTTCACGGCCGTCGCCGCTGCCGGACAATCCATTCGCCGGCGCATTGATAGATTCCACACAGGCATTGGAACTGGATACCTTCCCTTCAAGCGCTGTGATCATCGGTGCCGGAGCCGTGGCGCTGGAATTCGCCTCCATGTGGCGTACGGCCGGCTGCGACGTGACGTTGCTGATTCGCAAAGACCGGGTGCTCTCCGCATGGGAGCGCCGCACATCGGCGACGTTGACTCGCGAGCTGAAGCGGCGTGGCGTGAACATCATCACGCACAGCCATGTGACCCATGTGGAAACCGGTGCCAATCTGGGCGCGACCGTGCACTATACGAGGGAAGGATCCGAAGCGGACATGAGCGCCTACGGCGAGGTCGTACTCGCCGCCATTGGACGCATACCGAATACCGACGCAGACTGGTTCGAGGCCTGCACGCTGGAACGTGACGCCCGGGGATTTATCGGCATCGATGCATTTGGCCGCACCAATCTCGACCATGTGTGGGCTTTGGGTGACATCACCTCAGGCCATTCCTTAGCGCACCGTGCCTTTGAGCAGGGCATCGTCATCGCGGAGAAGATCGCCGGGCTCGATCCGAAACCGGTTGACGACGACACGATTCCGCAAGTCGTATTCTCCTTCCCCGAAGCGGCATGCGTGGGCTTGAGCCTTGATGAGGCACGGGCACGGAAGGACGTGGTCAATGCCCAGGAAACCGTGTATCCGATGCTGTCGAATTCACGTATGCTGATGAGCGGCTCGGGCGGGTCGCTATCTATTGTCAGCGGTGCCTATGCGGACAATCCCGAGGTGCCGCTGGTGCTGGGCGCACATATCGTAAGTCCCATCGCCAGCGATCTGATCGCGGAGGCCGAGCAGTTGGTGGGCAATCATGTGCCATTGCATGATGCGGCCCGCCTGATTCACCCTCATCCGACATTCAGCGAAACGTTCGGCGAAGCGTTGCTCAAGGCGGATGGCAGGCCTCTTCATACCCGCTGACCGGCGCGGGAGGGCCGGCGGCCCCGCAGCCGATGCTTACACTACGGCATAGCACCTGATAGACTACTGTTCCAGTGTGTTCAACCACGTAACCAAGTGAGGAAATTGATGGCAGACAAAGAAGAGCCAAAGAAGAAGCAGAACACAATCAAACAGATCATTCAGATCTTCAAATACACCTACTCGGAAGACAAGACACTCCCCTGGCTGTGCGGAAGCGTGTTCGTGGCACCGGTCATCGTGTTCATCGTGCTTGGCATCGTGTTCAAATGGTCGGTTATCGGCTGGATCACCTCAATGATCCTTGCCATCATGATCGGCCTGCTGTTCGCCACCATGATGCTCACCAATCGTGCCGACAAGGTCGGCTATGCCAAGCTCGAAGGGCGTCCCGGCGCCGCCATCAGCGTTCTCGGCAACGTCAGCAAGGCGGGTTTCAACTTCCCGCAGGAGCCGGTGTGGGTCGATCCGAAGACCAAGGATGCCATTTGGCGTGGCACCGGCTATAACGGCATCTACCTGCTTGGCGAAGGCGATTACGGCCGTGTGACGCGCGCCATGGATCGCCAGGAGCACAACATCAAGGGCGTGACCGCCGGTTCCGAAATCCCGGTCTATCGAATCTGCGTAGGCAAGGGGCCGAAGCAGGTCAGCCTGAAGAATCTGCGCAAGACCGTGCTCAAGTGCAAGTCCTATGAGCCGACGCATCACAAGAACAAGCTGATTGCGGCCATCCATCCGAAGCGTCGCTTCATGCTCACCAGGACCGAATTGAATGTTCTGAACGAACGTCTGCGTACTTTGCAGATGAAGAACGGCATGAACATCCCGAAGGGCATCGATCCGACGCGCCCACAGAGGATCAGCCGTCGCGCCATGCGTGGCCGCTGACGGTACATGCATGCGAACGCACTAGGAATCCCCGATCTGATTCGTCAGATCGGGGATTTTCAATTGTTGCGTCGATTCATCGTCCCAGACGTTCGATCCGTCCATAACATGAACGGATCCCCACCGTTGCATTTCGTCCCGCGAAACGTCGCAACCCCTATTTTTCGCGCAATCATGGAGGGAATACGTCATCTCGAAACATTCTCGTAACCCAAGTGGCGAGTGTGTGAAACGCGTTTTTCTAGACTAATAGCCTGTAAGTTACTTATTCGAAAGGAGCGGTCCCGTGACTGCACTCGAAACCAAGGCTGATGCTGAGGCCCTTATCAATAAGGAAGGCGTTGAATACGTCTCCGTTCGCTTCACCGATCTGATCGGCGTTCAGCAGCACTTCACTGTGCCGGCAAGCGAGTTCCTGAAGGATGCCTTCACCGACGGCATGCCGTTCGATGGTTCCTCCGTGGAAGGCTTCCAGGCCATCAACGAGTCCGACATGAAGCTGGTGCCGGATGTTTCCACCGCATTCATCGACCCGTTCCGCAAGCACAAGACCCTCGACGTGGCCTTCTCCATCGTCGACCCGCTGACCGATGAGCCGTACTCCCGCGACCCGCGTCAGGTCGCCGGCAAGGCCGAGGCTTACCTGAAGTCCACCGGCATCGCCGATACCGCCTCCTTCGCTCCGGAAGCCGAGTTCTTCATCTTCGACAAGGTGCGCTTCGAGAACAGCATGCAGCGCTCCTTCTACGAGGTGGACTCCGTTGAGGCTCCGTGGAACACCGGTGTTGACACCGAAGACGACGGCACCCCGAACATTGCGTTCAAGAACCGCGTCAAGCGCGGCTACTTCCCGGTTCCGCCGATCGACCACACCCAGGATCTGCGCGACGACATGGTCGCCAACCTGCAGAAGGTCGGTCTGATCCTCGAGCGTTCCCATCACGAGGTCGCCGGCGCAGGCCAGCAGGAAATCAACTACCGCTTCAACTCCCTGCAGCACGCAGGCGATGACCTGATGAAGTACAAGTACGTCGTTCACGAGACCGCCGCTCTGGCAGGCAAGGCCGCAACCTTCATGCCGAAGCCGATCGCAGGCGACAACGGTACCGGCATGCACTGCCACCAGTCCCTGTGGAAGGACGGCAAGCCGCTGTTCTACGATGAGAAGAACTACGGTGGCCTGTCTGACATCGCCCGCTGGTACATCGGCGGCCTGATCAAGCACTCCTCCTCCGTGCTGGCCTTCACCAACCCGTCCCTGAACTCCTACCACCGTCTGGTGCCGGGCTTTGAGGCGCCAGTCAACCTGGTGTACTCCGCTCGTAACCGTTCCGCCGCCATCCGTATCCCGCTGGCCGGCACCTCCCCGGCTGCGAAGCGTATCGAGTTCCGCGCTCCGGATCCGTCCTGCAACCCGTTCCTCGCCTTCTCCGCTCAGCTGATGGCAGGCCTGGACGGCATCCTGAACCACATCGAGCCGCCGGAGCCGGTCGACAAGGATCTGTACGAGCTGCCGCCGGAAGAGCACGCTGGCATCAAGCAGGTGCCGAGCTCCCTGGCCGAGGCCATGGACGCTCTGGAAGAGGATCACGACTTCCTCACCGCCGGCGACGTCTTCACCGATGATCTGATCGAGACCTGGCTGGGCATCAAGCGTGGCGAGATCGATCAGGCTCGTCTGGCCCCGACTCCGCTGGAGTACGAGCTGTACTTCCACATCTGATAGTCATTAAGGCAAAACGTAGTCGTCAGTAGGCTTTTCGCACTGTTCAAAGTGACCTACTGCACCTATCGGAACACGAGAAACCCCACTTCGTTCACAATCGGACGCGAGTGGGGTTTTCTCATGCCTGCCATGCAGACAGCGAGATGAGTCATTCATCCAAATCCGCGCCGTCGGATGCGCACGGTCGGCGTGTAGGCGTAGCAGGCGATGAGGTCGCCGCGGCGCACGGCCTGACGGATGGTCTTCTCCGTCAAACCGCACAAGGCGGCCGCCTCCGGCATCCCCAACGATACCAGTGTCACTATTGTATGGAAGAATTTAGATTCAACAGAATCATCAATTCTGAATAACAGTTCATCACCTCGAGAAGCTGTCACAAAATTAGTCACAATCGTTCCCTCGCAAAAAGCAAATTCTCAATCGTCGTATCAGCCGTTTATAAGATGATTGGAACGTTGAATGATTTCGGTTTCATTATTACCAGAAATGAGGAATTTCCTGTCAGAATCAACAGAATTATGAGCGATACCTTTTTCCTCCCCACAGATTCTAAAACTGCCCAATCCGGAATTTCTTTTTCCTTTGGCCAGTTCAATCCAGCAGTTTCTAGTAGCATGCCATATTGGGATGATCGTGTAATATTTGTATTCGCATCGACAAGGCCAAGTTCCAATAAAAAGTTAACTTTACTCTGATCTACGCCATAAGCGGCTATCAGCTCTTGCTTAATTAGCCCCCCTCCTCTACGTGCCGCCATTTCCCCAAATATGAAATCACCAGTTTCATTCTTATAGAATTCAATATGCATCACATTTGGGACCGTCTGATCTTTGAAAGATTTAATTAATTGCTTTGTCAGTCGGAGCAGTTCAGAATAGTCAGCGCTGTTCTCGTCTAACATTACGGAACCAGTATTTTGTTTCTCGAAATCTAGCGGTGGGACAAAATATCGTGATGGCGAAATCGAATGCAGTATCGTAATGCCTGCAGACCCTGCACCCCATCGAGGCTTGAGAACAACCGTCTCCCAACGAGCGAACGCCGAAATAATATCTCCAAAGCATTTGCAAGAGGTATAGGGAATAATTTTTAACCCAGCATTAAGGGCTGACTGCTTCATCGTAGCTTTATCTCGACAGCTTAACGCTAATTCATACTTTAAACCGGGAATTTCAAATAAACTTCTCGCCTCTGCAACCCTCAGCACATCTTCTTCCGAGCCAGAAATTATCCTATCTGGTTTAAATTCCTTAACAACATCAAAGAATTCTGCAGTAGCGCTATCAGAGGAATAATTAGAAACTTCAATTTCTTTGATGATGGAATTCGGCCAACTATGGCGTATGGCTCGATCGTTCGATGTTAAGACCATAACTTCTAAACAATCAAAGCATTCTTGGACTTCTTCAATCCATTTTGGATAATTCGAGAAAGATTTGGGTTGTTGTAACAATAGTACTTTCATATCATTTCCCCCTGTTGTATTCACCAAAGCATGAGACATTAACTTTGACCTCATCATTAAAATATTGCGCCTTCACTTCAATTGGACAGCCATATGAATACGGATACGTGCTTCCCACGGGTTAAACCCGCTAAAAGTGAAGACACTTCGTTCCTATGGGAAGAACGAGTTGCATTCAGAAAGTATGCGGGACAAGCTTCTGGACATGCATGCGGAGAGTTTGCTCGAAATGAGTTCCAAACGGTCTCTTGCCGTAACATTTTTTCATATTCCGCACTAATAGCAAGTAATTCTTCATCAACTGCATTAAATCTGCCGTGATAGTGGAAAACGGAATCGAACTGCTAATCCAACCCGTCATTGAAGAGAAGAACAGGGCAGCCAACTTGTTCGCGTCCATTTCGAGTTACATCGATAACAATGTTGTCAAGGTCGAGGCATTCCGAAGCTGCTCTAGTCAACGCCGCTAAGGAAAGTTTATCCAATAGGCCATATTGCCCTCCATCCCTTTCTTGCAGCGAACAGATGAAGTTATCGCTGATACCACATAGCGGTGATGAAACTGCGGAGTTACTTCCACCGCTTTCAGAACACCAGGAAGCAGAGAGACTGTCATTTCTCTTGATATCGGGAAGCCGCTCTACCGCTTTTCTTCCTTTTTTATCCTTAGCAGCCTCGCTATTGGGATGTTCGAGGGCATTTGTCAATATCTTCTCAAGTATGAATATTTTTTGTGGGTGCATGTGACTCCTCTTTCAGTGGCAGATAGCCCTTTTTCCATGTTTGTCAATTTGGTTAGCAGCGATTGCCGGCATTATTCCCACCAACGCTAATGTGCACTAGTACCAAGGTGTCATTCCTGCAGGGCGTAGTGCCGGAACAATCCAACCGCCAAGGAATGAACCTACTGATTCACCAATAGCTGCAATTATCAGCCGATAATTCAGAATGTCCACCAAAGGTTTATCTGGCTGTACTTCTACTAGAGCAATATTGATTAATGGTGCGTAGATGCATTCTGCAATAGAAATAACAATCAATGATACAATGCATATCCACCAGTAGGACGAAGCTCCACAGGCAAATATTGCAAAGGAAATGCCATAGATCCCCAAGCTTTTGATTATGAATGAGGTAGCATTATGTCCATTAATCATACCTCGTGAAATAAATTTACTCACTGGCATTTGCAGTGCTATGCCTGACAAGGCATCAATAGAATAGAACAATCCTCTTATGACTGGGCTATCGGATAACGAATAGAATTCCAATGCCATTCCTGCAAAAAGCTGACCGTTCATTATACTGCCCGCAAACACCGCCAGGATAGCAAGAATAGTGCCAGAACTTTTCACTGAGTCTTTAATGGTCTTCACGATAGAAGAGGTATTTTGCTTACTACTTTCTTCACTGCGTATAAAGACATGATGAGCTAGCACAATCGGAGCTAGTAAAGCAGAAAAAGCATAGAGTCCAATAATGACTATAAAAAAGAGTGTCTGCCCGAAAGATTTATATATATAATTCGAAGCCAGAGGACTAATTGCGGATCCAAGATTGGCAGTCATTGTCACTAAAGAAAATAAAGTAGCCTGAGATTTTTTTATCCTTTACCGTAGCAAGTATATGCCCTCTTAGGGCAAAATTAACCAGTGAGAGTCCAAGTCCCAGCAAAGCTAAATTCAGAAAAAGGAAGCCGACAAAACTCTTCATTGCCGACTGTAGTAGCAAAAGCGAAAAAACTATGAATCCGAAACCAGTCTCAGTGAGGGATAAGGTTGATGAGCTTTCAATCAAATTGCCTATAAAAATAGTACTACCTCTAGAAAAAGAGATAAAATTCCAAGTGCTAATCCAACATATAGTGATGACGTTGCAGAAACCTGACCAGTAAGGATAACCGAAAAAAGGGAAAAAAGCCCGCTATATGCAGCACCATTAAAAAAATAATCAACTGATATGGAGTCATTCTTGATATTGCTCAACTTTTCCACATGAACAGACTTTCTTTTATGCTTTACAAATAATGTTCTTTCATGCTAGTCGTTATATGGAAATCGTTCGTTGTTGCGTCCAGATATGGTAGTGAGTGCCCGATTTCTTGCACACTTGGGGTTTTTGCCTGTTTGCGACACGGTTGTCAGTTCACTGTGTTCATGGTGGCATGAGACAAGCACCTGAATGTCTGGTTCCTGGACACATTTCCGTCCGTTTGCGGGAACTGCTCAAAGCTGAAAAACGGCGCTTTTACAGGTGCTCTCCGTTTGCGGAAATATGTCCAGGTGCTTTTCCTACCTATAATACGGCGGGCAGGAGGGAAGCCATCGTCTCGATCTGCTCTCCTCTGCTCGATCGGTTTATGATCAAGGTCTCAACCCAGTATACCGTTAACTTGGTCGGTATCTTGGTCGGCATCTTGGTCGGTCACCGATCAGGTTGCTTTCTCTTGTACTTTTCACAGAACAGGGATCAAGAGAAAGCATCATCTCGTATGTGTCGTAGGCATTCTTCACTTCCCGAATTTCATTCAGATTTCCAAGGATATGCTTTCCATCAACGATGGCCGTAACTTGTTCAAGAGAAAGGGAATTATGCTCAATGGCAAGCGACGAATGAATTGTTCGTATTCTGTTTCCTTTTCTCAGATGCGGATTCAGATTGCCATGCAAGTGCACTTTGATCCTGCCGATCTGCTCGCTGATAGCAGCAACTAAGGCTGAAATTAAAATGTTCGGTCGATCCTTAAAAGGTACAGATGTATCTTTGAAAGGTTCTGTTCATCTGCCCTAATTCCCATTGATGATGTCATAGAACGTGAATTCATCAATGATGTCTATATCCTGGCCCTCCAGCCTCAGTTTCTCAGCTTTCTTGTGCTTGGAGGATTTTTCTCCGTGGAGCACAGCGTTGTAATCATTGTTGCCAAGAATGAGATAGTTCGTGTGCTTGTTCACGCTGTTGTCAAGAATGCCTCCCATATTGACGACAATCTGCATCGCTTCCATGCGCGTCATTCGTTCAAGTTTTCCAGTGAACACCACATGCCTTCCGTAGAAGAACCCGTCTTCATCAATGTCATCCGTTGTCGCTGTAATAGCGCCTATGTCTATCCCACTGTGTCCGCTTGAATTTACCTGCCACAGTTCCCTGATGCCCAGTCCTTTCTGAGCCATTTCGGTTTTCATCGCCTCATACAGCTCCATCGTTGTGACACAGTCCGCGATGGCTCGATGTTCATTGTTCGTCAGATTCAGATACTCAGACAAATCTGAAAGCCGGTGATGAGGCAAATCAGGATACAGTTTTCTGGCAAACTGCATCGTATCCATGTACTCGTTATTGATGTTCTCTTGGAATCCCGCGGCGAGGAATCGGACATCAAAGGACGTGTTATGACCGACGATGATGTCGTTTCCCAAAAACGCGAGGACATCTCCCCTCACATCTTTGATAGGCGGCTTGTCCGCCACCATTTCGTTTGTGATGCCAGTCAGGCTGGTGATGAATCCATCTATTTCATACTTCGGTCTGATCAGCTGTTCATACCTGTCGGTCACATCTCCACTGCGCACCTTCAGAATTCCAATCTCAATCACCTCGTCATAATAGGCGGAAAGACCTGTGGTCTCCGTGTCAAGCACGCAGTAATCTGACACTATCTTTTTAACGTAGTTGCTCATTGCTTTCCCCTTGATTCCCTGATTTCCCGTTCAAGCCTTCGCAGCCGTTCCTCGCGGTCAGCCTTTCTGGAAAGTTCGCATTCCCATACGACTATCACATTCCACCCGTCAGCTTTCAGCTGATTCTGTACATCCCTGTCTCTTGATGTATTCCGGTCGAATTTTCTCTGCCAGAATTCACGGTTTTCCGTCCATCAAATACAACCGTATATTCTTTCCATGCGCTGCCATATCAAACCCCTCACTTCATTACCTTTTCCATCAGTGATTTATAGCTGTCTACTACGTCGTAGACAACACTGTCGCTGGAGATTGCCTTGAAGTGCTCTCGGGCGCAGTGGATCTTCGACTCCTCAATCAGCCGGAGCTGCATCGAAGACATGGAGCCTTTCGTCTCTGCAACGAAGTAGATGTGCTTGACGCTTCCTTCATAGAAGGCAATCGCCCAGTCAGGATTGTAGTGGCCGACCGGAGTGGAGATGTAGAATCCGTCCGGCAGCTTTACGTAGACCGCCACATCCGTGTTTGTATCAAGCTCTGTAGCGAAGTCGCGCTCGTTCGTCGAATCGTAGACAATGTGGTCGTACAGGTGCTTCTTTGCCTTCATGGCGTTCGTGCCGAGCTTGCCCTTGATGGTAGGCTCGGTGAAGACGTCCGTGCTGTAGTGGTCGTCCATCACGCTGTAGGTGATGTGCTCGATGATTGCCGTAGCCTTCTCGTCATTAATCAGTTGCGACGCCTTGAGGATAAACTCCTCCGGATTGTATTTGAACTGGTCGAACGTAGCCTTATTAATGCCGGTGAGGATCTGAATGACAGCCTTCCGGGTAAGCCCGGTGGATTCAACGATTCTTCCAACAAGGTCATATGTGACGCTCTTGCTGGCGACTATGGCCTGCTTGGTGCCGATTGTAGAAGACGAATCCCGGACAAACGCCGTGCCAGAACGCAGCTGCTCCTTGGACTGTATTTCAACCATCGAGCCGGATTCGACTTTGAAGTAGATCTTCGCCACGCGCAGCTTGCTGTCGAGTGCTGCGATAGATTTGCGTACAAGCTCGTCCGTATCGAAATCCACCACGTAGACGGACTTTGCGTTGATCCGCGACCAGAGTGCTTTGAACTCCTTGCTGTTAAGCTTCTCTTCGTCGACTTGCAGTTCCACGTTGTTGCTGCGGGCATTCTCAGGCTTCATTGCATTCGGATCGTAGATAGAATCGATGATGTCCACGACGGCGGCTTCAAAGCCTTTGACCTCCTCGGCCATCTTGAGCTCGCCGTTTGCCTTGTCCTCGTAGTACTTGTCTGTGAGAACGCCTTTGCGGTCAACATAGCGGTTCACGGTCATTTCGTACATGATTGCCGACGCCGCATCGGAATCGATAACCATCTCGTTGCCGTGATCGTCCGTGACAACACGATTCAGGAACAGGTCTCTCGTAACAGCACGAGGACGGTCTGCGATATCCTCGGCAATCTCGGACTGGAGTCCCTTGGCGAAGCTCTCGTAACTTTCAGACGCAATTACGGTCAGCACGTTGACGTTCTGCACATCGTTTCCGAGAACTCCCGCGTCCATGCGTTCGCCGTCCTGGTTGACGGAAAGACGCATGCCTCGCCCGACTTCCTGCCGCTTGCGAATCTCGCTTGATGATGATTTGAGTGTGCAGATCTGGAACACGTTCGGATTGTCCCAGCCTTCGCGCAGCGTGGAATGCGAGAAAATGAACCGCACGGGCGAACGCTTCGGATCACGGTCAAGCAGCAGCTCCTTGTTCTTCATGATCAGGTCATATGCGTCGATATCGTCGGAGATCGTTTCTTTCCTGCCGACCTTGCTGTTGATCATGCGGCCCTTCTTGTCGATAGAGAAGTAGCCAGCATGCGTTTTCTCTACCGGGATGGACGCAAGGTACTGCATGTACTCGTCGTCGCCGAATTCCCGCTGCAGATTTCCAACTACGTCAGCATATTCCTGCTCGAACATGTCGGCAAAGATACCGTTCTGAGGATGTCCGTTCTTATCGTATACACGATAGTGATCTACCTCGTCGATGAAGAACAGGGACAGAACCTTTATACCCTTATTGAACAGCTCCCTCTCACGCTCGATATGGGAGAGGATGGTCTCTCGTATCTGGATACGGCGCAGCTGGTTCTCGTCCACCTTGCCGATCACGTCTCCGGCGTAAAGCTTGATGCCGTTGATGAATTCGACGGAATCGTCTCTGCCGTCGATGCGCTTGACCACGAAGCCGTCCCGGTACTCGGGCAGCTCGCCGGAATGGTCGAAGAGGTTGTAGCCCTCCGTCACGGTAGCGCTCATCGGCTTGATTACGGATGCGCGCTTGCAGTCGAACTGTATGGTTGCCGTCGGAGCTGATTTGGAAAGGTTCAGTCCTTCCAGATAAACGAAACTCTCAGTAGCCGTCGTCCCGCTTTCCGTGATGCCCTTGACGGCGATCTTCTTGACGAGCTTCTTGTTGTAGGCGTCCATCGCATCAAGACGATAAATCAGGTTGTAGTACTCCCTCGGTGTGGCAGAATAACGCAGCGTCAGAAGCGGATGGAATTCCTTCAAACGTTCCTTCGTCTGTTTGCCTTCGACAGACTGCGGCTCGTCGATAATCAGAACCGGATTCGTCTTGGCGATGATATCGATCGGGCGGCGAGAACGGAACTCGTCAAGCTTCATGTAAATGCGTCGCGCGTCCTTTCCGCGGGCGTTAAACGCCTGCGAGTTGATAATCATCACATTGATGGAGCTGTCGGAGGCAAAACGGTCTATCTCAGTAAGCTGAGAGGAGTTGTAGATGAAAAAGCGTATCTTCTTCCCGTATTCCTCGGCAAAGTGATCCTGCGTCACCTGAAACGACTTGTAAACGCCCTCACGGATGGCGATAGACGGCACGACCACGATGAACTTCGTCCAGCCATACGCCTTGTTGAGCTCGTACATGGTCTTGATGTAGGTATAGGTTTTTCCGACGCCGGTCTCCATCTCGATGGTCAGGTTGTATTTGCCCTCGAGCGACTGTGACGGCTCGATCTGCCCGTCACGCTGGATCTTCCGGATATGCTCAAGTATCTGTCCGTCGGACAGTTCTGGCACGATCTTTGCGTTCGACCAGCCCGTGAAGTCATCGTCCTCGTTCATGCCGAGCTGATAGTTTCCGGTTCCTCTGTCCATCATGTAGATGGGCGTGAGGTATGGCTGCCCGGCAAAAACATCCACGACGGCTTTGGCGGCGTCAGCCTGAAACTTCTGGTGCTTGAATTGCAGCTTCATTCTGCCACCTCCTTAAATGACCTTGACTCTTGTATCCGGCGCAAGGGACTTGAATATCTCACCGACATTTATTTTCTCAGGGCTGCTGGCGAAGCTGGAGTCACGGAACACGGCACGCAACGGCTGACGTTTGGCAATGGTCTTGATAACCGACTCCGGCACGTTTTCATCAAAGCATGCAATCAGATCCCCATCGTTATAGGTATGCACCATGCAGCCGTCAATTGTTTCCGAGGTATAAGGAAGTGACAGTGGAAGCCCCCAATCAAGCAGGCATCCAAATAAAATATCAAGATCGGTTCGGTCAGGCTTCACGTTAGACTCAAGCATAGAAACAAGATCCTGCGAATAATCCCCTGCCGCATAGTAAACATCTTTCATGTTTGTATCGTCGAGCTTCAGGACACGGAAACCGTCATCAAACGTTGCATCGGGATTATCCTCGTGAATCTTCTTTGCGGCGCGACGGATGCGTTCCTTGCCGATCTCGCAGATGTTTTTGTAGCCGGCTTTTCTGGCGTCTGAATTGTCATCTGTTTCCTCTGGTAGCTGTATTAAAATATAAGCTCTCTTAAACCCATCTTCCGAATTAAGCCTCATTAATGCTTCTGCAGTCGTTGCAGATCCGGAGAAAAAATCAAGAACAACAGACGCTTCATCTGTTGTACGTTTCAATATATAAGAGACTAATTCAACTGGTTTGGGATAGGAGAACACCTTGCCTTTGAAAAGTTCTTTTATCTCATTACTGCCCTTTGTAGTATAAAATCGTTTGTCATCCCAAATAGAAGCTATACCAGATCCCGCTGTTTTATAATTCTTAATATCTATAGTCGGGATAAGCGGATCGTCACTTACCCGATATATTTCTATTTCTCCATTAGCAATTTTATCGATAATGCCTCCGGATAGGTATTGAATCGTAAAGGCGTTTCGCGTTGAATCGCTTTTGTTTGGAATTACCTTAATGTATCCTTTTGACCAATCGCCAAGTAGACGCTCTGGTATGAGTCTCCACACGCATTGCTCTCCCTTATTTGACACAGGCCAGACTGCCACGGTTCCATTAGGTGCCTCATCATAGTCGTATACATAATCTCCAATATTACCTTTTAATTCACCGTCATCCATTCTCTGCTGAAGAGATTTTCCAACACCAACTATGTTACCTTTATTAGGATCTACATAAATAGGATATGCTTGATTAGGTCGTTCAACCTGGGTAAAAGTTGCTAGGTTCATGCCATGATACGGTGAAGCATACTCTTTCATGTCCTCCTCAGTAGGAATTGGAATGAAATTTTCAGGGGTAATAAGAACCACATACTCATTTGAAATATTAATTGCCCCGTTCGGCTTTCCTCCTGAAGTTTTTACAGTAACTGGAAATATTTGGCGATCTCCAAATATCTCTTGACAGATTTTGATCAAATTACAAACTTCGTGAAATCCAATGCTAATAGCAACAACTCCATCTTTAGCTAGTAAATTTCTCGCCAGCATGAGTCTTGAATAGATCATCGAGCACCAGTCGGAGTGAAAACGCCCATTGGAGTCTGTGTTTTTAAACATTCGGTTACCTTCTTCATCCACTTCGCCGGACTCATCTGCATATTCTTCGCTGGATGCTTTGAAGTCGTCGTTGTAGATAAAGTCGTTGCCCGTATTGTAGGGAGGGTCGATGTATATCATCTTGACCTTGCCGAGATAGCTTTCCTGCAGGAGCTTGAGCACTTCGAGATTATCACCCTCGATATAGAGGTTCTCCGTCGTGTCCCAGTTGACGCTATCTTCTTTCACCGGGCGGAGTGTTTTGCGGATAGGACGGTTCGCCTCCACGATGGACGCCTTCTTCCCTACCCAGGTAAATTCATAAGCCTCATCGCCGTCAATTACAGAGTCAGAGAGCATCTGCTTTAACAGCTCAAAATTAATTGCTTTCTTCAGATGCCCATCCTCGTCTCGCGCCTCGGTGACGCAGTTTGGGAACAGCGCGGCGATCTTCGCGACGTTGTCCTGCTGGATGTCCTCTGATTCCATTCTCATCTTATCCATTATTAGTTTCCTCCTTGCAATTGCTTTCTATAATTGCCAATCTGGAAAATGGCTGCTTTTAGAACTTGCATACATATTAGAGCAGTTTGCTTATCTGGGCTGAATCTTGTTGCCAATTGAGAATAAGGATGAATATAATTCCTAAAATCTCGAACCACATGGCTGAATTTTTTTACATCTTGTTTCAAGAATCCCGTTTCCGCAGCAACATCAATATAGTTACTAAGTGTCCATTCTTGAAATTTCCTCGTGCTTCCATATTTGCTCTTAGGCGCACAGTTAGCTTGATTAAATAATTGCGGATATGAAGTAGCAACATCCAGTAATATTCCTTCCATAATGCCGCCTATCATAATTACAGACGATAGAGGTGCATTAGATGTCACACAGTTTTCCGCTTCTTTCAATCGCACTTTTATTAGTTCATTTAGTTCGGCTGAAAGGCCTATACTTTCTATGTTGACATTAAATGTCTGACTTAAGAACTCATTAGCTGTTTCTATAGTCTGCTTTTTCGAAGAGTCCACGATTACCCGGTCATGTTTTTTAAATGTTATTACATCGTTATCGCGAACAACTTCCCATTTATCAAAAGCAAGGTACTGGTTGAAATGGTCTATCTGTTTATCAAGGTAATCAATACGTTCGATATAATCAACAACGGCAAATACTTTCTTGATGCACTTATCGAGTTCTGGTGTTCCATTAATAGCTTCAAGCTTCTGATCCGTATAAAACCATCTTGAAGGGAATCCCTGACCATACACATCATCAAATCCAAGATCATTAAAGAAGCCAGCTAACTTTGGCCCGCTCCTATAATCCGCTGTATTGTCACCATTTATAATGTTTCTAAGTTCCTCAAGCGTACGCTTGCTTAATTTCATGTATTAAGTTCCTCCAATTCCCTTCTCAGTTTCTTCAACTCGGCGTTCATTTCCATCTGCCGGTTCAGCTGCTTTTCCTTCCGAATCTTTGCCTGCAGCTTGTTTATCTGCTTCTGCAAAGCATCTCTGCGGTCGTCCCTTGCAACTGATTCCTTCAGTGATTCCTGCGGCGTAGCGGCCTGCAGAACGTCTCCCGCAATCTGCCGTACAAAGTTCTCGTAAACAGCATCGATATTCAGCCCGTCTAGATGCACTGGCAGATTCGTCTCTGGCAGCCACTCAATCTGATAGTATCTGTCAACCTTGAACGAAGCTTTTCCACTGCCTGCGGCTTCCTTGTAACCCATCACAGCTTTGTACTTTCCGTCATACTCCAGTACAAAGAGAATATGATACGGGATCTCCCGGTCAATCTGCTTCAGCACATTCTCGTCAAGTGTTTCCTGATTGAGCTGGATATGGAATACTTCTATCTCAGTGACATTCTTTCCTTCTGCCAAATTGAGAGTTGACGGCGCGATTTTATTCGCCCAGTAAATAATTCGTATCTGATCGACAAAGCTTCGCTTGAGTGTCGGGCTGACGGTCAGGTTATCATAAAACTTCTGTTTCGGAATTCGCTTGTTAAACTCCGTAGATTTCGGCAATCCCAGCATAGGCTCCTCCTTTACATTACCACGAGGAAGGTCACCAGCTCGAAGTCGTTGATTCCTTTCACCTCCGAGAGCAGAGCGGAGGTGCCGCCGCTCTTGAACAGACTGTCGATGTCGCTTTCCTCCTTGGTATCTATGATTGAATTGATGGCATCGGACAGCAGCGCTGACATTTCACTCATGTTCCTGCCATCATCGGTTTCTTTATTAAAACGGTTGTAGACCTCCACAATCGGTTCAGCTTTTCCACGGCACAGAAGCCTCATATCATCAAGCAGCTTCTTCGGATTCAGATAGTCGCAGACGATTTCACCTTCCAGACTGATATAGACCATATAGAACGGGTGAATGCGATTCAGGCTGTCAATGTTCACACCGTTGTTGTGATTCTTCAGTACGAAAAGCACTCCTTCTGGCAGGTCTTCCGTCTTCTTCACCACGGAATGCAGACCGAATGGCATGTGATCGAGATCCGGATGCGTTTTAATATATTCGAGAAGATCAAGTCTGAATTCATTAAGACCGAGATCCATGATGGATATCCCGCCTGACATCTCTTCCAGATCCACCACTTCGGTCTGCAGCTTCTTAAGCTGCTCGCGGCGATATTCTAGGTCTCCTTTTTCTTCCGGGCTGATAGGATTGTCGTCACCAGTAGACGTCAGAACGGATATTTTCATCCTTGTTTCAACACGGGCTTTCAGATTAATGTACTCGTCAAGCGTCAGATCCGGCCAGAAGTTCACGAGCTGGATCTGCTTGTTCTTGCTGCCAATACGATCTATACGTCCGAACCGCTGGATAATACGCACTGGATTCCAGTGAATGTCGTAGTTGACGCAGTAGTCGCAGTCCTGCAGGTTCTGGCCTTCGGAGATGCAGTCGGTTGCGATCAAGATATCGATGTCCTTCTTGCTCTCCGGCATAAGGACGTCTCGGTCCTTGGAAACCGGCGAGAAGCATGTGAGGATGTTGTTGAACGTCGCCTTGAAGTTCTTCAGCGTGATTCTGCCGTCGACCGTGCCGCTGATCATGCCGCTGTTGAGGCCGTACTTGTCCATGACGTACCGGCTGACATTATCGTACAGGTACTCTGCCGTGTCGGAGAACGCTGTGAAGATCAGCACCTTCCTGTTGCCAGGATTGATCGGGTTCTCGATCTTCTGTGAGATGAGCTTGTAGAGCTCCTTCAGCTTCGTGTCATGTTCCGGTGTAATATCCGCAATCATGAGAATCAGAAGTTCTGAGCGTATCCGCATCTTTTTGCAGCATGTCCTTCCAACTCTTGTAATCCATATCGGCAAGGTCAATTTTTACTTTACGTCCGACAGTGAAGTAGTCGGTGTTCTGGTCCTCCATGTCGAAGTCGTCGGAATCAGCTTCATACATATCGATGTTGGCTTCTCCATATTTCTCGTACTGAGTGATTCCGTCGATTGTCTCCAAATGAGTTCGCGGATGCGTTCCAGTGTAAGCCGGAAAGATGAGACCGAGCTTTCCAACCGCTTGAGAAGATTGACGCTCATCAGCCTGCGGATACCTTCTTCACGTCCAGACTGCGTCAGATTGTTTCCCTTGTGGTGTGTCAGATCAATATACTTCTGCATCTTGCTCGGGAAGATATAGGCAGAAGGCGTGTAAATCTCCAGCTGAAGCTGAGAGAGCTGTTCGTATATCTCGTTGTAGTTGATGGCGCTCGGAAGATCCGTCAGGCTCGGCCTAAGTGAGATTGGCTTGCGCCGTTCCGGGAACTTGCCGATCTTCTCCGTGTTGTAATATTTCTCGATATGCTTTCGTGACCGTGCAATGGTTACAGAGTCGAGCATTTCAAAGAAATCAAAATCCAGTCGGCGCAGCAGGTTATCCGTTGTCCGTTCCTCAGCTGGGAGCTTGCTCCAAGCGTTGAATGCAGTCTGGGCCTGACGGAATATCTCGTCGATCGACTTTGACATATTCAACTTCTCATCAATCAGCTCCGGCGTTCCTTCATATGCTAGAGCAAGTTGATTCTTGAGGTCGTTAAACCGGTTATTGACAGGAGTTGCTGACAGCATGAGTACTTTCGTCTTCACTCCAGCGCGCACAACTTTATTCAGAAGTTTTAGATAGCGGTTTTCCTTCTGGTCCTCGCCGGAAAGTTCTCCGCCGTTTCGGAAGTTATGTGACTCGTCAATAACTACAAGATCATAGTTTCCCCAGTTGAGCCGGTCGAGATCAAGACCGTTTGATGTACCGTGATCGCGCGAAAGATCGGTATGGAAAAGAACATCGTAGCGGAGTCTGTCTGCAGCGATGGGATTGTTGACGTAGTTATCTTTATATGTATTCCAGTTTTCTGCCAGCTTCTTCGGGCAAAGTACAAGGGCAAATTTATTTCTATTTTCATAGTATTTAATGAAGCCACGGCTCTGATGCAGGCGGAGGATCTGCTGCGCTTTACCGAGAAGAGCCCGATGCTGGAAGCCTTCGACGACCAACTTTTTACACGATTCGTTGAGCGTATCCTCATCCGCTCACGGCACGAGGCAGTATTCCATCTCAAATGCGGGCTCACCCTCACGGAAAGGATGTGAAAATCATGGGACACACACCATGCGAATACGGAACCGAAAACGGCAAAGCGGTCATCGATGAAGAGAAAGCCCGGCAGATAAGAAACCTCTACAGGAACTACCTTGACGGAATGGCGTTTGCCAAGGCTGCGCACGAAGCAGGAATCGAGACGTGGCACGGCTCGGCAAAACGCCTGCTCGAAAACAAGCACTACCTCGGAGACGACTACTATCCCGCCATCATCGACCAGCAAACCTACGACAGAGCACAGGCCGAACGCCTGCGCCGGGCAAAGGTGCTCGGACGGACGAACAGGAAAAAGCAGTCGCCGGATACACGAAAGCCGCCAACCCGGTTCAAGCTCGCCGCTCCTGAACAGGCCTACGACGACCCGAAGCAGCAGGCGGAATACCTGTACAGCCTGATTGAAAGCGAGGCGCGGTGATGGCAAACGTGACAATCATCCCTGCCAGACGGCAGGTCGGAAACAACGTCAAGCAAGCCGAGCAGCCGAAGCTCCGTGTAGCCGCATACTGCCGTGTCAGCACCGACTCTGACGAACAGGAAAGCAGCTACGAAACGCAGGTCTCCCACTACACGGAGTACATCAAAAGCCACTCGGAATGGGAACCCGCCGGAATCTTCGCCGACGACGGAATCAGCGGCACCAACACAAAGAAGCGTGATGAATTCAACCGCATGATCGACGAATGCATGGCCGGAAACATCGACATGATCATCACCAAGAGCATCAGCCGATTCGCCCGCAACACGCTCGACTGCCTCAAGTACATCCGGCTCCTCAAGGACAAGAACATCGCGGTCTGGTTCGAGAAGGAATCCATCAACACGATGGACTCCAAGGGCGAGGTTCTGATCACCGTCATGGCAAGCCTCGCCCAGCAGGAATCCCAGTCCCTTTCCCAGAACGTGAAGCTCGGACTGCAGTACCGCTACCAGCAGGGAAAGGTACAGGTCAACCACAATCACTTCCTCGGATACACCAAGGACAGCGACGGGCACCTAATCATCGATCCCGAGCAGGCGGAGGTCGTCAAGCGAATCTACCGCGAGTACCTGGAAGGGCTCTCCATGAAGAAGATCGCCGAACTGGAGCAGGACGGCATCCTCACCGGCGCGGGCAAGACAAAATGGTACGACTCCACCATCAACAAGATCCTGCGAAACGAGAAATACATGGGCGATGCCCTGCTCCAGAAAACCGTAACCACGGACTTCCTCACCAAGAAACGCGTACGCAACACCGGAGCCCTGCCGCAATACTATGTGGAAGATGACCATGAAGCCATCATTCCGAAGGAAATCTTCATGCAGGTGCAGGCGGAGCTTGTTCGACGCAGGAAGGTTCACACTGGGCCGAACGGTCAGAAGCGCATCTACTCCGGCAACAACTGCTTCTCCCAGATGGTTCGTCTGCGGAGAATGCGGCGAGCTCTACCGGCGCGTCCACTGGAATAACCACGGCTGCAAGAGCATCGTCTGGCGATGCATCAGCCGCCTTGAACCCAGCCGCGCCGCCATGAACTGCACCAGCCGAACCGTCAAGGAAGACCTATTGCAAGAGGTCACGGTCAAGGCCTTCAATCGGATACTCACCGATAGCGACGTTTTCCTCCGGCAGATGCAGGAGAACATCGCAAAAGCGATTACGGATGCCGACACGATGAGCCCGGACGGTATCCAGGCACGGCTCGACGAGCTGCAGAAGGAACTCATCCGAAAGGCCAACAGCAAGCAGGACTACGATGGCATCGCCGATGAAATCTTCCGGCTGCGCGAGCAGAAATCACAGTCCGAGGCAGACACCCGCAGCCGCGAGGAGACCCTAAAGCGCATCGCCGAGCTGCAGGACTTCATCGGAGGTCAGCAATCCGAAATCACCGAATTCGACGAAAGCCTCGTCCGAAAGCTGATCCAGCAGATCACCGTTTACGACGACCACTTCACCGTCCGGTTCAAATCAGGGCTTGAGGTTGACATCAACGAATAAGAGCAGGCTTGCTCATGGGAATTGCTCCCGGAGCAGCCTGCTCTCTTTTTATCTTTTCCGACATCCAATCAGAACACTACATCCAATCACGAGTCACAACCTATCAAATATCTAATCACGAGTCTCAACCCTATAAAATAGCTCGTTCGATAAGTTCCCCCAGAGAGTTTTTTCTTAGTTGGACCATCCTTTTGCAAAAAGGTCAGGTGTGCAGGAATGGCTTAAAATAAGGCTTTGCTCACTCCTTAGTCCCTGACCCTTGACATCAATGCCACCGTCTCAACGTGTGAGAGTTAGGCTGTTTCACACATTTGTAGAATTTCCTTTATTTACAAGGGCTTGCGAGCTATTTCTGTGCTCCTGCACATCCATTTCACCGTCTCAGTTGAGTAGACTATTTTTGCTTTTTGGAGCTGTATTTCGTACTCTTTCTCTGCCTTTTACCGGATTCGGTAACAACAATATTGCTCCGTTTCGCTCGTGCTTCCTGCGCGGCACGGAACACATCCTCTGTAATGATCGGCGGGTGGCTGTCCTTCATCTCAAACATCTGACCCTCAGTCACAGAGTCTGCCAACCGCACCGTCCCTATATATTTCTCGTTTGAAAGCAGCGTATCAACGGTTCTCTTGCTCCACTGCTCTTTTCCCGTGGGGGATGGAATCTTATGTTCAGCCAGTTTCTTTATGATCCCCAATATGCTTGCGCCGTCGATGTACCACCGGAATATATCACGCACCACTTGTGCCTGCATTGGCTCTACGACAAGATTTCCATCATCGTCCTTCACATACCCATACAGACGCTTTCGGTAATTGCCGGAACTGCCGTTCAAAGCGCGGTTTCTGAGTCCTATGCGGATATTCATGCTTCTGGTCTCATTTTCAGCCTGCGCAAATGACTCAGCAACAGAAATGAGCAGATCATCATCAACTACATCTGTATCAAGACCATCCTCATCAAATATGACACGTACCCCAGCGGCTTTTAGTCTTCGAAGTGCCTCAAGCGTATCAACGCTATCTCTTCCAAACCGACTGATGCTTTTTGTAAGGATAACCGATATATGATGCGCCTCAGCTTCTCGGATCATCCGCTCAAATTCTCGGCGCGGTGCTTCTCCCTTTGCGGTACCAATATCTATAAACGTATCAGTCAGTTTCCATTGTTCGACATTGGCCACCGCTCTTGTTAGAGCTGCTATTTGTGCGGCAAGGCTATTTAGTTGGTTCTTTTCACCGGTACTAACCCTGCAGTAGATGCCAACATTCATACCCGGATCAGTTCTTTTGGCAGGTATATACCACACCTTTGGGCTCACTGTACCGCCTCCTTTCGCCTTATTTTAGCCTAATTATATCGAATAATTCTATCAATGTACAGTAGTCTATTATTGGTCTTTTTCCGTCTCGAATACAATATATATGAGTCAGATTGCCATGCATAAACTACATATTGCGTGACATCAATGCTACCGTCTCCTCGTGACCTCGTTTGTCCCACCTAAACTCGTTGGTATATCCGAGGACCTCGCTCTCTCCCATGCTGTAGTAGGTTCCCTCGCCGCCGAACGGGCTTTCCATCTCCCTCTGCACGCCATCAGGCTCGCCCATGACGGGGACGGGGAACTTGAAGACAATACGCTTCACCACGCGCTCGTCCTTCTTGGCGTCGGGGTATATCTCGACGCTCTCAATGTACTTCCTGAATATCTCCTGCCGTTCCTGCTCGCTGTGGCTTGCCCACTCGCCGAACATGCGGCTCGTCTCCTGCACCGCGTCAAACAGCGTCGCCTTCCGGCGAATCACGTTCTGGAGCTTGGAATCAACGCGTCTGATATCTTCTTCCACACGACTCAGGTCCTTGTACGCCGCATCCAGCCTGTCCTGCATGTCGCCATACTTGCGATCGTACATGTCATCCAGCGCGTCCAAGGCGTCCATCTGCTCCGAAATCTTCCTGATTCTGGCATTCGTCTGCCTTCTGGTGACTTCCAGCCCCTTCAGCTCTGATTCCAACTCGGACGGGTCAATCTGAGCATTCATGCGCTCCCTGACCTTCTCCGTGAACTCGCTGTTGTTCATGGCCTCGCTGAGGGCTTCCAGCACCTCTGAATCGACGCGCCACTGAGGGTACTGCCGCCTGAAGTTGCAACGCTCTCCGTCCACGAGCTTTCTGTGCTTGCAGGCATAGTAGAACGTGTCGGCGTAATGCTCGCCGGACCCGTCCTTTTTCTTCTTGCGGTTGACGTTGCCGTACAGACCGGCACCGCACACGGGACACTTCAGGATTCCAGACAGCAGATGGGCGTGGTTCAGGCTGTAGCGCTTCTTGTTGCCCACGCCCGTCTCCGCCCGCATCTCGTGGACGCGCATCCACGTCGCCTCGTCGATGATTGCATCGTGGGCGCCGTCATGCAGCTCGTAGTCGTCCTGCCTGACCATGTGGTACTCGTTGCGGGTTCCCTCGACCTTCTCCGTCCTGCGCCTGCCGTAGGCAATCTTGCCCATATAGACCGGGTTGTCCAGCACGCCCTTGACGAAGTGCGGGCTGAACGTCGTGTCCTTGCGGTTCTTGTACGTCACCTTGCGGTATCCACGGTCCGTGAGCCTGTTGGCGATGCTTGCCATGCCAAGACCGTCCAGATACATCTGGTAAATCATCCTGATGTGCTCTGCGGCCTCGGGGACGATTTTCAGCTCGCCGTTCTCAAGCACGTAGCCATACGGCGGCTGGCCACCGTTCCCCCTGCCCTGACGGGCCTTCTCCCGCCTGCCTGCCATCGTCTGGTTCAGGATGTTCTCGCGTTCAATCTCTGACACCGCCGCAAGGACGGAGATGACCAGCTTTCCCGCATCCTTGGACGAGTCGATGCCGTCCTCGACGCAAATCAGGTTCACGCCATGGTCCTGCATCCGCTGTAGCGTGTTCAGGATGTCGGCGGCGTTGCGCCCGAAGCGGGACAGCTTGAAGACGATGACGTAATCGACGTCCGCCCCGGCCTCGATATACTCAAGCATCCGCTTGAACTCGTCACGTCCCTCGATTGACTTCCCGCTTCGCCCCTCGTCCGAGAAGAACGGCTCTATTAGCTCGATGTCCGCACCATAGGCGTACTTCTCGATACGCTCCCTCTGAGCGTCCAGCGAGTAGCCGTCAACCTGCATACCCGTGCTGACGCGGGTATAGCAGTAGGCTCTCTTTTTCTTCTTTGGTTTGTTTGGCACTTTATAGTTTGTCTCCTGTGTTTAAGTTTGTGTTTGTCACATAACGACAGCTAACCCATCAGTGACTTGATAGCTGTCTGAACAAACGGAAGTACGATGCTTGCGATTTCCGCCGAACTCTTGGCGATAGATGCTACCTTCTCCAGTTTTTCGGCAAACTTCGTCTTGTCTTTGTCTTTCGCTGCTTTTTCAAGCTGCTTTACAGCCTCTTGGGCATCGTCCTTCAAATTTTGCTCTATATCGAGGTCGAGAAGCGCCCCCACGGTTGCACCTACGGTCACATCCTTTATCTCTGCTTCCGCATTTGCCGTTGCAGAGACGTTGTTATTTATGACTGGTGCGAAATTTATGCTCTGGCTTCTCTCGTCCATTTGTTCTTGGAACCATCCATTGGCGTATGTGCGTCCCTCATCCGTCACCGTGACCAAATATGGCGAATCATCCGCCCATTTCACATTCAGCAGGCCACACCGTGAAAGTTCATAATACGTATCCTTGTCAAAATCAGTCGATACGAATGCAGGCCCATCCTCCGACTTCCTTTTCTCAGCATCCTGCGCAGCGAGATACATCATCAGACAATCGGCTTCGTCGCTTACTGGTTTGAACCATCTTCTGGCTTTTCGTGCTTCATTGTAGTGTTCCGAACCTGCCGGAAGCATTGACTGGAACATAACAAGGCTATGCCCCCAGTCTGTCTGCATCTCAATCATCCCTTGATTTCTCAAGGCAATGAATGCTTCTGAAATTCCAAGGTTTGTAAAATCCCTTATACTTGAATCCTGATTCATCCATGCTAAAGTAAGAGCTGTTTCCTGCTCTAAATTAAGTCCATTCATATTGTCTTCTCCTGAATAAAGTTCAATTGGCTGTTATTATCCGTCATGGACTACATCTCCATAAGCCGCTGCACATGACTCAGCACTTCATCCGCCCATTGCGAATCGTGTCCCGTCGCCTGTGCAAGTCTTTCAAATTTGTCTCTAATGGACTTCTCATCACTACGCTCATCAAACATTTTCAAAAACCGCACCCACCAGCGTGCTTCAATGCCTGAAAGAGGCGTTTGCATTGTTGTTGACACCCATTCATCCATCAGGCCTCTAACTCGTGCAATACGTCCAAAATTTCCGCCTCTATCATCATGAACAATATCCGAATATGAGCTGCCAGGTGCTGGATATGGGTGCGTACTAGGATGCTCAACTTTCTGAGCAGAATCGCTTCTATGTTCCCAATAGTAAGTTCGCAAGTCTGCTGCATATTTTGCTTGTTCAATGTAAGGAGGCTCTAAAATAGGTTTCCCTGAAATGACATTAGATAATGACCAAGGGAATACTGCAATTAAATCCCAAACCGTCATTGCATCTGCTGCGGCTTTGAATCTGAATGATGGCATCTCTTCTTTTGCAAGAAGATACCAACCTTTCAGCTCAATGCCAATCAATGGTTCTTTTCCACCTTCCCGTTCAAGACGAACATCAGGAAAGCTTTCTGCATAACGCTTAAATTCATAATCTGCCCATCGTCCATCCGCATCCCAGATTGTTCGTGTAGCATTAAGCGTCGCTACGGTTTGGTCTTCAATCGCGCCTCCCAATAATGTATTCATTGCAAATAAATCTGTGGCGGATAATCCTTCTATGTTAATCGGAGATGCAAAATGCATTGGCACAGCACGCAATGCCCTCACTACGCCATCACGCAATTCTGTTCTCTCATCATCTTTTGGTAATACATAGCGCTTTACATCGTCCATTTATTCGCCCTCCTTAAATTCATAAACGCCGTTTGATTCATAGTAAGCATCTGCCTCATTGAGACGTGTAGCCGCAAGTTTGTAAAATGTGTCGTCTATCTCGGCAGCATATGAACGTCTACCTAGTAAAGATGAGGCTACTGATGCCGAACACAGCCCGCCAAACGGTTCCCAAACTGTATCTCCAACATTTGATGCCGCTGCTACCTGAGTGAGCATTAAATCAAGAGGTTTTTGGTTTAAGTGCGCTGCAGATTGTTTTGTCGGCTTATATGTTCTTGGGGCGCTGCGCTCCATTGTTCCTTTCAGTCGTTCGCTATCGGCTAACGGAGGTCTGCTCCATACATTCGTAACTCCATTACGATGGTTCCAAGTAGCCCGAAGGCTATCCCAATCATGCGCAGAAATCATTGTTTTGCCATCAAGCGAAAAATATGGCCATGATGTCTTCTTGCCGTATCGCATACAATATTCGGCCATCTTTTGAACTGCATCTCCCGGCGGCCAATACCACAGCCAATCAGCTGTAAGATACTTGCGCGTCGCTGCGTTCTTAACCCCGCACGCTTCATTTGACTTGCTCAACGGCAAACCACTTCGACGCCACTCTGCTCTGAGCCAGCTCTTCGCGTTAAGCGTCAAACCATCGCCTGTCTCAAGATATACTGTGCGACGATATAGCGCAGCCACTTCCGTCACTACCGGCAACTGCCTGATTGTCTTACCATTCACGTTTCCGGCAATATGCGCAAGGCCCTTATCCCAGACAGCGAGCTGTACATACTCCCATCCAGTTGACAAGAGCAAAGGATGCACCGTTGCCCATCCAACTTCCGTATTCCAAAACCATAAGCTTGTGGAAGGTTTTGCTGCTTTGGCCCATGCCAGCACATGAGGCTTATACCAATCTGTCAGTCCGGCGGCATCTACTGTATCTCCCCGGAATCCACGAACGCCATATGCACCGTCTGATACAATCAAATCCGGAGAGGGCCAGCGACCGTAAACTTCTGATACATTGCCCTTATATAAATGACTCAATCCCGAATTTGTAGCTTTATCTGCCATTACTCATTACCTCGCTTTTCGTAATATCCCTGCTCCTCAAGAAAGCGGGTCAGCAGCTCCCTCACCACGGGAGCATTCTTCGTGTCATGGTCCAGACAGTACTGTCCCAGCGCCCTGTGAAGCTCCGGCTCCACGTAGACCTGAAGCAGCTTCGTGTCCTTGGTCTTCTCGTTCTTTCGTGCCATCCGTTCCTCCTGCGTTTCAAATCATAATCATATAGGTTAATAGTATCATAGGACTATGTATAATTCAATCGTTTCTGCTGTTTTATCAGTCCCTATTTTCTAAAGACGCGACTTGTCCCACCATTTTGGCCTTTCTCGTGATATTTTTCTGGCCAAGAAGTAACCAAACTGCTTTTGCGGAAATCCTTTTGACGCAATAAAGCCCGTTTCTAGACACCTTCGTGTCCTGAAACGGACTTAAATCGCTGCCTGGCCTCTATTTAGGCCATTTCTCGGTCACAGAAGTGGCCATAATCATCAGTCGCCGTACTCGTCACCGTCGCTTTCCTTCGAGCGCTGGTCCTGCTGGTAGACGCTCTCGACGATAGACGACCGCACGTGCCGTCCTGCGCCTCGTCTCTGTTCGCCTGCTATCGCCTTGTCGGCGGCCTTGAGACGCTTCTCGGCGTCCCACATCTCGCCGCGCTTCTCATAGAGGTCGCGTTCCAGCGCCTCCCTGCGCTCGCGTTCGATGCGCTCCTGCTCCATCACGTACAGTGCAGCCATCATCTGCGCCATCATGTCGGCTGCCATGCGGTCTGCGGGCCTGCCCATGCTGCGGGACATCTGGACGAACATGCGGTTCAGCATCGCAAGCGAGCTGGTCGAGCCGTTGCGCATGGAATCCAGCGCGTCCTTGCTCTGTTTGAACGCCTCGCGTCGCCTGTCGACCTCTGCCTGAAGCCTTGCCCTCACGTCGCTTGCGTCCGCGTTGCGTACGTCCCTCGTCCGCCAGTCCTCGCCCATAGGGTCCTTCTGCCTGCCGCGACGCCTCAGGGCGTCCAGACTGTTCTTCACGTAGCCCTCGTCGACCTTATAGTCCTCGAACAGGGAACTCCTCTGACCGCTCTCGGTCCTTTCCTCGCCGGATGGCTCGGAAACCGATTCTGGGGCCTTTTCGGGCTCTTTATGCGCCTCTTCGGGTGTTTTATCGTCCAGAGGCTTAGAACGGCTCTCAGGGGCATTCTGCGGCGTCTGGAACGTCCCGCGTTCCGCCTGCCTTTCCCTGAATCTCTCCTCGATGGAATCCCTCGTCAGGTCGTCCGCGAGGTTCGACGCCTTGCGGCGTCTCCTTCGCCTCTTCGGACCCGTCTCGTCCATCATGCTGTACGACCAGCCGCCCTTGGTTTCCTTGACGTCCACGCCCTGCCGCTTGAGGGTTCTCTTGAACTCGTCCTCGTCCTTGGACATGACGCTGGCGTACTGCACGGCGTCCCCGAGCCTCTGCTCGAACGGCGAGCACTCGCGTCGCCGCTCGGACCATGTCGTCTGCTTGTCCTTCGCGAACGCAGGCCTGCCAACCACGGAGAAGCCGTTCTCAATCGACAGCCTGTCGTTGATGGCAGCGACGCGCCTGTGGTCCATGCCGTGGGCAAGGGCCTTGCCCGTCGTCTCGTCGTGGTTGCAGATGGCCGCGTGGACATGCAGGCGCCCGCCCTCGCCGTCGGTGTGGACGGTGACCCAGCACGCGGCCTCCGGCGCTATCTCCTTGCACAGGATGTATCCGTACTCCCTCGCCCGCTGGACGTCCTCCGGCTTCTTTATGTCCATCTCGTCCGGTGCCCATGACACGCGCACCTCGAAGCCCTCGTTGGACCTCTGCGGGTTCTGCCTGCGCATCGCCTCGCAGTGCAAGGTGAACTCCTCGCGGCTTCCCATGTCTCCCATCTGGGCGGCGATTCTGTCCGTCCCGTTCTGGACGTTTGACTTGTACCTCTCCCCGTCGCCAAGCTCGGTGTACCTCATGCGGCCGCGCACGGACGGGAGGGGCTGAACGTTAGTCGTCGACATAGAACTCGTCCTCCTCCCGCTCGTACCTGCACAGGTCGTCAACGGATTTCCTGAGCGCATCGTATGCCGTCCGCAACTTCGAAAGCTCGTCTGCGACCTCGGCATTGGACACGCGCCCGTACCCGACGTAGTGCCTGTACCTGTCCTGCGTGTTCAGCGCACGCGCCACCTGGTTCAGGTTGATGTCCGCCTTCCGCATCTCCGCGCACAGCCTCTCCATGTCTGCGTTTCTCACGACGACCTCGCGGCGGACCTTCTGCTTCGCAAGCTCGTCCACCTTCCCGCGCAGAATCCGCGAACGGGTCAGCCCGCGCGCCTCGCACTCCTCGTCGAGACGTGCCAGCTCCATGTCCGAAAAGCGCACCTCGATACGGTTCTCGCGCCTGAACTCATCGTGCATCCAATGGTTCTTCTGACGCGTCGACTTCGAGCTTCTCTTGCTCACGTCATTGCTCATGTCTCGCACCTCCTATTTCATGCTTTCTGATTACGATTCGGCCAGACATAAAACGGGCCGAACCGAAGGTCTTTTACTTTTGCCATGCCCTGCGGGCCGCGATTGCGCATAGAATCGCAATCTGCGCATGGAAGAGGCAAAAGAAGGGGAGCAAGCATGGGCGGTTACGGACATTTCTGCGCACGGCGCAGAAAATTGTCCTCCACCACCCAGCTTGCGAGGGGAGCTAAAGCTCCCCTTCGAACCCCTGAAGACGCCAGCCCGTCTCCCGAACCATGTCCGACACTCCCTTGCGGGAAGATGTCGGACACTCGCGGGCAGCTCCGGGCGGACATCGGGACGACTCCCCATGTCTGCGCCCCCGCTACTGCTGGCGGTATCCGTTCGGCTGCGGATAGCCCTGCGGCTGACCCTCCGAACGGACGCCCTGCTGTCCTGCGGAAGCGGGGCGTGCCTCCGACGACTCTCCGGCCTGCACGCGCTCGATTTGCTTACGGATTTTGCGCACGTAGGCGTCAATCTCCTCGACGCTCGCACACTCCTTCACCTTCGGGAAATACCTCACTAGGGCGGACGCGCACGCGTCCTTCATCGCGCTCTTCTTCTCGCGGCGGAGCTTCTTTGCCTTGGCCTCCAGCTCCCTTGCCTGCTCGTCAAAATCCTTGAAATTCTTAGCCATGTCTTGTCCTCCTGTAATCGAATTTGAAAATGAAAAAGGCGACGTGCCGTGAGGTCTGAAGCCTCATCAACTCGTCGCCTAAATTCAGGTGAAAACCTGCGACGCCCTCCGGCTCATGTGCCGTCCAAGCGGGCTATGTGTTTGCTATATATCTGCTACATCTTTATCAGCGTGTCGTCGATGCTCTCGACCAGCTTCACCAGTGCGCAGAGCGCATCGAGCTTCTGCTGTTCCAGCGCCAGCCCGTACGCCTTGAGCGCCTGCTCCCGTGTCCATTCGGGCGAAAAATCGCCAGTCAAACCGCCCGGCATGTCGTCTACGCCCTCCATGATGTCCACTGTCATATCATTCGTATCGAAGTCCTCTGCGGGACAAACGTTGTTAATCTTTGCATCAATCGGATTCATAATCATCTACCTCGTCTTTCCTAGTCTTCATCATTATCTTTATCTGAAATCCCGGCACCGACGTCAAAATCACCGTGCGTGCTGTCCGGCATCGGCGCGTTCGGGTTGCGGAGATAGCCGCGATACTTGCATCCGGAGACATCGGGCATCGCCTTCTTGGCCATGTCGGCACCTACGTATGACTTGTTCATCCATTCCTCGACGTCATATTTGAGAATCATCGGTTCAGGGTAGTCCATGCGCCTGCGTGCGGACACGCGCGAGTCCTGCTTCGTCCACATCGGAGCGCCGTCATACGTGTACTCGCCTAGACGCTTGTCAAGGTCGCGGAGGAAGTTGTTCTTGCCGATGACCTTGCCTCCCGGATTCGTGTCATTGAACCAGTGGCGGTACAAGCAGTACAGAAACTCGTAAGGCAACAGCTGCCACGAAAGCCCGCGCATGACTTCGTCTATGAACTGACGCACGGGGTCGTTGGCAACCTTGAACTCCTCAAGAATCCGTCTGCACTCCTCCGGCTCGTCAAGCTCATAATAGTCATCCATGCCTACGAGCACCTTCCACAGGACGTACTGGAGCACATCATCACGGCAAAGGTAATCCTCCTTGATGTACTTGCGCTCGACGCCCTCAAAGCGCTTCTCCATGGGCACGGGAAGGATGCGGCGATAGAACGAGTCCGAACGGTCCTTGACCCTCGGAAACTCGTTCAT
>OGHW01000783.1_pt1 | contig 31786 bp, 24 predicted proteins | sample 1571641 | NCBI WGS metagenome assembly OGHW01 (sample SAMEA2582066, study PRJEB24529) | metagenome | biome: Human gut stool | place: China | collected 2011 | reverse complement strand
CGATGCCATCGTGGTCAAGGTGACCGACATCGACCAGCAGGGCCGCATCAACCTGAGCCGCCGCGATGCCATTCTGGCACTGGAAGCCAAAAAGGCTGCCCAGCAGCAGTAAAACATAATACGGACTGCATAAATCAAGAGCCGCTGTACAGAACGTACAGCGGCTCTTTTGCGTGTGTAACTCCCTCAGTCAAACCCTGCGGGTTTGCCAGCTCCCTCGGGGAGGGAGCCTCTGGCGCTGCCGGACACTTTGCGGTTGCGCCGGAAGCTTTGCCGCCATGCCAAAGGCCCCATCTCAGAGGGGACTGTCGCCGTAGGCGACTGGGGGAGTTTTTGGGCGGTGCCTGAGAGGATTCACTCCACAAAAAACTCCCCCTTGCGGGGGAGAGGGCACGGCGCGCCGTGCTGGAAGGGAGTAGGGTTCAGTGTTCCTTTTTGCCCTGACGGTTCAGAACCCAGCCGACGGCAAACAGCAGCACACCGCTGCAGGCCAGCACCGGCACGGGCCAGTTCAGCTGACCGGTCTGGGGCAGAACGGGCTTATCCGGGTTAGAAGGGGAGACCGGGTTATCCGGGTTCTCGGGGCTTACGGGGTTGTCCGGGTTGCCGGGACTTACCGGGTTATCCGGTGTGCCGGGGCTCACCGGCGTATCCGGGGTGTCCGGCTGCTCCGGAAGATCGGGGGTGTCCGGCGGCGTGTCCGGCGTATCCGGGGGAGTGTCAGGGGTGTCTGGGGGCGTTTCGGGGGTGTCCGGTGGGGTCTCCGGCGTATCCGGGATGGTAGCGCCTACCTTGGGGGTGGCGTCCACATCGTAGATCCAGCTGTCGCCATCCGGCAGGGGAATGGACACAAGGAAGGGCTTGATGGCTTCGTAGCCGTGGGAAGCCTCGGTCTGCATGACCAGATACAGCCCCTGCGGCAGCTTGGTAAAGTCGGCGTAGCCTTCCTCGTCAACGTTCTGCTGGGCGGCAACGGCGGGCACGGTGGGCAGATACTTTGCCAGCTGGTCAGCCAGCGTGCTGTCGGAAAGATCGCCCAGCACGACACCGCAGCCCGTAAAATCGCCGGTATAGGCGTAGGACAGGCTGCCGCCGGTGCGCTTGACGGCGGCAACCTGATACAAGGTCAGCTCGCCGCCGCGCAGGGGCACATCGTTGTGGGTGTCGTACAGACGGACGTGGAGCGAGCCCAGCCGCCCGGACACAAGGCTGGCACTGGTGGCAAACGCCGGCAGGGCGCAGCATACCACAAGGCACACAGCCAGCAGCACAGCCGCCAGACGATGACGCAGATCAATGCTTTTCATGTTCTTCACCTCTTGTTTTCTTGCGTTTGCGTGTGGAAAGCAGCATACCGATCAGCAGGATCAGCAGCATGGGCAGCGCCATAATGGGCGCAACAATAATGGGTTCAATTTTAAGCGCTTCGGCGGTAACGCGGAGGTGCTTGTACTGATCCGGGGTCTCCACGCGGTGGCCGCGTACCAGCAGGCGGTGGGTGTTGATGCCGTAGGGGGTGCAGGTCATCAGGGTGACGTAATCCTTGCCTTCGGCGATCTTCAGCTCGTCGGTCTCGGTGGGCAGCACGATAGAAATTTTGTCCACCTCGTAGGTGAGCACCCGGTCCAGCACGGTGATGGTAAAGGTATCGCCCACTTCCAGCTGGTCAAGGTTGGTAAACAGCTTTGCGCTGGGCAGGCCGCGGTGCGCCGAGATGACCGCGTGGGTGGACGCGCCGCCCACCGGCAGGCTGGTGCCCTCCAAATGGCCTGCGGCGATCTGCAATACGCTGTCGCTGGTGCCGTGGTAGATGGGCAGCTCCACGCCTATTTTGGAGATGGTGATGTAACCCATAATGCCCGTGCCGGTAATATCCAGCGTGTCGGCGTAGCCAGTAAGCTGATCCGGGCGGTAGAGTGCGTACTCGTTGGCGGCTACCTGTGCGTTAAAGGCATCGGCGGCGTCAAAGTATCCGCTGTAATCCGCATCGGTCATGTTGTCCACGTCCTGCGCGTAGCTTGCCACCGCGCGGGACTGGTTGCGCTGGTTGACGTAATCGCTGATGGTGGGGTATAACATCACGGATAGACCCACGAAAAAGACGAGGATCAGTATAATAGTGCTTTTGTTCTTTTTCATGGGCTACTCCCTAACGTTATAGTTTCAGGACCAGAGCAGGGGGCCTTGCAGCCCCGCTCTGTGCCGGGGGAAAGGAGAGCTTAGTGGTTCTCCATGCGCTTTTTGGTAATGAGCAGAATGGCTGCTGCAACCATCAGGCCGCCGCCAACAACGTAGAAGATGGTGGTGCCGATGCCGCCGGTGCCGGGCAGGGTAGTACCGGCGTTGTTCACAACTGCGACACCGCCGATGGAAGAGGCGTTTAACTCGTCATATGTGCCATTAGAGAGAAAACCGGTAGGTACCTTCTTAGAACCGGTGCTCAGATCAACCTTAACACGCTGGGTCAGGCCGTTGTAACCGGCAGGGGGAACAGTCTCTTCCAGATAGTAGACCTTTTTGTCCAGACCGGAGATCTTAACAGTCTTACCTGCAACCGTTTCAATATAGGCAACAGGGGTTTCAGTTGCGGTTGCCACGCGGTAAGTGTCATCTTCATTCTTTACAAGCTTGATCTCGTTGCCGCCAGTTTCTGCATCGTACAGCTTGAACTGAGCGCCGCCCAGCAGTTTTTTAGTAGAACCGCTGTACTTGATCAGGTCGAACTGGTACAGATAAGTATAGGTCTTGTCGTGTGCAGTCTCTTGACTATTGCCAAAGGTCAGATATGCTTCGTTCTCGTTCGCATCAGGATCAATCTTGGCTTTTTTGTTCACAACGGCGTTGTAGGTGACCTCAATCTTAGTATTTGCGGACAGAGAAGCGATGTAGTTGTTATCAAATGCAATACTAAAAGTTCCGCCTTTGGTGCCGGGAGCGCTCAGAGTATATTTGGTAGTCGGAACATCAGCGCCACTCACGGTAACCTTGACGGAATCTTTGTTAAAGGTCAAGCCATCGGTCATGGTATCGTGCATGACGTAGTTGGTGTTTGCGGTCTTGACGGTGATAACTGCCTTATACTCGACAGTATCGCCGATCTTAGCGGTGTTTTCGGTAACCCAGTTGCCATCGGAGCCCTTTACCTTTTTATCAATGGTAGGCACCTCATTCTTCTCGTCAATGATTGCATTGGGTTTGGTGGTATCCAGACCGCAGAGAGCACCCAGAGAAGTATCTACCAGATAGTAGCCAAGGTCGAGACCGGTAAAGCTAACAGTATTGCTGGTAGCAGTCTCTTTTTTCGTAGCGGTAATGTTTTTTTCGGTTGCATAAGCAAGTGCTGCCTTGGCAAAATCAGCAGCTTGTGCACCTTTTACCCAAGTGGGATGACCATTCTCAAGCGTAATGTAGCTGTTACCAGCTGCGCCGTCCTTGAAGAAATCTTCCCAGGCGGAGACTACAGTGTAGGAGTAGGTGCCAGCGGTGGGATCATAGCTGTTCAGGTCGAACATCTTATAAATGGTATAAGTTTCACCGCTAACAGCTTTGTCAATGGTAATGCTACCAGTACCGGCAGTAGTACCACCAGCCGCCCACGCCGGAATCGCCATGGCGCAAACCATAGCAACTGCCAGCAGCGCAGCCATGAGTTTCTTCATTGCTTTTTTCATGGAAAAAGCCCCTTTCTTTTCTGCCCCTTGCCGCCCCCTGCGTTTTGCACAGGGGGGGGGTAGGGGTGTCGTTTTTGTTCGGTCTATCGCGTAAACTTTGCGCTGGGCGGGCGGGGGCTCAGCCTCGGGCGTCCGGCAGGGAAGTGCAGTTTAGTCATCTGCCCTCCCTTCGTGTCTGCGCTTGCGGTGGATAATGGTATATGCCAGCGCAGACAGCATCATTGTGCCGCCCACGGCTGTGTACGGGAGTGTACCGGTGCCGCCGGTAGAGGGGAGCTCGTAGCCAACGATCTCCTTGTTGGTCAGCGTAAGCAGACCGCCGTTTTCCACACCGGTCTTGTTGCTTTCGCTGTAGGTCACATCGTACTTGTCGCCGGTAGAAGCTTCCTTGATAAAGTAGTAGTAACCTTCTTTCACGTCCTTGAAAACATAGGTCCAGTGCTCTGTTTTGTTAAGGGTAATAGTGGTTACGTGTTCGGCACTGTCTTTTCTGCCACCGTCAGGATAACGATACAGCTCCACCGTGACATCAGTATTCGGAGTGTCGGCATCAGGGATCGCCTTACCGTCCTTATCCTGCCAGAACTTCTGGATGGTCAGCCAGATACGTGTATTCTTTACGTCGTAGTTCTTTTGCTGACCGCCGGTTACAATCACAACCTTGCTTTGATCCAAATCATTAGGTTTATTAGTTTTTTCCCATGCCTGAGCAGCAGTTTGATTGTGGTCTGCGTCTGCAAAGATGAAATACACAGGATCATCCGTGCCGATTTTGTAGCCATCAGGTGCTTTGGTCTCAACGAGTCTGTAGAGCGTATCGGGCTTGATCGTGAAGTGCCCGCTATGATCGTCTTTCTCATTTTGACCAAGGTAAAGGACGATCTCGCCATTCGCGTCCGTTTTATGCAGGGACTGTCCGTCATGGGCGATGAATTCAGTTCCATTGTAGGAGGAGAGCGTAAACTCCGCACCCTTCAAACGCGTCAACGGATTCAGACTGTCAACCTTATACAGTGTGAACTGACTGTGAGAAACGGAACCGCTGGCATCTAGCTTTGTGACGAGCGTATCCGCTTGCTTGCGGTGATTTCCTGTAAGCTCTGCAACATTCGAAAGCGTCACGGTATCGTTGGAATCCAGCACGTAATCGTACTTTAATACATAACCGCGAGAATCGTCCAGCGTGAACTTCATGGTGTGGGTGTCCTTACCGCTGCTGTCTGTTGTACGCTCGTAGACCATACCATAGCTTGTAGTAGGCAGTGGCTGGCTAACATCCTTTACATAGGGATAATCGTACAGCTTTACGCTGTCCATATCCAGATGTGCCGTAACATTCTTGTCCTGCACAGCCATCGTATCGGTCAGGGTCACCGTGTCGCCGTCCTTCAGCAGGTCGGCGCAAGCGGGATTGATATCCAGACTGTAATGCACCGCAAGCTGACCGGTTTTGGCGCCTTTTTCATTTTCAAGCGCTTCATACGTTGCACTCTTGGTCAGGTATTCAAGGTCACGGTTTAAGGTAATGGTTGCATCGGCGTCCTTGCCGTCCCACTTTGCCGTATTGGTGTAGGTTCCGGTTACGGTTTTCGGGCTCTCCCACTTGGGGTCCGTAACAGTTGCCGCGTAGCGGACAAGGAGGTGCGTCAATCGCTTGCCTTCCACTTTGGCAAGTTCATATTGAACCTTATCGAGATTATTAAACTTAAAAGTAATGGTCTGACCCTCGCGGGTGACTGCAAAGTTGGCCGTATAGGCAAAACTAAATCCGGTTTCTTGTGAATTCTGCTGGCACCAATCAGTCCAGCCAAAGAGACCTGTGGCACTGCCTTCCTTAAAAGTAAGTCCGTTGGGGAGAGTATCGGTTACCGTAATGGTGTAGTTTCCGTCCTTGTCCTTGGAAAACTTCTTCAAGCTGGAGACATCCAGAACGATCTCGTAGTATACCTCCATGCCGGACTTATAGTCCTCGGTTGCAGTAGGCTTGTAGGGATTGGGGGCTTTATTGTAGTAATGATCAGAGTAGTTGGATGTGGATACACCCTTAGTAAGACCGGTTTCATTTGCATTCTTGTTATAGAAATAACTGGCGGTATTATTATAGATGTTGATCTTTGCACCTGCCGGAACAGCCGTGGTGTCTACGTGCGTATAATAGCTGCTGATGTTCATGCTCTTGACAGGGGAACCGGTGTACTTGCCTTTCTCCAGATGGATGATAAAGGTGTGTATCTCTTCGGTGCTATTTGCAGCAGAAGTTTTGGTGTGGTTGTCAGCATCGCTTGCGTTATCGAAGGAATCGGTATAGTAGTCGATTGTGACTTTAATACCGGCTGCTGCAGCATCTGCAGCAGTAAGCGTTTTGTTGTCTGCGGTTGTAAAAGTCAGATTCTTACGGATCTCACTCTCCAGCTCCAAAGCGATACCGTAGTGCTTAACATTCTCAGAAACTTTGATATGGTCAACAAAATCATACGTCGTCCAAGAATTAGGCACATCGGAATAAAGCCTCCATCCTGCGGTGTACTGATTTTTTTCACCGGTAGAGGTAAAGTTGCCGGTGGGGCTTTTACTAAAGCCCCAGCTGCGGTCGGACGGCGTAACATCCTTTCCGACTGTGTAATCCTTACCGTCTACCTTGAAGGTGGAATCATTATGCACCATCACAGGCTTGCCAGTCGTTGAATCTGTCGGCACAGTCGTTTCATAGGTGAATTTATACTCCATGCCGCAGGCATCCTCATTAAAGGTGTAGGTAAAGCCTTTTTTATCGGCGTTGGGCGCAAATGGCTCGCCAATACTCGCGGTGATCCAGTTGCCGTCTTTGTCGCGGACTTGTTCCAGCTTGATGCTGCCGTTGATCAGAGCACCCTCGGTAGTGATCGTGTCTACGACCGTAGAACCCTTCAGGTTCTGCGCGTAAGGGTTCTTAACGCCCACAGTCCATGTTATTGTGTTGGTGTCGGGATTGTAAGAACCGTTTTTCCAGATGCGGTCTTCAAAACTAGTCGTCCACCACTTCCAATCATCTGTTTTGTTGGAGCGTGCTTTATTCTTGAATTCAACGGAACCAGCACCTGCGGCAGTGTTTTTGATTATCTTGACGCGATAGGTCAGCCGATAACTTTCGCCGGAGTTAAGCTTGGCCAGATTTTCGATATGGAAGCTGTTGGCAGTAACATGATTTTGGTAATCCTCGATCTCAGTCTTGGTGTTGTCTTTATCGATCTTGAACAGCTTAAAGCTGCCGGTTACATATTCGCCCGCAATCGTGTCGTTGTTTTGGAGTTCGTCCAGAATCTCAATGGGCTGAGACCAGCCATCCTTAGAGGAAACGATGACGGTGTAATCAATATAGGTAGTGCCGTCATTATCCACAACGGGGGTAGCGCCCTTCTTTTCAATAGCAAGATCGCGCGGCAGCTTGACAAGAAGATCCAGCCCGGTCGGGAAGTGAATCTCAGAGCTTTCCTCAAAGCCGACTGTGGAAGCTTCTACATCGAAATCAAAGTGTCCGGTAAAAGGCTTTGAAGTATCAAAATCGTTATAGAAAGTAAGATGGACAACACCATCCGTATCAACTACGCCAGTACCAACTTCTTGATTCTCGTCACTTTGGTTGATCAGCTTGAAGTCTTTATTTTCGGTCAATTCAATGCCGTCAGGAAGCTTATAGGTCAGCGTAGGATGATCCTTAAGGGCATTTTCAGGGATATTAAAGGTGTAGCTCAGACTAAGCTTATCGCCATCCATCAACTCAATAGAAGAAGTTCCCGGCTCGAGGATCTGGCTACCCTTCTTTACGGTGATACCGGTAATGCCGCCCTTATTCGTACCCTCGGGCGTTTCCTCAAAGTAGTCAAAATAGGTCGGTTCTTCCGTCGTCATCAGTGTGGGCGCGCGGTTCGGACGGCTGGCGGAGATGGTAGGCAGCTGGCCGCCGTAGGTGTCGGCGTACTGGGCGGCGGAAACATCCACCACGCCCAGTACCTCGGCGTTGGAAAGGGTGACCTCGGCCACCTTGCCGTTCACATCGCCGGAGATGACGGTCAGGGTGTTCTCGTCCGCCTCGCTCACGATGCCCACGGTCTCCACCGGTTCAGCATCGGTCACGGTGGTGGTCTGCGGCTCGGCAGCGGGGGACACCACGCTGGGGATAAGGGTGTCCGTGCCGGATGCAGAGGTGCCGGTGCTGTCCACCGGCTTTGCGGCGGGCTGCTCCGGGTTGGCGGTGTCGGGGAGATCGGGGGTGATCACGCTGTCGGCAGCGGGGGCGTCCGCGCCGGATGCAGAGGTGCCGGTGCTGTCCACCGGCTTTGCGGCGGGCTGCTCCGGGTTGGCGGTGTCGGGGAGATCGGGGGTGATCACGCTGTCGGCAGCGGGGGCGTCCTCGGCGGCGGGGGCGGTATCCAGCGCAGAAGCGCCGGAAGTTTCAAGCTCTGCGCCGTTCTCGAAATCGGTGTCCATGCTGAACTGGTCGTCCAGATCGTCCGCTGCACCATCGGCGCTGCTGTCCACAGCCACGGTGCGGGTGACGTACTTATTATAAATAACGATGTCGCCCACATTGGCGGCGCTGCCGTCCTCGCCGTCCAGCAGCCAATCCATGTCGCTCATGGAGCTGCGCAGGGCAAGCACGCTGGCCTCCTGCGGGATGGCGCTCTGGGGGATACCGGCGTACTTCAGGCAGTAGGAGAGGAACATCACGTCCCACTCGCCGTAGGGGTTGCCGTAAGACTGGCCGTAGCGGGAGTAGTAGCGCAGGGTCACGCCGTCTGCGGGGTCGATCTCGAAGTTTTTCTCGCTCTGCTCGTAGCCCAGCTGGGTCTTTGCCACGCTGAGCAGGTCCTCGTCCCAGTTGCCGGTCATCACGGCCTCGGCGTTGGCGGCCTGCCACTCTTCGGGGGTCTCAACGTCGGCGGAAGTGTCGCTCAGGCAGGCTACAGTGTGGTGATGCTCCGGCAGGGGGCAGGTAAGCACTTCCTCGTAGCAGGCGTCAGTGTGGTGGTGGTAGATGGGCTCCACGGTGTCCACCGTCGGCTCCAGTGCCACAGGCTCGGCCACAGCCATAGCCGCCAGCTCGGCGCTCTGGGTGGGCTCCACCACCTGCTCCACAAGCTCGCCCTCTTCCAGTCCACAGGTCAGCTCGTACTCGGTGGTATAGCAACTTTCGTCGTGGGTATGCTCAAATTTGTCGCAGATCAGGCTGCCATCCTCGGGGTCGAAGCAGTCGTCACCGTGGACGTGCTCTTCCTCCATGCAGGTCAGAGTCTGCACCTCGGTGTAGCAGTCCTCGGTGTGCTCGTGGGGCACAAACTCGATCTGCGGCTCCAGCGACAGCGGCATGGGCTCAGCCTCAACGGTGGGCTGGCTGGTCGCAGCAGCGGCGGCCACCTCGTCCGCATTTTCAAGCTCGCCTTCCTCGTAACCGCAGGTGAGCACCTTGGTGTAGCAATCCGCGGTGTGGGTGTGCTCCTCCTCGCCGCACTGGTACTGCGCGGTCATCGAAATGCCCACGCCATGCAGCTGCCAGTTGACGAACAGGGTGGTGATCATGGCAAGTGCCAGCACAAATGCGGTGTAGCGCCGCAGGGTGTGCCGGTTCTCACGGAACCGCTCCATGTACGTTTTAAGAATGTCGTTCATAACGAAATACCTCCTCCCGGGGTCAATGGATCAACGAGAAACTGGACAAGGGCCATATCCGCAGGAAAACCCTGCCCACGATCTGGCTTTTTTCAACGCAGCCTATCACGCTGCTGCGGCTGTCGATAGAGGTGGCACGGTGGTCGCCCAGCACGAAGTAACGGTTTTCCGGCACCTGATAGGGGAACCGGATGTCGCATTCGCCCACGGTCAGCGAATCCACATAGGGTTCGTCCAGCACCTCACCGTTCACCGAGACCACGCCGTTCACGTCCATATCGATCACATCACCGGGCTGCCCGATGATGCGCTTGAGCAGCAGCTTGTTCTGCCAGTAAAACCCGCATAACTCACCGTTTTCAATGTGGTTGGATTTTACCAGCAGGATAATGTCTTTATCATTTAATGTAGGGTACATGCTGTCGCCGGAGACCTGAAGCACCGGCAGAAACAGCGTAGCCAGCAGCACGGCTGCTGCGGCCACCACCACCAGAATGTAGATCGTACTGCGCAGCACCCGCTGGTAGCGGCTCTGGTACGCAAGACGCTCACGTTCTGCGGCCACTTCCTCGGTGGAAGGGATGGAAGCGAACCGGATATCGCGTTTTTTCATGTTTCCTCCGAAGGCAGGCCGTCGGTGCTGCGGTATTGGTCCAGCAGCTCGTTGGCCTTGCGGTCAAATGTCTGCCAGCGCTGCTGCACCTCCTGCTCGGCCTGCTCCACCATGGCCTTGCAGTCGGCCTCGGTCTGGGTGCGTTTTTGCGCGGCGGCGGCGGTCATGGCGTCGCATTCCTGCTGCGCCTGCGCTTTCAGGCTGTCGGCGTCTGCCTGTGCCTGCTCCAGAATGCGCTTGGCCTCGCTGCGCGCCTGCGAAAGGGTATTGGCGGCGGTGGCGTTGGTGTCCGCAAGACTGGCCTGCACCGAGTGCAGATAGTCATCGGCGGCGGCCTGCGCGGCGGCGAACACGTTGTTCAGCTCCAGCGCGGCCTGCGCGATGGAACCGGCGCTTTCCAGCCGCAGCTGCCGGTCCTGCAGCTGCGCGGTAAGCGCGGCGTTCTGCGCCTTGAGCTGGTCCTCGCTCTGCTTCAGCGCATAGATGATCTCTATCAGTTCAGCGCGGTGCATCCGCCGCAGTTCACGATCTGCCATTTGTGTACAAACTCCCGAATGTAAAGATAACGAAAATTTTTTCGAAAAAACCGAAACAACTTAAAGGAAATGCCTGATAATTCACTTGTTGCCACGCAATTTGCGCAGCTGGAGAGACCTTTTATAAACTATCTTATTTTAGCACATTCCATGTAACAACAATATAACAAATCAGACACAAAATCAAGAGATAAAGCCCAAAAAATATCGCATTTTTTTGCTTTTTATATAGAAAAAGCCCAAAAAACGACCACTGACCCCCCCAAAAGCTTAAAAAGTTTGTTCACAATTCTGGAACGTGAAGTGCTGCGCAGTAATGCACTGAATTACAGCGTGTACGAAAAACGGGAGCCGCACTTTTCGAAAAAAGCGCGGCTCCCGGATCTGAACTTTGGGGTGATGCTTTTACTTGCCGAAGCTGCCCAGCAGGCTGTTCAGCGATACAAAGGACTGGTAGATGACGTTAACGTTGTTGATGATGGAGCTTGCACCGGAGAAGATGCGGGCAATGTAGTTGAACACCTTGCCGATGTCCAGGAAGGACTGATAAGCGTTGCTGGCGCCGCCGTCCAGATAGGTCATCTCCTCGGCTTCGATAGCGGAATAGCTGGCGGGCATTTTCATGGTAGAAGTAGTCATGGTAAAATCCCTTTCTTCAATGGTGTCATTGCGTTTACAGCAGTGTTCAGAACATGGTGGCGACCAGCAGGGTAGTAAGCAGGGCACCGGCCACAAGGGCAGGCCCTACATACTTCTGCCACTGGGCGGCAGGCTGGGTGGTGGGCTGCGGCACGGTAGAAGTACCGACCTTGGCAGTCCAGTGGGCGTAGATGGTGGCGTCGGAGGTGAACACGGTGGAGGTGGTCACCTTGCTGCCGCCCACCGGCTCGGTGTACCAGCCGTCAAAGGTGTAGCCCGTCATGGTAGGCTGCTCGGGCGTGCTCTCCAGTTTGCCGGACAGGTTCGTGTAGGTTACCACGGTGGAGCAGATGCCGCCTTGGGCATCCATACCAATGGCGTACACGTTCTCTTCCTTTTTGCTCCCTGAAGTTTTGTCGGCGGCAAATGCAGCCGGCAGTGCGCAGCACAGCAGCGTGAACAGGCAAAGCCCGACCACCAGCGTTTTCAGGAATTTTTTCATGAGATCCCTCGCTTTCCTTCACAAAGATGGAGACACTGCCCCGCCCGGGGACAGCCCGGACATCGGCGTAGTTTCTTCAACTTATTTTTATCACATCCAGTGTACCAGAACCGCAACAAAAAATACAGCCTTTTGAGAAAATAATAAGAAAAATCAGGAAAAAAATAAATTTCACCTTTGCAATATGAATCTTGTGCCCCCTGCGGACTGTGTTTTTTGAAAAACGCGTCCCGCAAAACTTGCCTTTCGTAAAAACATGGAAGAATATGGAAAACGCAGGGGCCCGGCCGCAAAGCCCAAAAACCGACCCAAACCGCCGCAAGTGCGGCAGACAGCGCACAGAAAAAGCTGCAAAAATGCGGCGCACCTCTTGTGGAACAGCGGAAAATATGCTATACTATTTTGCATGATGCGCCATCGCCAAGCGGTAAGGCAGGGGACTTTGACTCCCCCATCGTAGGTTCGACTCCTGCTGGCGCAACCAGAAGAAGGCCGCTGCACAGGAAACTGTGCAGCGGCCTTCTTTATTTTTTGTTCTCCGGTAGCTTGAAGTAGCCGCGGTATTCGTCCGAGTAGATCTTGCTGCCCATACGGCTCACACCGCCGTACAGGTGGGTGCGCATCAGCGGCTCAATGGCGTCCAGATCCTTCTCACGCAGGATGCGCAGCATCTCGGCGTGCTCGCTGACGACGCTGGACACGTTGCGTGCACCCACGATGTCCAGACGGATAAAGCGGGAATAGTCTGCCTGCGGACGGGTCATCTGCTCCCAAAGGTACTCCTTGCTGGTCTTGTGGAACCAGTACTCGTGCATGGCAAGGTCGCAGCTGAGGAAGTGGTTGAAATCAAAGTTCTCCGGGTCGCTGCGCCCTGCAGCGGCTTCCAGCAGCATATTATAAAGGTGTTCTACCGCAAGGATCTCCATGGGTGAGCAGCTCTGCACAAAGTCCCGGAACACCATGCCCTCCACCGCAACACGCTGGAAGATGAGCTGGTCCACCACGCCGGTGTCGATGGCGGTAACAATGGTGCCCTTGCAGGGAATGATCTGCACAAAGCGGTTCTGCTCCAGCCGCTGCAAAACGCTGCGGATAGGAGTGCGGGAAACGCCGAACCGCTTGCACAGCTGGTTTTCGCTCAGCGCTTCCCCGGGCAGGATCTTCAGTGCGCAGATCTCGTCCTCGAGAATATGATAGAGCTCATCAGTGTGCTGTAATGTAGCCATAGTTGTTCTCCATTTATCCGGTAAATATAAGCTTATTATCATTGTACCGTTCCGGCGACAGAATGTCAATGCTTGAATAGAAGTTTATGACAGCTCTTGTATACAGGAACTTACAATCGGGCAAAACACGGATCTTGTAGTGACGAAACTGGTATATTAGATGAAAACACCAGAAAAAAGTTGAATAAATGCTGAAAAAAAGGTGAATATTGTGCCAAATGCACAAAGAAACCTCAATAAGTTCAGTGAATATTGCTCTTATGGAAATATGTATTTTTTGTTACGATAGCAGCACGAAGTAAATGCTGTATACAGGCTGACCGGCAAAGAGACAAGCACGAGGCAGTTTCCCGGCGGCCTGACACAAGTTGGAGGACAATCGTATGAAAAAGATCTCTCGTCGCAGCTTTCTGAAGGTATCCGGCGCAGTGGCCGCAGCAGGTGCAATGGCAGCCTGCGGTGGTTCTGCCTCTTCCACCACCACCGCAGCACCTGCAGCCAGCTCCGCAGCCAGCTCTGCAGCCGGCGGTGATGACAAGTTTGCCTCTCTGGGCAGCTTTACCATGACCGTGGGTCATGCACAGCCCGAGGGCAACCCCCGCTTTGTCTCCATGGAAAAGTTTGCCGAGGATGTGGCTGCTGCCACCAACGGCCATGTGAAGATCGAGGTTTACGGCAACGGCCAGCTGGGCACCGAGAAGGAGATGCTGGAGCAGGTGGTCGCAGGTACCATTCAGGGTATGCGCGGCGGCCAGTTCGACTTCAGCCCCCGCCTGCTGATGTTCACCCTGCCTTTCCTGACCAACACCCGTGCACAGGTCACCGCTCTGCTGCAGAGCGAGCTGGCACAGAAGGTGTGCGCTGAGGCAGAGGGCGAGACCGGCGCCGTCATCATCAACCTGTGCGATGCAGGCGGCTACCGTCAGTTCTCCAACTCCAAGCACCCTATCAAGGCTCCGGCAGACCTGAAGGGCCTGAAGATGCGCACCAACGGCATGAAAACCATCGACATGACCTTCCAGGCCATGGGCGCTACCACCACCACCATCCCGTACTCTGACCTGTACATGGGCCTGAAGACCAGCGTTGCAGACGGTCAGGAGAACCCTTGGGTCAACGTGGAAGGCATGAAGTTCTACGAGGTGCAGAAGTACTTCACCGAAGTGAACTACCAGTTCCATCCGGATCCCTTCTATGTGAACGCTGCATGGTGGAACGCTCTGCCCGAGGAGTTCCGCGATGTCATCACCGAGTGCGCTACCGCTATGGGCGAGTACAACGACCAGCTGATCGACCAGAACTCCAGTGCTGCAAAGCAGACCATCGTGGACTACGGCTGCGAGGTGTACGAGCCCTCCGCAGATGAGCTGAAGGCTTTCCAGCAGGCTGTGCAGTCTGTGTACGACAAGTGCATCAGCGAGGGCATCTGCACCGCAGACGAGCTGAAGGAGATGCAGGATATCGTTGCAAAGGCATAACCGCTTGCGCGTATATCGTTTTTATTGAGGCACGGGGGCAGCCTTCGGGCTGCCCTTTCTCAATGATAAACCACCCACAACATTACAGGAAAGGGGCTGAGCACAATAGAAGCGCTCAAAAAATTCGGGAAAAAGCTGTTTGACCTGTACTTTTTCATCGGGATCGTCGCTATGGCACTGCTTGCCGCGCTGGTCATTTTTACGGTCATTGCACGCTACTGCTTCTCCCTGAGCTGGAAGCAGCTGGCAGAGTTCAACACCACCCTGTTTGCCTTTACCACCTTCTGGGGCATGGGCATCAACGTCATCAAGGATGAGCACGTCATGATCGACATCATCTACGACGGTGTCAAGCCCGCCCGCAAGCGCTGGCTGGCCATCGTCAACTATCTCATCGTACTGGCCGTGGATCTGGTATTCACCTATCAGGGCTTCAAGTATGTTGGCGTTGCAGGCAAGCAGATCAGTCAGGGCATGGAGATCCCCATGATGTATATGTACGGCATCATGCCGGTTTGCGGCATCATTTGCGCCATCTGCGTCGTGATCAAGATCATCACCCTGTATAAGGCCGACATTTCCTTCTTTGCGCCCAAGAACAAGGCGCTGACCAAGGAAGACGCATAAGGGAAAGGAGAGAAAATACTTATGGCAATGCTCATCCTTCTGGTGCTGCTAATCTTCTTTGCTGCGCTGGGCGTGCCGCTGGCCTTTGCAATCGGCGCTTCCTGCGTGAGCTATATTCTGATCTACGCACCCAACTTTATCACCATGCTGCCGCAGCGCGTGTGGAACGGCGCTTACAGCGAGCTGATGATCGCCATGCCGCTGTTTATGCTGGCCGGTGAGCTGATGAATACCGGCGGTATCACCCAGCGTATCATCAACTTCTGCATGGAGCTGCTGCGCCCGGTGCGCGGCGGTCTGGGCGAAGTGAACATCGTGGCCTCCATGATCTTCGGCGGCATCTCCGGCTCCTCTGTGGCAGATACCTCTGCTCTGGGCTCCATCCTGATTCCCGCCATGGAAAAGGAGGGCTATCCTCCGGAGGCTTCTGCGGGTATCACCGTTGCTTCCTCCACCATGGGCATGATCATCCCGCCCTCTACCCCCATGATCGTTTACTCCATGATCTCCGGCGCATCCGTGGGTGCTCTGTTCATGGCAGGTGCCGTGCCCGGCATCCTGATCGGCCTGACTCAGCTGGTCCTCGTGTACATCATCAGCGCAAAGAAGGGCTGGCACCCGGCAAAGGCCAAGTTTGACGCAAAGCGCGCCGCCAAGAGCCTGCTGAGCGGCATTCCCGCCCTGATCATGCCGGTGTTCATTATCATCTGCGTTTCCTTTGGCGTCTGCACCGCCTCCGAGAGCGCAGGCGTCGCTGTGCTGTACTCCATTCTGGTGGGCTTCTTCGTTTACAAGGAGCTGACCTGGAAGGGTGTCTGGGAGGCACTGAAAAAGACCCTGATCTCCTCCTCCTCCATCATGCTCATCATCGGCTTTACCACCATCTTCACATGGGTGCTCACCATGCAGAAGGTGCCGCAGACCGTGGGCGCATTCTTCATGTCCCTCAACCTGCCCGCATGGGCCATTGCACTGATCTTTGACGTGCTGATTCTGCTGATCGGTACCTTCATCGACGTCAGCCCCGCCATCCTACTGCTGACTCCCATTCTGCTGCCGGTCATGCAGCAGTACGGCTTCTCTCCGCTGCAGTTCGGCGCTATGATGATTACCGGCCTTGCTATCGGTCTGGTCACGCCTCCCGTTGGCATGTGCCTGAACGCCTGCAACAAGATCAACCGTATGCCCATCATTGAGATCTTCAAGGGCGCTGCACCTTATGTCATCTGCAACGTCATCGTGCTGATCTCTATCAGCCTGTGGGGCCCGCTGACCACCGCCCTGCCGCAGCTGCTGGGTTACAGCATTTTCTAAGCATAGGTCTGTACGCAGCCGCACCCGCCGCAAAGCGGGTGCGGTTTATAATAGGAACCCGAGAAAAAAGAGAAGGTGTAAGAATTGACTCTGAAGGAAAAGATGAAAAAGGACCCGGTTTTCGGTATGGCGTGCTTTACCGGCACGACCTGCGTGATCGAAAACATTGCCATGTCCGGTCTGGATTTTATCTATCTGGATCTGGAGCACACCAACTATATGCTGGATGAAGCATTCGAAAAGCAGATCATGGCGGCAAAACTGCATGATATTTCGGTGCTGGTGCGCATGGCAGACGACAACGAGGTAGCCATCCGCAAGGTGCTGGAATGGGGCGCAGACGGCGTTGTGATCCCCCACTGCAAGACGGCCGAAATGGCACGCCGCAGCGTGGAGGGCGCAAAGTTTGCACCGCTGGGCCGCCGCGGCGGCGAGACCAACGTGCGTGCTGCCGGTTTTGGTTACCACAACTTTGACTGGAACGCCTACATCGAGCAGCAGAACCGGGATACGCTGGTCATCCCTATGGACGAGGACTTTGAGTTTACCGACAACATCGACGAGATCCTTGACGTGCCCGGCATTGATGCCGTAAACTTCGGACCCATCGACTACGCTGTTTCCAAGCAGCTGAAGATCGGCTACTCCATGGGCGAGGAGGTCCACGAGGCCTACAAGACGCTGGTGGCAAAGTGCCGCGCCAAGGGTCTGGGCGTTCTGGGCCCGGTGGTGCCTCCCACGCAGGAGAACCTGAAGCAGGCTATTGCAGACGGCTACAACATGATCATTCTCGGCAATGATATGTGGCACTTCCAGAAGGCTTTGAAGGAACTGGTGAACGATCAGGTTGCACCGGTGCGCAAGGAACTGCTGGGCGAGTAACCGCTGACCACTGAAAAAAGCAAAAAGGCACATACCCTCGCAGACGCGGCAGGGTATGTGCCTTTTTGTGTATCGGCTTGCTTTGCCGCACAAAAGGCGGTAAACTGGGTACAGACAAAATGCCCGAAAAGGAGAAACGACATGGCATATACAAAGGCTGACCTCAAGCACGACCTTGCCGCGATGGGGCTGACAGGCAACGAGACCATCCTGATCCATTCCTCCATGAAGTCCATCGGCCCAGTGGAGGGCGGCGCAGACACGGTTCTGGACGCATTGATGGAGTTTTTTGCGGAGGGCTTGCTGCTGCTGCCCACCCACACATGGCGGTTCATCAACGAGGAAAACCGAGTGTTCGATGTACGCCGCAGCCCGTGCTGTGTGGGCATTCTGCCGGAGCTGTTCCGGCAGCGCCCCGGGGTGGTGCGCTCGCTACACCCCACCCACAGCATGGCGGCTTACGGCAAGGGGGCGGCTGCGTATCTGGAAGGAGAGTTGGACGCCAACACCCCCTGCACTCCCGGCGGCTGCTACGACCGGCTGCGGGCAGCCCACGGCAAAGTGCTGCTGCTGGGGGTCACCCACGCCCGCAACACCTTTATCCATAGCGTGGAGGAGGTGCTGAACGTGCCGAACCGCCTGACCGACAAGCCCATGCAGATGACCGTGGTGGACGAAGCCGGGGTGCAGCACACCGTCTATATGCGCCGCCACTACAACGCGCAGCAGCCGCATATCTCGGAGGATTTCGTCAAGCTGGAGCAGGCATATCTGGACTGCGGCGCAGCCCGGAACACAAAATTTGGCGATGCAAAGTGTATCCTGTGCGACGCCGAGGGGCTTTTTCGGGTCACTCGCCATGTTCTTGCCCCGAACCCCGAGGCCTTTGTCACCGAGCCTGTCATCCCGCCGGAGCGCTGGCAGGGGGAAATTTTGTAATGCAATGCCGGGCAGCTTGCAGCTGTCCGGCATTTTTTGCTTTTTGCTCAGCAGAAGCGGATACGGTACTCCCGAGGGGTGCAGTGCTTGATCTCCCGGAAGGTCTTGATAAAATAGCTGGCATCGGAAAAACCGCATTCCAGCCCCACCTCGCCGGTCTTGAGCCGGGTGGAGCGCAGCAGCTCTGCGGCCTTTTCCACCCGGAACTGCTTGACGTACTGGATGGGCGTGATGCCCAGAAACTGCCGGAAGCTGCGCAGACAGGCACTTTCGCTCAGGGCAACGCAGTCGGCCAGCTTTTCCACGGTCAGCTCCTCGGCGTAGTGCTCCTCTACATAGCGGAGCATCTGCTTCATCCGCTCCGAGGCGATCTGCTCCTGCTCCGATACCTTTACTTTGCCGCTGACGCATTGGGTGATGAGCAGCCGCAGGGCGGCAGTAAGGTGGTAGCGCACCCGGTTCTCGTAGTCAAAGGACTCGTCCGCCACGCCCTTCCACGCCTCCCGCAGGCAGAGCAGCACCTGCCGCTGCCATGGCACGGCCTCGTCCAGCAAAAAGAAGGGCGGTGTGCCGGGCTGCAAGAGCGGGCGGATGAGTTTTTGCCAGAATACGGTGTCCATGCCGCCGACAAGCCGGGGCTGAAATACGCCGGAGTGCAGCAGCGCCCTGCCCTCGGCAGGCTCTACCGCGTGCAGCGCCCCGGAGTTGATGAACACCCCCTGCCCGGTCTGCAGGGTCAGCCGGGTCTTGTTCACGTCCACATGAATGGGCCCTAACGCCGCCAGAATGAACTCAAATTCCTCGTGCCAGTGCCACGCCACCGAAAAACAGGAAAGATCCTCGGCATAGCAGGCGATGGGGAACAGCGGGCTGCCGTGCTGGGTCTGCTCCCGCCCGGCGGCATCGGCCACCACGGCAGTAGCGCTGGACAGCCCCACCCGCCCGCTGGTATAAGAGGCACAGCTTGTCTGATATGCCATATTCACCAATTCCTTTCCGCAATACTTTGAATGTTTTTTATCAATGCCGGTTTTGTTGCATATACTATGCGGTTCTGTTCTATTATTTGCGATTGTTTTGTGGTATTATCCTATCAGAGCTTCCAAGCTCAGTATAGCACCAAGGCGGCCGGGACGCAAGCTGTGCAAGCGTTTCCACTGCCGGGCAAAACTGCCATTCTCCCGCCGTCTGTCCAAAGAGGACTGGACGGCAAGTGTAACATAAACCATTTCATCAAGGAGGTATTCCTATGCTTCGTATTGAGTATTTTGATAAGGAACGTTTCATGCGTCAGCTTTCTGCCAGCCACGGCAGCGTGCTGCTGCATCTGGACAACGGCAAGACCTGCGACCTGAAAAAGGACACTACCGCACGCTCCATGCTGCAGATGATGGACACTGCCCCCAAAAAGGGCTTTGACCTCACCGTGACCGACCCTGCCGACGTGACCGGCTTCCTGCGCTATATGCTGGAGGCAGGCCGCACCGAGCGCGTGGCCGGCTGAGTAATGCCAATCTCTTATCCCAATAAGTGTCACAGCAAATGCAAAGCGCCCGCTCCGGTCATGCCGGAGCGGGCGCTTTGCCTGTTTTACCGGAAGGCTTGCGCAGGCGGGCAGTCTGTGGTAAGCTGAAAGCAGAAAAACCAAAACGGAGGGGAACGACTATGAACCTGAAGGAAGCATTCCACTACCAGAACAAGCTCCAGTCCCTGCTGGATGAGGCGCAGGGCATTCTGGATTGCGATGCCAACGTGACCAAGGTGGCCAACACCTATCTGCGCCATAAGGTGATGCCCGAGGCTGAGGACGAGACCGTTATGGACGTAGCACAGACCGAATATGCAGAGCAGATCACCGACGTTGCCCGGTTCATGCTCTATCTGATGGAGGAGAAGAGCCGCCTGTTTGCTGCCATCCGCAAGGCAAAGGATGCGCTGGACATGGATATGGACAGCGAGGTCAGCCTGAATGCCGCGCGCCAGAGCATTGCCCGTACCTTCAAACGGATGAACGACCTGCGCAGCTCTGAGCAGCTGCTCTCCGGCGGGGGCACCGGCTACCGTTTCAACGCCGAGGGAAACCAGATCTCCTACTGCTGCGATGTGAAGCGGGTGACCACCATCAACTACGACCGCAAGGTCATCCATGCGGCGCTGAGCAAGCTGAACCGGCAGGCAGACGAGACCTCCAATCGGCTGGACCTCTGCCTTGTGACCTCCAAGGTAGACTACACTGTCCCCTTTGATGTGAACGCCAGCTTTGCCGAGGCATTTGAGACCTATCTGGAAAATGTCCAAAACTAAATAAACGTTCCACCGACTATTTTGGGTGCGGCAAGCGCCGGGTGCACAGCTGCCGGTTCAGGTGCAGATGAACTATAACGCTGCACATTTCCGCAAGGAAGTTTTGGTACGGCTCACCTTACGAGCCAGCTATTATGAAAAAATCTTGCGTTCGGCTTTTCCGCCACCGCCAGACGCTTTTTCGCCGAAACCGTCCCTTGCTCCTTCCCGCATTCCTGCTTTTGCGCTTACGTCTCCATGGGCAGGCAGGCAAGCCACCCTTCATGAATTTGCCCCGCAGACTGCTGCGGGCACACACTTTCTGCGTGCCGGGTGGGCGCTCTGCGCCCCTTTGCACGCGGAGTAAAATGACAGCCGCCCCTGCGCTTGCCGTATCCAAAATAGCCGGTGAAAAAACCAAGACCGGAGGAATGCTCTATGAAAAAATGCAACCTGTTTTATCTCAGTGGACTGTTGTTTTTTCTTGTTGCGGCGCTGAACTTTTTTACCGGCGAGAATCACTCTACGGCGGTGGTATGGCTCTGCCTTGGCTCCGTCTTTTTGTGTCTGGGTGCTTCGCAGCGGAAAAAATAAAGCATACCTGCAGCCCCGGTGGTGGAAAAATCTGGCCGGGGCTGCAATTCTTTGCGGGGCTTGTTCGTATTCCAGACAGAACGACCAAATTTCGACAAAGACGAGGTATGTGTATGTCAACCAAACCGATCGATTCCACTGCCGCGACCCGCTTTGACCTGAGCGCAGCGGCTCTTCATATCCTTGCCATGGCGCTGATGCTGATGGACCACCTGTGGGCGACGCTGCTGCCCGCGCAGGAATGGCTGACCTGTGCCGGGCGGGTGGCGTTTCCCATCTTTGCCTTTATGGCGGTGGAGGGCTACTTCCACACCCACGACCTGAAAAAATACACCCTGCGTCTGCTGTTGTTTGCCCTGCTTTCGGAAATCCCCTTCGATTTGATGTACGGCGGTACATGGTTCTACCCGGTGCACCAGAACGTCATCTGGACGCTGCTTTTGGGCATTCTGGGTATCCACTTGATGGAAACGGTGCGCAAAAAGCAAAAAACAGGACTGTACCTGCTGGTATCCGCCCTTGTGGTGGTGGCGGGTGCGGTGCTGGGCACGCTGGGCATGGTGGACTACTACGGCGCCGGTGTGTTGACTGTGTTCATCTTCTACTTTTTTCACGGGCACGGGCGCAAGTGGTGGTGTCTGCTGGGGCAGCTGGCAGCGCTGTACTGGGTCAACGTGGAGCTGCTGGGCGGGCTTATGTACCCCATTCAGCTCTTCGGCATGGACTTTGAGCTTTGCCAGCAGGGGCTGGCGCTGCTGGCACTGGTGCCCATCTGGCTGTACCGCGGTCGGCAGGGCTACCACGGCAAGCCTTTCCAGTATGCCTGCTACGCCTTTTACCCCGTGCACATGCTGCTGCTGGTTCTGGTGCTGAATTTCGTGAACCGGTAAGGAGAATGGAGCGCTCCAAAAACATTTTTACGCGTGGGGCGTAGAGAGGAACTTCCGCTGAAAATAGCCAAAGCGTATGCGGAGCCATTCGAAATCGTTCCGCCGGTATAAGGCCGCTGCACAAAGCGCTGTGCGGCGGCTTTTTTGCAGGAAAACCGACACATGTTCACAAAAAGTTCAGCCTTTTGAGCAAAAAATACTATTTTTTTCGTGTAAAATAGACAACATGGATTGAATGCCGCCCGCGATTGGATTATAATAATAATGTATGCAAAAGCGCATTTGCTGTGTTTTTTATAACGCGTACTGTTTGAAAATGACGTAGATGCGCAATGCGGGAAGCTAAAAAGAAAAAACGCCGTTGCGGGTCTTTGCCGCAAACGGCTTGTTTGCCATAGCAGCCGGGGCGTTATGTTCCGGTTATTTGTCCTTAGGAGGAAAAACAAGGTGAGAGTAGGTCTTGACATCGGCAGCACCACTATCAAGTGCGTGGTGCTGGGCGAGCATGATGAACTGCTGTATTCTACATACGAACGACATTATAGTCATATTCTGGAAAAGGCGCAGGAGCTGCTGCGGCGCATTGATGCCGAGCATCTGCATGGCCGCAAGGCGCTGCTCAGCATCTCTGGCTCTGCCGGTATGGGCTTAGCCGACAGCTGCGGTGTGCCCTTTGTGCAGGAGGTGTTCTCCACCCGCGTGGCGGTCAAGCGCTTTATGCCAAAGACCGATTGCGTCATTGAGCTGGGCGGCGAGGATGCCAAGATCCTGTTTCTGACCAACGGCACCGAGGTGCGCATGAACGGCAGCTGTGCCGGCGGCACCGGTGCTTTCATCGACCAGATGGCTACCCTGCTGAAGATGAGCGCCGAGGAAATGAACAAGGCTGCCGAGCAGGCGCAGCGCACCTATACCATCGCTTCCCGCTGCGGCGTGTTTGCAAAAACTGACGTGGTCGGTCTCCTGAACTCGGGCATCCCCAAGTCCGAAATCGCCCGTTCCGTTTTCGACGCCGTTGCCGAACAAGCCGTGGGCGGCTTGTCATGCGGTCGTCCTCTGCGGGGACGCGTGGCGCTTTTGGGCGGTCCGCTCTCCTTTTTGAGCGAACTGCGCGCAGCCTTTGCCCGGCGCCTTGCCCGCAATTCCGTGAAGCTGGAGCTTTTTGCCGACGCACAGTACGCCGTTGCGCACGGTGCCGCACTGGAAAGTTCAACTCGGGGCGCTCACGCAGATGAACGCCTCTGGACGCTTGAAAACCTGATCGATGCCGTCGGTCGAGAAGCCGTCAACCTGGACAAACGCACCGGACCAAAACCGCTTTTTGACAACGAGGACGAGCGCCGCGCGTTTCTTGACCGTCACGCAAAAGCCCGCATTCCCACAATTGATCTTTCTCAGGCAAGCGGCGACCTTTTCTTGGGCATCGACCTTGGGAGCACCACTGCAAAGGGCGTCCTGATCACCTCGGACGGAGAAATCTGCTGCACCTGGTATGAAGGCAATCAGGGCGCTCCACTTCAGCAGCTCATGCCGCGTGTGAAGAAACTCACGGAGTCGCTGCCTGCCGCTGCACGCATCCGCTCGGTCCTGACCACCGGGTACGGTGCCGATCTGGCAGCAGCCGCTTTGGGCTCTTCGATGACAGAAGTCGAAACGCTTGCGCATCAAAAAGCGGCCAGTTCCTTTATTCCCGACGTAACCTTCGTAATCGACATCGGCGGTCAGGACATGAAGTGCCTGCAGGTCGAAAACGGTCTCATCACGTCCGTGGCTCTCAACGAAGCCTGTTCATCAGGGTGCGGCGCCTTCCTCGAGAGCTTTTCCAAGCAACTGGGACTTACTTTGCCCGAATTCGTTCAGGCGGCGCTTCGCTCCGAGCATCCGGTCGATTTAGGGTCTCGTTGCACCGTCTTTATGAATTCCAAAGTGCGTGAGGCACAGCGCGACGGTGCAAGCTCAGAAGACATAGCCGCCGGCCTATGCATTTCGGTCGTTCGCAATGCGCTCGAAAAGGTGCTACGCATCTCCTCTCCCGAAGACCTCGGCGACAAGGTTGTTGTTCAGGGCGGCACGTTTTTAAACGATGGCGTGCTGCGCGCCTTTGAAAAGTACACCGGTCTGCAGGTGATTCGTCCGCAGCTCTCGGGGCTTATGGGCGCCTACGGTGCTGCGCTTCTGGCCCGCGAGCGAACAAACGAACAGACACCGGTGTGGGAACCTTCGGCAGAACTGTTCGACACCTCGGACATCGTCAAGCGAGAGTTTCGCTGCCGCGGCTGCTCAAACAGCTGCGCCCTCACCTTGCATCGCTTTGCGTCAGGCAACAAATTTGTGAGCGGCAATCGATGCGAATTCGGTCTGAAGAGTCTCGGAAGCGGCAAGAAAAAGCATAAGGGCTTTGTTGATTGGAAAATCGAGCGTCTCTTTAGCGGCGAAGTGCTTCCCTTTGAGTCTGCCCCCATGGGCGAGATCGGCATTATGCGCGTGCTCAATACCTGGGAGCACTATCCGTATTGGCACACCCTTTTCACCGAACTCGGTTTCCGCGTCGTTCTGTCCGATCCGACGACCGCCGCCATCATGGCCAAGGGCTCGGACACCGTGCCCTCCCAGTCACTGTGCCTGCCCGCCAAGATCGCGCACGGTCATGCACTGTCGCTTGCCGAAAAAGGCGTGCGAAACATTTGGTTCCCCTGCATTCCCAAGGAAGAAAAACTCATTGCCGAAGCTGAAGACTCTTATGCCTGCCCCGTCGTCGGCGGCTACCCTGAGGCTCTGCGTCTGGCACTCGAAACGGCGGCCCCCAAGACTCGCATCCTGACGCCCTTTGTGTCGATCGAAAAGTTTTCAACCGTCGCGCGCGCTCTGTGTGAAGCATTCCCGCAGCTCAAGCACAAGGACGTTGTAAGGGCCTGCGAAAAAGCCTCTGCCGCGCTGAAAGCTTATCGTCATGACATCAAAGCCAAGGCGCTTGAAATCTGGAATGCGCCCGGCTTTGTCGTTGTGCTCGCCGGTCATCCCTATCACCTCGACAGCTACATTCACCACGGCATCCCGACTTTGATCGAATCGATGGGCGCACACGTGCTCACCGAAGACGCCGTGAGCTTCATCGCCCAAGATCTGCCCGGCAAGCGCGACACGCTCGACGTCGTCAATCAATGGGCTTTCCACGGCCGACTCTATCGGTCGTTTGAAGCCATCGCCTCTCGCCCCGACACCGAACTCGTGCAGCTGGTGAGTTTCGGTTGCGGCATCGATGCCATCACAAGCGAACAGATGAAGCGCATCGCGCACAAGAATAAGCTGCTCTACACGATGCTAAAGATTGACGAGACAGATACGCTGGGCGCTGCCCGCATCCGTCTGCGCTCACTCTTTGCCGTGCACGGCGTCGAAGCTGAGCCCCAGTCGATTGACGAGCTGCCCGACTTCGTCGAACCGAAGGTTCATGTCAAGGAGTCTCCGATCAGATTCTTCTCGCGCTTCTTCAAACCCGCTCCCACCGAAGCCGAACAGCTTGCGACCGCTCAGCAACGAGGACAGTCCCTCACTGCGCAGCAATTGCGCGAACGTACGCTTTACGTTCCTCAGATGGCACCGATTCATTTTCCGCTTCTGGTGCATGTTCTCAAGGACTTCGGCTACACGATGAAGCTTCTGCCGACCGTGTCCGATCATGCTGTCACGCTGGGCCTGCGCTACGTCAACAACGATGCCTGTTACCCGGCCATCGTCACGATTGGTCAGCTTCTCGAAGCCACGGAAGCCGAAGATTTCGTACCTGAAAAAAGCGCGATTCTTTTTAGCCAAACATGCGGACCGTGCCGCGCTACCAATTATCCGACGCTGCTTGACTGGGCCTTGCGCGACAAGGGCTTCCCGAATCTTCCGGTGCTTACACTTTCGGGCCGAGCCCTTACCGGCCACGCTCACCTCAAACTGGGACTCAAGGGGCTCAAGCGTCTTTCCATGGCGATCGTGCTCGGCGACGTATTGCAGCGCCTGTACCTGCATGCGCAGGCCGGAGAAATCGTCAAAGGCAGTGCAGACATCGCGCTTAAACTGGCTACGCCCACGGCTGCCAAAGCGGCAGCCACAGGCAAGCTCGAGGAGTTTGACGACGCTGTCCGAGAAATCGTTAACGTCTTTAACGCCGTTGAACTTGACGGCAAACAACGGCCAAAAGTCGGCATCGTCGGCGAAATTCTTCTGCAGTACCATCCCAAGGCCAATCTTGCGACAGCCGATCGTCTGCGCGAAGCCGGTGCCGAACCCATGCTGCCCGACCTGGCCACATTCTTCCTATACTGCTTGGCCGACCCCATCTGGCAGAGTCAGCATACCGAAGGCTCCAAACTGCGCGCCATCGTAAGCTCCTTCCTGTTGGGATACCTGGAAAAACTACGTTCCGTAGCGCAAGCGGCTATGGGCGAAGGCAACCCGCTCGGTCATATGCCTCCCTTGAATGCTTACCTCAAGCGCGTCGAGGGCATGGTTTCGCCGGGACAGCAAGCCGGTGAAGGATGGCTTCTGGCCGCTGAAATGGCTGAGTTCCTAGCAACCGGTACGGACAACGTCGTCTGTCTGCAGCCGTTCGGATGTCTTCCCAATCACATCACCGGCCGAGGCGTAATGTCGGCTCTTCGAGCGCGCTACCCCAAGGCCAACCTGATCGGCATCGACTTTGAAGGCGGCACGGCCGAGAGTAATGTCTCCAACCGTCTAAAACTCTTCATGACGCGAGCGCATCAACTCAAGGCCTCAGGAAAGCTTCACGTCGTTCCTAAAGACGCCAACACGAACCGCACCAATCAGGAAGGCTTTGAGCCGCAAAAGCACTCCGCCTAACCGAGCCAGGCGAGAAACGCGGCGTAATCGTCAAAATAGATCGCCGTCCGGGCTTTGATCTCTTCTGCATCCGGCACCGAGTTCTCCTCTCGGATGCCGATGCAGACAAGGCCTGCTCGTACTGCCGCCTCCACCCCGGAGAGCGTGTCCTCTACAGCAAAGATCGCTTCAGCGGGCAGTCCCAGATAGTCAATCGCCTTGAGATAGCACTCGGGATCAGGCTTGATGTTGCGCACGTCCTCGGCGCATACAAAGTGTTCGAACACTTCGTCAAGATGAATCTCGTCGAGGATGTTCTGATTTTGTCGGCAGTAGATTTCGATGTTGGCGCGGCGCGTGGTCGTCGCTACCGCCATTCTCAAACCAAGACTCTTGATGCGCTTTAGCGCAGCTGCTGCGCCCTCACGCAAACGCACATCCTCCCGCAGCATGCGGCGCGAAATTCGATAGCGGCGCGCATGCACCTCTTCAGCCGAAAGTGAGCAGCCGATTCTCTTGGCAAAGTCGCCGCAATAACAACGGTAAGGATTCTCTTGGTTCTTGTACCGCCTCAATGCAGCTTCACGAAATGCGTGACACTCGCGCGAATCAAGTCCCGGATATCCGAGTTCCGTCGCCAATTCCACATCCACCTTATTCCAGAGGTCGATCGTGTCGCCTAGCGTGCCGTCAAAATCGAAAATGGCTGCGGACTTACCGCGTAAGAAGTCTCGGGAAGAAATCATGCCGATGCTTTTGCTGAGAAGTGAAATACCGGCGGACATTCTATGTGTGCACCTCAGTTGACACAATATCGAGCCTAGTCAAGAAAAACGTAATAAGAATGGTTATCATTCTACATTGGAAGTATTAACCAAAGGAACTCAACGTGATCAAAACCATTATCGGCGTAGGTGGCATGTCCTGTCAGATGTGCGAAGCGCATATCAACGAGGCTGTTCGATCGGTGGTACCTGATGCAAAAACAATCCGTGCAAACCGCAAGACCCGTCAGGTCGTCATCGTATCCGAAGGTGTCATCGACAAGGCTGCCCTGCAACAGGCCATCGTCTCGCAAGGTTACGATTTTCTGTCCTACGAGTACGGCCCGTACGAATCCGAAAGCTTCATCGTCAAAATCAAAGGCCTTTTCTCGTAACATCAAAGTCTAAAATCTAACAAACTTTTCATGACCCTTTATAAAATTTAATTTCTTTTAAGATCAGTATGTTGGGTCAAATTTCTTTACAGCATTAAAAAACGGCTGCAGAAAAAGCAGGCTCCAATAAAGTTTCATTAACGAACCTTTGTGTAGCCTACCTTCCGGCAGCCGTTGCGCGTCAATTGCGCTGTCAGATGGCAGGCCCCATACGATAACCACGCAAGTATTCGGGCACCGACTTTACGATCAGACCATCCACCGGTCCAATCTGTTCTTCGTCTTTTTCGGCATATTCGATGCTGTGCAGAAACACTCGAATCGCATTGAGGCGAGCTCGACGCTTGTCGTCGCTGCGAATGATCGTCCAAGGAGCAACAGGCGACTCGGTTTTGCGGAACATCTCTTCGATGGCTGCCGTGTAGTCGTCCCAGCGATCCAGCGAAGCAATATCCACCGGAGAAAGCTTCCAGCGGCGAACCGGATCAACACGGCGCTGCTTGAATCGGCGCTTTTGCTCATCGCGGCTCACGTCCAGCCAGAACTTCGTGAGATGAATGCCGTGCTCAACAAGGCTGCGCTCAAAGGCCGGCACTTCGTTCAAAAAAAGCTGCGTCTGTTCGGGACGGCAGAACCCCATCACCGGTTCCACAACGGCGCGGTTGTACCACGAGCGGTCGAAGAAGACCACTTCACCGGGACTCGGAAGCTGCGCGACGTACCGCTGGAAATACCACTGACCGGCCTGAGCGTCCGTGGGTTTGGGAAGAGCGACCACGCGTGCGCCGCGAGGATTGATGTTCTGCGTAAAGCGAGAAATTGTACTTCCCTTACCGGCAGCGTCACGGCCTTCAAAGATCACGGCGATCTTTAGACCTGCATCCTTGACGTAGCGGTGCATCTTGAGCAACTCAACCTGCAGAGCGTACAGCTCTTCCTTATAAAGCGCGTCATCGTAGTTATGAAGATACGGAAAGACGCCCTTGCTGATGTCAGGCGAAAGCTCATCCATATTTCTGGTGTGGCGCGTCTTCATTTCGCCGTACTTCGCGAAGATGTCGGTGAGTAACCCCGCCAGCATATGATCACGAGAGCTCGGCTGCATGTTTTCAAAAACAAGTTGCGCCATCTCCTCGGCCGTAAGCTCGGTCTTCATCGCGCGCACCTGGCGAAGGATCTCCTTGATAACGCCCTCAACGTTTTCTTTAGGGTCAATCAGCGCGACGTCGCGAAACACCTTCTCCAAAGTGTCATTTAAGGTCGGAGCCTGCTTGTTGTCTTTGGCGTTCTTGCCGCCTTCGGCTTGATCCTTCTTCTTATCTTTATCGCTCATGAGCTCCCCTCCGGTTGAATTTTTCTGATGCAAGGCATTTTCCTTGCCGTTTTTAGGCTGATCTATTAATCACAACACCAAACAAAGGGGATGTCAATGATTCGCTCGGCTTATTTTGCGGCAATCGCCGACTTTTGCAAACAAACTTTTGCAACGCAAAATTTTCTTATGAGCCAGATATTTGCTAATATCGCCATTCTCTCAAAACGGAAGTGTGGCAGAGTGGTTGAATGCACCGGTCTTGAAAACCGGCGACGGTTAACCCCGTTCGTGAGTTCGAATCTCACCGCTTCCGCCAGAAATTACAAAAACTGCTGATTAGTGATTAGTAATAATCACTTGATAGTGCACGAAAAAAAAGGGCTTGAGAATGTTTGTTCTCGAGCCTTTTTCTTTTTTGTCTCTATTTTGCAACACACTTGCAAAATTACTATACGGCACCTTTTGTAACCGTACAAAACATTACAGAACTGGCATTTTTGGTGACCATTTTGGTGACCACGGATAGCTCGATAAGATCGGGATGGGCGTTATTTCCAACCCTTTTTTTTGAGTCTAATCTGGCCATGCCAAAACAAATCTCTCCGATGCCTCTTGTGCTCTTTCGACAATTGAAGAGTCCGGGCTTTTACGCCCTCGGAGGCGCCAAAGGACTTTATCTCCGCATTCGAGGCAACTCCGAAGACTTTGTCGTCCGCTATCAGGATACATCCGGTTCTCGACACACCATCTCCATTGGGTTTCGACGATCAATGTCACTATCCGAGGCCCGAGCTAAAGCTAATGAAATCCACGGTCAGCTTTCTGAAGGCGTGAATCCTGCTCTTAACCAAAAAGCTGTTCGCCGCAGAGTCAATGGTGCACGACCCCAAACCACCAACTCTGAAATCTTCAGACCGTTCTCAGAGGTCACGGATTCTTGGATTAACTACCGCATTGCGAATAAGTATTGGCAAAACGACCAGAAAGAGCCCTACGCCACCTCCAATCTTCTGGCTCGTCACGTGCTACCTCAACTTGGGAACATTGACATAAACAAAATCACTATCGAGAACATCCGAGATGTGCTTGTTCCAATTTGGACAACGAAAACCGTCACCGCAAAAAAAGCACTCCGTAGCATCCGGGCAATCCTAAATTGGGCACATGCGATGAAATACCGGCAATCGTCAGAAGACCTATGTTCACTTCAAGGCCCGCTGGGTGTCTTGATGGAAGGCGCTCGCAAAAACGCCGTTCGGAAAGAGAACTTCGCCGCCCTACCGTTTAGCAGAATTCCTGCCTTCATGTTTGAACTATGGCACCTTGAAGGAGGCAGCAACTGGATGATGATGTTTGCCATCCTAACAGCATGCCGAATGAAGGCAGCTCGTCTTGCCACCTGGAGCGAAATCGACTTTGAAAATGGTGTATGGGAAGTTCCTCCCGATCATGACAAAGTCAAAGCCCCCAAACGAGATAGAACTATCTACCTTTCGGAGCAGGCTCTGGAAGTTTTACGACGGGTTCAACCTAGCAAGCCATCGCCCAAAAGTCTGATATTCCGAAATGACAAGGGCAAAGAATTCTCGGACGCAGCAACCTCTGCTTTGATCCGCCGGATGCATCAGAAACAACTAGCACTTGATAAAACCGGCTGGATTGACCCTGCCAAGTCGAAGCGCGAAGGTAAACCCTGCATCATCACAGCACACGGAACCGCCCGCAGCGGCTTTCGCACATGGTCTAAAGATGACCAACTGGGTAATAACCGCAAATATGACCAGGAGGCAGCGGAACTCTGCTTATTTCATAACAAGACGTCCGATGAATTTAATGGCGCATATGACCGTTCAGCCTTGGCCACTGAACGCAGACTACTGATGAACGATTGGGGCAAGTTTTGCTTCTCACTTATCTCCCCTTTGTGAGCACGATTACACACTGCTCCACTAGGGTAGGCTCTGCGGAACAGAAGCACGACCTTCTTCATACTGTTCCAATAGAGTCAAATTTCACAATTAAGAACACATTCGATCCATTCAGTCTTTTTGAAACAGTATGGCAACATCCGCTTTAGTCGGCTACGCTCGCGTCAGCACGATTGACCAGAATCCGGACCGGCAAATCGAAAAACTCGAGTCCTTGAATGTCGAAAAGCTTTTCGTCGACAAAGCTTCAGGCAAGAACACATCGCGTCCCGGATTTCAAGCAATGATGAACTATGTGCGAGAAGGTGACGTTCTTATCATTTGCTCAATGGATCGCCTTGCTCGAAATCTGTTCGACCTCCTTAGCATCACAAAAGAGCTACAAGAAAAGGGGGTGACCGTACGCTTCCTGAAAGAGAATATTGATCTTTCTCCGACCGGGGAAACTTCCGCCATCAGCAAGCTCTTGCTTTCAATGATGGGAGCCGTTGCAGAGTTTGAACGATCCTTGATCAAAGAGCGACAAAGAGAGGGCATCGCTCTGGCAAAGGCAAAAGGAATCTATCGAGGTAGAAAACCTTTAGACCCTACAACAATTCAGGAAGCCCAGAAGCTAATAGCTCAAGGCATTCCCAAAGCAAAGGTCGCCCGAGATCTAAAAATCGGCCGCACATCTTTATATAGGTACCTGCGAGCCAAACCAAAGAAACTCTA
>OGHW01000782.1_pt1 | contig 31821 bp, 34 predicted proteins | sample 1571641 | NCBI WGS metagenome assembly OGHW01 (sample SAMEA2582066, study PRJEB24529) | metagenome | biome: Human gut stool | place: China | collected 2011 | reverse complement strand
GATGACCTTCCGGTACTTGTCCGTGGAATGCCATACCTTTGCGCCGTACCAACTTCCGCACTCAGCGCACTTCACCTTACTGGAGAAGATGCTCACTCCGCTGTAACGGGAAGTGCCTGTGTTCCTGCGCTCGATTTCCTGCTGCACCAGATCGAAAACGGCGGGATCTATAATTGCCTCGTGGTCGTCCTCGATGTAGTATTGCGGGATTTCGCCGCAGTTCTTCTTTGTTTTCTTCGTCAGAAAATCGACTGTGTAGGATTTCTGCAGCAGAGCATCGCCCTTATATTTTTCATTGGTGAGAATACTACGCACCGTTGACTGATTCCATTTATCCTTACCGCTGGGTGTCTTGATGCCTCTCTCTGTTAGGGTGAGCGCAATGGTATGCGGTGTCATACCCTCAAGGAACAGCCCGTAGATGAGCCGCACCGTTTCTGCCTGTTCCGGATTGATGACCATTTTGCCGTCTGCTCCTTTGTCGTAACCGAGGAAGCGGCTGTACGCAAGGCTGACCTTGCCGTCAGCAAAGCGTTTTCGCTGCCCCCATGTGACATTCTCCGAAATGGAGCGTGCTTCTTCCTGCGACAAGCTCGACATAATGGTAAGCAGCAGCTCGCCCTTACCATCAAACGTCCAGATGTTTTCCTTCTCGAAATAGCACTCCACATTGTGTTCTTTCAGGCTGCGGATGGTCGTCAGGCTGTCAACTGTGTTTCGGGCAAATCGGCTGATAGACTTTGTGTATATCCTGTCTATCTTACCTTTCCGACAGTCGCTTATCATTCGCTGAAACTCATCACGCTTGTCCTCACGAGTACCTGTTATTCCCTCATCTGCATATATGTCAACAAGCTGTTCTCTGTCAGACTTTTCGAAAGCTTTCTCGTAATATCTTGTCTGAGCCATAAAGGAATTAAGCTGATCTTCGCTGTTTGATGACACACGGCAGTATGCCGCACAGCGGAGCTTATGGTTTTGTTCTTCTGATATTGTCGGCTGTATTATCGTTACCGTTGTCATTTTCTCACCTCCGTTTTACCAACAATGATACCACAAATCTTTATGGAATGGTATCACTATACTTGATAAAATTACTTATCCGAATCTGTGCAGTTTTCACGTTTGTCGGCTTGTTCTGCGGCTATGCACAAAGCCATTGCAAACACTCCGACCGTACCTCCTACGAACAAGCCGATTAAAAATCCTACTAACATCTCAATTCCTCCTACGCTGCGTCTTTTGACGACGCAAATTCTTTGTATATATCTTCTGTATTTCTGTTGATGTAATTCTGCTTTTCGCTTTCTTTAAGAAGTTTATCAAGCTTATGCTCTACAAAAGCTTTTGCTATATTTTCGAGATACTCTGCCTGCCCGTATTTCATCATATTTTATCGCCTTTCTTCCTGCACATTTTTGTGCAAAATATTTTACCCGATTCCGTATTTGACCATACGCACTTTCGGCATTCTTCTCCTTTGACATAAATATTTTTTCCGGGGTCATTAAGAAACCTTTTGCGAATCCTTTCCCAATCGGCAATATCTTTTTGATCAAACAAATTCTCTCCCCCCAATCTTTTTATATACAACTCAAATGCAGAAAAAGCTTCTGCACTTGAGTTATATCCGCACCGTGAGATATGCGGTGCGGAATAACGTAAATTCGTTTTGCCTTCGTCCGATTCAAGTTTGTTTCGGACGTTTTCCGTGATATTTGTTCTCAACAACCGCCACGGCGGAACTCTGCAGGCGATCGACAGCGTATTGATCTCATGGGCGTCTCACCCGCTCTATTGGCCCTCATTGGGAAGTATCATTATCCTCACACGTTTCATCGCCTACTTTGGATGCTGTCCAAAGGTCTGAACGTCATATTTATCGCTCTCTCATCTGAGGTCATGGCGTATGGTTCATGCGGCTGCCGAGATTTCATACCGGCCGTGTGATTAACGTACCTGCAGAGTTGATATTCATTTTTCAAGATGCTTAAGAAGATATTTTATTCCTCTTACACTTGTATAGGGTAAGAAAACGGGGTTTTAACAACCATTTTTCCTTAAGATTTTAAAAGTTTGTTAAGTATACACAAAATCCGCTCTTTCTTTTTGTGTATATTTTGCTGAGTTGTTTTTAATTCATCTGCACACTCACGTTCGGTCATACCCTTGTAGAAAATCATTTCGATAAGCTCTCTGTCTTTTGTCGGAAGCGTATTCAGAGCCTTTTTCACACTTGCCACAGCAGCGTATTTTTCAACCGGGCTTTCTTCAACAAACTCATGAAAATTCTCAAAAGCTCCGTCAATACTGCCTTTGAGCATTGAAAACTGTATCTCGTGGTCGAAAAATGACCTATCGTTATTTTTAATTGCCCAACCGGTTCGCCTGTAATTCATGTATACCTCATCGTTAACTTCGATTTCAACGTATTTCTTGGTTATTGTGTCATAAACACACAATGTGTTTTTACTCATTTTTATTCCTCCGTTTTGATTTTTGTTTTTGAATCAAAACGAAGGCTATGGGTATTTGGCAATTAAGCATTGCCATATCTTAAAAATGGGCATGAAAAGAAAAAGGAGTATAACTTTCGGCTTTAAAAGCTTTTGTTATACTCCAGGATTGTTTCAATTATATTATCAAACTATTATATTAATGACTTAATAAATTCTTGTAAAAAGCCGCCAGCTGTTGTAGCAAATGTTCCTGTAAAAAAAGTACCCATATTTTCCATAACGTATCTTTTTAAACCAACAGAGTCACTTTTTTCTGCTAATCTTTTTGCTTTTATGGCACAATTACGTTCGCTTCTAACATTTGAATTCATAATGATTTCATCCATACAATCAACAAAATCATCTAAAGAATATTTTGATATAGAATTATTTTCTCCATTGATTATCCCGTTATTGTCGCCTACATTTGAACCATTTAATATGCCGCCATCTATTTGACAACCTTTAAAATTTAATTCCATATTAATTACACCTTTATCTTTCTATCAAATTACTATTATGTAAAACCCCACCGCTTATTTGACATTTGTCAAAACTTATAGAATATGTAGTTTGATTTTTTCCTTTTATACTTCCGAGCATAGCATTTACTACTTTATTAAGAAATGCTCTATCCTTACAATTAAAATACAATGTGCTTCCGGAATTTAACGATATTGCAAGATTATCTCCACGATTTGAATTATAAACCAATACCGCAATCAACCAGATTATAGCAACAACTAAAAGCAGTATTCCAATTGAACCTTCCTGCATCAAGTATATTCCTACTACTCCCAAAATAATAGCTATCAACCATGATTTATTTGCCGGAATAGGACAAATTGAAATCATTGATATGTTATCTGTACATATGAATGATTCTCCATACCTTATTACATTTTTATCCACCGTTATTGATGGAACATTGATTTGTTCGTTTTTCTTTACTGATGACATAGTGACCACACTCCAAATAATTTCTAAAGGCAATAACGCCTCTACTATATATTATACAACTTTTTTCAACATTTATTTTACTTATGGTATGAACCACATAGTTTTCGGGTATAAAAAGAACAGCGGATTGCTCCGCTGCCCCGTGAAAAAGCATAAACTTTATCATTAATAGTACACTTTGCGATGTTTAACAGCACTTACTATGCCGCAGATAATCAGAATTAACCCCGTCAACCCAAATGCTCCAAAGACGCAGTATACTATTTTCTGTGTATCTTCGGACGGCATACAATAAATTTCCTCAGGCTTTTCGGGAACAACCAGACCTGTAAATTCTTCACCGACATAGGTTGACTGATTTCTGATTACCTTTGCAGTTATCTGATTACCAGTTTCATCAGTATAAACCGCCTCTACAGTCTGTTTTCCCTTTCTCCCTTGAATCACAGAACTGACTGTGCATTCAACCTCTTTACCGTTTTCCTTATAGTTCTGTATCTTTGTTACATTCTTATAGGCAATAAATCCTACAACAAGCAGTAATATTAGGCCTACTATTATGTATTTCTTTGATTTTTCATTCATATATCAAATGACCTTTCTTATTAACAAAATATGTTTTATATTCTTGCTGCATCAATACTATATCCCTGCTTTGAAAGTTCCCTGATAAGATTTATAGCAACCTCGTCAACCTTTTTTTCAAACGGAATATATATCAGGCCTTGGATATCGGAAGGCCTTTCAAAGTTCAATGATTCCTTTAAAAGTATAGCAACCTTTTCCCTGCCAAGTTTAGCAAGAAACATTCCCAGTTCAAGCACTACATTCTGACGTACACGAGATTTATAAGATTCCTCACTTTTTGCTTTGCCTTCGTCATCAGGAGTTGCAAGCACTATAGCATAACCAATTTCTTCACTATATTCTTCAAGCTTTTCAATAATTGTCTGACCACCAGAAGCCTGCTGATCAAGAATAATAGGTTCCAAATCCCAACGCCGCAGCAATGCTTCGAGTTGTGTACGTGCAATATCGTCATGACCATACACTACAAAGATCTTTCTATTGCCAATTTTAGTCTGCACGTCCTCAATTATTGCCCGCGTTTCATCTTGTGACTTACCCTGAAAAGTAATCTACCCTGTATTATAGCAATTAATTATTCCACCATTGCTTAGTTTGATTACTCTAGCATTTTGAGCAGCTTTTGTTTCAGTTATGGTCACCTTTCCACTAGATTTTATTTTTTCCAAAACTTCTTCATACGTCATAGTCATGTATAAACATCCTTTCATTTAATTATTGTTTGTTATCCTGCTATGCAACTTAAAAATACGCAGTTGCAATTTTACATGTTTTTTCCTCTCTTGACAAAAACTCTACTACACCTATTACCAAAGACAATACTGAATCATAGCCGCAGGCCAGATTGTAATACGCAATCTATAATTCAAGATTTTTCAATTTCGTTTCGATATCAGCTATCAATCTGTCTCCATCAAAACTACAACCTTTCTTCTTATTAATGCGTTCATCTACCACTCTTATAGAGTCATAAATATTTTTCTTGACCATTTCAAAACGCTTTTGTTTATCAGCTTCCATAAACTCTTCGAACGGGATATTTAATCTAATATCAGCATAACGATTTTTATAACTAATGTACTTTCTAGTCTTCCCAAAACCAACTGACAAAAAGTTTTTATCAAAACAGTTGATTATTATACCAATACTATCTAAATCATTTGTGTAATTTGTAACTTCTATATTTCCAATTCTACTTTCAATCTGATTGCGTATATTTGAAATAATATGTCCTGATGATGATTGAGCTTCAGTAGATATAAATAATCTCAAGTTATTCACCACCTTACCATAAAGATTTATTTAATAGAGGGTGTTGATCTGTCACATACATATAATCAATTATCTTTTCATGTTGCCAATAATGCATTTCTCTCTTGGTTCCACGAATTTCTGAAACATACACAGCATTATTATTATCTAGAACCTTGTGCCTGATTTTTCACGCTGTTTCATCATCTAAAACTGATATTATTTCTTTGGTATCATAATCGAAAGCAAAAAGTGAGAATGCAGTAATATCATTAACATCAAAATTTTTATTAGAAAATTCAAACTCATCACTGTATTCATACAATACACATAATTCAAAAACATCTGAACCTCTATCTGTTTGGAATTTTTTCATCTCAAATTTATTAGATAATTTAATTGCGTTAGGATATAATGCTAAATCATATTGAGTAATTTTCTTTTTACATTTAGCACATTCGGCTAATGCATTAGGATGATCATCTATATATATAAAAAAGTCATGGCAACCACACGTACAAACAATTTTATAAACAAATGAATATTTATCTGAATATATATCTTTAATTTTATTGAAAGTGTCTGATTTATTAATTTCAAAGCTATATTCTTTAATGTGTTCTGGTACAATCATAATATATATCCTCCTAATACTCAAATATTAACGATACAACTGCATCTGGGTCTGCATTACAAATCTCTATAAATGCCTCTAATTCTCGCTCTACTTCTTCGGCATTATTAGGGTTAGAAACATAATTTGTATTATATCTCGTTTCATCAATAACATACGAAGCATCAGGCCTTCTATGCTTTCCTCGAGAATCTAAAACATAATTGTCATTTGCATCTACTTGCCACTTATTCTTCCGAATGCTACTTTTGTTTGCACCATTTGCCAATGCATTATCCAATTCAATCTCAATCGCATTGTTATGATTCTCATTCTTTTTAGTATGTGCTGCTCCCCAATCAGTTTTACACTCATTATGCACCAGCACCCCACACTCGCCCACAAAGTAAGTATGGAAATCCTCAACTTCAAAGTTATAAACCTTGATAGGTGATTCAAGAATTTCGTGCTGAACCCATTCAACTGTTACAAGTTCACCATTGCTGAGAACAAGCACATCGCCTGCACGAAGTGAACGTGCTAAAGTCCAACCAAGTTATTGATAGCAATTATTTTTATAATCCTAATTATACTATAAAATCTGTAAAAAATCAATAACCAAATACATAAAAAGCAGACGTGGCAAAACGTCTGCTCAGCTATTTGGAGCAAGCAACGGGAATCGAACCCGCATCCCAAGCTTGGGAAGCTTGTATACTGACCATTGTACTATGCTTGCAAAAAGGCAATACTAAAACATATTGCCTTAGGGCAAAGCCCATTCACCACGGACTTTGCTCATTCTTGTATTTTTTATTGTATCTCATCTTTAAACGCCAAGATGTGAACCCCACGAAAGCCCCAAGAGTGTTGTTGAAAACATCATCAAATTCACAAAGCCCTCTGCCTGTGATATACTGCGTTATCTCAATACCTGCCGAAAAGGCAAGGGACATAAGGAAAACGCTTTTGAACTTTGTGATACCGCAAAGATACGGAAGCAAAACTCCCAAGGGTATAAACATTGCAATGTTTCCGAAAATCTGTACCAGCCAAAAATCCCGCAGATACTTGATGCTTATGTTCTCCATGAGGTTTTGCACCTCCCAAAAGGGCATAAGCTCCGCCTGACGTTCGCCCCACTGTCGGTCTAAAAGTGTGAGCCAGAGGACGGCAAAGATGTACACTGCAAACAGCGATGTAAGTATTTTTCTCTTTTTACTCCACCGTAACGCTCTTTGCAAGATTTCTCGGCTTATCAACGTCATAGCCCTTTCCTACTGATACATAATATGACAAAAGCTGAAGCGGTACTACTGAAAGGCTTGCCGCAAAAAGGTTATCTATCCTTGGAGTATAAACTGTGAAATCAGCAACGTCCTCCATAGCATAATTCCCATAGGTAGTAAGTCCGAAAAGCTTTGCTCCACGGCTCTTTACCTCGACCATATTGCTTATGGTCTTTTCATAAAGTGCAGACTGTGTTACCACGCTGAACACGACAGTTCCGTCCTCGATAAGGCTGATAGGACCATGTTTAAGCTCGCCTGCCGCATAGGCTTCGGAATGAATATAGCTTATTTCTTTGAGCTTGAGGCTTCCCTCCATACCTACTGCATAGTCTATACCTCTGCCGATAAAGAATGCGTCCTTTATATTCACTACCTTTGAAGCAAACCACTGCAAGCGCTCCTTATCCTCGAGGATCTTCTCTATCTTTTCAGGAATAGTATTTATCTCCTCAACGAGCTGAGCAAATCTTTCGTCGGATATCTCCCCTCTTGCTTTTGCAAACTGCATTGCAAGGAGATATGCGGCAACGAGCTGACAGCTATAGGCTTTAGTTGTTGCGACGGATATTTCAGGACCTGCGAGGGTATAGAAGACATTATCGGCTTCTCTTGCGATCGATGAGCCAACATCGTTTACGATACCGAGAGTTTTTACTCCTTTATCCTTACAAAGTCTTAATGCTGCGAGACTGTCGGCAGTTTCGCCCGACTGGCTGATGATGATAGCGAGGCTATTTTTTGCAAGCTTCATTTGTCTGTATCTGAACTCAGAAGCAAGTTCCACACGGACAGATAGTGAAGTCAGCTCTTCGATAACATACTGAGCCACCATACCCACATGGTAGGCAGAACCGCAGGCAACTATATACACCTGCTGGATATTTTTCATATCCTCGTCAGAGAGTCCGACGCTTTCAAAGCTAATATTTCCATCTGTAAGTACAGAATTGATAGTATCCTTTATCACCTTTGGCTGTTCGTGTATTTCTTTGAGCATAAAATGCTCATATCCGCTTTTTTCTGCAGCTTCTGCGTCCCACTCGATAGTTTTCATTTCTTTCTGTATTTCTTCGCCATCGAGATTGTAGAAAGCAACTGCGCCCTTTGTAAGTTTTGCAAGCTCCATATTGCCTATATAGTAGACATTTCTTGTATACTTAAGTATTGCAGGAACGTCAGAAGCGAGGTAGCTTTCACCGCCTGTTACTCCTATTATCATAGGGCTGTCTTTTCTTGCGGCATATATCTCACCGGGATAGTCCTTGAACATAACAGCGAGGGCATAAGAGCCACGGATACGGACAAGGGCATGATTAAGAGCGTCCACAGGAGTACCAAGGTACTTTTTGTAATAATAGTCGATAAGCTTTACGGCAACCTCTGTATCAGTTTCAGACTTAAAGGTATATCCTTTTTTGATAAGCTTTTCACGAAGCTCCTGATAATTCTCGATAATACCGTTATGTACGGCGATAACATTTTCATCGTCGCTGCAATGAGGGTGGGCGTTTACAGTTGACGGCTCGCCATGGGTAGCCCAACGGGTATGGCCTATACCGCAAGCACCTTTTACAGCTTTTCCGTCGTTAGTCATTTCCTTTAGGACTTTCAGCTTACCTTTAGCTTTTACGATCTCAGGCTCTGCGTCACCGTTTCTTACAGCGATACCGGCAGAGTCATAGCCTCTATACTCAAGCTTTGACAGGCCGTCCAAGAGTATCGGGGCTGCCTCGTTATTTCCAGTAAATCCAACAATTCCACACATAACAGTGTCTCCTTTTAATCTCTTCTAAATATATCTCTTGTATACACCTTGTCCTCAACATCATCAAGGCAAGGATCGTATCTGTTTGCAATGATTGCGTCAGACATTTCCTTGAATTTTGCAAGGTCATTCACCACGACACTTCCGAAGAAAGTTTCTCCGTCTTTTAGCGTAGGCTCATATATGATGACTTCCGCACCTTTAGCCTTAACACGCTTCATAACACCCTGTATTGAAGACTGACGGAAGTTATCACTATTGGATTTCATTGTTAAGCGGAATACTCCAATAACGATCTTCTTCTCAAAATCTGCATTCCATTCGCTATTTGAACTATAATAGCCAGCCTTATCAAGAACTCTGTCAGCAATAAAGTCTTTTCTTGTTTTATTAGATTCAACTATAGCAGACATCATATTCTGCGGTACATCTTCATAATTTGCAAGCAACTGTTTTGTATCCTTTGGCAGACAATATCCTCCATATCCAAAGCTTGGATTGTTATAGTGTGTACCGATTCTTGGGTCAAGGCACACACCGTCAATGATCTGCTGAGTATTAAGTCCCTTCATTTCAGCATAAGTATCAAGTTCATTGAAATATGAAACTCTGAGTGCGAGATAAGTATTTGCAAAAAGCTTAACGGCCTCGGCTTCTGTAAAGCCCATAAACAGCGTATCAATATTCTCCTTTATCGCACCCTGCTGGAGAAGCTCTGCAAATGTATGAGCAGCTTTCACAAGTCTTTCGTCATTCATATCTGTGCCAACGATAATTCTTGACGGATAAAGATTATCATAAAGAGCCTTTGATTCTCTCAGAAATTCAGGGCTGAATATGATATTCTCACTGCCCGTCTTTTCACGAATACTCTTTGTATATCCTACAGGGATCGTTGATTTGATGACCATAATTGCATTTGGATTATATTTCATTACAAGGTCGATAACAGCCTCAACTGCACTTGTATCGAAGAAATTCTTCTTACTATCGTAATTAGTTGGCGCCGCAATAACTACAAAATCGGCATCTTTATATGCTGATTCTGCATCAAGAGTTGCTGTCAGGTCAAGTTCCTTTTCTGCAAGGTATTTCTCGATATAGTCATCTTGGATCGGTGACTTTCTATTATTGATAAGTTCTACCTTTTCGGGAATAATGTCGACTGCTGTTACTGTATTATGCTGTGCAAGCAATGTTGCTATTGACAGTCCTACGTATCCTGTTCCTGCTACTGCGATTTTCATAAAAGATCTCTCCCTTTTATATCTTATAGAAATTTTTATACCATTCAGCAAATTTTCTGAGTCCTTCTCTAAGACTTGTACTCGGTTTAAAACCAAAGTCAGTTTCCAATGCACTTGTATCGGCATATGTTACAGGTACATCGCCTGGCTGCATTGGAACAAGCTCCTTATGTGCATCAAAATCGTAATCCTGCGGCAATACTCCTGCACGGATAAGTTCTTCACTGAGGATCTGCACAAAGTCAAGAAGATTTTCAGGGTTATTGTTTCCAATGTTATATATTTTGTAAGGAGGCACAGGAAGTCCGTCATCACCATTTTTCTTTTCAGGTGGACTCATCATGACACGCTTTACACCCTCAACTATATCATCAACATATGTAAAGTCACGCTTGCAATTTCCATAATTGAAGATCTTAATTGTTTCACCCTTTACAAGCTTATTGGTAAATCCGAAGTATGCCATATCAGGACGACCTGCGGGACCATATACTGTAAAGAACCTCAGGCCTGTTGATGGAATATTATATAGTTTACTATAGGCATGAGCCATAAGTTCATTGCTTTTCTTAGTCGCCGCATAAAGGCTTACAGGATTATCCACCTTATCATCTGTACTAAAAGGCACTTTCTTATTGCCTCCGTATACGCTTGACGAGCTTGCATAAACCAAATGCTCAACGGGATGGTTTCTACAAGCTTCTAGAATGTTATAGAAACCTAAGATGTTTGATTCTATATATGCATCAGGATTTGTGATACTGTAACGAACGCCTGCCTGAGCTGCAAGATTTACCACAATATCCGGCTTGTAGTCATGAAAAATGGAATCAATCAATGACTTGTCCGCAATGCTTCCCTTAATGAAAGTCCATGTGGAATCTGGGTGTTTCTCTGCACATTTCTGAATTTCAGACAGACGCCACTCTTTTATAGACACATCATAGTAGTCGTTCAAGCTGTCGATTCCGATAATTGTGAGCGGGGACTGCGTATTCAAAAGCTCTATAACCAAATTGGAACCGATAAAGCCAGCAGCTCCGGTTATAAAAATCTTTTTATTCGTTATTAATACTTTCTGCACCTGTCTATTACCTCTCTTTCAAAGGCCTCATAATAAGTCCTTCGTATCAATTTGTCTGCTGGGCTATGTTGTCATAGGACGATCTCAATATTGCTATTACTTATCAAAGAGTACAAAGTCAACAACTAAATCTAATTAAGTTTGTATTTCTCTTGATAAAACCTCTTTTTTTCATCAGGCGTCATTTGCGTTGTAAACTCCACCCGATTCTTTGCTCGCTCATAATACTCATCAATCGTTGAAATAGGTTTCGCCGGAATTCCACCAACAATAATGTTATCCTCAACATCTCGTGTTACGATTGCACCTGCTGCCACTATAACATTATTTCCAATGGTTACTCCAGGCATGATGTATGCACCCATACCAACATAAACATTATCTCCTATTTTAACGGGAGCCACTTTATCCATTCGTATGGGAGTACCCCCAGATGAAAATTTGCCTAAGCTGTTCAAAACTTTAATTCCACCATCATGGGTCACAAAATGCGTGTCCCATGCGAACAAGCAATCACTTCCGCATTCCACTAAATATGGTTCTGACCCAAACGCACCAGTTAAGCAGTTAAGTCGAGTTCCAACACCGATCTTTGCACCTTGCTTAATTAAGTATTTTCTTTTTCCTTCATATGTTGGATGTATTTTATTGACCCACAATTTCTCAAGTCTTTGCAATATACTCATTACACTATCACTTCCTTAGTTTTTCTTTTGCCACTGCAGGCTAAGAATCCGATAGACTTTTTCAACCCATTCACTGATTTCATAATCATTTTCAACTCGCATACTGGTTTCAATGATATCTGATTGCTTTGCAGTAATATTGTTTATGCTCTTGTCAAGCATTTTTGAACATAACTGAATATCTTCGGATGGAAAAAACTCAACTGTCCTATATTTTTTTGCCCACTGCACACCATCCAAATCACTTGATACTACCAATTCTCCTAAATACAAAGCTTCCAGGATTGAATAGGAAAATCCCTCAGAACGGGAACTGTAAAGAAAAATATCTGCAGCAGCATGATATTTTTCCACTTCTTGTGAAGGTGGCAGGAAAATGACCTTTGATAACGTATCATCATCAACAAACTCCCTTGCAATTTTCCGTGTACCAGCCTCACCTTGTGCCGAGCTGGTAACAAGCAACAAATGCGCATTCGGATGTTGGTGCAACAAATCCTTGAATGCCTTTAAGGCAATATCTACACCTTTCACCTGAGTATGCCATCCAAACATAAGTACCACAGGATCATTTAATCTGATGCCTAGATTACTTCTGAGTTCTTGCCTAAATGTTTCTCTTTTTGTCTTTTGAAATCTCGTCGTTACCAACGCATTGGGCAACCAGTAACTGTTTGCCTTACCCTCCATAAGTTCAAACTTCCGCAGTCTTTCTGACACAAAAATCAGTGACATATTTCTATAAAAAATTCTCTTTTTTATAGCTAAGCGGATTTTTCTCTTTAGAGTCAGTTCACTGCCAATATCTGTGTGTTTATGACAAACTACAGCCAACTGTGGGTTAATCATGCACAATATACAAGCAATATAAAAATAGGAAAAATGAGAATATACGCAATCATACCCATTTTCTTTAATGTACTGATTTAGTTCTTTCGCATCTTTTCTACTTCCTTTATTTTTGACAAAGTAAATCGGATATTTTTCTTGTATGCTTTTACACCAAATACGCTCTTTGGCTTTTATATCTAAAGCAAAACCCACTTCATTACCCTTATCAATACTATATTGGGCGAAAGCTTCCATAGATGGGATAAAATTTCCACCATACACAGAAGCATAATTTGTCAAGATCAATATTTTCACTTTTTCCCCTTCCTCTTATTAACAGCACCTGATACAAGTGATTTGCATTCTCTAAAATAAAACAATATATTTACAACAGCAATAATTAGTATCGAAATCAAAGCATATTTTATTGCCAGCATAGTCCATTCAAAGTATGTTGAAATATCAGCAGGAAAAACACCGCAAATAGTGTATATCAAAGCAAAAGCGAGAACATCGATTGCAATGTGCTTAAGGTAATAAAATAAATTCCGGTTCAAAATATTGTGTGACAAATACCATGCTAAGTATGTTGATCTATATGTCATTGCTGCAACCGTCCCTATTGCTACTCCAATTATCCCGAAGCGAAAAACAAAGGAAACAGAAACAACAACATTAATAATAGCCTCAATTATTGCGCTCGCCTGCGTCTGTTTATAATGGCCTGCTGCCATTACCATAATGTTATATGGCAAACGTAAACAATATGATGCCTGTGCCAACGTAATCAAAACAGCAAATGGAATGTTAATATAATTGGCATCTGTAATATCAGCGGTATAAACTTTAACAAACGGAATAATTAATACCAATGTACAGCCAAACGCAATTTCAATTAAAACATGAATTAGCCATTCAAACCATTCAAAAGTACTAACCAATAATTCACGTTCTTTTTTTGCATACATATCCCCTAATAATGCCTGTAAACCACTTGTAAAAGCAGTAACCAGATTTTGTATTCCGTACACCACGTTATGATACACTGAGTATATAGATACATTTATTAGGTTGGAAAACATAGTTAAAACCGTTACGTCCGTATTAATCAGAACGACATTCGCAATATGCTGTGCTAATCCATTCCATTTCTGCTGAATTGGCTCTCCTTCAAGTTTTAGAGATAAATCTAAGTTAAAATGTCTCTTTACATACAAATTCATTCCTAATGGACGGAGTATAAAAATAGCTGCTGTAGATAACTTTACGATATGTATCGAAAAGCCCAAGCTCATCAAAATACCACATACGGCAGTATTTAAGATAAGCGTCACAATCTGTAAAACAAGTCGCACATATCCTTTCTGGTCTGCATTTAATAACATCTGATAAGATATTCCGAAAAAATACTGTGCAAAAGAGCTAATGGATATAATAAGTATAAGCGTTGCCGTGAATACCCAATCATATTGATTTGACACGAGGAACGGATAAAAAAACATTAAACCCGCAACATATACTGCTAAAATTAAAGCAATCTTTCTAAAAAAGCGATTTGACGATATTATTATTTTGCTAATTTCTGCATCATCTTTTTGAGCAAGAGGACGATATAAAGATGATTGTACGACATTACCAACACCGGCTTCTAATAATGTAATAAATCCAAGAAACTGAGTAATAGATGTAACCAACCCATTTAATTCTGATCCAAAGTATTTCATATATAACTTTGGTAGAATTATCCCACAAATTACAACCACTACCTGAAATATTAGAGAGAAGATGGTTGTTAATGCCAATGATTTTTTTCTCATACCGACTACCTCATGAAAACACTATTTTACTTGCAAAAAACAAAACAACATACATCATCGCATTGTTATAAAAATTTACAGATGCAAAATCAAAGGATATTTGCATAAAAATAAGACATATAAACAATATTATATGATAGTCTTCTGCGACTTTTTTTAGACCACGAATGATTAACTGAACAAACAGACTGTAATATAGTCCTGTTCCCAACAATCCGAATGAAACTAACATCTCAATATAGTTGTTGTGACTATATGTACCATATATTGTATTATTTGCAAAATAACCGTAGCCATTTCCAAATATCGGGCTTTGCTTAAATAGCTGCCACCCTATTTCAACCATACCTATACGCTCACCAGTCGAGCCATTCGTTTGATTTGTTTCCAATGATACAATAAAAGCATTGATCCTTCGACCTATAATACTATAAAAATAAGGGCTGTTCTTTAGTATGTATAAAATAATGCCAATCAACAAAATCGGCAAAACATATTTATACGCTCTCCATTTATATTTGAATATACTCAGCAGAATAATTGCTAATGCCATTCCCATTAGCCCCTTCTTTGAGCCGGTAAGAAGGATAAAGAGTGCGCAAATCACAAATAAAGGCCATAACTTTTTCTTCTGCTCAAATAGAATCTCATAATAGATTACTAGTGCAAAAACACTGAGATTCATTGCAACTGTATTAACATTTCCTGATGCACTCCAACCAATCCGGGCACTGCCCGCTAAAATAGTTGGTAATTCATTGATAACAATATATATGATGGATACAACAGCTCCAAATTCACAGCCCTTACAGAAAATGTCAAAAATTAAGTCCTTGTCTCTAAACGGAGCATAAAACAGCATAATTGCCAGTGCCGGAAGTAGGTAAACCAAAATAGATTTCCAACCAAAAAATTGCTTCGAAATAAAGAATCCATTTATCAATATATAGCCCCATGTTAGAATTATCCACATTTGAAATGTAGTACATTTATTATTTACTATTGTCGATACACTTAACCGAAGCAAAAAACCAACACACAAAAGTGCCACACTTGCATACATATATTGATTTAGGTTTCCACTCATAAGGCAACAAATAATCGCAAAACCAACAATCAAGAATATGTAGTTTCTATATAAGTACTTGTCAAAATTGGATTTCACCATTATCTATCACCTATTAGTTCTCTGTAATTCACATATTGTTTCAACTTTTTATTTCGTCTAACTTTATCCATTTTCCTAAATGCTCATCCCATTCAGATGGTGTAAATTCTTCCAAACCACTTCCAGGGAAAAATGTTATTTCTCCAAAATAGATTTTCCCCTGTACCTCATAAAAATCGACACGAGCAAATGGGATATCCCTTGCCAGTTTCTCTGCAAGTCCAACCATTGTGTTATAGCTTTTTGGTTTTTTTAAAGGGTTCTTGCTCTGAGGATAATGGCGCTCAAACGGCATTATATTCCAGTCTGTATCAAAAAAAGTAACTTTTAAGCCTGATCCTGAAAACCGTTCTGAGCATACAAAGGAACACTTCACTTTTCCATTAAAACACATAAGTTTATAATCAGTTAACTCGCCTTCTGTACCTATTTCTCTCTTTTGCTGATCATCACACACAAGCTCGTGAATCGGCATAATATGCATCCACAAGCAGAAATTATCATTTCTTACAAGGTACCCCCCGATATTATTTGGGAGTTCTACCAAATCGCCATACTTTTTATCCCATGCATTAGGTTCAAATTTTGAAAAACCTGAAGCGGGGTATAGTGTCAATTCACCAAAATACAGCTTATCTCCAACTTCATAGAAATCAGTTCTTAAAAACGGTATGTCCTTCGATAGTTTTTTTGCTAACTCCAACATCTTATCAAAAGTTATCGGCTTCTTGACAGGTATTGAAGCATTCGGGTGTGTTATTCTCAAAATGGGCAAATGGTGCCATTCTGCATCGAAAAAATCTTCTGTCAATCCACTTTCAGCAAACCGATCACGGCACACTAAAATCATTTGTGGAATGCCGCTAAAATTATGTACCTTATAATTCGCAAGTTCGGTCTCCAAATTATCTGACAAATATTTTTCAGCTATGATTTTACGTGGAACATCTTTATATGGCCATTCACGATTTAGTAAGTAATAATCCTGAGCCAAACCTTTCCTCAAGTCAGCTCTGACCTTGTCATAATTCAATTTACTTTTATCTTTACAGATGCACATTCCAAGTCCAGAATTATGATTACACTTTAATACAAATTGATTTGGAAGTTTTTCAAAGTCAATCTCATCTGGATCGTCCCATACACCAAGCGTTGGAATAATGTACTCCTCGCCAATAATATCAGCTACATATTTTTTTACTTCGTACTTATCGACCATTGTAGTATAAAGAGGATTGCGATCATACAATTTCAACCATTGTAATTTTTCATTAAAAGTAACCGGATGTTCCAGGTCTAATTCAGTTCCCATAACTGCCTTAAACATTCTTCTGAGATATTCTTCATCAGGCATCGTATTATATCTGCCCAAATTCGCCATATATATAAAACGATAATTGGCACTGGTCAGAAACCTTCGACCTGCCCTAAGTATCCTTGTCATCTTCATCCTATCCACACACCTTTTCAATGTAGCTCATCCATTGGCTAACGATTTTTTCTACTGAGATTTGCTGCCGAATTTTTATTGCTTCATCTGCCATTGCTTGCATTTTTTCTGGATTATTAGCTGCAAACAGTAAAGCATTAAACATTTCATCTGTATCTCCGACTTTTGTAAGAATGCCATTATTTCCATTCTTAATAAACATTCTTGCCCCACCAATCGGATGATCAGTAGAAATAACAGGGACTCCTAATGCCAAGGCTTCAAGCAAAGAATTAGACATTCCTTCGTAATTCGATGACATAATAAAAGCTGACGCATCTAAGATGTTTTCATGCAGATTTTTTGAAAATCCCTTCAAAACCACCTTATTTTCCACATTCATCTCTTTACATTTATTCTCTAGATAGCTACGTTGGGAACCCTCTCCATATATCTCCAATGTATAATCCGGATATAGTTTTTCAAACCTCGAAAAAGCATCAATCAGCATTTCAAGATTCTTTTGGGGATCTAAGCGAACTGCCGTAACAAACTTCTTTTTTCGTATTCCTTTATATGGTTCTGGTAATGTTCCTGTGAGTGGGTTTGCAATCACAGTACCTCTTTCAATAGCATACTTTCCAAAATAATCTCTTGCATCCATTGTCTGAAAAACAAATCCATCTGATAAATGATAAAGAAAATCCCTCATCACTCTCACTACTTTTTTTCGAGGATTCTGATATGGATCATTTCTTTCAGAAACAATTATTTTACATCCTACTCCTTTTTTAGCCAAAATAGCTGTCATATTTACTACCGGCAAGAAGGAAACTATTACATCAGGATTTTCAGAAACATAACATTTGTGCAAAGAATTTACTTGTTGAATGGAGCCGAAAACTCTACTTTTTTTGCAATTTAGCTCTATGAGTTTAACATCAGGATTTAGAGAATAAACAATTTCCTGTTTGTATAACGTAATAAGTGATACATCATGACCTAATTCACTCAATTTACTACTCAATAAAGCAACAACTCGTTCAGCTCCACCACCACTAAGCTGAGAAATTGTAAACACAATATTCATTTTCCTACCTCGTCTTTTCTTTTATCTCTACAATGAAGATGCATACTCCTTAAATCGGTTAAGAAAATCATTTCTCCGAGATGTCAAAACTTTCTGAGCAAAGTCTTTTGATCTATCAAAGTTCTTTTTCGCAGCATCTTCCATATTTTTATTCGAATTGCACATTGAATCAATTAGTTTAGCTAATTTTTCTGCATCTCCAGGCTTATGCAACCATTTATGATCTATTAACTCTGGCATACCTGCAGCATCTGAAAGTATACACGGACAAGCTCTTGACATCGATTCAACAATACATCTCGGAAGTCCTTCGCTTCTACTTGGTAATATAGCTATATCAATTCCATCATTCCATTCAAGAACTTTCTCGACGCCTGCTAATGATTGATCAAAAATCACTTTATCTTTAACCCCTTGCTCTTCCGCATACTTAAACCATTTTTTGCGATCCTCCTCTGTTCCCAATCCTAGTATATGGAGTTCCACATTGGTTGTCTTCATTTTATTTAAAGCTTCAATTATAGTATCAATGCCCTTTCTATTATCATGATAAGAAGCTACCAATCCAATAATAAATTTATCATGAGTACCATTAATCTTTTCAATTCTCTGCTCTAGTGCCTTTTCATCTGGATCTGGAATAAATGTATCAGTGCAACCACATTGCTCTCCAGCAATAGGATAAATTTTTTGTAAATATTCTTCTGTCACATATAATCCAAACTTACAGTCTTTAATTGCTCTAAGCACCTGTTTGTGAATAATCGGTCCATACATTCGTTTCAAGAAGCTCCTATGCAGACTTAATGTTAATTTCAAGTCTCCGGTTAATTCAACCATATATGGCTTATTCAGTTTTTTACATATTTCTATTGCCATCATTCCTTTTCTACATGAAGGCTTTATTAATACAGCTTCTGCTTTGCTTATCGCTGCATTAAGCTCTCTTTTAACTATTCCATCATTTTTAAAGTCTTTCGGATTGGTATTTGGAGCTACCAAGCGAACAGTAACTCTTGGATCTGTTATATCAGTTACTGTTCCATTATTCAGATATCCTTTTATTTCTTCACCAAGAACATCTACTCCTTCAAATACGTCTAAATACTTTGCCCAAAAAGCATTTCCATAAGCTGGCAACGCAGCATACCCAGTATTTGTTTTTTTAAATTGATATTTTCCAATGTATAATAATCTCATTTCAACCTCACTTCCTGGGTATTCCTAGACTTACTACCCATAAATCATATTAAGTTTATCTCTCAATATTGTAGAACTGATACCATCGGTGTGATCCAAATATATTATCTCTACACCCACTGGTGCAAACTGTTTCTCATATCGGTTCCACTGTGGCGATCCTTTCCAATCGCTACCGACAAACATCTTATTAAAATGATATTTTTCCCATGCTGCAAATTTATTTTTATCAGTTTGAGGTACAACTTTATCTACATATCGAATAGCCTCTACGATTGCACAACGTTCTTCAAATGGGATAATTGGTGTTTTATTTTTATCATGCTGAACCAATTCATCTGTACTCACTCCAACGATCAAGTAATCACATTGTTCTTTGGCCCGCTTTAAAATATTCAAATGCCCGATGTGAAACATATCGTACACACCTGTTGTATAACCGACAATCACGGCTTACGCCTCCTCACTATTTTTCGCTTTCATCTTCTGCTGTGCATCTTTTTCAAAAGCGGTTGCTTTTTTACAATACAAAACACAAATAGCAAGATAAGAAAGGACATAATATGCCGTATAACATAGAAGCATAATATCAAAAGTATTAGTAAACAATGCTACAAACAACCAAGGCATAAATAATCCAGCTACTCCAAAGTTCTTATCAATCTGCTCTCTTATGTAAGCAAAACTCTTTTTATCTTCCGTATCTTTCAGGGTAATTTCATCAAGCTCACCGAGTATTTTTTTAGCCGCAAAATAGCAGTTAAGGTATTTCTGGTGAACCAATCGCATATATACATTGGCTACCGCCCCTACCGCTCCGATCAAAATCAGCCAAACACGATATTCTTCAGACACCAAAAACGATGTACGATATGCCGCAACACCAAGAGCAATCGTAGTAAATGAAAACGGCCCGTATCCTGCAACTGCATCATAGAAATCTCCCATGAATGTTTTTACTTTTTTCACTCGTGCAATGTTTCCATCAACACAATCTAAAACCAACCAAAAATTTGTCAGAATTACGCCTGTTAGCATACATCCAAAATTGTCAATACTAAGCAATACCGCAGCAACAAAAATCACAATCCAGGATAAAACCGACACCATATTTGCTGTCCAGCCAGCATTAATAAATAAATATGTAACTGGAAATGATGCCTTCCTTACCCATAATTGCACCCACAAAGAACTACGACTATTCTTCTTTTTTGTTAGTGATGACTTTATGTCCTCAAAAGTATATTTCATTATATTTCTTATCTCCTACTGTTTTATTTTTACTTTTGGCCTTTCACATACAACTATTGCATTTTCGGGGACAACAAACGAAACAACTGCATTAGCTCCAATTTTTGCATTATTGCCAATATGGCATTTCCCAACAATCTTACAGCCAGCATATAATGTCACATTGTCTCCAATAACTGGTACATTATACTTATTGATCCCATCGTCTCCGATTGTTACTTGCTGAAAAATATACGCATTTTTCCCTATAGTTGCATATGGAGAGACAATTATTCCATTTAATCCATGTGGAAATTTAGGAACGCTTTCAAATCTCGCTCCAAATCCAATATTGGTTCCCATACTCGCATTATTGAATGCGTCCATTTTTTTAATTCTATATAGATACCAATATTTTTTTACTTTATTCAGTACCTTCCCTGAATTCTCGGAAATCACAAATTCTCTCATTCTCCAATACTTTGATGGATTATAGTGCTGTACAATTCCCATCAAAATCTTTACATATTTATTTTTGTAATCCAGTCCCATCGTACATTCTCCGTATTTACCGTAAAATCTCATCGTATATATCCCACATAACCCTTAAAGCATTATTCAGTTCAAATGGCTTCACAGCCTCTATACACTTCGTCTTCATGCTCTCACGCAGTTTGGAATCGCTTGCCAGTATGTCTATCGCTTTTGCAAATCCCTCAACATCATCTGGATCACAAGCATAACCTGTTTCTCCATCAATAACGTAGTCGAGTATTCCATGAACATTCGATGACACCAGCGGTACTCCTGCAGCCATTACCTCGATTCCTGCTAAACCAAGGCCTTCAATCCTCGACGGAAATGCACTAATATCTGCAGTGTTACAAAGCTCAGGAATATCTTTTCTAAATCCCAAAAACACAACATTATCTGCAACACCTAATTCCGCTGCCAAATTTAGTAAATATTCCTTCAGCGGTCCCTTTCCGCAAATCACATAATATATATTTTTATTTTGCAAAGTACCTAATGCACGAATGATTACTTCATGGTTTTTTCTATCTATCATTTCCCCAACAGACAATAGCATGATGCAATCATCAGGAATACCGATACTTTTCTTATATAATTTTCTATCTACCTTAGTTTCCTTAATGCACCCAATGTCTACCCCTACGCCCGGAATATATCTGACATTTTTTGTATGGAAGTGTTTTGCCCTGTTAAAGTCTTCTTTGTTAATCGTGACAATGTAGTCACAAAAATAAGAGCAAAAGCGTTCTATTGGATAAAAAATCAACCAGTTTTTCTTTGGTGCCGCATTATGGAAATGGAATCCATGGCAAGTATACATTACTACACAGCCAGCTTTTCTTACTTTCCGTGCAGCTAACCTAGTTAATATTGAAGCAGTCGGTGTGTGGCAGTGAATCAGATCAAATCCTTGGCTGTTTATTATTCTTTTTAATTCTAAATATGCGGCAATATTATCCTTGCTCAAAGGGCTTCGTGCGAAATGAATATTATGGAGAATTACTCCTTCTGCACAAATTCTATCTAAATATACCTTTGTCCTATCTTCATCGGTGTCATCCATATAATCAAAATTGCAAGCAATATGTACTTCACATTCCAAGTCATTTCTGAGATATTCCACATTCTCTTTATTAAACCATTCAATAAAAGACACAACACTTGCGACAATTAACACTTTCTTCAAGCAACATCACCTCACATTTTTAACAGACTTTTAGCTTCTTCTTGCTTTTTTTCATACTCCTCTTTGGTCACTTTTCCTTTCTTTAGCAACCAATCACCATAATCATATGCTGTAGCCATATCACCATCGGTGATACCTTCTTGCTTAACAAAGGCTTTCATAACTGTCTTAAAAATGATCTTCACATCACTAAGAAAGCTCACTTTTTCGATGTACTTCAAGTCCCAATTCAATTTTTCTTCCCAAGTAATATCATTGCGCCCATTCACCTGTGCCAGTCCACTCAATCCAGGTTTCGCTGTATGGCGCATTCTCTGTTCATCCGTCATAAAGACCATATCCCGAACTAACTGGGGACGGGGGCCCACCAGGGTCATTTCCCCGCGTAATATATTGAAAACTTCTGGCAGTTCATCCAAAGATGTAGCTCTCAGAGCCTTACCAAACTTCCCAAGACGAATCTCATCCGACAAAAGATTTCCATTTTCATCCCGTTCGTCTGACATAGACCGAAACTTGTACATATAAAAGATTTTTTCCTGCCCTGTTCTAGGATCAATCTTTCCAGGACGGGGCTGCTTAAACAGTACCGGCGACCCCAACTTCACACGAACCAAAACTGCCACAATGATATACAGCCAGCTAAATACAACAATAGCTGCAACTGAGCAGACAATATCCACCAGCCGTTTGATATACAATTCATAGTAGCCGCACTTTCTCTCCAAAGGGATATGCGTTCTTGCTCCGTCAAACTGTGTTTGCTTCATGTTTGTCTCCTATACTTCAAAACACTTTTTAATAATTTCAATAATCTGATCCTGCTCCTCAGCAGTCATCTTGTTATCACTCGGCAGGCACAGACCTCTCTCAAAAATGTCCATGCCCACATGCTCATTACCACCTTCGATATAGGCATTGGTTTTGGCTCTGCCATTGCCTTCTCGTGTGATAAACGGATTCATTCGGAAGATCGGCTGTTCGTGCATCGGCTTCCAGATTGGATGACATTCTGCATTGTACTTCGCCAAGGTTTCCAGAATCTCTGTCGGGCAGCTCTTGCCCGGTTCGCTGATACCACGGTGCTGCTTCCCGGCTCTAGGTTGACCACTTGCGTACCTTTTCGGCATCCGACTTAGAATCGGTCAAGATCATTCCACTGGAAGAACCGGTAATGATCTTGTTTCCATTGAAGCTGATGCAACCATAATCGCTGAAGCTGTCAGTTTTTTCCTTATATGTAGTACCCAGGGATTACGCTGCATCCTCAACGACCACAGCTCCGTGAGCATTTGCTATCTTCTTAATTTCATCAATCTTGCCCGGTGTGCCATACAGGTTAGCTACTACAATCACCTTGACATCCGGGTAAATTTCAAATACCTTTTCCAACGCCACTGGTTCCATATTCCAGGTGTCACGCTCTGTATCAATGAAAACAGGTATACCGCCCTCATAAACCACAGGGTTTACCGTTGCATCAAAAGTGACATCGGAATAGAAAATTTTCTTATTGCTCAGTGCTCCTTTTCCAAGTTCCGGTTGACCATACATAGCTTTCCCGGCAAGCTTCATGGCAAGATGGAGAGATGCCGTTCCTGCCGATAATGCGATTGCATATCGGACACCTACTCGTTCAGCAATCATTCGCTCTACTTCGTTAATATTTTTTTCCTACCTTGGACATCCAGTTTGTTTCATACGCTTTGGTAACGTACTTCAATTCGTCACAGTGCATTGTGGGCGATGACAGCCAAATTTTGTGTTTAAACGAATCAATCAACATCTCTTCCTTTCTACCTTTCGCATTCAATATCATCTAAGTTAACAGGTTCATATTTGAGCTATAACACGACAATTAGCCGAGAATGGTAAAGCTACCACGTCTCGGCTAAGTCAACCTTCTTATCAAGTTTTGTACGCTTATCAGATTGAGTCAAAATAAGCAATCAAGAAGCCATTTTGACTTTTCACCGTTCTCAACCGCTATTCCACCCAATTCGCACAAACCCTAAGAACAGGGCTGACTTATACCATGACAACGCTTGTAAAACCAAGACCTTTCTTGGTTATACCTATTATACAGCTGTCCCCTATCAAAATATTGATAAGCTCTGGCAATTCGTCAAGCGAAGTACTCCTAAGTATCCTTCCATACTTATTCAAACGCACATCATCAGGCAAAAGCTTTCCGTCCTTGTCCTTGCGATTGTCCATGGTACGAAACTTTATGAGTTTAAAGATCTTCTCGTTCTTACCAGGTCGTGCCTGAGTAAAAAACGGGTTGCCCCTCATAAACACTGCACCAAGAATTATCAATATCACCAACAGCGGAGACAGCACGATAAGTGCCATTAAACTCAAAACAAAGTCAAGTATTCTCTTTATGTATTTCGCATACATTACTCAAAACAACTCCTGATAACCCGAATAATTCTCTCCTGCTGTTCCTCAGTCATCTTATTATCGCTAGGCAGGCAAGCACCTCTGTCAAAGATATCAGCGCCTACATCTTCTGCACCGCCTGCAATATAAGCATTTGTGCGGCATCTGATACTGCCGTTGCGACCAACACACTCGTGCATTCTGTACATAGGCTGCATGTGCATTGGCTTCCATATTGGTCTGCCCTCTGCATTTATGCTTGCTATCGCTTCCAAAATTTCAGTAGGACAAGTCTTGCCGGCTTCTTTGATGTACAAAGCCTCGCTGTCATTTCTGACCTGCTTGCACATTGCATCTTTATCTATGATAAGTGCAGACAGCCAATAATTCGGCTCTGTACCCTCAACGATAGGATTCATTTTAACAGGAAGTCCTTTAAGACCCTCTTTGTATCTCTCGTATATTGCTTTTTTCTGCGCAATATGCTCCTCAAGATGCGGATACTGACCACGAACGACTCCTGCAATAACATTTGACATACGATAGTTGTACCCGACCTCTTCATGCTGATACCATGCCGCATTCTCACGAGCCTGCGTTGACCACTTACGAGCCTTGTTTGCATCTTCAAGGCTGTTCGTCAGCAAACATCCGCCGCTAGAACCTGTTATTATCTTATTGCCATTGTAGCTTACAGCACTGTAATCGCCAAAACTTCCGCACTGTCTGCCGTCAATGGTAGCACCCATAGCCTCAGCAGCGTCCTCGATCAAAAGCGCACCATGCTTCTCGCATATTCTCTTGATCTCGTCCATTCTTCCAGGAAAACCGTATAACTCAGCGCTTACTACCAGCTTGACTTCAGGATACATCTCAAAAGCCTTTTCAAGCGCCACAGGATCCATGTTCCAAGTATCTCTGTCAGTGTCGATAAAAACAGGGATACCGCCCTCGTAAACAACTGGGTTGAGAGTAGCGTCAAATGTCATGTCGCTGCAAAAAACTCTTCTGCCCTCAAGAGCGCCATGAGATATAGCAGGCTTGCCATAAAGCCTCTCGCCAGCAAGCTTACAGCACAAGTGAAGCGCAGCCGTGCAGCATGAAAGTCCAACAGCATACTTGACTTCAGACTTCTCCGCCGCTATCTTCTCGACCTCATTTATATTCTTACCGACTGTAGACATCCAGTTGGTATTATAAGCCTCAGTAACATATTCAAGCTCCTCACCATGCATTGTAGGTGACGCAAGCCATACTTTTTGTTTAAAGGGTTCTATTTTTTCCATTATTTTTCCCTCTTCCATATTTACTTCATATAAGTAACCATAATTATACTCATTCACGTTAATAATTTTATCACAATATTTTAATCTAGTCAAGTATTTGCCCCATATTTATGTATATTTTTTCAAGAATCGTACATTTTCAGTGTAATATACAATGCTAACCATTTACAAAAAGCTCAGTTTGTGCATTTTTATACTAAGCTGAAAGCTATAATTTTCTTCATTTAAAATTGTTAAATCATGAAACGTTTTGAAAAATATTTTTATCACAAGATTTTTGATCCAGACAAAAGCTGACTTGGTTTTTATCTGCATTTTACACGGCTTTTATTGATTATCAGGCAAAACCAGCATATAATCATAATAGTAATTATGGCGAAGTATGAGAAATATGATTGGAGCAGTGTTTATGATAGTAAAAATTTTCTGTGCGGTTTTGGTAGTCCTTGGAGTGAGCGTTGCAATTGTTCTAGGCGGTCTGATAATTTTGGCTTCTTGTGTTAGTGGCAGAAAAAAGCCTGCTGGTGACAATACCGCTGATGATGATGAAGATACCTTTATGTACACAAATTATATGCATGGATTTTACCTATAACTTTTTCTACCCCGCCAAGCTTTTCATATAGTATAATAAAGTGGAGAGTGCTTTGCCCATAAGCATTCTCCACTTTTTGTATACCATTTTTTATTCTATCACTCGACCCCCAAAAACTATTGACACAGCCCGAAACTTGTGCTATACTCTCAACAAAATCAAATGAAACTACACGCAGAAAGGGCGTTTTATAATGACTGAAAAAGAAAAAATGCTTTCGGGCAAGATATATAACTCCTCCGACAAGGAGCTTGCAGAATTGAGGGCAAAGGCTCACAAGCTATCACAGCGGTACAGCAGTTTGTATGAAGATGATGAGAGAAGAAAAGCTATCCTTGACGAGCTTCTGCCCGACCATGGCGGGGGATTTTTTCTCCAAGGTCCTGTGTATTTTGACTATGGCGTTTTCACAAAGTTCGGCTCAGGCTGCTATGCAAACTTTAATCTGACAGTGCTTGACACCTGCCCTGTGACCATTGGCGACAACGTGTTTTTCGGTCCCAACTGCACCATTGCCACACCTGTTCACCCATTCAGATGGCAGGAGCGTAACATGAAGAAAAAGTCTGACGGCACTGTTTATGATGATGAATACGGCAAGCCTATCACAATACACTCCAACTGCTGGATAGCGAGCAATGTTGTCATCACAGGCGGAGTTACCATAGGCGAGGGCTGTGTTATCGGTGCAGGAAGCGTTGTCACCCGTGACATACCGCCAAATTCTCTTGCGGCAGGAAATCCATGCAGAGTTATCCGTGAGATAACTGAGGATGATTCTATCAAGTACAAAGCAGAACTTTTCTGAGCATAAAAAATACCCCTGACCAGAAAATGATCAGGGGCATTTTTATCGTCTGTCATATCATTGAGTATAGACCCATTTTTTATCGGACCACGCTCCGTTATAAGCCTTTCCGCCTTTGACAGTGTAGCTTCTTACACGGACGTAATATTTTTGATATCTCGCAAGCCCGGAAACTGTCTTTTTATCGGTGCGGTTGTTTGTTACCTTTACGCTTTTTGCTCCCTTAAAGTCGGAACGCTGTGAGTATGATATTTCATATCCCGTGGCAGAGCCTTTCTGTGCATAGTCTATAAAGAAGCCTGCATATGTACCATAAAGCTTCTGTATCACCTGCTTTGCAGGATAGATAGCAAAGCTTTTGGTGATAACTCCACCGTAAATGCCCTTGCCTGTGATAGTCACCTTTGCTGTGCCGACCTTTGTGTTTGCAGAATATTTCACAGTGTAGTCTGTGCCGTTTTTAAGGGTCTTTGAGCCGTGTTTTACTGTAATCTTCTGCTTTATCGCCTTGCCGGTAAAGCTTTTTGAAGAAATACCGCTGACCTTTGCGTTTGCAAAATTAGTCTTTGCCGTCACAATGCTTTTAGCGTCTGACCAATTGCCGTAATAGGTCTTTCCGCCCTTGACCGTATAAGAGCGAACTCTTACATAATATGTCTTTGAAGTCCCTAATCCAAGTACCGTCATCTTATCCGTCTTGTTGTTGGTGGATCTGTATGTGGAAGCATCTGAAAAATCAGATCTTGTGCCATACTGGACCTCATAGCCTGTTGCAGATCCTTTCTGCACAAAATCCACAAAAAAGCCCTTGTATCTTGTTTCAAGCACCTGTATCTGCTGTTTTGCAGGATTTATAACAAAAGAAACAGTCTGCCTGCCCTTATAATTGCCGTAAAATTCAACTGTTATCTTGCCCGTGCCAACGTTCACGTTTGAGGAATACATCACCATATAATCAACATAACGCTCTAGGGTCTTATTTCCGTCCTTTATAAGCACATCAGGTGTTATCGCCTTGCCGGTGAACGACAGCGGTGTAGCATAATAAAGCTTGAACTTGGAAGCGTCCTTTGGCTGGATAGTAAAGCTTTTTGCAACAGAGCCTCTGTATTCGCCTTTTCCAACAAAGGTCATTTTTGCAGGTCCTGCGTTAAGATTGGTCTTATAATAAACAGTGTAATCCACGCCCTCTTTAAGCTCTTTGCCCTCATAGGTGAGCGTTACGTCAGGCTGTTCAATATTCTTTCCTGTGTATGTGAAGCTGTTCTTAAAACCTGAAATCTCGCAGTCTGCAATAAGCTTGCTGTCAGAATACTCCGCTGTGACAGTCATATCCTCCGTGACATTTTTATAGTCCTTATCCCAGCCTGTAAAACGCAGACCCTTTATAGCAGGGGCTTTCGGAGCTTTTGCAGACTTGCCGTATTCCACTGTCTGCTGACTTATCACCTTGCCGTCCTTATCCACAAACGTAACGTTATATGTATAAGGCTTCCATGCGGCATAAAGGGTCTTTGCACCGCCTGAATATGAGATGCTTTCTATTCTTTCACCTGAAAGTGCGGCGTTATCATACCAGCCTGCAAAGTCTGCACCCTCTTTTGTCGGCTCGGAAAGCGTCACGCTTTCGCCTTTGCTGAGGTATTCCGGATTGCCTGTGCTGTTCGTGCCGCCATTTAAAACATAGTCGACAGTGACAAATTTTGCTTCAACAAGCTTTGCCTTTACTGTGCTGTCAGCAGTATAAACTGTATTCGCATCGACAGCAATTCCGTTCTTGTACCATTTAAGAGCATAACCGCTTTGCACTTTGACATCAGGATATTTCACCTTGCCGTCCTTATCAGAGCAGGCATAATGCTTGCCGTCGGGAGCTTCAAATGTTATCTTGTGGGAAGCCTGCTCCCCTGGACGAGTTAGCCTTGCTTTGCCGCCTGCCATTGTCCACCTGCCGCTGTCTGTCTGCTTTCCGCCAATGGTATTCAGCGAATAAGCTGCAGAGCTTGTAACGTTAGACAAAGCCGTTTTCTTTACCTTGCTGTCAGAAAAGTTGCCGTTATACCAGCAACCGGCATATTGCTGTCCATAATAAAAAGCGTCGTTATCAATGCTGCCCACCATAGCTTTAGCATTTGAACTGCTTGACTTTGCAAGGTCTGAAGCACACTCTGTCAGGGTCAGACCACCTGCTTTGCCCACGATTCCGCCTGCTGAGCTTGTACTCTTTACAGTTCCGCTGAACGTACAGCGTTGGATAGATACCGCATCAAATTTACCTACGATCCCGCCTGCGTACTTACCGCTGACAGTTATTTTCTCAGCACTGAGATCTCTTATCTGCGCTCTGTCCTCAGCATAGCCGAACAGACCTGCATAAGAATTGTTTTGGATAACAGCGTTTTTCAGAACGTGTCCGTTGCCGTCAAAATATCCGCAAAAAGGCTTTGAAGCCGTTCCTACTGCCGATATCTTTGCACCACCGAAGTCGATGTCTTTTTCAAGCACAACACGCTTTCCTGCAAAGCTTTCACCGCCTGATACACGCTTTGCGAAGTTTTTCCAATCCGTCGCTGTCTTTATAACAAGGCTTTGTTCCTTTATCTCTTTCGCCTTTGCCTTTATAAGAAGCTTGGCATTGGTGATATCGTTCTTTGATGCGTTTTCGTCTGCAATAACTTTCTTGCCGTTGTTGACCTCACGCTCATAACCGCTCTGCTTTTCATACTTTGCCACAAGTGTTTCAAGCTCGCTTTTATCAGACTTATCTATATCATCGGTATAGGCAAATATTATAGGCTGACCAGTATAAGCGTCCTTGTCGGTAACGTCCGTCCAACTGTCGCCGTCATTGGAAATATACGCCTGACCAGGCTTCATGACCCCGTCTGAATAGCCATAAACGGTCACATAGCCTGAGCCGTCATCACCGCTGAATGTCATCACGACAGAATATCTTTCGCCCTCGTCAAGCTCAACATCAGGGATATCCACAGTATAAAAGCCGTCACTCTGCACCTTCCCGCTGACCTCACATTCAAGTATCCCCACAGGAGTGCTGTCTGAAACAGAAGTGTAGACCTGCACGGTGTAGTCAGACTTTCCGGTGTAGCCAAGATACATGAAGCCCACTTTGTCAAGAAGCTCGTCTTTTTTTGCTGTAAAAACATCAGCACCGCTCATTTTATTTTCATTGCTAACATAAAATATAGAATTATCCTTATTAGCAGGATAATGGTAATTATTATCACAGCTTTCAGTGAGGTCGAACGCCACCCAATCGGTCATTTCTGCCTCTTCATAGGATATCCAGTAATAGCCGTCCGTGCCACCGGATACTCCCCAAGAGCCTTTCACAAGCCATGCCCCGTTTTTCTTTGGCTGATAGCCTGCAAGGAAATTTGACTTGCTGTAATTATCGTCCCAGCCCACTACGCTTACGGCATGATTTATTCCACTATATTTTGTAGTTTCCGGATCGTAATAGCTTTTGTTATCAAAGGTCATATACAGGTCGTCTGCATAATAGCTCACCATTACTCCGCCAAGCTCTTTTATCTTGTTTTTAATGGCGTTTCGTCCGCCTGTGATAGTGGAAGCGTAATTAAGCTGATATTCGCAAACGCCCTTTTTCTCCTCAGATACGATAGTGGCTTCCGTTCCGTCGGACACGAAAGGCTCATATTCCTCATAGCAAAGTCCTCTATGAGCCGCCATTGCAAGGGACGAATCCATCCACGTTCCGCCGCAATCCCATATTGACTCGTCAAATCCGCCGTTAGCATATGTAGAGAGGACAAGGCTCGGCACAGAAAACTGCACGTTTTGATTTTCAAGCCCCTTTTGAATAAGATTGCTCTCAGTGCAGGAAAGTGCCGCAAACGCCCAGCAAGTGCCTGTCTGGAACTGATTTTTGATAGTCGTCAGCGTATTCTTAGATCTGGGGTCATATTTCGCAGGCAGCGAAGCCGTTGCCTTTTGTGCATAAGGTGAAACCCCGTCGTCCATATCGGCCAGATCTTCATCAGCGATCTTCGATTTTTCCAGACCTTCCTTTTCATAGCCATAACCATTATCAGTAAAAATTATCCTGCCCATCTTGAATTTCGGGCTGTCATTATCTCCGCCATGCTCCACATCCGCAAAAGCTGCGCAAGGAAACTGCACTGACAATATCGCCGCCGTCAAAATGGCGGCAAATTTATAGATCACCTTCATAAAGATCTCCTTTGGTATGATATTAGCATAGTCCAAACTGCTGACTACAGTGGTGACAGGCTA
>OGHW01000745.1_pt1 | contig 32731 bp, 53 predicted proteins | sample 1571641 | NCBI WGS metagenome assembly OGHW01 (sample SAMEA2582066, study PRJEB24529) | metagenome | biome: Human gut stool | place: China | collected 2011 | reverse complement strand
AGTAAATTCGCCACCCCTATGCCTCGTGTATTTCGGGGTAAAATGAGGTATTGACCTGTAATTCTCTATTATTTTATAGTATATACTCTGCAAAAGGAGAGAAACATGATTCATCTTATAGATAATTGTCACGGCACTACAAAATTTAAAGAAACAGAATTGTGCAGTATTTGTACACTTCATGACCACCATAATTTTGTGAAAGCGAAAAACATGGGTCTTCCTGCACGCAACGAACTCTATCAAAAAGTTCTCGACGGTCTTAATGATGGTCGCTCGTGGAGAGTACAGAAGAAACCGAACAGTGAATGTGGACATCCGGGCGTCCGTAACACTGCTGGTAAATGTGTCTTCTGCTTGACCGAGCAACGCATGACGGGGGAGTGGAAAAAACCAAAAGCAGCCATTGTTAATACCGCTGGTGAAGCCGACGCACTGCGTGAAAACATCGCAATGATTGAGCATAATATTTCTGTTTTGAATGAACAGTTAGAGACGATGAAAAACGCCCTGTTACTGAGTGAATCGGGAATTCACGTTGGGGTCATTAAAATCAAATCACCGCGCCAGCAAGCCATCGCCGACGGTAAACGTTGGTATATTCCGTATGAGCCTTGTAAGCATTGTAATATTATTGCGGAACGTTATGTGGCAAATGGTAAATGCCGTAATTGTGGGAGATAATAAAATGTACAAGATGAGTAAGAAAAGTCTCACTGGGAGGATAATCGTACTACCTGTATTCATTATTATTTTAGTTGTTGAGTCGATACTAAATAAGGCCGATGACTGGAGTTACTCCGTGAAGAGATTGAGAATTAGGATGAACGAATGGATTGATAAAAAATTTCCACTTGGATAAAACAAAGCCCGCTAAATGCGGGCCTTTTATTTACTTGATTAACTGTCCATACCGGTCCTTAATCATCTCCACAGGAATTGATATTCTACCAATCTCACCGTAGTCTCGATGATATGTTATGACAGTGGCGCTTCTTCCGGAGTCGTAACCTCCGTTACTTGAATACTCGTCTTTGGCCGCCAGAGTTTGGTGCATCTCAGTGATGAACATGTTGCTCTCTGCTACTTTCCGATGATGATAGTGTCCCATGTGTAGGTAGCCAAACTTAGTACGGCCATAAATCTCCCGGAACTTACTGGCAAATACTGCGTCCAGCTTTTCCATCCTGGAACAGTGCCCGTGATGCACACCGATCATTACTTTGCCGAATTCGATTGCGTAGTAGGGACTTTGTTCGTCTACAATGGTCACGCGGGGATTACCGGAATACACCTCTTTAAACATCTCTCGCAACCACACAGAGGACGCAAGGTCGTGGTTACCAGTGGCGATTAGCAGCGTCACTTTCCGATGCTTCTCCAGACACATATTCACGGCTCGCTTAATCACACGGATAGCAGTCTGGACCACTTTGAAGAAACGCGTATCAGAGTCGAGAATATGCCCGGATGTTGGTGTAACCGCCTTCAGGCCGTCGAAGTGCAGGAAATCCCCCTGAAGGTTGATAAGACACTCTGTTGCGTTGGGTGCCAATGCTGTCGCTGATTTGAACCACGACGATATGAGATGTTCTGCAATGTTGGTATCGTAATCGTCTCCACCCTCTTCTTCACATGCCAACATACCAATGTGTGCATCTGTTACTGTGTACATGTTCAGGAGAGTGCTATCCTCATCACGGGATATTAAATTAATTTCCTCTAGTGGGGATAAGCACTCTGTAAGCGCCACAATCGCTTCCTGCATCATTTTCAACTGGCGCTCGGCGTCCACATCAGTCTTGACCCATTGCAGCGCTACAGTCCCGTCCTCCTTCACCAGTGACGATGTACCTTTCACCTTGTAACCGTCCGGCACAAAGCGAGACACATTACCACCATGACCCAGCCCGCGCGCACCGAGACGTTTGATGCGGCGGTTAATATTGCCGGGGCTCATGCCGTACTTTTTCGCAATGGCATGACCACTCATTCCCGCAGTCACGTCTGTCAGTAATTGCTCGTCAGTCAGTATACTCATTACACTTTGCTCCGGCTTTTAACTAACTGGTCGATAACAACCGTAAAGAACTGGTTACAACCAACATTCGGGTAATCAATGCCGAACTTGTAACCTTTGATGATAAGGTCGGTCGCTGCAGGATTACCGCCCGGGTTAGCCCGTTTAATCATTTCCTGCACGCCCATCTGTGCACGTTGAGCGCTGCAACCGTTAAAGAGCAGGTTAGCAACCCGTGATTCATTTGTCTCAGCAGTAACAGCTGCGTTAACCTGAGCGCCCGCCAGGAGCGCTACAAGTGGTAAATATTTAATCATGGTTAAGGTGCCTCATATAATGGTGTGGGGTCGCTATACTCTTTCAGTTTTGGGTCGCCAGCGTGAATTAGATAACCTTTATAGGTGATGTAAGCTACCGGATATTTGAACGTTTCCTCTAACTCAGCAACACGCGCCTCAGCCGCTAAACAGCGCTCCATCAGCTGGCAATAACTCAGTGCTTCCATATCCACTGTTCCCGTACTTTACCTTCAACAATGAGACGAGTGACACAAAGTCCGTCCCGGTCAGCCTGTGCACGCATACGTGACAGTGTGGTCAGCGCCTGAACCTCTGTCATATTACCCAGCAGGTCGGACAGTTTGTGATGACTGATGATGTTTTTCATTTGGTTACACTCCAGCTTATATTGTTAAGGAAGTATTGACTGCGTACCCGTGTCACTAATCCGCGTTTTTCCATATCTTTTAACTTACGCAATAGAGAAGCAGTATCGAGACATGGGTATCTATATGACATTTTATTTCGGATATGATATGTAGGGTCAACGCTACTGATGGCTTGGATTACGTCTCCATCATCAATCAATGCAATTCTCATTTGATTATACCTCTCTGTTGTTGTTCCGATGAGTTAAAGATAACCCACCTTGACGATGCCGTCAATACTAATTGCAAAAAAAAGCCCCGAAGGGCTTATTTAGTTTCCGCAAAGGCAATAGCACTTGTATCACCCTGTGCCGCCGCGTAATGGCGCGCCACGTCTGCTGCATTTGTGAGGTTAGCGTGAATGTGTCCAATCTTGATATAGAGCCGGGGTTTACCGCCATCAATCATTATCACATTGTTCACACGTCCGTCTTTAAGCGCAGGGTGCCAGTCGTAACCCAGTTGACGCATCATGTCACGGCGTTTACCTACCGGCACAGTGCGGTCGGCGCGCATCTGACGTAACAGGTTGTCCAGTGCCTTACTGCTCACCCAACCACCCGCAAAGCCCTGGCGACCCTCGTCAATCGCTTCCATAATTTCCTGCTCAACACTACCGAGTGATGCTGTCACAGCCTCGTGAGTGCTGCTGGTCTCTGGTGCTCGCTGACAATGTGTCGCCGGGTTAAACTGTGCGGGAATGGCGTAGTTCTCCAGATAATGCGTCACGGCTGCAAATCCACCGCCACGTTTGAGCCAGTCATACAGGTTGGGGAAGTAGTCTCCACCCATACCGTCGCGCACGATGTCGATATGCTCCTGCTGCGCGGTGTAGAAAATGGCGAACCGGCGGTCATTAGCGGTCTTGCGCACAGCGTTCTTGTGGTTACTGTTGAACATGAAGTTGGCACACAGGCGGTGCATTACCTGGTCCTGCTGCATCGCACGTTTAGCGAGGTACTCACCGGTAATCATCGGTTTGAGTGTTTCAATCAGTTCGAGTTTCTGCTCCGGAACGTAAATATCCTCCACGCCGATGAATATTTTATCGAATAACCATGCGTTGAACTTCTCGCCAATTTCCTGCGCTGGCGGCATGTGACTGTAACGTGAACCGACCGCTTCCATTACGCACAGTGTGAACAGTGTTTTACCGTTACCTTCGACACCCTGCAGTAATGGCGCCCACTTGAACTTGGTCCCTTTGTACTGTACGCACGCCGCCATGTAGGACAGCAGGATGTCGCGGTCGCGCTCAACGGGTAACAGTTTGGCCAGATGAGTGAGGAAAGGTGTCACATCGCCCGGGACGCTCGCCACTGTCACCGGTACGTATGCGTTGACATGACGCAGACCGTCTTCTTCGATAATGGCACCCTGCGGCAGGTCCGGACGGAACGTTGAGCGGTCAACCTTCGGGAACATAATGCACTGGTTCTCGGTGAACGCTTCAAAAGCCTTTTTGGTGGTCTTCTCGTTACCGTCATCCAGCGCAAACACGTAGCCACCGTACATTGCATTAAACTGCTCGGACTTCAGCATCTGACCGTTTGGCGTGAGAATACGGTGACTGTCTGCCACATACACGCAGCCTTTGAAGTGGTCAACAAGTTGTGAGCCACCAATGAATTGATACCCACTGCGGATAACCGGTGCACCCGTCTCAACAACCTGAGCAGGAGTCACCAGTTCAATCGGTGCGCCGACACTGTAGTAGGTTGTCTGACGTGCGCAAGCACCCAGAATGGTGCGTCGCATGTACGACTTGTGACTGTCCCATTTAGGACGCGCCAGCGCAGACAGACGCATCAGGCGTTCGATACGTTCACAGTTACCACCGGTCCAGAACGATAAATGTTGGGCCAGTGCGGCATCGGCGCTCGACCCGTCATACTCGCGGTCCTCATCCGGATACGCATCACTCAGTACCTCGACGTTACGCGTCCACAGGTCTTTAAATGTTGCTTTACCACCGAAAACAGCCGCGACACCACCTTTACTCGAACAGGCTTTTTCGATGAGTTTCGCGTCGTCCTCAATCGGACACGAACCTTCGGCGTGAGTTGTTGACCACTCCACCGCTGCAACTTGCTCGGTCTGCGGGAAATACCGGGCAACCGTGGCGTTGAGCGGTGCGGATGCGTTAAACATCATGTCACCCCGTGCACCACTTCCCAGACAGATGAAACGGTCGGACGTGTACAGTTCGATGTGCAGTGGAACATTTTTACAGCTGTGCTCAGGGATGGACGGACTGTAACCAAAAATGTGCAAGCCTTTACCGCTGTTGCTCACTTCCACGTAACAACCGGCAAAAGTTGTGCATAATTCCAGCGCGAGCGGTGACCAGGTGTTATCATCCTGTAGTGCACCGTCGATATCCACGCAGAAACGACCATCACCCGTAAGAATGACCGCGGGACGATATGACTCACCCAGTGCAGAAGCCGCCGCGACCGCCTGAGCATGAGACATGCGGTCCGCAACGTGCAGACTGACCACTTCACCAGCAGCATTACACGGCATCTTCTCCGTGCGCCCTGGTTTCTTCTGTGAAGGTACTGTTTTGCAGACGATAAAGTGCAGGGAATCAGCCCCCTGCACAGGGGGATTCGTATGTGTCATCTCTGTCTCTCCGTTTTGGTTATTAAAGCAAGGTGGTCAACGCGCGAGCACGTAGCTCCAGTGGTGCAGACTTAGCGATGTTGTCACCCAGTGCAATACCCTGTCCAATCAGTTCAAGGCTTTCTTCTTCCACTGCTCGTTGCATCACTGCCTCACGAAGTGCGTCCATCCTGACCCAGTGATGGTTGATGGTGCCCATTGCCACACCAGCCTCGGCTGCCACGCCATCGCGGGTAAGAGTACCAAAGCCGTCGCGCTGTGCCATCGTGTAAGCTACTTCCAGAATGTGTTCTTTGCTCATAATTTCGGTTCCATTAGGTAATTTGTTGCAGTATGACACAGGTTGACGGAGTGGTCAATGGGCAGTTTGACGGTGCTTCTGAATTGCCTCTTCAATAGTCGGATGTCTTTCGAACATTTTCCCATCGCGTTTACGTTTGAATAAAATTAATTTGACCATTCCAGGCCCAGACGGTGCTATTTCAAAGCGAATGCACCTGTCATGCGCCAGAATTACGGCTTTTGTTAAATGGTCGTAATCGAAAGTTGCGCCATAAAAGTTACGTATATTAATCTCTATACCACGTGAATGTGGTTTTACATCCCCGCAAAGATGATTACCCCCGCCCATTATGTCACAAAGCATTTCAAAACATTCAAACTGTTCTTCTGTCATCCATTCTTTACGATAAAAATCATGTTCACTCATCACAACTCCCCCTCACCGCTGTAAAATTTAAAATCACCGCCCAGCCCGATAATAAGTGTCCCAAATGCAAGCTGTGCCTTTTCGTGTTCCGTACCTTTATACTCCCACCCGGCTTTTTTCACCTCGCGTGCCACAAACTGTCCAATGGTTAACCCTACCATATCAGGTGTGATAACCACGGGGCGGATACCGATGAGGTCGCTCGACTTGATACGCTTGTTCATCGTTGAAGAGTCGTTGCACAGACCGTAACGTACAACTCGACCATTTTCATCTTTTAACGCACCGCAATTATTGCGAAAAAGTCGCCAGCCCATCTTACTTGCCAGCAGCCGCGCCTCATCCTGTACGCGCGCTTCGGGTGTATCTTTGGTTGAGCGTGGGGCATCCAATCCCACCATCGTCACAAGGTCAGCCAATGCCTCCCCTGTGATACTGTGTTTACGTTGCCATTCGAGAAGGTTGTTCATGATACACTCCTAATTCATTCACATCGGGAACATGTTAGTGCGTTTTGACGAGTCCGTCAACGTCATTTTGTATTTTTTCCATAAGTGTTAGTGCATCATCTTTTTTCAGGCCTTGTGCACTTAACCAGTCGACGTGATAAGTCAGGAAAAATTTACGAAATATTTCTTTGTCGCTCATGCCGTCGTGTCGCCAGTAACCGGCAATAGTCGCCATCAGACCATCCAGTCGTCCCAGCACTTCCAGGCGCTCACTTTGACGCTTGACATTAGCCATCACTCCAGCGGGTGGTACATTCATCGCCGTCAGCCTGTTGCGCATTGCCTCGGGTGTCTCACGTGCTCCCACAACCTCATTGCGCATCTGTGCCAGTACATCCGGGTCAAGCTCGTACAGGTCGCCGTCCACCTGCATCGGGCCGGAGCGGTCTGCCGGTTTAGGTACAGGCTCGCCGCAGTCCGGACATGCGTCGAGGAACCGCTCATACACTGCCGCGCAAGCTGTACACACACGCACCGTCGATGGTTCACTTTTACCCGTGCGACGCTCCCGGCGGTCAAGACTCCACTCACGCGGTGCATCCGGTAAACCGTGGCGCATAACGTTTGATACTGCGTCGATAATGATAGCGTGTGATTTCCCTTCGAACGGACGCAGCGCGCGACCGAACATTTGTGCATAAAGTGCATAACTTTGTGTCGGTCTGGCGAAAGACACCACTTCTACTGCGGGGATGTCCACTCCTTCCCCTATTAACGAATCATTAACAATTTGCAAAATCTTTCCCGACTTCAAATCGCGTATAGCCTGCACACGTTCTTCATCGGCGTTGCGCCCCGACAGCGCAATTGCCGGTACACCGCGTTTACGGTATTCCTCAGCCACTTCCTCAGCGGTATCCACACCAACGGTAAAGGTGATGCCGCGTTTACCCGGGCAGATTTTGAGATAATGGCTCACGATATCGCCGACAATATGCGAACGTCCAATCTCCGCTTTGAGTTCCTTCTCTTTATAGTCCCCCGTGGTTTTACTGGTTTCCACGTTATCCAGTCGCAAGTCGGTCGGCGGGCAGTAAATTTTGTACTGACTGAGATATCCGTTATCGATAAGCCAGCGCATTGACGGACCCTCGACAATCACATCGGCATAACCGTCCGTCTCACGTGATAAACCCTGTCCATCTGCACGACAAGGTGTGGCGGTCGGTCCAAGTCCACGTGCGCCAGCATTGAGCAGGGGTGTCAGCACACCGCCCCAGGTCTTCGACTTCTTCGTGGCATGGTGGAATTCATCCTGCACAACGGTCAGCTTATTACCCAACTTTGCCAGGTCAGCAATTTTAGCTTCACGCATTGACTGTACGGACGCGACCATTACCCGCGCATTTGGGTCAACATAATTAACCCCGTGGTTTTCCATCGACTGCTTGGCTGCAAAGCGTACCACCTTGTTAGCAGCGATAACCTGGTGACGAATTTCCATGCGTCCCATCGTGTCGCTTAACTGTGTGATCAGTTCCTGACGATGTGCCAGCACCAGCACATACTGACCCCGGTCACGCTCTTTTGCGACAATGGCGGTCAGGGTCATTGACTTGCCGGATCCGGTGCTGGACACCATCGCCACAAATTGCTTACCGGCGTCCCACTGCTGGTATGTCTCAGCTACCAGTTTTTCTTGATAGGGTCGGAGTGTTGGTATCATATCAAAGGCTCCGCATCCGGATTGCGCAGATGATAAGCGGCAAGCAACTGATACTCAGAGTAATAGACGCCATTACGCGTTACACCTGCGCAGTTATCGAAAAATCCCTCACTCATGACAATTACAAATTCCCATTCAGGCATTGCACATAGTTTTTCAATATTGTGGTCGTTGGTTCTTTGAATGTAATCACCCAATGTACTCATCACATCTCCCACACTTTGCGCACGCTGTTCGACTCAACCATACGTGCCTTTCTGATTAGTTTACGTGCCACATACATCGGTATCTGCACATCGTCGAGGAACCACTTGTCCTTCTGACTGGTTGACTTGTACCAGCCATAAGAAGGGCGGAGCAGTTGTTTAATTTTCATGTCGCACCTCAATACACGAAGTCAGTTTTAAATTCGTGGTCACACTCTGGACAGCACGTTTCATAACCTTCAATTGGTTCACAAACCTGTTTCGCACCAGAGAACTCCCAAAAATCAGGGTCACATAGTAAGTCAAAATAATGACCACATTTCGGGCAGGTGACATCGAGTGATAAACTCCAATATGCAGTATTATTTTTACTCATCTTCTGCACACTCCCGATTTTGTCTACGTTTGGTACTCGCCTCTTTCAGTTGTTTAACTTGATGTGCCAAACGTTGAGGACAAACATCTTCCTCTTGTTTCAAATGTTTGCGAACCAGTTCAACAAACCACTCATAATTAGGTCGTTTTGCTAATTCTTCACGCAATTTCGCCGATTCTTGTTCTGCACGGGTTGCTCTCGCCCTGTAGTTATCGTTAATCATCTCTCCGTTCTCCATTGTTATTGACGATAGCGTCATTATGTCGCACCATCCACCCCGTGTCAAATTTAAAATTAGTGTTGACGAGTGCGTCATGGTGGTATAGAGTTCACCACATCGACAACAACGGAGGACAGAGAGACATGAGTAATATCACATTAACCATCCCGAACGACGACCACATTGCGCTGCGTGCGTTCGGTAAAGCACTGGAAGAAATGGCACTGGCGCACGGTGCTGAGCCGATGGAAGAGACACTGGTGCGAGCGCGAGTCGGCGAAGAAGAAATTGAATATCTGACACGCGATGCGGTTGCCGCTCGTCTACGTGTCGCCACAGAAGAACTACAACAAGCCGCACCGCGTATGATACAGGAGTTGCGTTTCGAAGGTGAGGAACTACACGGTAAACGCAAAGAGCCGGAAGTTGACAGCACCGCTCAACAGGTCGAGTCGCTGAGTAATAAGCGTGAGGAGTTTGAGCAAATTGTTGACGATGTGAAAGTTGCTGCATCCGAATTTCTCAACGTGCCTTCGCATGTTTTGACCGGGCAGGAAGCGCCACCCACCATCGACTCAACCGGTACACCGTGGGACGAGCGCATCCACTCCGCCAGTAAGGCGCTCAATGCGGACGGCACGTGGCGTCTGCGTCGTAAGCCGAAGGATATGGATGAGGTGGAATGGTCCGACTACGTGAGCATGATTAAAGCCGACCTACAATATCCGGTTGAATGCGGTGGAGAGGGGGAGGAAATTGGCGAACCGACACGGGAAGAAGTCGATGAACTCATCGAAGCCTCTAACAAGATGTTGGAACCACATGTAACACCGCCGGGCGATGACTTTCACACTGACACAGGTGTGGTAACCGAGCAAACTGTTGCCGGTATTCCCCCACTGCCTGTACCACCGCCGGTAGTTGTTGCACCGCCTGTACCGGAAGTAACCACATGGGACTTCCCGCGCCTCATGACCTTCCTGACCGAGCGTCACGGTAAGATTGATGTGGCAACGGTGAATATGCTGCTGGCGCAGGACGGCATGTCGTCGGTGCAGGAACTGAACGCCCACCCAGATAAAATCGGTCCGTTCGTGGCACGTGTTAAAGCGCATTTGGGGGAGTAAATGACCACACAACTACCGAAAGTATCTGATGCCGGAACATGGATGGCCTGTAACGGTTCATTTCGTGCACAGCAATTGCATCCATCATTGTCAGATGAACCATCCGAATCGAGATTATTTGGTCGGGCATGTCACGAAGTGGCTCAGAAGTTATTCAAAAATGAGCCATTCAGTGACCTGGTGGGAAGTCTGTCAAAGGACGGAATTGTTATCACAGATGAACTGTTTGATGCTGCCCGCGAGTATTTTAACGAGGTGTGGGGGTATTGTAATACTCACGGGGGGTTGTACGACCTCCACGTGGAGGAGATATGTCCCGTCCCCGGTTATGGTGACTGGTACTGTATTCCCGACGTGTGGGTGTATGTACCGGAAGGGAAGGTGTTGCGCGTCTGGGACGCTAAATTCGGTCACCGCATTGTTGACCCGTTTGAAAACTGGCAGCTATTAATTGAAGCGTTCAGCATTTGCGAGCAATTCCAGACGCCGCCGGACATCATCGAACTGGTCATCGTGCAGCCTCGCGGGTTTACCAGTGACGGCACAGTGCGTAAATGGGTGCTCTCATACGATGAACTGTGTGCATACCGGCAGCAGGTGAACGAGACGATGCCCCGCGTGCTGGACACCGCGCCGATGTGTACGCCCGGACCACATTGTCTCGACTGTAGCGCACGTGCACACTGTGACACGCTGAAGCAACAAAGTTACGCGGGTGTGGACTACGTAATGTCGCTGCAGACGCACAACTTGTCTGGTCGTGCGCTGGGTGTTGAACTGCGACTCCTGCAGCGTGCACAGGAGATGATTAAAATGCGTCTCAGTGGTCTGGAGGAACAAGCACTACATGAGATTAAGCAGGGGCAACACGTGACATTCTACACCGCTAAAACCACTTACGGTCGTAAGCGCTGGAAGAAAGATGTTCCGGTGGACCAGGTGATTATGATGGGGGATTTACTCGGTCAGAATTTGCGTAAGCCGCAGGAACTGGACACACCCGCACAGTGTGCGAAAAAAGGTATCGACCCGTCCGTTATCGAGCAGTACGCTGAAACACCTGTCACGGGTGTCAAGCTGGAACAGGTTGATGAACGCAGTATCCGTAGTGTATTTGAGAGGAAGTGACTATGTTTGGATTTGGTAAAAAGCAGCAATCCGTAACAGTGCGTGTCCCCCGTGATGACCTGTCACTGGAACAAATTATCCTTCATCTTTCTAATCAGAAGGACCATGACAAGTGGCCCGACAGTGACGACATTCAGTCACTTTTAATCCATTTGGGGTCATCATTTAACATTATTAATCGGAGTGATAATAAACCCGGAACCAACATTCATCGCGCGCTGTTTCTGTGCATAGCGCTTTTACTGCGTAAGATGAAATAACTGCTTGACGTACTCGTCAAACTAACGTAGTATTCAAATCACCGGGAGACAGAGGGTCTCCCACACTTAGCAGAGAGGATTTACAAGATGGCTCAATTTACTTTCGTTACCCCTGTTGCTCGCCTGATTCACGGCCACCCGCTGAAACAGAATGTACGCACTGATGGAGTTACAAAACAACCGGTTCTTGGTAAAGATGGTCAGCCCATTAAAGAGATTTACATCGGTATTGCAATTCCTAAAACCGGTGAAGCGGACTGGAAAGATACCGAATGGGGTAAACAAATCGTAATGGCGGCGCTGGACGCTGAAAACGGTTACGATGCCGCCACCACTCGCCGCCCCGACTTTTCCTGGAAAGTGATCGACGGTGACAGTGATATCCCTAACAAAGCTGGTCACGCACCGAATGAGGACGAATATAAACGCGGTCACTGGGTCTTGCACCTGAACACCCGTATTCCGTACAACTGTTATCATGTTGGTAAATATAACCCGCTCGATGCGATTCAGGACGCAAATGCTATTAAACTCGGTGATTACGTTCGTGTGAATATTGTGGCAAAAGGTAATAAGCCGTCCAAAACTCCGGGCGTGTATCTGAACCCAAACCTGCTCGAACTTTCACGCTCTGGCGAAGCGATTGTTCGTGAGGGTAGCGGTCCGGATGCAGCAAGCGTATTCGGCGGTGGTGCACCTGCCCAGGTAGCTCCAACCCCGACTCCAGCTGCTCCGGCACCTGCAACACCACCGCCAGCAACTGACCTGTTAGTAACACCGCCGCCGGTTGTTGAAGAGAAGTACAGCTACAACGGCGCGGTGTATACCAAAGCACAGTTGCTTGGTATGCCCGGCTGGAGCGAAGAGTTAATCGCACAACACTGTCAGAAAGTAGCATAACCACAACGCCCCGGTGCGAGCCGGGGTAACTCAACAGAGAGGTGTATCATGACCGACCAACGACTGAAACAGTTTGATGAAAAATTAGCCGAACTGGAACGCGCTATCAAACAGGTGCAGGAGCAACGCCGGGAATATATTAACCAGAATGGGTTAAATAAATCGTAATACCTTTAGCCCCTTAACTGGGGCTTTTCTTACAGAGAGGAACAGAGATGAAAAACATATATTTAGTGATTCGTCATCCACAAAACTATCGCTACTTAGGTATAGTGCAGATTTCTCGATTTTATGAAATTGTGAAATCTGTGGAATCGAGAAAAGAAGCAAAAGAATTTTGTGATAACAAAAATAAAAACTCAAATACCGAATACCATTACGCGGTAAAAATTCTGAGGGTCGAATAATGCACTATTTATCAAAATGCGAGGATGCAACGTGTGGTAAAAATTATCCCGCTGACCTCCACAATTGCCCCCACTGTGGGGCTGATTCGGCGTTCTCCAGCGTTGCACCACCGGACCCTAAATGGTGGTCTTACGATATTGAAACATACCCAAACATTTTTACTGCTACTTTCATCCATGCTGCGACCGGTATGGAACTGGTGTATGAGATCAGTGACCGTAAAAACCAACAGCAGGAAATGGTTGACTTCATGTTTAACCTGGGAAAATCTGGTGCATGGGGTGTAGGCTTTAACAACATGTCATTCGACTACCCCGTGTTGCATTTCATCGCACATAAGCCCGGTTGCACAGTGGAGGATGTTTACGACTACTCACAACGAACCATTAAGACGAGTAACGTTAATCGTTGGTCTGTGATGGTGTGGGACCGTGACCAGATATTCCCACAGTTGGACTTGTTGTTGCTCAATCATTTCGACAACAAGGCACGCATGACAAGCCTGAAAGCACTCGAAGTTGCGATGAAATCGCCAAACGTGAAAGACCTTCCTTTCCCTGTTGGAATGGTTCTGAACGATGCCCAGAAAGATGAATTAATCACGTATAACATTCATGACGTGCGGGAAACCACCAAATTCATGATGCGCTGTCTGAAAGCGATTGAGTTCCGTGAAGAACTATGTGTGACACATGGTCGCAACTTCATGAATCATAATGACACAAAAATCGGTAAAGATTATTTCGTCATGGAACTGGAAAAAAACGGAATCCAGTGTTTCAACCGTGACGATAAGGGTCGAAAGCTCGGACCACGGCAAACACCCCGTGAAAGCATTTGTTTCGCAGACGTGATTTTTCCATACATCAAATTTGACCGCCCGGAATTCAACGAGATTTTGAAGCGCTTCCAGTCGAAAACCATTTACAAAAAAGAACTCGATGAACTGGAAAAAGCGGAAGGGAAGAAAGATAAATTAGTGACGAAAGGTGTGTTCAGCGACCTGGAATGTACCGTTAACGGATACACTTTTGTATTTGGTGTCGGCGGCATTCACGGGTCAGTTGAGTCCCAGATTGTGGAAACAAACGATACACACCAACTCGTGGACATCGATGTTTCAAGCATGTATCCCAGCATAGCGATTGCCAACCGTATTTACCCTGAGCACTTAGGGGAGAAGTTTTGCGATATCAACGAGTATTTTTTCAATGAGCGTATGCGCGTCGGTAAGAAAACCACTCCGGGAGCAGTGTACAAACTCTCAATGAATGGTGTGTACGGTGACAGTAACAACGCATTTGGACCGTTTTACGACCCGAAATACACGATGACGGTCACTGTCAACGGTCAGTTAATGCTGGCAATGCTGTGTGAAAAACTTCTCACTATCCCCGGTCTTACAATAGTGCAATCCAATACGGATGGAGTCACTATGATGTGCCCACATGGGGAACTCGACAACATGCGTGCAATTTGTCGAGCGTGGGAAGCGATCACCAAACTGGAACTGGAAGAAGTATTTTATAAGCGTATGCCCATCAGGGACGTCAATAATTATCTGGCTATCGATAATAAAGGAAACGTAAAACGCAAGGGAGCTTACGAGTACGAGTACCAGTGGCATCAAGACCCGTCTTCGACAATTGTGGGTAAGGCTGCTGAGGCTGCACTTTTGTTTGACACCGATATCCGCACATTCATCACGCAGCATCGTGACCCGTTCGACTTTATGCTGCGTGCCAAAGTGCCTCGTTCGGCACGTCTGGTAATGCGTTGGCCGGAATGGGGCGCTGAACGAGAAATGCAGAATACCACACGTGTGTTTATCTCGCGTAACGGTGGGTCACTGGTCAAGCTGTTACCACCAACGGGCGTACCGGGTACATGGAAGCGCAAGAACGGTGTCAAAGACGACGTGTACAACGCGGTAATGCGTGAGATTACTGGTCAATCGGGAGACCTCGACAGCATCGGTACACCGTGGGACGAGCGTATCCACACGAAGAGCCGCAGCAAGCATGATGCAATGCGTGAAACCGGGATGTATGTCGGATGGAAGGTGACAGAGTGTGCCGACGCTAAGGACTTCGACTGGAGCAGTCTGGACTATGAATATTATGTGAAGGAAGCAGAAAAGTTAGTTTTACCGTTGTTGGGGGTCACAAAATGAAAGTTCTCATAACAGGTGGACGGGATTATTCGGATTTTGATGCGTTTGAAAAAGCTATGGAGATGTTGCCGTTCAAAATTGAACTAATTATCCACGGTGGTGCGAGAGGCGCGGATAGTATTGCCGACATGTGGGCGAAGAAACACGGTGTGTTCGTTATGAGAATGGATGCCCTGTGGAATGCACATGGTAAAGGGGCCGGACCGAAGCGAAATTGGGCAATGTTAAACTTTGGAAAACCCGATTACTGTGTTGCGTTTCCCGGCGGTAATGGGACTGCGGATATGGTGAGGCAATGTGAAAAAGCATCCGTGGTCGTGTGGAAGCCTTACGGTTAGTGAAACTACCGGCGCGTCACTGCGCCGGATGGTTCATCCTTCGGCGCATTTCAGCAAGTTCAATCTCTGCCTTTTCCTTTTCAATTCTTGCAATGGCTTCCTTTTCCTTGCGTTCCGCCGATTCATTTCTGATACGCTTGATGTGACCGTAAATCATCACCAGAGAAAGTACGACCCCCACTAGTGTTGCAAAGATACCGATGGTTTCCGGGGTGATGCCATACTTAGTCATCAACCCCGTCACCGTCGTCCCGCTTGCTATTAATGTTCCGGCTTGTGTGTTTCCGGTGAAGCTCATAGTATTTTCTCGCTTTGATGTACCACTCAACGACCTGCGCCAGCATAAGGATGATGACCAGAGTTGTTGATATGAACCGCAATACCTCCAGCATCGTCACCATCCTTTTTCAGTATCGTGAGGATTGCCGCACAGTATAGCATCGTGAACATTGCCACATAGACGTCGAGTGGTTGATAGAAAAACCACAGGAGCCAGCCTACCAGATTAATCGACATGGAAACAATGCTGATGAGCATCATGTCAAGAGACTTTCGGGATGTTCCGAACCGGTAGAGAATACCGGCTACGATGAAATCACAAAATGCGGCGAGGAAAAAATAAATCGAACCATCCAGATTGCCGCACAACTCCTGGAAAAGAGTTGCCACCATCACAAAGAGAAACGAGGCTCCCCGGGGTCTGGCGATTACTGAGGCAATCAGGAAGGTGTACATTGTCTATTTGGTCCGGCGTTTTACTTTGGCACCGCCCGCGTCACCGGTTTTACTGCGGGGTTTTACATTTGCTCCACCGGCGTCACCTGCTTCACGTGGTTTAGTCTTGTACATTTTATCGCCCTTGTATGTTAGGATTAAGCCTAATTGTACAGCAGGTGTTACCAAATGAAAAATCCTTTAAGTAAACAAATGACCGCCCTTCTCACCGCATTTGCAATGGGTGGTACGGGTACTGTGGTAGTCACGCAGACGGACATCATCAATCAGTTCCTGAACGAGAAGGAAGGGAACAGGCTGACAGCATATCTGGACAGTGCAAATCCTCCCATCTGGACCATCTGCCGAGGTGTGACGCGCATCGATGGTAGGCCGGTGACAAAGGGTATGCGGCTTACTGAAAAGCAATGCGACCTTCTGAACGACAAAGAAGCGCAAAAGTCGCTCAAATGGGTACGTGACAATATCCCGGTAAAACTAAACCCGGTACAACAGGTTGGCATTGCATCGTTCTGCCCGTACAACATTGGTCCCACCAAATGTAAGGGGTCGACATTCTTCAAATTGCTGCAAAAAGGCGACTGGAAGAACGCGTGTAAACAGATTCCTCGTTGGGTATTCGATGGTGGCAAAGACTGCCGCATTAAAAGTAATAACTGTTCCGGACAGCCGATTCGCCGGGAGCAGGAGGAGTATCTATGTCTGTATACACTGGGGGAGAAATGATGCGCACAATCATAGCCACGATCGTGTTACTCGCACTGGCGTTCTGGTGGGGATATTCACAAGGGAAGCGGTCGGTCAAGCTGGACGATTTCAAAGAATACAAAGCAGCCGTCGAAGCCCGTGACGCGCTGCAGGAAAAACTCAATGCTTCTGATGTGGAATTGCAGAAAAAGCAACAGGAACTGAAAGAAGCCCGAACCAAAAAAGTCGTTGAAAAAGTCACTATTTACCGTGACCGAATTAAAGACTCCGCCACCGCTCAGTGTGTCAAAGAGAGTGGTATCCTCGACCTGTATGATGCGACCGTAAAATGAAAAAACTTATCCTGCTGGTAGCAGTACTTACTTTAACCGCCTGTGCTCAGGAAGTACGTAAATGTCCACCACCATCTAATGACCTGCTCACACCGAGCGGTGAATTGTGGACAACCGATGGCGATCCCGAAAAGGCCGCTACGGTAATTCCGCACAATGGGGAGGTTCTGATGGCCGACCGGGACAGGGTGTCCCGGTGGCAAAAGTGGTGGGAAGGTTGTAAAACTTTATGAGTACTCTTCAATGATTACCAGCCCAGGGCGTCCGGCGGCACCGTTCCTCAGTGGTTGGGATGGACCGTTGGAACATCCGGATGCTCCGGAACCCCAACCACCACCGGTTACCGCTGGATTGTCGATTCTCGGCACCGCTCCGCCCACACCCATGAAGCCGTCCGAACCACGAGAACCAATCGTGACTTCGGTCGAAATGGCGAACCCAGCGGTGGAACCCGGTCCGGGAACACCAAGGATATTCCAACCGGTTGGAGAATTAGAGTTATTATTGGCGACAGGTTGGAACGGTGGGTTCGCCGGACCAGCCGGTTGACCGGCTTTACCACCCGGACAGCTAATCAAGGTACCCACGGACGTTGTTCCGCCATCACCGCCGTATGTGGACGAAGCTGTACCACCGGCACCACCCGCACCAATCGTCACTTGCAGGGAATTAATCGTGGCAACATCGTAAATGCCCTCAGCATAAGCACCGGCCCCACCACCGTTACTCATCGATGTTTGACCGGCCCCAGTGGCTACCGCTGCGGAGCTACCACCGCCACCACCAACCGCTCTAATTCTCCACTTTTTGGCACCCGGGGTCTTCGATACCACCGTATCAGTTGTGAACGCGCGGACATTAAGTAATCTTCCCGGTGTCGCAGTCATCAACGCATCATAAAGTTGACTGTTCACCCCATTATCGACAGTCCCGTTCGGCGTAACACCTGCTACGTTAAGCACACGAGCGAAAAAACCACTCATGTCATTGGCCCAATCGGCCTCGAAATATGAACCATCTTCTGCTGTCGGTGATGTACGGTTTTTAAATGCACCCTGAGGTTGTTCCACCGTGGGATTCTCGAACCGCCCTGGGTAACGGTTGCTACGGTCTAAAGCCATTATTTAAACTCCTATAAATCCGGTCGCTTGCGCCAATGAGTCACCAAACTGAGTTGATGAGTCACCTGCCTGTACGTAATCATAAGCCTCAAGGAAACCATTGAATTTTACACCCTGTGGCTTCGGAACGAAAGATGTGTTGAGGAGCGCCCACCGTTCAAGCTCTGTGATTTGCCCGTAGAATTCCACGGAGAAACTCATGTCCTCACCATCAACCAGACAGGTAACCTGTGCGTTGGGTAACAGGAAATTCATCCCATTAATAATGTCTTCAATGGTCGCGTATGAGTTGTTTTTAAGAATTTTAGATTTGATTGCCAGACGATATAATTTGTCCGACATTGTCATCGACTGGTCAACAGATGGTACACTACACATTGCGGAGGTGTCACCGAATTCAGCCGGGCCATTGACATCGCTGGCGCACATTGCGGTTTCCATGGTGACTTCACCCATAAAATCCCTGGGTATCACCACAATGCGCCCAATAACGTCGAGTTGCTCACCTTGCGCCGCATCGATCGAATACATAATGCGGACAGCTGCAGCCATATCTGCAATCTGCGTAGCCAGACTACGCGTGATGTTATACCAAGCGGCAGCCTTTGGCTTGTTACGATACTGAGCGTAGATGCGATTTGGAGCATCTGACTCATTTGCGACGTAGCCGCTGACGATTGTCAGCGGTACGAAGTAGGGAGCCGAGAAGAAGTTCATCAGTACCCACGGGAATTGATGGAAGATGTACTAATGATACCGCGAATCTCTCATTAGTCAATTCAGGTGCGTTGTGGACGGGTGAAAGGGGCTTACGCCCCTAAACTATTTTAAATGTCAATCCTTCTTTGTCAGAAAACCCGTTATTCATTAAGTAATCCAACACGTAATCTTGTTTTTCAATTTCGTCGGAAAACGATGAGCCGCCATCATCTATTTCCACTGTAACCGGAAGGTCGCCGGTTGTCATAAACCACACGTTTACTTTCAACATTTAATACCCCCTATGTGAAATTGATGATGAAATTATCGATATCAATCACCGCGCCTTCACGGCAGCGGATAGATACTTCACAATATTCGGCTCCCTGTGGTACTCGACCTTGTATGAATTGTCCCACAGATTGCCACCCGCTCGGAGTATTAGTGAAAGAACTACTTGCACCCGATTGGATCGATTTGCCAGCCCTGTCGTAGAACGTAACGGTTAGTGCTCCCGCCGTCGTCCCTGTACCGGCGGTTATGGTATTGACTTGACACGTGGTCCTGTAATAACCATGTTGCGTTACTTTTACTTTTTGGTCCAGGAAACAACTTGACGACCCGGACGATGTCATTCTCGCTCCATAGACACCTGTTTTCTTGTATTCCGTACCTACTACGCACGTTTGAGTGCTGACTCCCGTGTTGTTAAATGTCCACGATGATAAATCACCGGACTCAAAGCCGGGATTCAATGTTGGGTTTAGCGATTTATGAAGTGGGATATTCCCGGCACCAGAACGGATATCGCCGATACAATGACTCGCCGTAACATACCCGTCACCCTCAACAAAAGTTCTCAACCCTTCTTCCCCGTTCTGGAAGGGATAGTCATTCCCCGGCGTTTTGACGAGAGTGATGTCGATGAAGGCATTTTCCCCTACGTAGAATAACGGTTTCGTTTGTAGCGACGGGTTATTACACACAAGTGTACACCCATTAAGGATGAGTCGCGCCGCAATTCCTGTTACTTCTCCGTAGCGATACCACGCTGACGCCCCTGGATTTTCAATATTAGCCGCCGAATCCAAGATGACCATAGCACCATTCCCCGTTATCTTAATCGGGGTATTTAACACTGATGTACCAGGCATCCCAATGGCAAAACTCGCACATTCCACAAGTATCGGACATCCTTTCATGTCGAATATTTTGCAATTTTGGAAAGTAATTGACTCTCCGGAGTCCGAAAGACCGGCTGGGAAGTGCATCGCATATGTGCCTCCGGTTGACTCCATCATGAATCCACAATTGATGAATTTATAACGCCAGGTACTATTGGAGCCCCCTAAAACGATATCAGCAGTGGAAAACATGCAGTTTTCGATCTTACAGTCGCCATTATAGGTGCCGTTGCTGGAATCGTTATTGTTTCCAGTTAGCAGCAACCGCTGACCAATACCTTTGACCGAGCTTTTAAATTTTATACCGCGCATGGCTGTACAGTGGTTCTCTGACCCAGCGGGATATGGGCGACTGGAATGAACCCATAAACAGTAAGGGGCAGTACAACCTGTAAAGTCAATATAGGCGATGCCATTGGGGCTCTCGAAAGAATAGTACCCTAAATCTACTTCCAAACCTTGCGACCCAGTTACATAATAGGTTTTCCCCGCCTGTAACACCACATTGACTTTGTTGGACTTCGCATAAGATAGCGCCGACTGGAGCTGTTCTGTGTCAGTGCCTGGTAAATCCTCCGGCATTATAAACTTAGTTCTTCTGTTAAAAATCTCTATATAATTGTCAAGCTGAGTACCATCGGAATGGGTTATCAGCGAAGTACCGGGAATCGCGGACGATGCCAGGTTTTGTCGCAGTAACTGATCCGTACGTGGCCTCCAGTTGACATCGGATAGTGGATCTGTGTCTGGGGGCACAACGTGTGGTAACGTACCCACCCATGAATACCAGTTATTGTCCGCCGGGTTGTACACTGCTTTATTGCGATCTGTAGTATCAAGTGTGCCACCGGTACCGAAGTCGAAACTACTCGGTTCGAATGTCGAATTCATTAGCGCATCAATTGCTGATGCTGCCGATGCTGCGGCGTCAGCAGCCGAACTAGAAGCACTATTTGCACTATTAAGTGAATTCGTAGCACTGCCTGCAGCGGCGGTAGCTGAAGCCGATGCACTCGATACAGCCGCCGATGCGGCGGCTCTCAAATCATCAACTTGCCGGAAGTTATCATCCAGTTCGTCCCACGTTAAGGGTCGACCTAGGTCTGCACGTTTGATAATGGTCATACGATAGTCACCGTGATGTTTGAGGTTGTCCAGCGGGATAATTCGTTAAACTTAATGGTAACATTCGCTGTGCCGCCATTCAACGTCATACTGTTAACGTAGCTGTTACCGTATGAGCCAATGACTTTGTTAATAGGTGTGTAAAGTGAACTGTACGGGACTGTTTCACCGATATCAAACCCGTCCGGCTTAAAACCGTACTCTGTCGGAATTAGACCACCCGCAGCGTATTCCATGATGGCGTCCTGAATGAGTGGCTCAAGGGTCGCCTGAGACGGTAGCGTACCGTCATCTTTGATTTCGATGACCACCACCATATCCACATACACGGGGCGACTGAATTTGATATCTTTGGTCATCGTGGGGTAAGTAGGCGACGTGACCGTGACTGTCACACCGGTTCCAGCCTGATAAAGTGCGACACCCGGGTTCTTTTTAAGGTAAATAGCCATCGCCACATCATCGTCCGTACCACCATCAACGATGGGCGCAATGCTGTGGCCGGGTTGACCATTACTGTCAGTTGTGGCTTCGTCGTTCTCATAGACACGCACACGGCGTACACCATCCACATTGAACAGTTGTCCCAGCATTGAATCAACCTGGTTACTACCCGGCAGACCCACCGCCGTCGCTCGTTTAAGGCGTAATGACCCATCCGATTCGGCAGATGTACCGGGTGTTGCTGGAGTGGGGTTATTAACTGATACCAGCCCAGCAACCGTGTCCACGATGGTTGTGATAGTGTTGGCGTCCGCTTCGATTTCACCAACCGTGGTACAGGTGATATCGACCGTTGCGGTACCTGAACTATCCAGTGTCCACGTCTGGTCAAGAGTAAATCGATAACCCGTCACAGACGACTCAAAGCGTGTACCCGCAGGAACCTGAGTACCGGCAACACCCGTTAACACAAACCCTGTAACAGTGGACGCGGTACCTTCACTCCGGACGGTACCTGTCAGCGCACAAATCACATCGAGGTCGTAGCCGCTGGCTTTGTTAGGGTCTTTGGAGTTGTACGCCTGTTGTAACACTTCATCGAGCGCGGAGAAGATTTCAGCATCATGCGCCATCTTCAACCCATCGGGGGTGGACGGGTCAAGATTCCAGTTACTGTCGATATCCAGATACAACTGTTTTTCTTCGTCGAACCAGTCATTCTGTGATTTTACGCTATAGCCGGTACTGGTTAATTCAGCCATTCTCGGTCACCGTTAATAATCCGTAGGAGGTCAACACGCTGGCGGTGACCGTATAAGTTTTGTTGTCGATGTCAAAATCGGTACTAAAACTGGTTAACTGCAGGACACCCGGAGTACCGGAAATGCGTTCGCGGAGACGCGCTTCGCGGACATCCATGGAAGTTTGTTTGTTGAGTATCTCCTGAAACCACGGTGTGCCATCGGTCACATCCCGGAAATACTCACCCAGAAACAGACGCAGACGGGTACGTATCGTCTGTTCTATTTCCAGTTGTTCGGTGATGAACATCGAACCCTGGGTAACGATGTCACCATCTTCATCTAATTTACGTACTGTCATCAGTTATTCGGCCCCGTATTAGAACCACCGGAAGCAACGCCGCCATGGGTGTGACCATTGAGTTCTTTGCCATCCAGCACCAGAGAATTCAGAGCGGTGATGTTCCCGTCTTTATCAATGGTTACACCATTGATGCTCACTGTGCCGTTTGCAAGAAGTTTGACGTTGCCGTTCCCATTAGCCATTATGCACGAACCATCACCCTTTAACCAGACGTACTGTGACGCGTCGGCATTGCGCAAGCGTATCCCATCGTTAGAAAAACTTGCAATCAGGTTATCAAGTGAACGAATTCCCGGTACAAACATTGCGTCCTGTTTGTGGTGAAAGCGTTTAACAGGATTAGCAGCAATGCCACCGGTCTGCTTCCATCCATCAATGCAACGTTGACTAAAATGTACCATGCCCTCACAACCCGGATTGACGGCAAATTCCAGTACGAAGTCATCGCCCGGGAAACTTACGGGAACGTCCACGATGGGTGGTGGGTCAAACGTAGTTTTAGCGACATCATCTGTCCGGGTGATCCCCAGTTGAATCTGCGCACGCTGTGTGTCCGGGTCAAATGTCAGTACGTAACCCGGAATGCATGTGTACACGTCTTTCATGTTCTCGAAAAACGTGTCATTGGTGACGTTCTGTAAAAACGAGCGGCGCTGGTTAATGTCGGTCATGTCGCCCTCCTGTGAAAATAATGTCAAGTATACTATTGACACTCACGTCAAACAATGTAATTATTTATTCGCAGGCATATAGCACATGTGTCTTTAGCGGTCCGGGGTGTTCCTTTCCTTGCATCAGCGGGTAGCCGGAATGTGTAGCCAAGTGTACACTGAGCGGTTGGTCACCGCGGCGGTTCGACCAATATAACGGTTTAGAGTTTAGATGACGTTTAACCTGTAAACCGTGCTCTCTCTGTTGTGCTCCTGCATGTTTGCCCCGTACTCCGGGGCTTTTTTTTACAAATCCAAAAGTGTCGTAACCTGATTGGCGACATTCGTTGCGGCTGTCTTCACATTAATGTAGCCACGCTCAATCAGTCCGGATATGGATGTGCTGGAAACGTCGTTGCTGTTCAGCTGATACTGTGCCGGTTGTGAACCGTTAGCCACGCGGTCAAGTGTGACAATCTGTTGCAGTTCAGCAACAAATATCAGTCCGTTCTCATTCTCCGGGTCTTTGGAGCGCCCGATACGCTGAATGACCATATTGTTCAGCGTAATTTCACCCGTATCTACTGTGAACACCTGTCCGGAGTACATGAAATCGAGCAAAGTGTTCAGTGTCGTACTGGAGCGAGTTTCATTCGAGCCGCTCAACCACCCCGCGAACAGACCCGCGCCCGCGGCAATAAACGGATTGTCATCGACGAGATTTGTCAACGCCCCGGTGAAATCAGTGATACTAACTTTCAATGGGTTATTCGATACCGCACCCGTCATCGTGTAACGAATAGGCTGATAAATGATGTGGTCCGCAATTGGCGTACCTGTCTCAATGGGGTACTGTACGATATCCACGCTGGCGTCAAGGTCATCAGACAGGACAGCATCGAACTGAAGCGACCCAAGCTGTGGACCGCGCTTTACCAGAAGGTTAATTAAACTCATAACATGTACGCCTTACCTTGTCTGAATCGTTCCTCAACACGCCGCCACACGTCACCAACAGTAATGTAACCTTTATGGTCCGTGTCAAGCCCTGCGTTCTGATTGTACGCTGTAGAAGGTGATGAATACATCACGGTTGTGGAAGGTTTACCGATGAATGCCGGACTGAATACAGCCATGTACACATCGCCCATTGTTTTGTAACGCCCTTTATACTGGTTGAGATAATCAGTAATTGGACCTCTCACCTGTTCGGCTGCGGTCATTGACAGGATGACATTTTTATTGCGTCCGTACTTACTCTGAAACGCACTTGTCCATCCGGTATTAGTAAACTGAAGCAGGCCCACCGCACCAGATTTGCTGTTCTTTGATTGCGGATTGAAGTTAGACTCCGCAGAGATTACAGCCATAATCCAGTTAGGACTGATACCCAGACTTTGTCCTAGTTTACGTACCTCGGTGCGGAAATCCTGCTGCTGACTGGCATCCTCACCCTGCACACCAACACGCCCGTAAATAAGACGATTGCCGACATCACTGTTTGTCGTGGTGATATCCATTGACCCGGCGCGCACAGCTTTGACAAACGTGTACCAGTCGGGACCGTGTGTATCGCCAGTATGCTGAATGGTCTGAACGTTCCAGTCACCTTCCAGTTTAGCGTCAACGGTTGTCTGGAACTCCACCGCGCCGAAATCGAATTTAGGCCATTTCGATTCAATATTGAGCACCGATGCAGGTGTCATACGGGGATCAAGACGCATTTTAACGTCACAGAATACGCCATCAATGCCGCCGTGAAGCGTTGGCGCATCAATCATCCCGGTCGCAGAACTGATTTTGATGGGGGTGGCTTTACGGTCATCAGATGGAAATCCGACAAACACTTGACCAGCGTATAAATGCCATTCGAAGCCATACGCTTTAGCCAGGGTGTCAAGTTCCTTACTGATATCGGAGCTGACGTTGTAACCGCCAGCCATGACAATAGAGGTAAATTTGTCCTCACTATTGACAAGATATAACGGCTTCGACCAGTCCTGTGCGAGACTGGTTAAGACGTCAAACAATGTCACGCCCTTACCGAAACTTGCACTCGTTGTCCCACCGTCGAGCACATTGCTACCGCTGCGACACGTCACACGTGTGATGATGTCGGTACCGTCACGAATGGTGAAAACGTTGGTAACAAATCCAGTAAAAATCTGACCAATGCGCGACTGATACCCGGCGCGAAAAACAACGGTCTGATTCGGTTCAATCTTCGTTGTTGACGCAAGGTTCCACAAACGAAATTCACAGGTACTGAGGCTGTCGCCGGTATACGTTGTCACATCGAACGAGCACCGGAGCATCGGGTACGACTGAGTGATGAAATTCTTTGTGTCAATGAGTATTTCATACTGGCGCAAATCCATTCTCAGTAACTCCTTTGCCGGGTCTGGTCAATTGCCTGTGGATACACCTGTGTCTCAAGATGATTTACGGTATAACGGCCAATTGCGTTACCGTCCAGTATTACGTCGCCCTGTGTGGTGAAATTACCGTTAAGCTGAATCGGACGGTTTATGGACTCCATAATCTGACTCATCTGCCGACTTTGCTGCGCATAGTTATCAGTCACCGGACTCACTTCGGCACCGTATGAACCGTCGTTAACCGGAGATGAATTCTCCCGCTGTGGAAGCTGTTCGGTATTCGTCGTGTTATTGACGATGTTGTTATTGGCCGGGTTATACAGTGAATTATTTCGACGTAATGCGGAGAGTGTGTCATCATCTACCGTTCTGTTATCAGAATTGTTGACCCAATTCTCCCGCTTTGCCCAGAACGGTGTACCACCCCAGGCAGGAGTTTCGACGGTGGATGATTTGTTATTAATTGTCGCATCATTGGCATTTGCACCCAAGTTGTTAATCCAGTCATCCATTTTCTTAATCCACGGGATAGACTGCATTGCATTTTCATACGCCTTATACAACCCATGTTCGGATACATCTTCGCCAAAGGAGCTGGTTTTCAACCAGTTATCGAATCTACCTACTACACTGGATATGGTATTACTCAGACTGGTAATATCTGGTACGAGCATGTCTGCAATCGTGTTACCCAGACTCTCGAACTTTTGTTGAGTGTCAATTATGGTCTGGTTGATTGCGTTCAGCGCGGCATTATGTTTCTCGGTGTACCCCATTTCAGCGGCACGGGCTTTTGATGCTTCCAGCGTTGTAGCGCCGAACTCCTGCCATACTCTGACGGTGGCCGGGTCGAGACCTAAAACCTCCGCTACGTTGCTCTGGCGCGTCGTATCGAGGCGCTGGAACTGTCCTGCGATGTCGCTGTAAATATCTTCGCGTGTACGCCCCGTGGGGTTATCGACACGAATTCCCGCAACTGCCAGTTGCTGAATCATCCCGGCGTCACCGGTCTGAATACGGTTAATCCCACGTTCAATATTTAAAAGACTGTTTGTCGTTGCTTGCCGGTCGCCGCCACGCTGTTCGGCCAGCGCACCAAGTCCATAAACCTCAGTTGGTCCGAACTGACTGGTTACAAGCTGGTTGTTCAGGTCGTAAGCCTGTTGCGCTTTCTTCGACTCAAACGCCCACGCTGCGCCGACACCCGCGGCAACACCGGACATCGCAAGTCCGGCAGCTTTGAAAGTGGTGACCAGACTCATAATGCGTGATTTTGAATTTTCTACACCGGTTTTAACACCCTTGTCGAGCGACTTGCCGACATCGTCCATCTGACTACCGGCTTTCTCCGCCGATTTTCCGAGATTATTAATGTCTTTTTCAGCCTGTTCAGCAGCTTTACCATCGTAAGAGATGCCGAGACCGACCAGAAACTGCGTAATCACATTAGCCATTATTCAGGCACCCACAGAAGATGGTTGTCAACGCCGAGGTTGTCAATGGTTACCTCATCGCCCACAAAGAAGAAGCGACCCAGTCCGGCGCGGTATGCTTTACTGACCTCAGCATTTGGGACAAGCATTGCACCGGTGATGTAGTTGATACCATCCTGTGAGACAGTCATTGTCCACGCGGGCTTGTCGGTATAGCTGATGTAATCCAGCGCAAAGTCGAGAACGTTGTCGCCCAGCTTGACCGTGAAGGTCTGATGGGCGTTGGACGCACCGTTATTTAGGGGAATTTCTTGCATTGTTTATCGCCTCAATATACTTACCCTGCAATTCATCCATCGCAAAGTGAAATTGTTCGACTTCAGCGAGCGATATTGTACCATCTTTTAACTGCGCCCATGTGCAAAGAGGTGGACACACCCCCTCGATACCCGTGCAAACCCGCATAAAGTACCAGTTGACCGGGCTTGGTCGCCCGGTGTCCCTTACTCGTCTTTGTTTGCGTTTTGCACGTAATCGAAAAAATCAGCGTAAACCCACAGAAACAATTCGGCCAGCAGCGTATTCAGCGTCATCATTTTACCGGGGAAATCATTCACCGTGATTTTCGTGTTGGTACCTGCTGTCATTGCTTTACTCAGAAGTACCTCAGCAATGCGTTGCTTGATATGATGCGGTACAGCGGTGAGCAACAGGGTTACATCTTTGACACCGAGTTCACCACCGTTTTTGTAAACGTTGGCGGCGTGTGCGATAAACTGTGCGCTCACCAGGGATAACAGTTCATCCTGCTCAATTGCGGAAGGCATCGCGGCGTTCACGGTGATGTCGCCAGCGGTAAAAGTTTTAATGAGTGACATTGTTATTTCTCCGGTTGTTAGTCGTTACAGTGTACACTTGACGAAATCATCAATCAATTGTTGACGGCTCCGTCAGTATGGTATAGAGTGTACGTGTTGGTTAAACATTATCACAGGGGATGAGAGATGAGCATTAAGTTTGAGTACGCAACCAATGTCGAACCGTATGAACATGTCGTAAAGAAAGAGATGGCCAATGAATTGCTGGAGGCTCTCATAAAGTGCGCTGATGCACTTGATGAGGTTTCATACCAATCATGGTGCGGAGAAATCATTGATGAAGCCCGTGCAGCCATCGCCAAAGCAACAGGAGAGACAAAATGATTCGTGAACAAGACCGTAAAGCATGGCGCAAATTTAAAATTCAGTTGGTAGTTATCATGGCCGCAACAATTTACTGCAACAGTACCCACGCTGCACAGGGTGAGAAATTCCAGATATATGACGTGCAGACCGATACGATTTGCACGTATCATGAAAACGAATTTGGTTATGCGGAAAGTGACGACCCGGCGTATATGGGTACCGGCGTTTGCTGGCGTAAAGATATGATGGATAAAGCAAACTTTCACATTCGGAGCAAAAGAAAATGAAATTATATGCACTTTGCAAAGATTGCGGACATCAGTGGTTGGTCAATAAATCGTTAGTGACATGCCCTAAATGCGGAGGTAACAAGTTTATTGTGAACACAGCCCCGCAGGAGGTGAAGTGATGGAATGGTATTTCTCCATCGGTCTTGTTTTGTGGATTTTGGCGCAAATAACAAGAGCCGATGAAACAACTGGCATTAAGAACAACATACTGTGTTTGCTGCTCTTCATTGTGGCGTGGCCAAAGATCGTTGCGACCCTTGCTTACAAACTTATTGTGAGGGAGGACTGATGCCTAAGTTCACAGAGTGTTACAAAACCATGAAACCCTACATCATTCGTAGATTGATTTTCTTTGCCCGTCTGATGAACGTGGAACCGGACTGGCAGAAAGTGGGTGATTTTTTACAGAAATACTGTATCAAAGTGGAGAAGATAAAATGACCAAACCAACCATAACCAGAGAAGAAAGCATTCAGGCCGTATTCGATTTAAAGGCTGGTCATACACTTGGGTTCGCTGACATAGAGATTCTCAAGCGAGTAGCCCGCATGGCGCTGACCGCAATGGACAGCGAGACATATTGCAAGGAACGAAAACTTTTCTGTTCAACCGATACAGCAAGGATGAGGAAGGCAATCTCCGTCTCCGCTGGAACCGATGTTGCGCAGCTCTATCGCCACGCGAAGCCAGCTCCGGCAGTGCCAACGTTTGATGAATGGCTGGAGCTTAGCGGTAATAAGCCACTTGGCTGGGTCAAAGACGCGATGCGCGAATCTTATGACGCCTGTCGCGCCGCGATGCTCAACCAGAAATAACTAAGGGGCCTGATGGCCCCTTTCACTTAGCTTGCCGGACCCTTTGTCGCAGTCCATGAATTGAACTCGAAAATCCACTGGTCATCGGTAATTGTCTGACCACCACGCCCACGCGGACCATCGTTCACAATCACACCTTCCGCACCGACAGCGGCGTCAAGTGTGCCAATCTGAGTATAGGTTAACTCGATGTTAGCCTTGCTCAGAAACAGTCCGTTGATGTACGCGGAGTCTGCCGAGCCGGGGTTGAGGTTCAGCGTGACACGACGACCCGGGTTGATGCGGTCCAGACGAATAGCATTACCACCCAGACCACGACGTAATGCAGTGGACGCGTCAATCGGTTCATCGGTGTACGGCGGGTCAGACTCGCCAAAATCAGAAATGATGCGGCCATTAATTGTGATGACCGTGTTACTTGTGGAAAAGTTTTCTAATGACATCGGTCATTCTCCATTAATAAACGTCAACGGTGACGTCACAGATGCGGATGCTACCAGCTTTGAACACGCGCATGTTAATCGGTGCGGACTTACGCGCCGCGCGGTCAGAATCGGACAGGTCGAGAATGTCCGTCGCTTTGGTCAGCACTTCGAAGCCATCGGTGTACGCTTCCAGACCGGTGTCAGGGCTGGTGTAATTGCGCGGACCGAGATAGCGGTTGCGAATGTACTGTTTACCGACACGTTTAGCCGCACCGATGAGCGCTTCCTGACCGACCGGAGTCTGCGGAAGTTTGGTGGTCTGGTTAACGATAGTGTTGTACAGTTCCACGCGCAGAGAGTTCACAAAGGCGTCCAAATCGACGATATCGGAAATAGACTCACCGTAGGTACTGTGTGACCACGTCTGCAACCAGCGACCGCTGTCGGTGCTGCCCTGCAGGTCGAGCACGCTGTAGAATGCACAACGTTTGGCGACCATCGCGTTCTGTTCGGTGTCGGACAGGTCTTCGGCAGCAACACCCGGAGATTTTTTAAACTCAGTGTCAATAGTGCTATTGTCAGCACTGTAATTGACCGAGGCAGAATGCTTGATGAGCGCATAGGCCGCATACGGGTCGGTTGCGTGAGCCACGGTGAATGCGTGACGATAGCCCAGCGTGTTCAGCTGTGAACAGATGTCATCGCTGGCGTCCGGGTTGCGAATTTTAACCACAGCCTCACCGGTCTGGCTGTTCGGGAACATGACACTGTTCTCTTCACACCAGGATGCGATCGACAATACGTCTGCCTCTGTTGCCAGCACGTCTTTGGTGAAAAGCGTCCAGTACCAGTAATGCTTATCGAACGCCTTAGCCAGCGTCGCTTTGATATCGGCATCATCGTCCGCGGTAGCCCACACGGTAAGTTTCGGTACCGCGGGGGTAGAGCCGAGGAATTTGGCACCGGCCTTGTACGTCTCGGTCGTGGGGGCAAAGTCAGCGGCGAGAGAAGAAGTGGAATAGTAGGTACGAACCGTGTCTTTGGTGAAACTGCTCGGGAGTTCGGAGTTTTTAGCAAACAGCATCGCGGAAGCGAAATTTGCCGTACTCAATCCCGCCGGAGAAATCCGGGTTGTGATTGGGATGATTTGTTCAATTGGAAACATGTTTACGAGTCCTCGTAAGTTACAGTGTGCACACGTTGACCATTATATCGAAATTTCACCGGATTGATAGTTCACACCGGGTTCGGTATCAACATATCTTAACTGAAGCGTACCGTTTTCGAAATATACCTGGTCCATACCCTCACCAATGGTGAAAGGAACGTGCAGGATGTTATTCACTGTCACCGTATTCACCGCTTCGTAAAGCAGTTTAACGATGATTTGCGCACGCTGTTCGAAGTTGCTCGCCTGCAGCGCTGTCAGGTTGTTAACCGGTTCGGTCCCACCCCATCCGATACCAGCTTTCCACAGGGGCCAGCACACGTCCGGGCGCTTGTGACATTCCTTCAGCATTTCGGCGTACCGCATTGCTTCACCGCGGAAGAAATTAATTTCACAGGTTGCGACAATCTGCGCGCGAATTTCATACACGATGGTGTCATTTGCGCCATCGGTCATGATGATGTTCGCCTGACCGCGTTCACGGATGCTCTGACGTGGCCGCACAGACGCGTATGGGCCGTCCGGAGACGGTCCGTTGGGGTCGGCAAGGATACACTCGCTGACGCCCGTCACGTTGAGTATATGCGGTCTGAGAGCTGCAAAGATTTCATTGTTGGTCATAGCGGTCCACGATTACCTTACAGTATTTGCGCCACGGGCGATTATCGGTACGAATCACTTTCCAGCGCTGACCCAGGAATACCCATTCACCATCGAGTGCGATTGAGTCAAGGTCACCATTGTTAACGTATATTTTACGCGGGTCAACGATGCGCTGACCGCCCTGACGCAGAAAATCAATTTCCTTGTCGCTCAGTGGTTGAATGTTCACCGTGAATGCAACCGGTCCGGATGTCGAGGTGACCCAGATGCCGTCCACGTATGAGCCAGATTTACCCACATGTGTCGCCGGTACAGATTTAAACACGTTGTCAATATGACCACGCATTGACAGACTCATAAGATACCCTCGTCAGGTTTTTCGTTGCTGACCTTGTACGTTACGCTTGCGCGTAGTGCACCGGTGTCGATAAGTGGATTGTCCGAACCTTTCTGTTCGATTGTGTAATCGCTGTTCGGTGGCGTGCGAAGGTCAGTCATGTACTGCTGCACCGCACCGGCTGCGAATGCGCCCACTTGTTCAAGTACCTGGTCAAGCGGTAAATCATTAGCCACGCCATGAGCGATGGTGTCCACGATATCCTGTTTACCACTCTGTACACCGGGTATCAGCCAGGGGCGCGGCGGGATGGGTGCGGGATTACCGTACAATTTGTTATTCGGGTTACCGTAATTCAGTAATGCACCAAGCTGGGCATTTGTCATACCGGAGTCATGATGCTCACCTGCGTCCGAATGGATGCCGACAGTCACAGTCTTCTGACTGACTTTAGCGTATTGCTCCAGTTTCGAACGTATTGCCTGTTTGGCTTGCTGCAGCGCTTTGATGTTGACTGACATAGTGTACCCTCGTTTGTCAAGACATTATCACACAACGTTGCGCCAGTATCCACATACCCCGTTAAAACTCGTTCGGGGTACTTCAACGGGGTATCAAAAACTCT
>OGHW01000743.1_pt1 | contig 32775 bp, 38 predicted proteins | sample 1571641 | NCBI WGS metagenome assembly OGHW01 (sample SAMEA2582066, study PRJEB24529) | metagenome | biome: Human gut stool | place: China | collected 2011 | reverse complement strand
CAACAGGTATTTCATTGGGGATTTTAGCATGCTTTCCTGTCGGCTATACAAACAGATGGCGGATTACACCCGATTTCGAGAGTGAAAAGCCGTATGCAAAGGGCAGCTTTGATATAAAGGGACATGTGATAGTAATAAGTATTTTAGCGGCAACACTTAGAATTTTATTTGATAAAAACTGCCGCAGATTATATAATAGGATAAGCAGATAGGAGGAAGATATTATGGCAGATAATAGTTTCAATAACACAGTGGAGTCACTTTTCAAGGGGATGGACAGCTTTATCACTACAAAGACTGTAGTCGGTGATGCGATTCATATAGGGGATACTATCATACTTCCGCTTGTGGATGTGTCGTTTGGAGTGGCAGCAGGAGCATTTTCGGCAGAAAAGAAAAATAACGGAGCCGGTGGTATGGGCGGAAAGATTCAGCCTAGTGCAGTGCTCGTTATCCAGAATGGACAGACAAAGCTTGTCAATGTAAAGAATCAGGACGGTATGACCAAGATACTTGATATGGTGCCGGACATTGTAAGCCGTTTCTCAAAGGGAAAAAATGATGACCTTAATCTCGACGATGTAAAGGTAGACGAGGCAAAGGACGACAAGCAGGATTAATATCATATATGAGAGCAAATAAAAAGGACATCCAAACGGATGTCCTTTAAAATTCAAAAGATTCAAAAATAAAGACTAAGCTCTCTCAACTTTGCCAGATCTTAAACATGAAGTACATACATATAACTTCTGTGGAACTCCATTGACCTTGCAAGAAACCTTCTTAATGTTTGACTTCCAAACATGATTTGATCTTCTATGAGAATGGCTGACATTATTTCCATAATGAACACCTTTTTCACAAATTGCACATTTTGCCATGATATTGCACCTCCTTGCATTTCACTAAGCTTACCATACTCTTAAGCTCACAACAAATGTATTCTATCAGATTAAAATAAAGAATGCAAGGATAAAATATAAAAATATTTGCTTTTTGTGAAAAAAAAGGTATAATAACATTAGCTACGTCACAATATGATGGAGGTATATATTATGAAGGGACAGATGGATACCCAATATGGACAAATTTTAATTGATACAGATGTTATTGCAACCTATGCAGGCTCTGTAGCTGTAGAGTGCTTTGGAATAGTAGGCATGGCAGCGGTCAACATGAAGGATGGTCTTGTAAAGCTTTTAAAGAGAGATTACCTGAACCATGGAATAAATGTAAAGGTAGATGAGAACAACGAAATTACCATTGATTTTCATGTAATAGTAGCGTATGGTATTTCAATCGGCACTGTTTCGGACAATCTTATCGAGACGGTTAAGTACAAGGTTGAGTCATTTACAGGAATGAAAATTGCAAAGATCAATATTTACGTTGAGGGCGTAAGGGTAATTGATTAAGGAGGACTACAAAAAGTGGAGATCACAAGCATTAATTCAAAGCTCCTTGCAAGGATGTTTCTTGCGGGAGCCAAGAATCTTGATTCAAAAAAGGACTGGATAAATGAGCTGAATGTATTCCCGGTACCGGATGGTGATACCGGAACAAATATGACAATGACAATCATGTCTGCAGCCAAGGAGGTCAGCTCGCTCACAAATCCTACCATGGCAGAGCTTGCAAAGGCTATTTCATCAGGCTCTTTAAGAGGCGCCAGAGGAAACTCGGGTGTTATCTTATCACAGCTTTTCAGAGGCTTCTGCAAGGTTATAAAGGAATACGATGAAATAGATGTCACTATTCTTTGTGAGGCATGCCAGAAGGCGGTTGAGACAGCTTACAAGGCAGTTATGAAGCCTAAGGAGGGAACTATCCTCACAGTGGCAAAGGGCGCAGCAGAAAAGGCTCTGGAGCTGTCAGACGATACAGAGGATGTTGTCACATTTGTTGAAGAGGTTATAAAGCAGGCTGAGTATGTGCTTGACCAGACACCGGAGATGCTTCCTGTATTAAAACAGGCAGGTGTTGTGGATTCTGGCGGACAGGGACTTGTTCAGGTATTAAAGGGAGCATATGATGCTCTTATCGGCAAGGAGATTGACTATACAATCGAGGGCGCACCAACAGGAGCAGCTCCTGCAAAGATTTCGGCTGAGACCGAGGCAGAGATTAAGTTTGGTTACTGCACAGAGTTTATTATTGTACTCAATGCGCCAATGTCAGACAATGAGGAGCACGCATACAAGGCATTCCTCGAGTCAATCGGTGACTCTATAGTCGTTGTAGCTGACGATGAGATCGTAAAGACTCACGTACATACAAACGACCCTGGACTTGCACTGCAGAAGGCACTTACCTTCGGTTCACTCAGCAAGATAAAGATCGATAATATGCGTGAGGAGCATCAGGAAAAGCTAATCAAGGATTCACAGAAGCTTGCAGCACAGCAGAAGGCTGAGGAAGAGGCTTATGAAGCAGCTCTGGCTGATGAAAAGACAAATAACATGCCTGCAAAGGAAATGGGCTTTGTATCTGTTTCAATCGGAGAAGGTATGAATGAAGTGTTTAGAGGTCTTGGAGTAGACTATCTCATAGAGGGTGGTCAGACCATGAACCCTAGCACAGAGGATATGCTCAACGCTATCGAGCATGTGAATGCGAAGACAGTATTTATCCTGCCAAACAACAAGAATATCATCATGGCTGCAAACCAGGCAGTAGACCTCGTTGAGGATAAACAGATTATTGTTATCCCTACAAAGACTATCCCACAGGGTATCACAGCGCTTGTAAATTATATCCCGGATCACAGTGCCGAGGAGAATAAAGAGCAGATGATGGCTGAGATAGAAAATGTCAAGACAGGACAGGTGACATATGCAGTCCGTGATACTGAGATTGACGGAAAAACCATCAAGCAGAACGACTTCATGGGAATCGGAGACAAGAGCATCCTTTCTGTTGGAACAGACTTAAGGGCTACCACACTTGAGATGGTAGATGCCATGGTAGATGAGGATTCAGCGATTGTCAGCATCTATTTCGGAAGTGATTCTGATGAGGACTCGGCTAATGAGCTTGCGGCAGCAATCGAAGAGAAATATCCTGATGTAGAGGTTGAGGTCAACGATGGCGGACAGCCAATCTACTATTATGTTATTTCTGTAGAGTAAAGCCCTTTAAAGAATATAAATGATATTTATTATATTTAGGAGCAAATATGGATATAGCTTCACCGATTACCGCGGTTAAGGGAATCGGGGAAAAAACACAAAAAGCATTTGCTAAAATGGGAGTATACACCGTTGGTGATATACTCCTTCATTTTCCCCGGGATTATGTAAAGTTTCCGGAAATAACGGATATTGATGAACTGAATAATGTAAACGTAAGCAGCACCTATGCCATTCATGCTGTGATTAAAAAGGCACCTGTAGTGAAAAATACAGCGAGAATGCAGATTACATTGCAGGATATCGGCTCGCCCGGGCATATGATACAGCTGGTATGGTATCGTATGCCGTACCTTAAGGCACAGCTTGTGCAGGGGAGACATCTTATATTTTACGGGCATATTAAGCCAAAGGGCGGCAGATATGTCATGGAGCAGCCTGTGGTGTATGAGGTGCAAAAGTACGAGGCTATACGCGATACACTGCAGCCTGTGTATTCCGTGACAAGCGGTGTGACAAACAATCTGATAGTGAAGACGATAAAGGAGACTCTGTCACATGATACACTGTTGTCAGATTATCTGCCTAAGGATATAAGGCACAGGTACGGCTTTTGCGAGTACAATTATGCCATGAAGCAGATACATTTCCCTGATGACTTTGACGCTCTTGTGGAGGCAAGAAGACGGCTTGTTTTTGATGAGTTTTTTCTCTTTATCATGGGCATGCGGTATCAGAATAAAAAGCAGCAGAAGGACAAAAATGAGTTTGAGTTTAAGGATGATGCTTTTATAGACGGACTGATTGAGAAGCTTCCGTATGAGCTGACAGGCGCGCAGAAGAAGACAATAGATGAGATAAAGCAGGATATTAAAAGCCCTTATGTGATGCAGAGGCTTATTCAGGGTGATGTGGGCTCAGGAAAGACGATTGTTGCTTTTCTTCTTATGGCGTGGGCGTCAAAATGTGGCTATCAGTCTGCCATAATGGCTCCGACGGAGGTGCTTGCAAACCAGCATTATGAGACGTTTTGCTCACTGGTTGGTCAGTTTGGACTTGACAGTCCTGTTGTGCTTCTTACCGGCTCCATGACGGCAAAGCAGAAAAGAGAAGCCTATGCGAGACTTGAAAACGAGAAAAATGCGCTTATTATAGGCACTCATGCGCTCATACAGGAGAAAGCGGATTTTTCCAATCTGTCGCTTGTTATCACAGATGAGCAGCACAGATTTGGCGTGAAGCAGAGAGAGAGCTTCTCGGATAAGGGAAGAAAGCCACATATACTTGTGATGAGTGCCACTCCGATACCGCGTACGTTAGCAATAATCATATACGGTGATATGGATATCTCTGTCATAAATGAGGTGCCGGCAAAGAGGCTTCCAATCAAGAACTGTGTGGTTGGCACGGCATTCAGGCCAAAGGCCTACAGCTTCATTAAGGAGCAGGTGAGAGCCGGCCATCAGGCGTATGTTATATGCCCTCTTGTGGAGGAAACCGAAAACTCGGAAGGGGAAAATGTCACAGACTATGCAAATATGCTTAAAGCGGCACTGCCAAAGGATATCACTGTAGATGTGCTTAACGGCAGGATGAAGAGCAAGGCAAAGGATGAGGTGATGCAGCGCTTTGCAAATAATGAGTCGCAGGTGCTTGTGTCCACAACAGTCGTGGAGGTTGGTGTAAATGTGCCCAATGCAACTGTCATGATGATAGAAAATGCAGACAGGTTTGGACTTGCACAGCTTCACCAGCTAAGAGGCCGTGTAGGCAGGGGGGATGCACAGTCGTATTGTATTTTCATCAATTCGTCAAATTCAAAGAAATCAAAAAAACGTCTGGAGATACTAAATAAATCAAATGATGGTTTTTATATAGCAAGTGAAGATTTAAAGCTCAGAGGTCCCGGGGATTTCTTTGGAATCAGGCAGAGTGGAGACCTTGCGTTTGCGCTTGCGGATGTGTATCAGGACAGCGATGTGCTAAAGGAAGCATCTGAGATGGTGGATGAGGTGCTTGAAGCAGACCCGGCGCTTTGTACACCGGAAAACAGAATACTGAAAAAGAAAATGGATGAATTTGCAAAAGAACAATTAAAGAGGATGAATCTGTGATGAGCTTAAATGGCTAAAATAAAAGCTGATATAGCATGCAGGACTATGCATGTGTATATCAGCTTTTTACTTTAAGCGTTTTGGAATGGTTATGAAATAAGTATAATCTGCTTACTCAATCTGCCTGATATCTGATATATCAGGGTGAATCGTGAGAGAATAGTTTGTGTAATACACGACAAAGCCGGCTGCGGCACCGTTTGGCTTTTTGACATTTTTCTTTTGCAGATAGTCTATCTCTACCTTGTCGGCATTTTTACCCTTTGAGTAGTAGCCTGCGAGCTTGCCGGCCTCCTCAAAGGTGCTGTCCGGCAGCTCTTTGTTTTCAGCTTTTACAATGACATGTGAGCCGGGCATGCCCTTGGCGTGGAACCACCAGTCGTTTCCGGTTGCAAGCTTGAAGGTGAGCTCATCATTCTGGTAGTTATTTTTGCCAACGTACATATCAAAGCCGTCTGATGAGATATAGTGGAAGGGTTTGCTCTTTACCTTCTGTTTCTTTGAACCCTTACCTTTTTTGATAAAACCGTATTCTATCAGCTCATCCTTTATCTGGACGAGGTCGTCAGCGCTTAAAGCGATATCCAGTGAATTCTGAATTGATTCGAGATGGTCTATCTGACCTTTTGTTTCAAGAATCAGCTCGTTCAATGCTTCGGCAGTACGTTTCATCTTTCCGTATTTGTCAAAGTATTTCTGCGCGTTCTCGGCAGGAGTTTTTGTGTTGTCGATAGGGATTTTGATGATTTTGTTGTCATCATAATAGTTTGCTGCTTCAAGAAAATTATCGTCCGGTGTAAGTCCGTAGCCGAATGCGTTGATAAGCTCACCGTACACCTTGTACTTTTCGCGTTTTTCGGAGTCCTTTAGCTGCTTCATCTGCAGGGAATATTTCTTCTGGTTTCGCTCCAGGAGGGTATTTACGTGTTTTCTCAGGTCGGCTGACTTCTGGCGTATACGTGTATAGGTGTTTCTCTCAGAGTAGTAAAGCTCTAAAACCTCTGATATAGATTCATATTTTGTGACCGTTAAATCGCTATACTGAGTCAGCTCTATTGAAGAAAATTCCTTTGGTTCATTGCTGTCACGCACGATATTCGGCGTAAAACGATTATTTTTTATGTCCTCCATCATCCATGTGAAGTTGCTTCCCAGGTGCAAAAGCTCATCGTGTGAGTAGGCAGCTACAGGGGAGTCCGCGTCAAGGCCTGCCCGGTGAGCCAGCTCATTTGCCACAAGTGGGCTGATGCCGGAAAAGGATGAGTAGATAGCCTTTGAAACAGTAAGCGGCTTTGCTGATATAATATCCGCAAACTGCTTCGAATCTACAGTCAGAGGATTATATTTATCCTCCTGAGTCGCGGGGATGGTGTAGGCTCTGCCCGGAAGCACTTCACGCACAGAGCTTACGGATGCGGGAATACGCTTGGCACTGTCTATTATCGTACCATCGGAGTCGGTAAAGATGATGTTTGAATATTTGCCCATCAGCTCGATAATAAGCACCTTGTGGCATAGATCGCCCATCTCGTTTAAGTGCTCGATTTCAAAGTTTATGATACGCTCCATGCCCGGCTGGTAAATCTTTGTGATGCGTCCGTTTGCTATATGCTTTCTTAAAACCATGCAAAATGTAGGGGCAGTGAGAGGGCTTACCTTATTGGTGGGTGTCAGGTAGATGAATGGAAGAGATGCACTTGCAGACATCGAAAGCCTGAACGAGCCGTTTTGTCCCTTTAGGGTAAGAAGCAGCTCATCTGCTTCAGGTTCTGCGATTTTACTGATTTTTGAGTTTAGTATCGTGCTGTTTAGCTCTGCAACTATATTTGAAATGACTATTCCGTCTAAAGCCATGATGTTCCTCCTTATTTCCTGTAAATATTCTAAGTTGCTGAATATTTATAATCATGAATATTTATATTATAATATATTTGACGAAAATCTCAAGGAGTTATATAATAAACTCATCTATGCATATGCGAAAGGAAAAATTATGATTAAAAGTATGACCGGCTTTGGCAGATACGAGTACGCAGATGCAAGCCGTAAGATTACAGTTGAGGTAAAATCTGTAAATCACAGATATCTGGATGTCAATATCAAGATGCCTAAAAAGCTCAATTTCTTCGAGAGTGCAATAAGGACTCTGCTTAAGGAGTACATAGAGCGTGGCAAGGTCGATATTTATATCACATATGAGGATTTTACAGAAAATAATCTCTCATTGCAGTATAATAAGGCTCTAGCGGGAGAATATCTTAAGTATCTGAATCAGATGGCGGAGGAATTCGGACTGGAGAATGATATAAGAGTGAGCACGCTGTCGAGATATCCGGAGGTATTTGTGATGGAGGAGCAGCCTGTAGATGAGGATGAGCTGTGGAGCAGTCTTGAGAAGGCTCTTCGCGGTGCATTTGAGCCATTTGTTGAAAGCCGCGTGCGCGAGGGAGAAAATCTTAAAAAAGACCTTTGCGAAAAGCTCGATAATATGGTATCATATGTTGATTTCATTGAGGAGCGTTCGCCACAGATTATTGTCGAATACCGTGCGCGTCTTGAGGAAAAGCTAAGAGAGCTGCTTGCAGACAATCAGCTTGATGATTCAAGAATAGCCCAGGAAGTCACTATTTTTGCGGACAAGATCTGTGTGGATGAGGAGACAGTCAGGCTCAAAAGCCATATCCTTTCCATGAAGGATTCGCTAAATGCCGGTGGCAGTGTGGGAAGAAAGCTTGATTTCCTCGCACAGGAGATGAACCGTGAGGCGAATACCATCCTTTCAAAGTCCAATGATCTTAAGATTTCTGACACAGGCATCAGTCTTAAGACTGATATAGAAAAGGTCAGGGAACAGATTCAAAATATTGAGTAATTTTAGGAGATTGTGATGAGTAACACAGGAAAATTAGTTGTTTTTTCAGGCTTTTCGGGTTCCGGAAAGGGTACTATCATGAAGGAGCTTATGGCAAAGCATGGTGATGATTATGCACTGAGCGTATCAGCCACGACCAGAGGTCCAAGGCCGGGTGAGGAGCATGGCAGAGAGTATTTCTTTATCTCAGAGGAAGAATTTGAACAGATGATAAAGGCAGATGGACTGCTTGAGTATGCCAAGTATGTAGATCATTATTACGGCACACCAAAGTCATATGTCAATGAGCAGCTTAGCGCCGGAAAGAATGTGATTCTTGAGATAGAAATCCAGGGAGCTTTAAAGATAAAGAAGCAGTTTCCTGATACGGTGCTTATGTTTGTGTCAGCGCCGAGTGCAGATGAGCTTAAGGAACGGCTTGTAGGAAGAGGCACAGAGACAAAAGAGGTCTGTGCACAGAGACTTTCAAGAGCATATGAGGAGTCTTTAGGCATAGAGAAATATGATTATTTAGTGGTAAATGATAAGCTTGATGATTGTGTAGAGCTTGTGAATGACATCATCCACAGCTCTGACGACACAAAAAAGAATCAGGATTATCTGGTATCATCAAATATAGATTTTATAAATAAAATGAGAAAAGAGCTTTTAAGCTTTTCGAAAGGAGATAAATAATATGATACATCCATCGTATGTAGAGTTAATGAAGGTAGTAAACAACAATGTAGAGATAGGTGAAGAGCCGGTAGTAAACAGCCGTTATTCTATCGTTATTGCTGCAGCAAAGCGTGCACGCCAGATTATTGATGGTGCAGAACCACTTATCGCACGCCCTAAGTGCAATAAGCCATTATCTATTGCTGTAGAGGAGCTGTACACGGGAGCTGTCAGAATCGTCTCAGATGATGAGGATTTAAACGAAGGCGAAGAGGCTTAATCTAGGAGGGGAAAGGCTGTTTTGTCTTTCCCTTTAATTGTAAATACTTACATTTGAGAGGTACTATGAAATTATTATTTATTTCGCTTGGATGCGATAAAAACCTTGTGGATTCAGAGTATATGATAGGCATGCTTGCAAATGACGGCATTGAGATGACCGATGATGAGACACAGGCTGATATCATTATCGTAAACAGCTGCTGCTTCATAGGTGATGCAAAGGAGGAGAGTATCAATACAATTCTCGAGATGGCTCAGTATAAGGAGACAGGCAAATGCAAATCACTTATTGTGACAGGCTGTCTGGCACAAAGATACAAGGATGAGATTTTTAAGGAAATCCCGGAGGTTGATGCCATACTTGGCACCAATTCATATGATACTATAGTTGAAGCTGTCCATGAGACACTTGAAAAACACAGATACAGCAATCTGCACACCTTAGAGGGACTTCCCAGCATAAAGACAAAGCGTATTGTCACCACAGGAGGGCATTTCGCTTACCTTAAGATAGCAGAGGGGTGCAATAAAAACTGTACCTACTGTGTCATTCCTTCAGTCAGAGGCCGTTACAGAAGTGTGCCGATGGAGGATTTGATTGAGCAGGCGAAGAGCCTTGTGGAGCAGGGGGCAAAGGAGCTTATACTTGTTGCCCAGGAGACCACACTTTACGGAGTGGATTTGTATGGTGAGAAGTCACTTCATAAGCTTTTGGATGAGCTCAACAAGATAAGCGGGCTGTTCTGGATAAGGATTATGTACTGCTATCCCGAGGAGATATACGATGAGCTTATAGAGTCCATGATAAAGGATGAGAAGGTATGCCATTATCTGGATATGCCAATCCAGCACTGCAATGACGATATTTTAAGGCGCATGGGAAGAAAAACAACAAAGGCTGAGCTTATGGAGCGTATCAGAATGCTGCGTGAGAGAATACCTGATATCACACTAAGGACCACACTTATATGTGGCTTCCCGGGTGAGACACAGGATAATCACGAGGAGCTTATGCAGTTTGTAAATGATATGGAGTTTGACCGTCTGGGAGCCTTTACGTATTCCCCTGAGGAAGGCACAAAGGCAGCTGCAATGCCTGACCAGATAGATGAGCAGATTAAGGCGGCACGAAGCGAAAAGCTCATAGCACTCGGTCATGACATGTCTAAGGAGTTCAGGAAATTCTATATCGGAAAGAATGAAGAGGTGCTTTTTGAGGAAAAGGCCGTGATCGGTGATAAAGAATACTTTGTCGGATATACTAAGGAATATGTCAAGGTCGCTAAGAAAACTGACGAAAACCTTGAAAATCAGATAGTTTCAGGCCGTATATCGGGTATGCTTACAGACGAAATATTACTCTTCGAATAATAAAAGGTTGTAATTTTATTACATTTATAATAAAATAATATTACAAGAAGGGCGAAACGTATGGAAAAAAATATTAACAACACACAATTTTTTACAGTTCAAAAGGAGCCTGAGCTTCAGGTAAGCGATGTACTTGAGATTGTGTACAAGGCATTAAAGGAAAAGGGCTACAATCCTGTTAATCAGATTGTTGGATATATTATGTCCGGAGATCCAACATATATCACAAGCCACAATAACGCGAGAAGTCTCATCATGAAGGTTGAGAGAGACGAGCTTGTGGAGGAGGTTCTCAAGACATACATTGAGAACAGCGCATGGGATTAATATGAGGATATTAGGTCTTGATTTTGGTTCAAAGACAGTCGGAGTAGCGGTGAGCGACGAGCTCTTAATCACAGCACAGGGTGTTGAGATAGTGCGCAGGAAGTCGCCATCCAAGCTCAGACAGACTTTGGCACGTATTGAGGAGATTATTGCAGAGTACAAGGTGGACAGGATTGTGCTCGGCTATCCTAAAAACATGAATAACACGGAAGGAGAACGCTGCGAGAAGACGAAGGAGTTCGGTGATATGCTTGCAAGGCGCACAGGTCTTGAGGTCATATACTGGGATGAGCGTCTTACGACAGTCGCAGCCGACCGTTCTATGATGGAAACCGGCATACGCAGGGAGAATCGCAAGGAGTTTGTTGATGAGATTGCGGCGATTTTTATTTTGCAGGGATATTTGGATTATCTGTCAAATAGTCGGTCTTAGTTTTTATGCAGAAAATTAAATTTACTGATCCGCAGACCAATGATGTTGTCGAGTTTGCGGTTGAAGAAGAGACAACACTTAATGGAACACGATATCTTTTAGTTTCCGAAGGAGAAGAAAGCGGAGACTGTGAAGCATATATTTTAAAAGAAGTAAGCACAAAGGATGAAGAGGTGCTTTATCAGATGGTTGAAGACGATGTTGAGCTTTCGGCTATTGCTAAGGTATTTTCTGAGCTTACGGATGATGACACTGCACTTGAATATTAGGATTGCAGTTGTACGTGAAATAAATTTGGAGGTAATATTTTGAAGAAAACAGAAAAACAGAATACAGGTAAGCTTAAGATCATTCCACTTGGAGGATTAGAGCAGATTGGAATGAATATTACTGCCTTTGAGTATGAGGACAGTATTATTGTAGTTGATTGCGGATTATCATTCCCTGAGGACGATATGCTGGGAATAGATTTGGTTATCCCTGATATCACATATCTTAAGGAGAACATCGATAAGGTCAAGGGATTCTTTATCACTCATGGACATGAGGATCATATCGGTGCTATTCCATATGTGCTTAAGGAGATAAATGTACCGATATACGCTACAAAGCTTACCATCGGAATTATTGACAGAAAGCTCGAAGAGCATGGCATGCTCAAGACTGTCAAGAGAAAAGTCGTAAAATACGGACAGCATATCAACCTTGGCTGCTTCAGGGTTGAGTTTATAAAGACTAACCACAGTATCCAGGATGCGGCAGCGCTTGCTATATATTCACCGGCAGGTATAGTTGTTCATACAGGCGATTTCAAGGTAGATTATACACCTGTATTTGGAGATGCAATCGACCTTGCAAGGTTTGGTGAGATTGGAAAGAAGGGCGTGCTCGCGCTTATGTGCGACAGTACCAATGCAGAAAGACCGGGCTTCACACAGTCTGAGAAGTCTGTCGGAAAGGTATTGGACGGCATCTTTGAGGATCACAGGAAAAACAGAATTATCATTGCTACATTTGCATCAAATGTAGACCGTGTGCAGCAGATTATCAACTGTGCGGAGAAGTATGGCAGAAAGGTAGCCATCGAGGGACGAAGCATGGTAAATATCATTTCGATAGCCTCAGAGCTTGGCTATCTGTCGCTGCCTGACAATATTCTTATAGATGTAGAACAGCTTAGAAGCTATCCTGATGAGCAGACTGTCATCATCACGACAGGAAGCCAGGGAGAGTCAATGGCAGCTCTTTCGCGTATGGCAAACGGTACCCACAGAAAGGTATCCATAAAGCCAAACGATACCATCGTATTCAGCTCAAACCCTATACCGGGAAATGAGAAGTCGGTTACAGGTATCATCAATGAGCTCATGATGAAGGGTGCAGACGTTATATTCCAGGATGTCCATGTTTCCGGTCATGCGTGCCAGGAGGATATCAAGCTTATTTATTCTCTTGTCAATCCAAAGTACGCAATCCCTGTTCATGGAGAGTACAAGCATCTTGTGGCACAGGCCAAAATAGCCGAGCAGCTTGGATATGATACAGACCACATCAAGATCCTTTCATCAGGAGATGTGCTTGAAATCAATGAGGACGGTGCCAAGGTGACAGGCAGAGTGCATGTGGGCAATGTCATGGTCGATGGACTCGGTGTAGGAGATGTAGGAAATATTGTGCTCCGTGACAGACAGCGTCTGGCTGAGGACGGAATCATCATCGTTGTGATGACACTTGAGGCAGGCTCAGGACAGCTGCTTGCAGGTCCTGATATTGTATCGAGAGGATTTGTATATGTGCGTAATTCTGAGAGCCTGATGGATGAGGCGAAATGCGTGCTGGATGACACAATGGAGCGTCTGACAGACAACAATGTGACAGACTGGGGCAAGATAAAGACAGAGGTAAAGGATGCATTGGGAGACTTTGTTTGGAAGGAAACAAAGAGAAGACCGATGATTATACCTATAATTATGGAAGTGTAGGAACGGCTTATGGATTTTAACAAGGCTTTATTTGGTTTTATAAGGGTTGCTTTTTCAATAATGATTGCTCTTTTGGTGCTGTTTGCGGGCATAAAAATCTGCAGCATCTGCTATGATTTTGGCTACAGAGTTTTTACTGAGCCTGCCATGACAAATGGCGATGGTCAGGATGTACTCGTTCAGGTGGAAAAGGGCATCTCCGCAGAGGAGCTTGGACAGCTTTTAGAGGACAAGGGCCTTGTAAGGGATCACAATTTATTTTATCTCCAGCTTAAGCTGTCTGCTTACTCAGGACATATAAAGCCGGGCATTTACACACTCAACACTTCAATGACAGCAAAGGATATGATGGTAATCATGTCCTCCGACAAGAGCGATGAAGAACAGACACAGACTGTGGAGCCTTCGGATACACAGTAATTATCCGTTAAGCGCATTTGTGTCAATAATTAGATTAGGAAATACAAGAATGATAGTTGATGAGAGACTTGTCACATATATCAATTCCTTGGACAGAGGCAACACGCCTGTATTAGATGAGATAGAGAAGGAAGCCTTAAGAGACTTCGTTCCGATTATCAGAAAAGAGATGCAGAGCTTTTTAAAGCTGCTTCTTGCAATGCAAAAACCAATGCGTATTCTCGAGGTGGGAACAGCGGTTGGTTTTTCTGCCGTTTTGATGGCAGAGTATGCACCGAAGGATTGTCAGATAGTGACGATTGAAAATTACGAAAAAAGAATACCTATCGCAAAGGCCAACTTTGAAAGAGCCGGGAAGCAGGAGCAGATTACACTCTTAGAGGGCGATGCAACGGAGATACTTCCACAGCTTGAAGGACAGTTTGACATGATATTTATGGACGCGGCAAAGGGACAGTATATCAACTTTATGCCACAGGTGCTTCGCCTTTTAAAGACAGGCGGGGTGCTGGTGTCCGACAATGTGCTGCAGGATGGCGATATTATAGAATCGCACTATATCGTTGAGCGCAGAAACCGTACCATCTACAAGCGTATGAGGGAGTATCTCTACGAGCTTACACACTCCGATGAGCTGGTGACGGCAGTGATGCCTATAGGCGATGGAATTACGGTGTCAACAAAGATTTGATGAATACAAAACTGTATGGGAGAAAAAATGAGAAAAATAGAATTACTTTGTCCGGCGAGCAGCCTGGAGGTACTTAAGATAGCAGTTATATATGGAGCTGATGCAGTTTACATCGGTGGAGAGGCATTTGGACTCAGGGCCAAGGCTAAGAATTTCTCAATGGAGGAGATGGCAGAGGGCGTGGCCTTTGCGCATGCTCACGGTGTGAGAGTGTATGTTACAGCCAATATTTTAGCTCACAACTATGACCTTGACGGAGTGCGTGAATACTTTACAGAGCTTCACAATATGAAGCCGGACAGACCTGATGCACTGATCATTGCAGATCCGGCAGTTTTCATGATTGCAAAGGAGGTCTGCCCGGAGATAGAAAGACATGTCAGCACACAGGCCAACAACACGAACTACGGCACATATCAGTTCTGGTGGAATCTCGGAGCCAGCCGCGTGGTGACAGCCAGAGAGCTTTCGCTTAAGGAGATAAAGGAGATAAGAGGGCACATAGATGACAGGATGGAGATAGAGACCTTCGTGCACGGAGCAATGTGTATCTCATATTCCGGCCGATGCCTGCTTTCCAACTATTTCACAGGCCGTGATGCGAATAAGGGCGCTTGCACACATCCGTGCCGCTGGAAATACTCTGTTGTGGAGGAAAAGCGCCCGGGTGAGTATCTGCCGGTATACGAGAATGAGCGTGGCACCTATATCTTCAACTCAAAGGATCTGTGCATGATAGAGCATATCCCGGATCTGATTGATGCAGGAATAGACAGCTACAAGATAGAGGGACGTATGAAGACCGCTCTCTATGTGGCAACAGTAGCAAGAACCTACCGCAAGGCGATAGATGATTATCTTGAGTCACCTGAGAAATACAAGGCAAATATGCCATGGTACTTAGAGCAGATAAAGAGCTGTACCTACAGGCAGTTTACCACTGGCTTTTTCTACGGAAAGCCTTCGGAGGAGACTCAGATATACGATAACAATACTTACGAGAAGGGCTACACCTATCTCGGAATAGTTGGTGCGCCAAATGAAAAAGGTCTCTATCGTATGGAGCAGAGAAACAAGTTCTCAGTTGGCGAGCAGATTGAAATCATGAAGCCAAACGGAGACAATGTGCTTGCAACAGTACTTGCACTCGTTGATGAGGACGGCAATGAGATGGAATCCTGCCCACATCCACAGCAGATATTCTATGTAAAGCTGTCAGAGACACCTGATGAGTTTGATATTTTAAGACGTCAGGAGAATGAGGCTATCGCTTTAGATTAAAATATTTTTTTTGTAAAAAATATATGGATTATATAAAGATTTGTTGAAATAATAACTGAAATACAACAGATAGTAATGGAGAAAAAAGACTGATTTCAAAGAATTGATTCGATGAAGTCAGTCTTATTTTGTGTTGTTTCATATTGACAAGTGTTATACGCTGTTATATACTGTTTATAAGAAGGAGGGGAATGATGAAGATTATAATTAATAACTCGTGTATGGTGCCGATATATGAGCAACTGATGGATCAGATTAAGACAATGATTTTGAATGAATCCCTGAAAGAAGGAGAGAGCCTTCCTTCTGTTCGTTCCCTCGCAAAGGAACTGAAAATCAGTGCACTGACAGTGAAGAAGGCGTATGACAATCTGGAACTGGAAGGTTTCACTGTGACTGTCCATGGAAAAGGAACATACGTCGCTGCGACGAATCAGGAAGTGAAGCAGGAAGAACTTCGAAGAGAAGTGGAGACAGATTTGGATGCGGCGATACAAAAAGGCATGCGATGCGGGATGAACAAAGCAGAGATTAAGGAATTGTTTGAATTGATTATGGAGGATGATTGAGATGTTAAAGATAACAAATCTTGAGAAAAAGTATCGTGACTTTCATCTGAACTGTTCGTTAGAAGTGCCGGCGGGACGTGTGACGGGATTGATTGGAGCGAACGGTGCAGGAAAGAGTACACTTATAAAAGCGATGTTGGGCTTGATTTCCACCGACAACGGGGAAATAGAGCTGTTTGGAAAAAGTATAAAAGAAATAAAGGTTGCAGATAAGGAAAAGATGGGAGTTGTCTTAGCTGAATCGGGATTTAGCGGATATATTTCGATTCGTGACCTCATTCCGATATTAAGTGCAATGTATCATTCTTTTGAAAAAGAGAAATTTGAGAGCTATTGTAAGCAATATGACTTGACGTTAGATAAGAAAATTAAAGATTTTTCAACCGGAATGAAGGCGAAACTCAAAGTCTTGGTAGCAATTACACATCAGGCAAGGTTCTTGGTTTTGGATGAGCCGACCATTGGATTGGATGTGCTTGTCAGAGATGAACTTCTTGATATTCTGCGTGCCTATATGGAAGAAGATGAGAATTGCTCCATTTTGATTAGTTCTCATATTTCCTCAGATTTGGAAGGATTATGCGATGACTTGTATATGATAGACAATGGTCAGATTGTGCTTCATGAAGAGGTGGATACAATTTTAGATGGATACGGCATTTTGAAGGTGACAGAGGAACAGTATCAGAAGTTGGAGCAGAAGTATATTCTTCGTGTGAGACAGGAAAGTTTCGGATATGCATGTCTTACGGATCAAAAGCAATTTTATCTGGAGAATTACCCGGATCTTACGATTGAAAAGGGAAGTATTGATGAAGTGATTTCGTTTATGGTGCGAGGTGAGAAGAGATGAAGGGATTATTAATCAAAGATATAAAACTACTCAATAATCAGAAAAAGCAATTTATATTGCTCCTTGTAATGTTCGTGTTTTTGGGATTTACCGGGATATTTATGCCAGAGTTTATCATGGGTTATCTACCTTTTACATTAGGAATCTTTGTGATGTCCACGATTAGTTATGACGATTTTGATAATGGTCTTTCTTTCTTGATGACATTACCGGTAACACGAAACATGTATGTGGCAGAAAAATATGTGCTTGCACTAGTTATGATTATTGCAGGCAGTATCTGCTCCTTTTTAATTGCTTTATTGATGGTCTGCAAACAAAGCGGAGCGAAAGAAATGACTTTGTGGTTAGCAGATAGTGGATATATTTTAGGAGCCATTGTCTTTTGCATTGGAATCTTTATGGGGATTATGATTCCGGTCCAGTTAAAATTTGGAGCTGAGAAAGGACGAATTGTACTTTTCATTGTGTTCATGATTTTATTTGGTGTGTTTTATTTTGGAGAAAAACTTATAAAAATGATTGATCGCGCAAATGTGATGAGTTTGCTTTCAAAAATAGAGCAGACTCCAGGCTGGTTGGTCGCTATCATAATGTTAGCTGTTGCGATAATCCTATTATTGATTTCCTATCGAATTAGTGTTTGTATTATGAAGAAAAAAGAGTTATAATCGCTTCTGAATTGAATTATTAAAAATAAAACTATTCTAAAACACTTTAATGGATAAAAAAAGCGACTCCTTATTTTAATATTTGTATTAATACTAAGCGGAATTGTTGAGATGTTCATACATAAATATGGTTCCATGAAAGGAAATTCTGTTATGGGAAAAAATGCTACTTCCGGAGATGATAATACTCATTGGTTCCATTCAAACGGTATCATCACATCCATAGATAACTCTCAAAAAAATCTGTGTAGATATCAATCAAAAAAATAATTTCTTTGAGAGTACTAATATTACATTAGATTGCAACAAATCATCTCTCGACATTACATATTTAGAGCCTGGTCAAGAAATTATCTTCTATTTCTTTAAAAATAATGTACTTGATACTGAAGTTGCAATAGAAAAATTAAATATCGTTACACCATAACTTTTAGAAAGGGGCTGTCGCACTAAGATTTATTAATCGTTAAAGCGACAGCCCCTTTAAAATTTCATTTTAGGCATCGCGAAAAAAGGATATAAAATATTGACATTATTAATTATAATGAATATAATGAAATTAACATTTAGAAGAATTTCAAAATGAGTAAAGAAGAAGGTGATAATATTGTGAGTTTGCCGAAAATATTTAAAGCACTTGGCGATCCTGTAAGACGAGATATATTGTTAAAATTGAAACAAAATCGTAAAATGTCTGCGGGAGAGATAGCATCAGAATTTGATCTTACTAATGCCACTATATCATATCATCTTTCAATATTAAAAAACGTAGATTTGATTTTTGAAACTCGATATCAAAAATATATTTATTATGAAATTAATGTTTCAGTATTTGAAGATGTAGTAATGTGGCTTGTGCAGTTTCGGGAGGGAAAATATGAATCAGAAAAATAAGTACATATTAATAGAGACAACCTTTTGTTGTATTTTAGTGGCACTGTTGACGTTCCTAATTTATAAGTTAAACGGTGACAATGCAGAAACATATATTTTATTATGTGTAATTGCTATTTTACTTAATATTGTATTGAATTTAGGACTTAGTGTAAAAAGTGTTTTGTTAAATGGTGCTCACAATTTAGTATCTCTTGGAAAATGGATAATGCCGATTGCAGGTATTGCATATCTAATGCTACAGATTTATTCTTTAATATTCCAAAAACAAAATATAATGGGCTCCTTTATATGTGTTTTCCTTGGAATTTTGTTTATTATTTGTGGGAATAATTTTCCTAAAAACCATATAAATCCATATGTTGGATTGAAATTCCCTTGGTTGTTAAGAGATGAAGAGGGATGGTATAAAACTCATAGATTGGGAGGATATACGTGGATTCTTTCAGGAATAGTTTTTATTCTTCATCCATTGCATCGAAAAGTTATTGTAACCGTTCCGCTAATCATTCTTTTGGTTGGTATTATTCCACTAATATATTCTGTATTTCTTTTTTATCAGAGAAAAGAGAAAGGTAAATAAAAAGGAGGTTGTATGTATGAAATCATCTAAAAAACATATTATTATTGGAACGTTGCTTTGCATGATGACGATGGTTATTTTTCTTTTGTTTTATGGTAAACTGCCAGAATCAATACCCGTGCATTTTGATTCTGCCGGAAATCCTAACTCATTTTGGCCTAGAAACGCAGTGGTTATTGGTGTTCCAGTAGTTTGTGTATTACTTAACTTTATTGCTGGCTTTTCAATTACTAAACGTCAGGATAAAAAAATTTATATGTTTTATATTGTGCCGATATTAGCATTTGTAGTAGTTGGGGTGATGGTATATTTGGGAATGAAATAGAATTATCTAGCAGAACGGTTTATTTTTTTATTTGATATTTAGAAAAATATCGAAATAACAAAAGTGAGGATATAAGAATGTTAGAAATCAAAAATTTAACTAAAAACTATTGTCAAATAAATGTTGTAAACAACATTTGTTTGACAATAGAAGATGGCGATATTATGGGGTTTATAGGGAGAAATGGAGCTGGAAAAACAACTACATTAAAGTCATGTTTAGGTATAATCGACATTGATAAAGGCGATATCATTTTGGATGGTGTCTCTGTATTGAAAGAACCTGTATTATGCAAAAAGAAAATGGCATATGTTCCTGATAATCCTAGACTCGATGAATATATGACAGGAATACAATATCTTAATTTTATTAGTGATATATACGAGATACCGGAAAGAGAACGCCGAGAGTTAATTTCTAGAATAGCTTCTGCATTTGAAATGAAGAAAAATTTGAATTCTTTAATATCCTCTTATTCTCACGGGATGAAACAGAAGCTTGCACTAATTGCTGCGTTTATACATTCTCCACGGTTGTTGATATTAGATGAACCATTTGTAGGATTAGATCCACAGGCATTTATGGCTTTAAAAATTCAAATGAAAGAGTTATGTTCAAAAGGAAATTCGGTGTTATTTTCCAGTCATATTCTTGATGTAGTCGAAAAAGTATGTAATAAAGTATCAATAATCAGAAATGGAACCTTAGTATATTCTGGTTTAATATCAAAAATGCTAGGAGAAAAGGATCTTGAGGAAGTTTTTATGGAGATAAGCAATGATGAAAAAATTATTGATTCTAATTAGAAATGGTTTTATGCAATTTAGTAGAATAAACCAGTTAAAGTATGCAGATGCCAGAACTCGCAGAAAGATTATATTCACATATATAGTTGTTTTTGCGGCTTTAGTTGGTTTATTAATTTATTGGTCGCGTGCCTTAAATACAATATTTTCATTACAATGGATAGCTGAGGATGTGATTATTTATTTAGTAACTCCAATGGTACTAATTAGCACAATCATAAATGTATTTATTGGCGTTTTTTGGGGTGGCAGTTTATTACTTTCTGATTCTAATGTTGAAGTTATGTTAGCTTTACCAGTATCTTCAATAACGCTCACTGTATCGAAATTAATTATTTTGTATTTATTTCAGATATTACTTAATATCATTTTGGTTTTACCAATGATAATTTTGTTTGGGAATATTAATGATGCTAAATTTTTATTTTACTTAATAATGGTAGGAATTATTTTGCTACTTCCGCTTTTTCCTGGCCTTATCGGAACAGTTATTGGAACTCAAATATATAAAATTCTCAAACATTCCTCGGTAGTTAGTGTAAGTGTGAAATCTATTTTAGTAATATTGTGTCTGTTTTCGTTTATGCTATTTATGTTTGGTGTATTTCCGTTAAATGTAAATAAAGTTAATAACTTAAATGCAATAGTGCTACTAATTTATACAGAAATATGTAATTTCACAGAACAGTTATTATATCTTAATTGTCTGAGCATAGGGGTGTATATTGTGATTGTTTTATTGACATGTTTATTTTTAGTATACATTCTTAGTAAAATTTATCGTTGTTGGTATTGCGGCTCTTGGAGTTTAAACAAAAAAAGAGTAAAATTTGATATGAATAATAAGAAATATTTTTCTCCTTATTCTCAGAGTTATGCACTTTTAATTAGAGAAAAACGCCGTTATATTTCGACTCCGGTATATATGACAAATACCTTATGTGGCTATATGATGGCAACTGTATTTGTATTGTTTACGATTTTGGCTTATGATAAACTTCTTCCATATATTCTCCAACTTGAATTATACTTTCAACTTGATTGTGATATGGAAAAGTTACTATACGTTTATATATTAACTATATTAACTACGTTATCGAGTACTACATATCCATCCATTTCAATCGAAGGGAAGCAAATGGAAATATTGAAATCATTGCCAATTAGAGATAGTGATATAGTAAAAGTAAAAGTCCGATTTCACATGTCATTATCTATGCCTATTATTATTATATTAAGTACAGTTATGATTTTTAGTTTGCATTTACGATGGTCTATAGCAGTATTATGTTATATTATGCCGTTGCTATATTCTGGATTTATTGGAATATTAGGATGTCTATTAAATCTTTTTTTGCCTGATTTTGGGTGGAATAATGTTACTTATATAATAAAGCAAAGTTTACCTGCGATTCTAAGTGCTTTGATTGGAATGATTACAACCTGTGGAGGAATGTTTATGATTCTTAAATTTTATTCGAAGTCATTGTTATATGGAAGTTATATAGTTTGTATAATTGTTTTAATGATGATATTATTGATGTCACTTTGGCTAAAATATTATGGAAAAATGCTATATAAAAAGTTGTAGTTTAAGCTGATTAAATAATATAATAAAAAAGTTTTCTAAGTATAGTGCTGATACTCTGTATTGAAATATAGGGTTTCAGTTTTTTTGTAAACGTAAATAAGATTACGGATTTTATTTTAATAAAAGAGTTTGCAATAATAAGAATTAGAAATTTTTAAAGTTTAGTGAATATTCTCGTGCGGCTGGTTCTTCCACAAACTTCCGTAGTCATCAAGATTTACCTTTTTGTAGCATCTGTAAAATCTGGAGTTCCAGAAGTGAAGATACATAAAATACGGATATCAGCGGAAGAACCACTCTCACTGGACAGGTGGCTCATTGAGGCACAGATTATTCATTTGGGAAGTTGCTGCAATTTACATAGTTAGCTGTCTGATGATGTTATGCTTAGTAATTGGATTGACTAGAGGTGATGTAAGCGATGAATAACCACACGGGTATCCGAACCAGGGAACCCTAAATTGGCAGGTTCCCACGATTTTCTGGAAGTTCTAGGCTATCATCTATGATTCCGGAACACTTATCCTGTACAAATGTACTCCACGGTAGCAGCTGTTCTATGCCTGCGGGCTCATTTTTGTAGTCCGGCATATACAGAAGCAGGGTGTACAGATACTTGTAAGCATTCAGGTTGTTTGCTTTTGCTGTCTCGACAAGACTCATAACGATTGCAGTTGCTTTCGCACCGTCAACAGAGTCGTGAAACAGGAAGTTTTTACGCCCGGTGGCGTAAACCTTTGCCTTTCGCTCAGCGGAATTGTTTGAGATTTCACATCTTCCATCCAGAAGATAATTCATTAACGATTCCTTATGATTCAAGGCATACTTAACCGCTTTCTCCAGTTTGCTTCCACTAGATGGATCCAGCGTGTCAATCCAGGACCAGAATTCATCCCAGATTGGTGTTTCTTCTTCAAGACGTTTTGCTTTTCTGTCTTCCGGAGATAACTCCTTATACAAACGTTCCTTGAAGAACAGACGATTGCAGAAGGCGACTCCTTTTTCAGCAGGAAGCAGATTTTCATCTTCCTCTGTAGAAATGGGGTCATCCAGTGCCTGCTCCTAGTTGATATCCAGAAGCCAGATTCTTTTTTGCCTTCCTTTTGGAACGACATCAAAAAATTTACGGCGTGCATGAGCCAGACAGCAGATAAGAATTACATCTTAAATGCATCCGTATGCCGCATAACCATCGCACTGTATTGTAAGCAGGCGTGCTTCCGATGCATTGCGTGGCCACTGAAAACACCCGCTACCCTCTAATCTTTTTTGCATCAGGACAAAACCGTCTTTGTCGAAGTGTAAAGCCTTGATTTTTCGGCAGTCTCTTCCGCAAAAGAGAAACATGAATCCCATGCATTGAGATTTTAATAGCAGTTGCAGTAATCTCCTCTGAACTACAATTCATTGGTAATTCAGATACAGGATTGAAATTCAGTTCCACAACTTCCTGCTTCTGGCAGGGAATCACGGCACCGACAGCAGCTGGTGGAATACTGCATGCTTTATTGCAAAGTCGTTTGACATGGTAATAAAAAGTACTGATTCCGATTTGGTGCTCCATGCACCAGTCCTTATCAGAGAGCCCGCTTGACCGGCATTCGCTAATCAGGTCCAGCCACTTTTCATCAGAGTAGTGCAGTCTTTTTGAACTCATAGTAATTCACTCCTAAAGGTTATTCAGAGTGAATTCAACCGGAATCAATCACAGTCAGAGCAAACGGCTCCAACTACAAATACAGCTGATCCAGAGAGATACTCACTCCTGAAGTGATTATCTCATGAAAAGTTGGTGGCGACAAACCGTGCGATTATACATCGCTTACGAGGTGATAGCGGATGAGTATATCTATTCGTAAGTTATTGTTTCTGAAACTTCAAAAAATGAAGATCTAATGTTATTGACTATTCCGCCCATGGGAATCGGCTGGGATATTCAAGTATCTGAAATAATTGGAACATTATCTCCAAAGGATTTCAGTTGCTAAAAAACATGTCGGTAACCACTAACTTTCTGGAATTACAGGGGGTTAGTGGTTTTTCTATATAATAATATAGTTGACACTTATATATGCATTTATTATTGGCAAAATGAGAGCACATAATGAAATATATTGTAAAGATGAAACTTTGGTATTTAATATTACTAAATAAGGATTTTCTAAGAAAAGGTACAATTGCATATTGGAATCATTACAGATAAAAGTCAGATTGTGACAGTTTATGTAAAAGTAAAAAAATTGATGTTAAAATACATAAAACATTAAAGTAAATATGCTAAGATAATCGTTGTAACAAAGATAAAGTCATAGCGAAATGATAGTGGGGTGAGAATATGAGAAAATATTTAGAAAAGCCAATTGTAATACAATGGAATATGAAAAATAATATTTATAATAATATTATTGTAAAGAAAGTCTGCGAATTGACACCTATTAAACTCAGATTTATTGATCCTCATAGCATTGAGGATTTTAGAATTATTGATGAAATAATAGAATATTCTTCAATTCAGCACTATCAGATAGAATATGATATTGCGGATTTGAATATTGAAGAAATTTCTTACTTAGAGCATCAAAAATTAAATTTCTATATTAAATTCGATATATTTGAATTTGATGAAATAATGCGAAAAAAATTAGTGGAAATATTAAATAAATGTGAAAAGGCTCAAATTTTAATATATATAACACATAAAAATATTCGAGAAACTATTGAACTTGTCAAATGGTTATATAATGAAAATAAAGCAAATATTTTTTATATATGTCCTAAAAAGAAAGTAAAAAACTCACTAATCAATACTGAGGAATTACATAAAGCAGTGACAGAATTTGCAAGATTATATATCGAATGTAAAGACATTAAATTATCACTATATGATGAAGAAAAAATTGTGAGAGATATACTAGATCTAAATTATTATAAATATGGAAATCTTTATATTACATCCCAGGGAAGCGTATCTCTATACAAATTTCTACCAGATTATGAATATGGTCTAACTACGGAAACTGTATCAATTATAGAGGTATGGAAAAAAATTTGTACAGACCATCTAGATGATCTTGATAGAATTAAGAATAGCCAAAGATATTGGTTCAAATATTTGTATGGAGGTGCAGATGAGTGAAACTACATTTTACGGGAATATTTAAGCTATTTAAACAAGGGGATTCCTTTTTCTTGATAAATGAAAAATTAGATACAATTATTCCAATTGATAAATCACTATATGATATTCTTAAAAAATTAGATACAGGAGAGAATATTGAAATTGATGGAATAAAAAACGAAACATTAAATGTTTTGTTATACAATCGTGTATTGGAGGTGATTAATTGAAAGTTATCTTAGTTAATACGGATTTTATGCATGATACAGATACGAAAGTGCAGCCTTTAACAATGTATACAATTGCTGGAATCATAACACCTTATGTAGATGAAGTTGAAGTAGTCGAGCCTATGAAATATAGGTTGGGATACGAAGAAAGTGATTTATTATCAGTAGTGCTTGGTAAAATAAAATCTGCTGATCTATTAGCATTTACTGTTAATAGCTTTTCTTGGGCCGAAATTTCAAAGTTAACAAAAAAAATCAAGGTACATAATTCAAATATTAAAATTGTAGTTGGTGGCATCCACATATCGTATTTTTATAAGGACATTTTGCTTAATAATCCACAAATCGATTATGCATTAGTTGGAGAAGCAGAGTTAGCTTTTCCTAAATTTATTAAATATCTTAAAGGAGAAATATCAGTACATGATGTTCCCAATTTAAAATATGTGCATAATGGACAGCTTATGCAGAATAAAAATGCACCCTTATTCAATTTAAACTCTGAAGTGCCTTTACCAAGATATGATTTAACTGAATCTAAATTTTTTGATAGATTCACTTTTGAGGCTTCACGAGGTTGCTTAGGAAACTGTAGATTTTGTTCAGTATACTATAAAAGATGTTGGAGAAGATTTTCTGAGGATATAGTGTTGGAAAGGCTATCTGTTTTTAAAAAGTATTTAGACGGTAGATGTAAAAGTAAAGACTTTATATTTACGGATGACTGTTTTACAACAGATTCACGTTGGGCTAGAAATGTTTTGGAAGGAATGCTAGATTTGGGATACAGAGACTATAATGCACTAATCGAAGCCAGAGCAAAACATTTGTGGGATGAAGCATTGCTCGAGACTATTAAAAGTTTTGATAATTTGCATATTCAGATAGGAATTGAGAGTGGATATGATGAAGGATTGAAGAAAGTTAATAAGGAGATAAAGGTAGAAGACATTTTAAAAACAGTTAGCTTATTAGAAAAGTATGATCTTTGTAAAAATGTGTTTACATCTTTTATTATTGGGTTTCCTTGGGAATCAAAAGAAGAATGCTTAAAAACAATAGAATTTGCTGCTTTTTTAAATGATCAGTATTCAATTACAGTAAATGTTGCGTGGTGGATGCCACTGCCATCATATCTTTTTTCCAGATATTTTAAAGATACGAGTATTTTTGCCCAGGAAGATTTTGCAACAAATGAAAATGTTTTTTATCGAGCGCATCCTAAAATAGATAATGAAGATACAGCTTTTATAGAAATTTGTGATTCGCTGTATAAAAATCTTGGGGTTTGTTGGCGATTGTAGAAAGGAGGATTGCCAGTAGGCAATATATAATATGATTAAAACGAAGACGATAGGTAATATAGACCCAAAAACGATTCAAGCTGAATATAGTAAGTTGAGGGGGCCACTAAATATTATGTGGGATATGACAAATAGATGTAATCTGTGCTGTATGCATTGCTATAATAGAAGTGGAAAAGGAGCACATTATAAAGATTTGTCAGATGAAGAAATGATGGTAATTGCAGAGCACATTGTAGAAGCGGGTATACCAGTGGTCTGTTTTTGCGGTGGGGAACCACTTTTAAGGTATCCGTTGCTGATTAAAGCAGCTAAAGTTTTGTCTGCCAGTGGCATAGTAGTGAATATGGTGACAAATGGATTACTCTTAACAGAAGAGAAAGTTCGGATGTTAAGAGCAAGTGGAGTAAATGGAATTCAAATTAGTCTCGATTCATATTCGGCGGAAATACATGATAAATTCAGAGGCTTAGACGGAGCCTTTCAAAAGGCTTTAGAAGCAATAAAACTTATTTTAAATTCTGGTATTATTCCTGAGGTTACATTTATACCGACTAAACTAAATTATAAAGGAATCGGACAAGTAATAGATCTTCTTTATGAATTAGGAATCAAAAAGCTTAATTCAATGCCTTTTATTCCTATTGGAAGAGGTTATGATAATATATCTCGATTAAAAATGACATCTCAAGAGAAGTGGGAATTTGAATGGTTGGTACGTAAGAAACTTAATCAATATGTAGATTTTGACTTTAATAACGGAGATCCTCTAGAACATATATATTTGTTCTCACAGAATCCGAATGCAAAAACCATTACATATGAAATTAGATGTAATGGAGATATTGTTGTTAGTCCTTATTTACCATTTTTATACGGAAATGCTGTAAAAACATCGTTGAATAAACTGTGGGATGATGGATTAAAGGATGTATGGAAAATTCCAGAAATAAAAGATACAGCAAGAAGAATAATTTCTCTAGAAGAAATTGAAAAACAGACGAATAGACCGTGGAACAATCAGGATATACAACTGTATTGCGAAAGGATGTGAAAAAATGGTATATAACAAAATTAAGAATAGCTATATCGGATTATTACGTGAAGAAGAGGGAACATGGTTATTTTATCCCATGGCATATTCTAAACCGCATTTTATGAATCGAACTGTACATGAAATATGGGAGTTAATTGATCACCGTTCAGAAGAAGAAATTGTTCAGATTTTGAAAGAAAAATACAAAACTATTTCAGAAGAACGGTTGGCAAAAGATGTAAATCAGACTATTGCATATTTTTTAAATTTGGAAATGATTAAGGAGGAAAACACATATGAATGAAAATCAGTGTAGAATATCAGTGTTTGAGGAAAAAGATTTTCTTGAGGCTTCTAAAATGATTATTGATTTAAAGAAGGAAGTTTCAGAAAGAAGCTTTTTGTTTTATCCAGAACAGTATGACAATGATGCGTTTTTTAATTATTATCGGGCTATCAATATGAGGACTAATCACTTTCATGAAGTAGAGTTATATATGAATGTAATTGATATAAATACAAGTGAAAAAGTAGGCGTATTAGGAATCTACATATGTCCTAACAATTATGTTGTATATATCACCACTGTAATTTTAACAGACTCAACATATTTAGGTGAGGCTGTTAATCAGTTAAATGAATTGTTAAAATCGCAGTCAGTAAAGCGATTGAAAGTAAAATTCACAAACCGTAAGGTGGAGAATGTAGCGAAATGGATTGACAATGGATTTGAGAAAGAAACTATTATCGTTGAAGAGGGAACTGATGGTAGTGATTTTTTGATATATAGTAGAAAATTGTAATTATGGAGAAAGAGTATGTTGAATTCAAATGTTAGCAAGGAAAGTGCTGAAAGATTCGGAAAATGGTTGGGCGAAAGTAATTACCCTTTTATATACAAAACAATGGCAGGCATTTTCAATACAGTAGAACCATGGATTGATGAAAGTCGTATATTAGAAATGTTGGAAAATGTAAGTATAGAAGATAAACTCATTGTAGAATTCTTTCTATTGGGATATGAAAAGGAAAAAGATACACTGCTGAAAATATTAGGTAGAGAGAATTTGGAGTTTATATTAAATTGTGGATTTGCGGTAGAAAATGAAAATAAAATTGAGCCAGAAGGATTTGTGATCTTACCGATTAATACACTGTTTTTGATTGTAAGTTTACCGAGTTGCTACCAAAATGCCAAGAAGAGAATGTCCGATATCTATATAGGTTCTGATTCTACAAAACTTATGAAATATATCAGAAAAGAAAATTACGCGAAAGTATTGGATTTATGTGCAGGTTCTGGTGTGCAGGGATTAAATGTAGCGGATTATTCCGATAAAATTGTTGAAGTAGAATTAAATGATATTGCCTATAATGCAGCAGTGTTAAATGCTAAGATAAACGGAATTTCTGAAGAAAAATACGAGGTCAGAAAAGGAGATTTATATCAGGTAGTAGACGAGCATTTTGATTGTATTATCAGTAATCCGCCATTTGTTCCAGTTCCCAAAGATATTGTATTTCCATTATGCGGAGATGGAGGAGAAGATGGTCTGGATTTGGTAAGAAAAATAGTTGCAGGATATGAACATTTTTTGAATCCATCAGGAAAAGCATACATGGTTTTAGAGTGCATTGGTAACGAAGCCGGTCCTTATATAGTAGACTGTATGAAAAGCATTTTGAAAAGTGGAGTTATTAATGTTTCTTTGATTAATCGGCAACAGATTGAATTTCAGGCTGATGCTTCAGCAAAAATTGCAATTGAGATTTATGAAGATCCGCAGAATTATGACAGATACTATAACGCATGGATGGAAATGTTTCATAAAACACAAGCAGTTTATATTTATCCAGTGGTAATAGAATATATTAACAATGGTCATCCTTTGAAAATTAATATTATTAAAAATTATAATAAGTGGTCTTTGGACTCGGAGTTTGAAACTGTACCTAATCTTGATATAAAGAAAAGAGAGCAAGAGTATTATGAAGCTGATGTAGATGCGAAATGTAAAGCAATTTTTGATAGCGAAGTTAAATCATTATTAGAAACTGCGAGAGGTAAAAAGTTACGAGAGAATATAGTTCTTACGGATAGTCCAAAAGTAATTATCGCAAAGATTAAAAAGCTTTTAAATACAGCAAATAGTTTGGAAGAAAAAGGTGTTATTATACCAAAATAAAAGCGATATATTGTATAAATTAATTACGATATATAATCTTAAAGAAAGGGGGAGCTCGTTATGGAAGTATTAGCAAATGACTATGATAGCCCAGAAATCGTTTCTGATGATGGAAACATCGAACCAATAGCTTTAGTTCTGGTAAATGTTAATGTTTTAGTGAATGCGAATGCGAATGTAAATGCAAATGCGAATGCGAACGCAAATGCGAATGCGAATGCGAATGTAAATGCAAATGTATAGCATTTCATAGTGGGCTAAAATAATTAAGAGAAGAGGAGCTGCAGAATACATAGAAAACAAATTAAAATGTATTTATGTGGCTCCTTTTTGTAACCTGGTTTTATGGAGTGTCTTATGAAAAAAATATTTTTAAAAATGATACAAAATAATAGAAATAGTTTTATAATTTTAACATTAATTTGTGGTATCATTTCTTTTATTGGAAGTATATTACCTTATTTGAACGGAAAATTCATTGATTATTTAACTATTGGCGTAACATATAAAATTATATTAGAAATGAGTTTGCTAATTTTAGTGTTAGGACTGATTAATGTTGCTTTGTATTATGTAAAGCAAATTTTAATAGCAAAAATAAAAATGAAATCGTCATTTTCGATAAAAATGCAAATAATTGAGCATTTAAGGAATATTTCAATATTACAATTTAAAAAATATGATCCTTCGTATTTGAATCAGAGAACAGAGCAGGATATAAATGATATTGTTGCATTTATCACTGGAAATTATCCAACAGTCGTGTTTAATGCAATACAAATCGTTGGCTTGCTATTTATTATTTATAGAATAAGCAAACAAATTGTTTTGTTAATGAGTGTTTTCATTCCTATTTATTATGTGATTTATCTATTTATAAAAAAACCATTATACGATAGTAGTTATGCCGCAAAGGAGGCACATAGTTCTTATTTCAATTCTTTAAATGATCAATTTGCATTTATGGAAGACATTAGAATTAATGCGAATTACGAGTATAATAACAGCTATATTGAAAAGTATTTTACATCTTACCAACAGAAATATCTAACATTTGTCAAAATAAGTGGAAAGTCAGTTTCCTGTGAAGGAGTTATATCAGCGATATTTCAAGTAGTGACATTTTTATATGGGGGATGGCAGACATTATGTGGAAAGATGTCTGTTGGAGAGTTAACAGTCATATGTACGTATTTTTCTATGTTGCTACAGTTGATTAAATACTATTTTGAATTAGGAGGTTCATATGAAAGTGTAAAAACATCCATAGAGAGAATAAATGAAATATTTGCTATGAAATTAGAAAATAGAGGTATACTTATGCTGGATGAGATAAAAAGTATTTGTGGCCAAATTACATTCGGATATGATAAGAATAGTATTTTATTGAGAAACGTAACAATAAATTTGGAACCGGGTAAAATCTATTGTATTTTAGGCAAAAATGGATGTGGTAAATCAACCATATCTAAATTGCTGATAGGAATATTACATACAGATTCTTTATCGATCAATGGTATAAATATAAACAAACTTGATATGGAAAAAATACGAAGTAGAAAAATCTTGTATATATCACAGGCATTGAATTATCCAAATAGAACACTAAAGGAGATATATCAGGAATGCAAAGAAAATATTAAATTGGAGGATATTTTATATGGGATAAGTGAAACTAATTTAAGCGAAAGCACAAATATATGTCATCTATTTGAAAAAAATTGGAACAATAATATAAATAATCTTTCTGGTGGTGAAAAGCAAATAGTTTCTGTTTTAAAATGCATTGTGAAGGATGCAGATATAATAATTCTTGATGAACCTACTTCAAGTTTAGATGTTAAAAGAAAAAAAGTTATGTTTCAAATTATTGAACATTTACAAGCGAAAAATAAAATACTATTAATCATCACTCATGATACTGAAATAATACAGATTTGTGATAAAACAATTAAATTGTAAAATGGTAATCAGTTGGGTTATCGATTATTACAAATTTTACAATCTATTACAGTTAATATACACTTTATTACACTTTTGGGGTACAATTGCTTTTTATGGTACAATTAAAAAAAAAACGGGAGGAAATCCAATATGTCAAGAATATTAAAAAAAGTAACAATGTTTATCAATATTAAATTATTATATACTGTAGCTAGTTTGGCTCTAATTATAACTACTATTGCATCCAACCAACGTTGTTGGTATGTTATGTATGAGGACAAATTGCCAGATGACCATACGAGATTAAGAAAATTTTAATATATTATGCAACTTACAAATTATATAATAAAAAAAATGGTTGAGTATCATATAATAGACAACGATGATAAAGAAATATACATATATGGGTTGAATACTGGAATTATGATAATTCTTAATTTGCTCACTTTTTTAATCTTTTCTTATTTAATGAAAAAAATGGATATGGCTATAATTTTATTATTATCATTTATTCCTTTACGTTCCCTTAGTGGTGGTATTCATTGCAGTTCAAAATTTGTTTGTTATATAGTTTCGAATACAACAATGCTGATTTTGCTTGGACTACTGGAATGTTTCAGAAAAAGAGCATGGTTCATTTTGATTCTCGCAACTATCAGTGGTTATTATGTTTTTTCAAAAAAAGTAGCAAATAGTCACAATCGTAATCTTGATGATTATGAAATTATATTTTACAGTAGCAGTAAAAAGAAAATTATTTGTTTGCTGTTTTTTATAATTATCATGTTATTGCTAATGCATAAGTTTGAATACGCAGTTACTATAATGTGTTCTATCATTTTGTCAGCAGTTCTTCTTATCTTAGATGTGAAGAAAAAAATATGAGTATTCGTCAATGGCTAAAGGTGCACAAAGTCTCTCAAATAGTGGGAATGTGCACCTTCTATATATACGACATGATTTCGAGCTTGTCAAGAGTCTCAGAGCGGACGTCAAAAACGTCCTTCCCGTCATACTAACAGATTCTATGACAATATTAGGAACTAATACACCGTCTCGTCGTCTTGAGAGATAATTCTCTTCGTCATACTTAGTCTTTCTTCCTCA
>OGHW01000741.1_pt1 | contig 32822 bp, 33 predicted proteins | sample 1571641 | NCBI WGS metagenome assembly OGHW01 (sample SAMEA2582066, study PRJEB24529) | metagenome | biome: Human gut stool | place: China | collected 2011 | reverse complement strand
CCCAGGCTCTGAGAGCCGCTTAATATGAACCATCCAACTTTATGGGGTCAGTCCATGCGCTTGCTCGGGCCTACAGATAACTGCATAACAGTTTGATATTGAAGTCTTTCGTAGGCCGGGTAAGGCGAAAGTCGCCACCCGGCAGAAATGCGAGCACAATGACGAAACAGGTTTGTCGTCAGCCAGAGAGGGGGCGATGCCCCCTCTTTTCTTTTTCGTTCAGCGCTTCACGCCGTCAGGCGGAACGCCATTTGCGGGTCAGCGGTTTTTCCAGTTCCACGATCAGGAACATGGCGAAGCCGATGATAAAGGTGATCACCCAGTAGCGGAACGGCAGCCCGGTGGTGCCGAACAGCATCTGCATAAAAGGCGCGTAGATAATCAGCAGCTGTAGCACCAGCAGTACGCCGCTGACGATCCAGATCCCTTTGTTGGCCAGCAGACCTTTGGTTAACGAGAATCCATCCGATACGCGGCAGTTCAGCATATAGAACCACTGGGCGGTGACCAGAGTCTGCAACAGCACGGTACGGATAAACTCCGGCGAATAGCCGCGCGGCTGCAGCCAGGCTTCGAGAATAAAGGCGCTGACCGCAATCATTGACCCCACAAACGCTACGCGCCAGATGGCAAAGCCGTCCATCACGTGAATTTTCGGATCGCGCGGCGGCCGCCGCATAATATTTTTCTCACCGGCTTCAAACGCCAGGCCAAACGACAGCGTGGCGGAGGTGGCCATGTTCATCCACAGGATCAACACCGGCGTGAGCGGCAGTACGTTGCCCGCCAGCAGCGCGATCACGATCAGTAACCCCTGGGCAAGGTTGGTCGGCATGACGAAGAGAATGGTTTTCTTCAGGTTGTCATACACCCGGCGCCCCTCGCGGACTGCGCTGGCGATGGTGGCGAAGTTATCATCGGTCAGCACCATATCGGCGGCCTCCTTGGTCACCTCGGTCCCCTTGATCCCCATCGCCACGCCGACGTCAGCCTGCTTCAACGCCGGGGCATCGTTCACCCCATCGCCGGTCATTCCGACAATTTCTTTCTTACTCTGCAGAGCCTGCACCAGGCGGAACTTATCTTCCGGGCTGGTGCGGGCGAAGATATCAAACTGCTGCGCGGCTACGCTCAGCTGCGCGTCGTCCATCACCTCCAGCTCGCGTCCGGTAATGGCATTTCCCGCATTGCCAATCCCCAGCATCTTGCCGATGCTCATCGCCGTTTGCGGGTGGTCGCCGGTGATCATCTTCACGCGGATCCCGGCCTGCAGGCAGTCGGCAATCGCCGTGATGGCCTCCGGACGCGGCGGATCCATCATCCCGGCGACCCCTAGCAAAATCACCCCTTGCTGCAGATCCTGATGGGTCAGTTCGGTCTGGCCTGCGGCAGCCGGCTTCCAGGCTGCGGCCACCATCCGTAGCCCTTCCCGGGCGTACTCTTCAATTTTGCCTTCCCAGTACGGGAGATCCAGCGGCTGCAATCCGCTGTCGCTCTGCTGATACTGGCACAGGCGGAACAGGACATCCGGCGCGCCAGTGACCAGCACTACCTCCTCTTCACCCAGCCGGTAGAGGGTCGACATGTATTTATATTGCGAATCAAAAGGAATTTTACTGCGCAGTTCGCTGGTCAGCGGCGGCAGAGTGACCTTCGCCGCCAGCACCTTCAGCGCCCCCTCGGTCGGGCCGCCGGTGATTTTCCACAGCCCGCTCTCCTCTTTGATAAGCTGGCTGTCGTTACACAGATCGATGGTGCGCAGATAGCGCTCGAACAGCGAGCCGGGCGCGATCGTGACCGGCGTCGGATCGTCAATGGCGTGGATCTTACCGACCGGCTCATAGCTATCCCCTTCCACCCGATAGACGCTGTCGGCAGTGATCACCGCCTTCACCGTCATTTCGTTCATGGTCAGGGTCCCGGTTTTATCCGAGCAGATAACCGTCATCGCGCCGAGGGTTTCCACCGTCGGCAGCTTGCGGATAATCGCTTTCTGACGGGCCATTGCCTGTACGCCGAGCGACAGAATAATCGAGATAATCGCCGGCAACCCTTCCGGGACCGATGCCACCGCGAGGCTAATCAACGACAGCATCAGTTCGGAGACCGGCATATCGCGGAACAGCAGGCTAAAGACGAACAGCGCCGCCATCATCACCAGAATAAGGATAAAGATGGCTTTGCCCAGCTTGTCCATTTGCACCAGCAGCGGCGTGCGGTGTTTCTCAATGCCCGCCATCATTTGGTTGATATGGCCCAGCTCGGTATCGCCGCCGGTGGCCACCACGATCCCTTTTCCCGCCCCTGAGCTAACGGTGGTCCCGGAAAACAACAGGTTGCTGCGATCGCCGAGCGGTAAATCGCCGCTTAGCGGCTCGGTGGTTTTTTCCACCACCGTCGACTCGCCGGTGAGGATCGCCTCTTCCACCCGCAGGTTGTGCGCCTCAATCACCCGTAGATCGGCGGGGATACGGTCGCCGGCGCGGATCACCACGATATCGCCAGGTACCAGCGAGGTGGTGGGGATGGTTTCATGGTTGCCCTGACGGATCGCCACCGCCTCGCTGGACAGCATATTGCGGATACTCTGCAGCGATTTTTCCGCATTACTCTCCTGAATGAAGCCGATCAGCGCATTGACCACCGCCACGGCGAGGATCACCGCCATGTCGATCCAATGGCCCATCACCGCCTTGAGCAACGCTGCCGCCAGCAGGACGTAGATCAGCACATCGTTAAAATGCGCAATAAAACGCAGCCAGGCGGGTTTACCCGGCTTCTGCGGCAGGGCGTTTTCGCCATACTGCTGCAGGCGCGTAGCCGCCTCTGTTCCGCTAATCCCTTCCGGCGAACTCTGCACGCTGGCGAGAGTCTCCTCGACGGAGCGCTGATAATAGGGCGCCCCCGGTTTATCTGTATTCATACTCTTTCCCTCGATTTCTGAAGCGGAAGTCAGGGCGACATCCCGCCATCATCAGCGCACAACGAACACTGGTACATGGGCATAGCGCACGATATTGGCCGCTTCCGAGCCCAGCAGATGAGTCTGGATACCCGGATTGCGCGAACCGACAATCACCACATCCGCTTTCAGCTCATCGGTCAGGGCAATCACTTGATCGCGAACATTGCCACTGCGCACATAAAGATGGCTGGCGTCTTCCGCAAGCCCATTTTTCTTCACCAGCTCGCTCAGCTTTTCCTTAGCGGTATTAAGCAAATGGTCTTCCATCTTTCGGGCATCAGAGATAAATCCGCGGGTTAATACAGGAGAAAAGGCCGGAATAACATGGATAAGATGAATTTGCCCGGCAGAATGTTGGGCGAGGAATTTCGCATGAGAGAGCGCTTTGTCGGCCAGGCCCGCATCAAACACGTCAACGGGAACAACGATATTTTTATACATGAGATAATCCTTTTATTACCAATACAATGCGTAGTGATGAATAGCCCCTTACTTGGGGAGGAACGAAATCTCAACAACAGAAGCGGCGAGCGGAATAGATGTTATTAAACGTAGCACAGGAAAATTAACATTAGAAAATGGCGGATTAATAGACTGAAAAATATTATAAAAACCGCATATTCCCTGCGGTTCTCCTGCGCTTTCCCCTCAATGCCGCCAACGCTCGCGGCATTCTCTTTTTTAACACTTCATATTTTCTCCGACTATGCTGATTACAAGCAGGCATGCCGCTCCGAATGTCCGGTGGTCACAGTGGGGGCCGAATTAAATGACATTCACGGTTCGGATGGGAGTAAAGGGAGGAAATTATGTTGGGTTATAGCCTGTTACGCCTGGGTTTGTTTGTCGCGCTGGCCATTGTCGCCTGCACAGCGGTGGGGCTCTTCACTTATCTGGTCGTCGCCGCTCTCGCAGAATAAGCAGGCGCCATGTAATAAAAATGTAAAATAAATCCTGAATCTGAGGGGAATATTGTGAACCGTTATTTTTCTCTCATCCCGGTTGTTATTATATTTACAACCGCTTGCGATCAGAAAGCACCCACCGTCGAGTCCGCCCCGCGCATGGTTAAAGTGGCGCAGGTGACCGCCGTGGGCAATACCCAGCAGCGAACGTTTCCGGCACGCATTGAGTCTGGCGATTCCACCGAACTGTCGTTTAAGCGGGGTGGCCAGGTGGAGTCGCTAGATATTCGTCAGGGGGCAAGCGTCGCCCAGGGGCAAACGCTGGCGCGCCTGAATGCCCGCGAGGCCCAGCAACGGGTCAATGAGCGGCAAACGGCGGCCACTCTCGCCCAGCGTCAGTTCGACCGCTTCCAGACTCTGGCCGGGCGCCAGGCGATTTCCCAGGCGGAGATGGACGTGCAGCGCGCCAATCGCGATGCCGCCAATGCGGCCTTAAAAATCGCTCGCGAAGAGCTGGCGCAAATGAGCCTCATCGCGCCCTTTAGCGGGATTGCCGCCGGCGTGCATATCCGCAACCATCAGGTGGTCGCCGCCGGCCAACCGGTGATCACCCTGACGCGGACCGACCTGCTGGATGTGGTCTTCAGCATTCCCGAAAATCTGTTCACCTCCCTGGATATCCGCAATACCGCCTACCGTCCCGTCGTCAGGATCAATACCCTGCCGGGCCGCGAGTTTACCGCGGAATACAAAGAGCATACCGGCAGCAGCGACAATAGCACCCTCACCTGGCAGATCGTGTTAACCATGCCGCGGCCAGATGATTTTCCCGCCGTCGGCGGGGTCAGCGGCACCGTGACGGTCAATCTCGGCAATTTACCGGCCAGCGCCGGACGGGAAACCCTCATTGTGCCAGCGGAGGCGGTGTTTAACCCCGATAACCGGCCAAAGAACGAGCCGGTAGTCTGGGTGGTGAAAGGCGATAACGCGCATCGATATCTTGAGGAGCGTAAGGTCGCCGTCGGCGAGGTGACTTCGCAGGGAGTGGCGATCACCGACGGTCTCCGCGCGGGTGAACAGGTGGTTGCGGCGGGCGTGAGCGAGCTGCATGCCGGGCAGCCGGTGCGGGTCTGGACGCGTGAACGAGGATTATAAATGGATATTTCCCGTCAGTTTATTAACAACCCGACCCGCGTCTGGTTAGCCATTTTGCTGTTAGGGGTGGGTGGCCTGCTCGCCCTGCTCAATATCGGCCGCCTGGAAGATCCCGCCTTCACCATCAAAACGGCGGTGATCGTCACCCACTACCCTGGCGCGTCCGCTCAGCAGGTGGAAGAGGAGGTTACCCTGCCGCTGGAAAACGCGATTCAGCAGCTTCCCTCGCTGGATAACGTCAGCTCCATCTCCTCGAATGGCTTATCGCAAATTACGGTGAATATTGCTTCGCAGTACCATTCCAGCGAGCTGCCGCAAATCTGGGATGAGCTACGTCGCCGGGTCGGTGACGCCAGCCGCCTTTTCCCCCCTGGCGTAGTCCCCCCTTTCGTCAACGATGACTTTGGCGATGTGTTTGGCTTTTTCTTCGCTATCTCGGGCGACAGTTTTACCAACCCGGAGCTGGTGCGCTATGCCGAACAGTTGCGCCGGGAGCTGGTGCTGGTGCCGGGGGTCGGTAAAGTCGCTATCGGCGGCGTCATTCCGCAGCAGATCAATGTGGATATCTCGCTGGCGAAGATGGCGGCGCGCGGGATCACCCTCAACCAGCTCGCCGCAATCCTGGCCCGACTTAACGTGGTGTCCAGCGCCGGGGAGATCCGCGTTGGCAGCGAATCGATCCGCCTCCACCCCACCGGTGAGTTTCAGAGCATCGATGAGCTGGGAGATCTGCTGGTCAGCCCTCACGGCGCCAGCGCCACCACCCGACTGCGGGATATTGCTACGCTGTCGCGCGGGCTAACCGACTCGCCGGCCAGTATCTATCATGCCAACGGGCGCCAGGCGGTGACCATGGGAGTTTCTTTTATCCCTGGCGTCAACGTTATTGACGTCGGCCACGCTCTCGAGGCCCGCCTCCAGCAGATGGCCGCCGACAAACCGGCGGGCATCGACATCGCTATTTTTTACGATCAGGCAGCTGAGGTGGCCCACTCGGTCAATGGCTTTATTACCAATTTTCTGATGGCCCTGGCGATTGTCGTCGGCGTGCTGCTGGTATTTATGGGGGTGCGCAGCGGGATTATTATTGCTCTGTCGCTGGCGCTCAACGTTCTCGGCACCCTGCTTATCATGTATATCTGGGGGATCGAACTACAACGGATCTCCCTCGGAGCGCTTATCATCGCCCTGAGTATGTTGGTGGACAATGCCATTGTGATTGTCGAAGGGGTGCTCATCGCCCGTCAGCAAGGCTCTCCGTTACTGGGCGCGATTAACTATGTGCTCCGTCGCTCTGCGCTGCCGCTGCTTGGCGCGACGATCATCGCCATCCTCGCCTTCGCGCCGATTGGCCTCTCCCAGGACTCTACCGGGGAGTATTGCAAATCGCTGTTCCAGGTGCTGCTGATCTCCCTGATGCTGAGCTGGTTTTCCGCTCTGACCATCACCCCGGTGCTTATTAAGTGGTGGCTGTTTAAAAACGCCCCGTCGGCCGCCGCCGCGGAGGAAAAGGCCGATCCTTACCGCGGCAGCTTTTACCGTGGCTATCAGCAGGCGCTGCGAATACTGCTGCAGCAAAAGACCCTGACCCTGTTGCTGATGGGTGCGCTGTTAGCCGGAGCGATCTGGGGCTTTACCTTTGTTCGGCAGAATTTTTTTCCGTCATCGAATACGCCTATATTCTTTGTCGACCTGTGGCTACCCTACGGTACCGATATAAACGCCACGGAGAAGATGACCCGGGATATCGAGCGGTCGATAGCCGGTCAGCCGGGGGTGGTCACCACCGTCTCCACCATCGGCCAGGGCAGTATGCGTTTCATTCTCACCTACAGCGGGCAGCGCCAGTACAGCAACTACGCGCAGATTATGGTGCGGATGGATGATCAACGCGGCATCGCCCCTGTCACCCGCCACGTGGAGGACTGGATTGCCAGAAACTACCCGCAGGTTAACGCCAGCACCAAACGCATTATGTTCGGGCCCTCCGGGGATAGCGCGATTGAGGTGCGCATTAAGGGCCCAGACCCGGATACGCTGCGCGCGCTGGCGAGTCAGGTAGGCGATATCCTCGCCGCAGACCCGGCGACCGACAGCGTGCGTAATGACTGGCAGAACCGCAGCAAAGTGATCCGCCCGCAGTATTCCCCGGCGCTGGGACGCGAGCTGGGGGTGGATAAACAGGATATTGATAACGCGCTGGAGATGAATTTCTCCGGGAGTCGCGCCGGGTTATATCGTGAAGGGGCCGATCTGCTGCCAGTGATCGTCCGGCCGCCGGAAGCAGAACGTCAGGATGCCAACCATCTGAATAATGTGCTGGTCTGGAGCCAGAGTCGCCAGCAATATATCCCGCTGAGTAACGTCATCAATGGTTTCGCCCTGGAGTGGGAAGATCCGTTGATCCTCCGCCGGGATCGTACCCGGGTGCTGACGGTCCAGACCGACCCCAGCCCGCTAAGCGGCCAAACCTCGGGTGATATTCTCGCGCGGGTGAAACCGCGCATTGACGCACTGCCGCTGCCCCACGGCTACCGTATCGAATGGGGCGGCGATGCCGAGAACTCCAGTGAGGCGCAGCAGGGACTGTTTACAACCCTGCCGCTTGGCTATCTGGTGATGTTTATCATAACGGTGCTGATGTTCAGTTCGCTGAAAAACGCCGTCGCCATCTGGCTGACCGTTCCGCTGGCGCTGATCGGGGTCACACCCGGCTTTCTGCTTACCGGCATCCCCTTCGGCTTTATGGCCTTAATCGGCTTGCTCAGCCTGAGCGGTATGCTGATCCGTAACGGCATTGTGCTGGTAGAAGAGATAGAGCAACAAAAACAGGAGAAAGATCAAAGACAAGCTATTATTGATGCGGCAACCTCTCGTCTGCGGCCGATCCTGCTGACCGCCTTCACCACCGTACTTGGCCTGGCCCCGCTGCTGCGCGATGTCTTTTTCCAGAGTATGGCGGTGGTGATCATGTTCGGCCTCGCCTTTGCCACCGTGCTGACGCTGCTGGTTCTGCCGGTGATTTACGCCTGCTTTCACCATAAGGATATGACGCCTCAACGATGAACAGTACCGGTCTGAGCATTATCAAGACATTAGGCTGTATGACAGCGGTGACCTTTTTCACCATCTATAACACCTGGGATCGCTTTGATTATGACTATCACTGGATCCTCGGGCTGCTGACCTTTATCTCGACCATCGCGACGCCGCTGTTTTTTGTCGTGGCCGGCTATCTTGATGCGCAGACGCGCCACGATGCCAACTGGCAAATTGGTAAAATTAAAAGCGTGGTCATCGTCTTTCTGTTTTGGGTGACGGTCTATTATGTCTGGGAGCCTTACCAGCGCGGCTACCTGATCCAGCCCTGGTTTATTTTCGCCCTGATTGTCATCTATACCTTTCATCCTTTGATCGCCTGGCTCAGCCAGCGGCGCGGGCTCTTTTTCGCCGTGCTCCTGACGCTGCTGTGCTGCTCCTACGGTTACGACCTGCTCTCGGTGATCTACCCGGACAGACATCTTTTCAGTTTGCCGCCGCAGTATCGCCTGTGGACATGGCTACTGTTTTATTTAACCGGGCAGTTGTTTAACGATCCAAAGGTCGCGGAGTGGATACGCAACCCACAGGTGATTAAAGGGTCGATTATCGCCCTGCCCTTTGTCTATTTATTTACCTGGTTTTATGAACGCCATTTCTTCTTCGCCCTGTTTAAAGCAGATCGTAATGCGTTCATTCTCACGGGATCGCAAATTTATATTCTGATCGTCCTGCTGGTGATCGCCGCTAACGCCGTGCAGTTTAAAAAGAACCGCGAGTGGAAAGAGGCCGTGCTGGCGACGGTCAGTAAAGCGATGACCGGAGTTTATATCCTCCACTATTCCGTGTTTCACCTGCTGGTGATGCTCATCCCTGTGCATTCGCTAGCCACCAAGTTGGGGGTAATAGCGCTGACCTTTGTCCTGTCGGTGCTCATTTCCCTTGCCGCGCTCTCCAGTACGCTGCTCAGGAAGGTGATTACCTTGTAACCAACAACGGGACGATTTAGCGGAAGCTCCACTGGATACTGATCACAAACACGCTGGGAATAATAATGCCGCTTTCAACGGCGAAATAATCGGTGAAGTTATACTGGATAGCGTGGTAGATATAGGGTGAAAAGCCGATCCCCGTGGCGTCCTTAAAGTCTTTATAGGAGCCATGATCGCCGCAATGTTCGAAGGCGTCGAAGAAGAATTCGCCGGTATAGCCGTAAACGCCTTTGAAGGTCCACCCGCTGCCGCTGTGGTACCAGTCTCTTCTCACCCCCAGCGCCAGGCAGCGATCGTTGAAGCTGTTATTCATAGTGCCAAGCAGAAGGCTGTATTTGGAGTCTGCAGAGAATTTCCGCTCCACTGAGAAAAAATGATTTTCGAAATTCTCTGTATATTGTCCGTGATTATTGGTCAGATGGTAAACATAGGAACCGGTATTCACCGAATAGAGGTTAAGTTCGTTCGCCTGCGCGAGAGAGGCTAACCCGGCCAGGAGCATCACGCTTTTGCCGCGCATTTTCCCTCCTCAGTCCTCAAGGCCTGTCCAGGGACAGAAAGCTTTTGCCGTATTTACCGGTCGTGACAGGGGTATAAGACTCGACAGGGAAATGGGGAAAAATAACGATGCCAAACTGCCGCGTCGTTACCAAAAAGCGTAGCACAGCCCTTATTCGCCAACAAATCGAATGGGCCGTTTACGACATGGCAGACGTTACCCCTTTACCTTACTGTGCAAAAAGCAGACAAAGCCTCATCATATTTTCCGCTATGCTCAGACTCCGACGCGGAAGAAAGCCACCTGTCGACGACAGCGTTGCTGTTTACCCCTTCGCGCGTCGGCGCAATTTCATGCATTTCGCCAGCCATGACAGAATTTTCACAATTGGCTTTCTTCTACCATCATCAGCTTCTTCCCGCTGGTTTTACAGCGAAATCCTGCACAACCCGACTTTTCTGTACAAGTTATCACTTAACAAAATCATTATAAATCAACAAATTAAAACACAAACAAAAAATAAACCGTTACGTTGTACATATAGTAATGAAAAAAGTTGTACATAGTGAAATCAGCGTCTATAGTTTTGGAGTGTTAACTGCTTGTTGCGCAACAAAGCGGGGAAGCTTGACGATTGCGCAGCGAGTCGGACGGTGGTTCCTGGTTATACATTTCCTGTTCGTGACTTGGCGCGTATCAACGGTACGCTGCGACTTTTATTGTCTGTTTGCTTTATACGTGGGAGAGTTCGAGCTATGCATATTAAAAATACCATTCCAGCAGAGTTTGTCTTCAATTCGGCCCTGATGAAGAATATTGAGAATACGCTCATTAAGCAGCACAGAACGGTAAATAATGAGCGGATGATTACGGAAATCCAGCATCGTCTGCAAACGGAAAGTAACGAAATACTTTCCGATCTCTATCTGCAGGCGCTGGATATGCTGTACAGCAAACCTCATCATTAAATAAACCCACTGTGCTGGCAGCAGGCTTCGACCTGCTGTACCGGCGCGCCTGGGTCTCTATCGGCTAACTGAGGCAAAAAAATGTCACACCATAATACTTGCTATCGTTCTGAGCATTACGATCTGTGGTTTGATAATGGTTTTCTTCTCTATGGGATGTCGCTGATCCTGAATAGCCTGCCGGCATCTTACTTCCGCAAAAAACATGTTTTCTTCACCAGCGACAATTATTTCGCGGTACTGCAGCACAACTATAATCGGCGGGATACATTATTTATTCTGTTAACCGAAGGCAACGATCTTAATTTTCTTAGTGAACTGCCTATGCTGCGCTTACCGGCCAACTCGACGCCGGAAGAGTTAAAGATATTTCTGCATCAACCCACCCGCTATTACAAAACCCATCCGGCGCCAGGCGCCTCGGTGCAGTTTACCGAGCGGGAAAAGAAAGTTATTCAACTTATCAGCAATGGCGAAGCGGTCGCCAGCATTGGCCGGTCGCTAAACCTGCATATAAAAACCATTTATCAGATCCGGCTGAATCTGATTAAAAAGCTCGGCTGCAGCGGTAGAACCGATTTTTTTAATATCAGCCGCAGCGAAACGTTCAAATCCTGGAGCCAGATTCACCTGTAACCCAGCACTCAAGCCCTGATCCGCACCACGGATCGGGGCGCTTAATTTTGGCCGTGAAAATGGATGCTGAAGCCCTGCTCCTGCCAGTGGCTGAGCAGCTCCTCCTGCAGAGGCGTGGCGGCACGTCCGGTCCAGACGAAAATATGCTGCCCGGGAAATAGCTCAGGCCGCGGCGACTCCAGCGGTTCGGCGAGAACGTTGACATGCCAGCCGCGTTGGGAAAGACGCCATGCCTCCAGCCACAGACGCGTCCTGTCCTCATTGCTCCAGCCCACCAGCAGCGTCTCTTTGCCATTTTTTTTACGCGCTTCGGCGAGAAACAACGCTACGCAGTCAATTAACAGGCCGTCCAGCATGCTGCTAATCACCAGCGAGGTATTCTGATCCAGCTTGAGACGCTGTCGTACCGGCACTAACAGGCTATCGATGAGGGTGTCGACGGGGTGTTGATGACTGAGCGCCATTAATTTGGCGCGGATTCTGGCGGGCTGCATATAACGCAGAATGGACATCATCTCTTCCTGAAGATGCGCGGATTCGTCGCGCGCCGCCGGCAGGTTATCCTCCAGCAGCGCTTTGACTTTCCCTACTGATACACCGCGCTCTATCCAGCGCTTGATCTCTTCGATACGCAGGATATCTTCTTCATCAAATTGTCGATGCCCGCCTTCGCTACGCTGCGGTTTCAGTAGACCGTAACGACGCTGCCAGGCGCGCAGTGTGACCGGATTGATTCCGCAACGTTCGGCGACTTCACCGATACTGTAAAACGCCATAGCAGCCTCACATCAACCTGATACCTTAATACCTAAACTAACGAATTCAGGCATCCTGTACAACTCTATTTTCTTGTACAGATAAAGATATCAGGTTGCGGCTCACAGCGCCCGGGAAAAAAGATGAAAAAATGTTTAGCTGATTTCGCGGTGGTTCATTTTTTCTCCGGCCATGCGACGGCGGGTAGGCCCCCCAGGCGCGCGCTGGCGAACAAATTACCCTGGAACTGTGAAATACCGGCTGATTCCAGCCACATCCACTCTTCAGCACGCTCAACGCCGACGGCTGAGACCGCAATCTCCAGAGAAGTACAGCATTTGATAATCGCCTGTACAATCGACTGGCGCGGTCCGTCCTGGTGGATATTGCGGATCAGCTCATGGTCGATTTTAATTCTGTCGGGTTGGTATTGCGCCAGCAGCGATAGCCCGGCAAACCCGGCGCCGAAGTGATCGATGGCAAGATTAATTCCCGCGCCCTTCAGTTTGCGCACCGCATCGGTAAAATCGTCCATCCGCGAAATCACTTCCCGCTCAGTGAACTCGACAATAATCTGCTCCGGAATAAGGTCATTGCGACTAATTTCGTCGAGCAGGAAAGCCACCGCATTCGGCGCTTTGACCATGGTCATCGGCAGTAAATTAATGCTTAACGCCTTATTACGTAAACCTAATTTTCCCGCCAGCGACAACGCCACCCGTTTACTGTGCAGGTCAGCGAGATAAATATCGTCCCCGGTCAGCCCGGCAAAATAGGCGCCGGGGGATTGCCCGTCCGGTGTACGCAACAGCGCTTCCCACGAAATAATTTCGCAGGCGAAAGGGTCGACAATCGGCTGGAAGGCAAAGGAACAACCTTCCGTATTATCGATAATCGGGGTATCAGGATAGAACGTCTCCTTATCAGGAATAAAAACCCAACTATCTGCGGAAGGAATCTCAAAATAGTTCGCTTTTTCTGTGGCTTCGACAAAAGTACGGAAAAATTGCAGCGCCCGGTCATCATAGGTGAGCTGATATTTTGACGTCCCCCGGTCCATCACCGCCTGCAGAACTTCCTCGCGATCGTGTTCGCGTAAATCAAACAGTTCCATCCCGACCTTACCAAAACGACGGGACGGCGCATAATCGCAAAGCAACTCCACCAGATTATAGTGGCGAGGATCCTGGCAGATATGCTGATAAATATCCTGAACCTTTTCTTCAGGCCCCTCAATGAGTTGAAAAAAATGCGTCCCGTTAAAAAGTAAAATACCGGTGACGTCCGCCTGCCCATTTCTTTCGTTTGCCCTGGCGACCATGGCCTCGATCGATTTGAATGAGACATTGTCGCAGATATGGCTGCGATAAATGATGGTGGTTAGCATAGTGATTCCAGATGGGAGGGATAAGCATTCACAGTAGCAGTTATCAGGCTAAGGGTCTCGTAAAACTACGTTTTGTCTTAACAAAAAAGATACACTAAAAATCCCTTCTTTGTGCAAGGTTTTCCCTTTTTTTCTTTCCTTGTACAACATGCAACGCTAAACCCCACCTTTACAAGCCAGAACCGCGCCAGGCAAAAAAATTAAACAATTAAAAATCATATAGTTAAACTAACATGAATCATTATTGTGCAACTTTGTGTGTACAGGTTAATAATTATTGTATAAGTTTAATGGCAGTTAACAGATGAATGAAATGAAAGGAGCACATATGCAGCAGAATGGTTACATTCCAGATACAGCGAACGCAATTGCCCAGTATTTCAACAAAGCATCTTTGCCTTCCCAGCAGGAAACCCTGGGTCAGATCGTGATGGATATTCTTAACGAAGGGCGTCATCTCAACCGCAAAGCGCTATGCACCAAACTGTTGAGCCGCCTGGACCGCGCTCGCGCGCCGGAGGAAGAGAGCCACTATCAGACCTTAATTGGTCTGCTGTTTGCTGGCCAGGAATAACGTCATCGATCGTCGCCTGTTGCAGCGCCGCAGTAGCAGATGAGGGGCGATCGCTTCCACAAACCTGCTGCTGACCTGAATGCCCGTTCGCCTATTCAGGAAAAGGGTGGCATGCATAGAGACGGTTATGAATAACAGTGAAACTGAGGAAATAACCGATGAAATCATCGGCGAGGCGGTTCTAGCGCTTCTGAAAACGAATCGCCCGATTACCACCCCGACCCTGCTGGTTCGACTTCGGTTAATGCAGGCGACAGAACCAGATCGCCAGCGTAGAAAGATCATCGCTGCCGTGATCGAAGAAATTTGCGCGAAGCTTATCCGTCAGCGGAAGTACGCGCCTTTACAGGTAAAGAAAATCAATGGCCGTTGGGAAACCAGAGGTTCGCTGGCGCCAGACAGCATGCCGTCGGAAGCTAAAAAGATCCACTGATTATCCCAACCATGGTGAATTAAACAGAGTGAGAATGTGATGAGACAGACTATGCATCAGCAACCAGATATTTACGCAAGACTGCAGGACACCGCGCTCTCCGACTATTTCCGTAACGCCGGTGATAAACTGGTTGATGAGTCCGCCGTCATGTCGCTCGCCATCAACAGTATTCTCCAGTCCGAGGGTCACCTGAACAATAAGGCCATTATTTTATGGCTGATTCAGGCGCTGGAAACCACCGATGACGTGGTGACCGCGGACGTGATCCGAAAAACGCTGGAGATTGTCGTTGGCTACACCATGGACGATATCTAACGTCGTCACGCTTCTGGCCCGCCAGGACAACGCCTTCTCCGCAGAGCCTGTCCGCTCTAAGCAAAAAAAACCTCGCTAAGGCGAGGTTTTTTCTTTTACCTGATGGCGGTTCAGTGGGCGTTGACCACCACCCACATCGGCCCCTGCCCAACCGCATAGCGGCCTTTCTCCTGCAGCAGTCCCTGCTCACCGACAATATCGTACACCGCGATATGGTGCGACTTCTGCCCGGCGGCAATGAGATATTTACCGCTGTGATCGAGGTTAAAGCCGCGCGGCTGGGTCTCGGTAGGCTGATAGCCTTCCACCGCCAGCACGCTACCATCTTCCGAAACGCTGAACACCGTGATGATGCTGGCGGTACGATCGCAGGCGTAAAGATGACGGCCATCCGGGGTGATATGAATATCCGCCGCCCAGCGCACGCCGCTAAAATCAGGCGGCATCATATCCAGGGTCTGTACACATTCGATGTTGCCCTTAGGATCTTTCAGCTCCCAGACGTCAATCGAGCTGTTTAGCTCATTGACGCAGTAACCATACTGCTGGTTGGGATGGAATACCATGTGACGCGGACCGGCGCCCTCGACGGTCGTCACTTCCGCGGGCTCCTGTGCCGAAAGGAAACCATCGTCGCTGAGGGTAAACAGGCAAATGCGATCCTGCTTCAGCGCCGGCACCCACAGGGTGCGATTATCCGGGGAGATATTGGCCGAGTGGCAGCCTTCCAGCCCTTCCACCACGGTGATGGTTTCGCCCGGCAGGCCGTCGTGCAGCGGGGTCACGCTGACACAGCCCTGATTGTAGGAGGCGCTGAAGACAAAGCGGCCATGGTGATCGGTAGAGATATGGGTCGGGCTGCCCGGCAGCGCAGCTTCGCCCGCAAAGGTTAACGCCCCGTTATCCGGCGTGATGCGATAGGCCAGCACGCGAAACTCCGGACGAACGCCAACGTACAGAAATTCCTTGTTGGGGCTGACCACCATCGGCTGGACCTGCCCTGGGGCATCAACCACCTGCACCAGCGTCAGTTTGCCGTCCGCTTCAAGACTCCAGACATGGATTTGTTGGCTTTCCGGGCTGGCGGTATAAACGGTTTGTTTCATGACTACTCCTTCCCTCACTGCACGTGGAATTTTCATTTTCAGGATAACAGCACCCTGAAAATTATAAGACATCCGCCCATGATACTCGCATCGTCCGCCGAATTTCCGCCGGACGGCGGCACAAAGGGCATACAGACATTCACGGCAGATGTGGAAAAATTGGTCCTGACGCCACGGCGGTGTACCATCATGGCCAGGTCACTTTTCAACATCAACCGGAAATAACACATGACAACACGCGTGATTGCCCTGGATTTAGACGGCACCCTGCTTACCAGCAAAAAAACCATTCTGCCCGCTTCGCTGGAGGCGCTGGCCCGCGCCAGAGAGGCAGGCTATCAGGTCATCGTCGTCACCGGACGTCATCACGTCGCTATCCATCCTTTTTATCAGGCACTGGCTCTCGATACACCTGCAATTTGTTGTAATGGCACCTATTTGTATGATTATCACGCAAAAAAGGTTTTGGCCGCCGATCCTATGCCGGTAGAGCAAGCGGTAAGCCTCACTGCCATGCTCGCCAAACAGCAGATCCACGGCCTGGCATATGTGGACGACGCGATGCTTTATGAACACCCCACCGGGCATGTGATCCGCACCCGCAACTGGGCGCAGGCGTTACCGGAAGATCAGCGTCCGGTTTTCGCTCAGGTCGATTCGCTGGCGCAGGCGGTTCGCGAAGTTAACGCGGTATGGAAATTCGCTCTCACCGATGACGACATTCCCCGCCTGCAGCGGTTTGCGCAGCAGGTTGGCGAGACGCTGGGCCTCGAGTGCGAATGGTCGTGGCACGATCAGGTGGATATCGCGCGCGCCGGCAACAGCAAAGGCAAACGCCTGGCGCAATGGGTGGCCGACCAGGGGCTGTCGATGCAGGATGTGGTGGCCTTCGGCGATAACTACAACGATCTTAGCATGCTGGAAGCGGCGGGCACCGGGGTGGCGATGGGCAACGCGGTGGACGAGGTGAAAGCCCGCGCCAACATAGTCATCGGCGACAATGAGTCCACCAGCATCGCCGAGTTTATCTACCGCCAACTGCTGTAATCAGGCGGCGATCGACACGCTTTTGATCTGGGCAAACACCTGCTGACCTGGCGCTATCGCCAGGTCGTCCCGCGCCCATGGGCTAATCCTGGCCCATAGCAGACGGTCACTCACTCTGAGCTGCACTTCAATCTGTCCGTTGACCTCCAGACACTGAGCCACCTCGGCGCGCAAGATATTGCGGATGCTGGTCCCGGACGGCTGGGCCAGTGTCAGCGAAACGTCCGACGCCTGAATGCGGATCCGTGCGGTGTCGCCTGCGGGACGTTCGAGCCGGTTGACCCACAGCAACTGGTCCCCCAGCGCCAGGGCCGTCATCGCATACTGCGGGTGCTGCGCGGCGACGGTGGCGCTAAGGATCGTACTCTGCTGCTCCGCCGGCAGCCAGGGGTGCATCACGCTGCTGCTCCAGACCTCCTCCAGCGGACCGAAAGCTTTCACCTTACCGGCCTCCAGCACCAGCACACGATCGGCCAGATGCTGGATCTCATCCAGCGAGTGGCTGACGTAGAGCATCGGAATATGAATCTCCTGCGCCAGCCGCTGCAGGTAGGGCAATAGCTCGCGTTTGCGCGGAATGTCCAGCGAGGCCAGCGGCTCATCCAGCAGCAGCAGCTCTGGCGCGGTCAGCAGGGCGCGGCCGATAGCCACTCGCTGCTTTTCGCCGCCGGATAACCGGCCCGGCAAGCGATCCAGCAAGGGCGCAATCCCCAGCAGATCCACCAGCTTATCGAACTGGCTGACCATGGATTTCGCCATCCCATACTGCAGATTGCCGCGCACTTTATAATGGGGAAACAGGCGCGCATCCTGAAAGACATAGCCGATACGGCGCTGCTCCGGCGCCAGGCAGATACGCTGCGCGGTGTCGTTCAGCACCCGGCCATTGAGCACGATCCGCCCCGCCTGGGGTCGGGTCAGGCCGCTGATGGCGTTAATCAACGAGGTTTTGCCCGCGCCGGAGACGCCAAAGACGGCGGTGATCCCGCTGGCGGGCAGGGTTTCACGGATCTGCAGGCAGTGACTGCCGAGGGTCTGGGTAAAGTCCAGCTCCAGCATCATTATCCTCCCATGCGCTGGCGGCTCACGCGGGCCAGCCATTCCGAAATCAGCAGCGAAACCAGCGCCAGACCGATGGCGATGAGGCAGAGGCGGGCCGCCGCCCCCTCCCCGCCCGGGGTTTGAATCAAGGTGTACATCGCCGAAGGGAGGGTGCGCGTTTCACCGGGAATATTGGAAACGAACGTGATGGTCGCGCCAAACTCCCCTAACGAGCGGGCGAAGGCCAGCACCGTGCCGACAATAATCCCCGGCAGAGTCAACGGCAACGTAATGGTCAAAAATACCCGCCAGCGGCTGGCCCCGAGGGTTCTCGCCGCTTGCTCCAGTTTGACGTCCACCCCTTCCAGCGCCAGGCGAATGGCGCGCACCATCAGCGGGAAAGACATCACCGCCGCCGCCAGCACCGCCCCGCGCCAGCTAAAAGCAAAGCTGATGCCGAACCAGTCATACAGCCAGCTGCCAATAAACCCGCGCCGCCCCATGGCCACCAGCAGCAGGTACCCCACCACCACCGGAGGCAGCACCAGCGGCAGATGGAGAATACTGTCGAGCAGTGCCTTGCCGGGAAAGGTGCGCCGGACCAGCAGCCAGGAAAAAAAGATGCCAAAGGGCAGGCTCAAGACCACCGCCAGGGAGGAGACTTTCAGGCTCAGCATCACCGCCTGCCATTCGGGTTCGCTCAGAAACATCAGCGGGTGGTAAATCCGTAACGTTTAAAGATAGCGGACGCTTCCGGCCCTTTCAGGTAGTCATAGAAGGCGCTCACGGCCGCATTGCGGTGCCCATCGACAATCGCCAGCGGGTACTCGACTTTCTGATGCGAGGCTTCCGGGAAGTTGCCGACCACTTTCACCCCCTTGCTGGCCACGGCATCGGAGCCATAGACAATCCCCAGCGGCGCTTCGTTGCGCTCCACCAGCGCCAGCGCACCGCGCACGTCTTCAGCCGGGGCGAGCTTCGGCGACAACGTCTCCCAGGCACCGAGTTTCTGCAGTGCCTCTTTGGCATAGATACCGGCCGGGACATGCTGTGGATCGCCCACCGCCAGACGGCCTCCTTTCAGCAGGCTGGTCCAGTCGGTTTTCTCATCAATGGTTATCGCCCCCTGCGCACTGGCTTTCGGCGCGACCACCACCAGGCTGTTGCCAAGCAGAGTGGCGCGGGTTGCCGGATCGATGGCCTTTTTATCTGCCGCGTAATCCATCCATTTCTGATCGGCGGAGATAAACAGGTCCGCTGGCGCACCCGCTTCTATCTGCCGCGCCAGCGTCGAAGACGAGGCAAACGACGACACGACCTCGACGTTTTTTTCTTTCTTGTACGCCTGGGCAATATCCTGCATCGCGTTGGTTAACGATGCGGCGGCGAAAACGGTCACTTTACCCTCTGCCGCCAGCGCCTGACCCGCGACGCACAGCGTGAGTGATACCCCGACAACCCCGCGTAACCAAGAACCTGCCATCTTACTCTCCTGTCAATGCGTTATGTAGTCGATAATATAACGATATGCGAAGCGTTTTTATAGTGACACAGGACAATAAAACGAAGGGAAATGATACAGGAGGGAAATAGCACGGCGCCCGGTTAAACCGGGCGCCGGGAAATCAGTGATTTTGCTGGCTGCGATCTTTGTGGCCTACGCCGGAGAAGAGATTGAACACTTCGCCAAGACCGTAAATCAGTCCCAGGATGACCGCCATCACCACCGGTACCATGATGACCGCAAAAACCAGACTTTTCAAAAGCTCTAACATGGTTCACTCCAGATAGTATGATTTCCTGATTGTAACGATTTCAGCCGAAAAAACACGTCCCATTTGTGCGGTGGGTAATGACCAACCGCGCAGAGAGGTTTTGCAAGTGGGCGACTATCGGTCACAATACCCTTTTTTGTCAGGAAACGATTATGCAGGCCGAAATTCTTCTCACCCTTAAGCTACAGCAGCGCCTGTTTGCCGATCCGCGGCGGATCGCCCTGCTCAAACAGATTGACCAGACCGGTTCGATAAGCCAGGGGGCGAAGCATGCGGGTATCAGCTATAAGAGCGCTTGGGATGCCATCAATGAGATGAACCAGCTCAGCGAACAGCCGCTGGTGGATCGCGCCACCGGCGGAAAGGGCGGCGGCGGCGCGGTGCTAACCCGCTACGGGCAGCGTCTGATCCAGCTGTACGATCTGCTGGCGCAGATCCAGCAGAAAGCGTTTGATGTACTCAGCGATGACGATGCCCTGCCGCTGGATAGCCTGCTGGCGGCCATCTCGCGCTTTTCCCTGCAGACCAGCGCCCGCAACCAGTGGTTCGGCACCATTACCGGCCGCGATCGCCAGCAGGTGCAGCAGCACGTGGAAGTACTGTTGGCTGACGGAAAAACCCGCCTGAACGTCGCCATCACCGCGCAAAGCGCTGAGAAGCTGGGACTCGATGAGGGCCAGGAGGTGCTGGTCCTGCTCAAAGCGCCATGGGTCGGCATCACCCTCGATCCCGCAGCAGCCCGCCAGGCCGATAACCAGCTGTCGGGACGTATCAGTCATATCGAATGCGGGTCCGGACAGTGCGAAGTACTGATGACCCTGGCGGACGGTCAAACCCTGTGCGCCACCCTGCCACAGGCGCAGGCCGCTGGCCTGGCGGAAGGAACGGAGGCGATCGCTTACTTCAATGCCGATCGCATCATTCTCGCGACGTTATGCTGACCCCATTGACATTACGCGCCTGAAGTCGTATCCCTGATGCACATCGCTGCAAAAAATGGGATACATCATGTCATCATTGCAAATTTCGCAAGGCACGTTTCGCCTGAGCGATACAAAGACCTTAAAAATAGACCACCTGAGCGTGGCGGCGGGTGAAAGCTGGGCGTTCGTCGGCAGCAACGGCAGCGGCAAATCCGCCCTCGCGCGAGCCCTGGCTGGCGACCTGCCCCTGCTCAGCGGCCAGCGCGAAAGCCACTTCTCCCGCGTAACCCGCCTCTCCTTCGAGCAGTTGCAGAAGCTGGTCAGCGACGAGTGGCAGCGCAATAACACCGACCTGCTCAGCCCTGGCGAAGAAGATACCGGCCGCACCACCGCGGAGATTATCCAGGATGAGGTGAAAGATCCTGCCCGCTGCGCGCGCCTGGCCGAACAGTTTGGCATCAGCGCCCTGCTGGACCGCCGGTTTAAATACCTGTCGACCGGGGAAACGCGTAAGACCCTGCTGTGTCAGGCCCTGATGACCGATCCGCAACTGCTGATCCTCGATGAACCTTTCGACGGTCTCGACGTCAACTCCCGCCAGCAGCTGGCTGCCCTGCTGGCCGACCTGCACAGCGCCGGCATCACCCTGGTGCTGGTGCTCAACCGCTTCGATGAGATCCCGGAGTTTGTGCAATTCGCCGGCGTGCTGGCTGACTGCACCCTTAGCGAGACCGGCGAGAAGTCTTCCCTGCTGCAGCAGGCGCTGGTCGCCCAGCTGGCGCACAGTGAAAAACTGGACGGCATCACCCTGCCGGAGCCGGATGTCCCACCGGCCCGTCATGCGCTGGCAGACTCGGCGCCGCGTATCGTGCTCAACGACGGCGTGGTCTCCTATAACGATCGCCCGGTCATCAATCACCTCTCATGGACCGTGAATCCGGGCGAACACTGGCAGATCGTCGGTCCCAACGGCGCCGGTAAATCTACGCTGCTGAGCCTGGTCACCGGGGATCATCCGCAGGGCTACAGCAACGATCTCACGCTCTTTGGCCGCCGGCGCGGCAGCGGTGAGACCATCTGGGATATTAAAAAGCATATCGGCTACGTCAGCAGCAGCCTGCATCTGGACTACCGGGTCAGCACCAACGTCCGCAACGTCATCCTGTCGGGCTATTTTGACTCGATCGGCATTTATCAGGCGGTCTCCGACAAGCAGCATAAGCTGGTGCAGCAATGGCTGGATATTCTCGGCATCGATAAGCGCACCGCCGACGCGCCGTTTCACAGTCTGTCGTGGGGCCAGCAGCGGCTGGCGCTTATCGTCCGCGCGCTGGTGAAGCATCCAACCCTGCTGATCCTCGATGAACCGCTGCAGGGGCTGGACCCCCTCAACCGCCAGCTGGTGCGCCGCTTTGTCGACGTGTTGATTGGCGAAGGGGCCACACAGCTGCTGTTTGTCTCGCACCATGCGGAAGATGCCCCGGACTGTATTACCCATCGCCTGGCGTTCGTTCCCAGTGGAGACGGTTACACTTATCAGCTCGGCCCCGTGGCCTGACGCCCCCTGTCGGGGATCGAAAGATCCCTGGTATTTTTCAGAAAAATAGCGCCAAAATAATATAATGACATGTTTTTAAAGAAAAATATATTCAATGATATCATTTCGCCCTTGAGTGTAAACGATTCCACTAACTTGTGCTATGTCACACTTTTCACTTCTTTGATATGCTATCTTCCTCACAAACGATAAGCCGAATGGAGCGAATCATGAAAGTTCTGGTTACAGGTGGTAGCGGTTACATTGGAAGTCATACCTGCGTTCAACTGCTGCAGCAGGGACACGAGGTGGTGATCCTCGACAATCTCTGCAACAGCAAGCGCAGCGTACTGCCGGTGATTGAACGTCTCGGCGGCAAAGAAGCCACCTTTATTGAAGGCGATATTCGTAACGAAGCGCTGATGACGGAGATCCTCCACGATCACGCCATTGAGGCAGTGATCCACTTCGCCGGGCTGAAAGCCGTCGGGGAGTCCGTCGCCAAGCCGCTGGAATATTACGACAATAACGTCACCGGCACACTGAAATTAGTCTCTGCCATGCGCGCCGCTGGCGTGAAGAACTTTATCTTTAGCTCCTCCGCTACCGTCTACGGCGATCAGCCGAAAATCCCGTATGTCGAAAGCTTCCCGACCGGCACCCCGCAAAGCCCTTACGGCAAAAGCAAGCTGATGGTAGAGCAGATCCTGACCGACCTGCAGAAAGCCCAGCCGGAGTGGAGCATTGCCCTGCTGCGCTACTTCAACCCGGTCGGCGCCCACCCGTCGGGCGACATGGGGGAAGACCCGCAGGGGATCCCGAACAACCTGATGCCCTACATCGCCCAGGTCGCCGTTGGCCGTCGCGAATCGCTGGCCATTTTTGGTAACGACTATCCGACCGAAGATGGTACCGGCGTGCGCGATTACATCCATGTGATGGACCTCGCCGATGGCCACGTCGCGGCCATGGAAAAACTGGCTGACAAAGCCGGGGTGCATATCTACAACCTTGGCGCCGGCGTCGGCAGCAGCGTGCTCGACGTAGTCAATGCTTTCAGCAAGGCCTGCGGCAAACCCATTAACTACCATTTCGCGCCGCGCCGCGATGGCGACCTCCCGGCCTACTGGGCGGATGCTGCCAAGGCCGACCGCGAGCTGAACTGGCGCGTAACGCGCAACCTGGACGAAATGGCGCAGGACACCTGGCACTGGCAGTCCCGTCATCCGCAGGGTTATCCAGACTAAGGAACCTTCATGAGCGTATTTAACCCCGTTGACCATCCACATCGTCGTTATAACCCGTTAACCGGACAGTGGATTCTGGTTTCTCCGCATCGCGCCAAGCGCCCCTGGCAGGGGGCGCAGGAAACGCCGGCAAAACAGACCTTGCCGGCCCACGATCCGGACTGTTTCCTGTGCCCGGGCAACACCCGGGTGACCGGCGACACCAACCCGAATTACACCGGTACCTACGTATTTACCAACGACTTTGCGGCCCTGATGACCGACACCCCGGACGCACCGGAGAGTGACGATCCGCTGATGCGCTGCCAGAGCGCCCGCGGCACCAGTCGGGTGATCTGCTTCTCGCCAGACCACAGCAAAACGCTGCCGGAACTGAGCCTTGAAGCGCTGGAAGACGTGGTTAAAACGTGGCAGGAACAGACCGCGGACCTCGGGAAAAGCTACCCGTGGGTGCAGGTTTTTGAAAACAAAGGGGCAGCGATGGGCTGCTCCAACCCTCACCCGCATGGTCAGGTGTGGGCCAACAGTTTCCTGCCCAATGAAGCGGAACGGGAAGACCGTCTGCAGAAAGAGTATTACGCCGCACAGGGCCAGCCGATGCTGCTGGACTATGTGCAGCGCGAACTGGCCGACGGCAGCCGCACGGTGGTGGACACCGAGCACTGGCTGGCGGTGGTGCCCTACTGGGCCGCCTGGCCGTTCGAAACGCTGCTGTTGCCGAAAGCGCACGTGCAGCGCATTACCGATCTCACCGACGCCCAGCGCAGCGATCTGGCGCTGGCGTTGAAAAAGCTGACCAGCCGTTACGACAACCTGTTCCAGTGCTCATTCCCCTACTCCATGGGCTGGCACGGCGCGCCGTTTAACGACGAAGACCATAACCACTGGCAGCTTCATGCCCACTTTTATCCGCCGCTGCTGCGCTCCGCGACGGTCCGCAAGTTTATGGTTGGTTATGAAATGCTGGCCGAAACTCAGCGCGATCTGACTGCCGAGCAAGCTGCCGAACGACTGCGCGCCGTCAGCGACGTCCATTTTCGTGAATCCGGAGTGTAATGATGAGTCTGAAAGAGAAAACCCAAACCCTGTTTGCTGACGCCTTCGGCTACCCGGCCAGCCATGTCATTCAAGCGCCAGGCCGCGTCAACCTGATCGGCGAGCATACCGATTACAACGACGGTTTTGTGCTGCCCTGCGCTATCGACTACCAGACGGTGATCAGCTGTGCGCCGCGCGACGATCGTACGGTGCGGGTGATTGCCGCCGATTACGACAATCAGACCGATGAGTTCTCTCTCGACGCGCCGATTATCAGCCACGACACCCAGCAGTGGTCGAACTATGTCCGCGGCGTGGTAAAGCATCTGCAGAAGCGGAACAGCCACTTTGGCGGCGCGGATCTGGTGATCAGCGGCAATGTACCGCAGGGTGCGGGGTTAAGCTCCTCAGCCTCGCTGGAAGTCGCCGTCGGCACCGTGTTCCAACAGCTGTATCATCTGCCGCTGGATGGCGCGCAAATCGCCCTCAACGGCCAGGAGGCGGAAAACCAGTTCGTCGGCTGCAACTGCGGCATCATGGATCAGCTGATTTCAGCGCTGGGCAAAAAAGACCACGCGCTGCTGATCGACTGCCGTTCGCTGGGCACCAAAGCCGTCTCGATGCCGAAAGGCGTGGCGGTGGTGATCATCAACAGCAACTTTAAGCGCACCCTCGTCGGCAGCGAGTACAACACCCGTCGTGAACAGTGCGAAACCGGCGCGCGCTTCTTCCAGCAGCCCGCCCTGCGCGATGTCACCCTTGAGCAATTTAACGCCGTCGCCCATGAGCTGGATCCGGTCGTCGCGAAGCGCGTACGCCATGTGCTGACGGAGAATGCCCGCACTGTGGAAGCCGCCAGCGCCCTCGAAAAAGGCGACCTGAAGCGGATGGGTGAGCTGATGGCAGAGTCCCACGCCTCGATGCGTGATGATTTCGAGATCACCGTCCCGCAGATCGACACCCTGGTGGAGATCGTTAAGGCCGCGATCGGCGATAAGGGCGGCGTGCGCATGACCGGCGGCGGCTTTGGCGGCTGCGTGGTAGCGTTAATCCCGGAAGATCTGGTCGATACCGTTCAGCAGGCCGTTGCCAACGAGTATGAAGCGAAAACCGGTATTAAAGAGACATTCTATGTCTGCAAACCGTCACAGGGGGCCGGGCAATGCTAACGCAAACCACCGCGCTGGCCCCGGACGGTCAGCCATGGCAGCAGGTGACCCTGCGCAATAAGTCGGGGATGACCGTCACCGTGGCGGACTGGGGCGCGACGCTGCTCAGCGCCGAGGTGCCGCTGGCCGATGGCAGCCTGCGCCGACCACTGCTGGGCTGCGCAAAGCTGGAAGACTATGCTCGCCAGGCCGCATTTCTTGGAGCCTCGGTAGGCCGCTACGCCAACCGTATCGGCCACAGCCGCTTCCCGCTTGACGGCCAGGTCGTCAACGTCACGCCGTCAAACGACGCGGGCCACCAGCTCCACGGCGGCCCGGAAGGGTTTGATAAGCGCCGCTGGCGCATTGTCCGCGCCGACGAGCAGGAAGTGCTGTTCGCCCTGACCTCGCCCGATGGCGATCAAGGCTTTCCGGGCACCCTGCAGGCCACCGCGCACTATCGTCTGAGCGACGATAACCGCATCGCGATTACCTATCGCGCCACCGTGGACCAACCCTGCCCGGTGAATATGACCAATCACGTCTATTTCAACCTCGACGGTGAGCAGGGCGATGTGCGCCAGCATCAGCTCCAGATCCTCGCCCAGAGGTATCTGCCGGTGGAAAGCGACGGTATCCCGGGTGGCGAACTGAAAGATGTTGCTAACACCAGCTTTGATTTCCGCCAGCCGAAAACCATCGCCGCCGACTTCTTCGCGGATGCCGATCAGCAAAAGGTGAAGGGATACGATCATGCCTTCCTGCTGGATGCCAAAGGCGACGCCAGCCAGCCTGCGGCACAGGTCTGGTCGCAGGATGGCAAGCTGCAGATGACGGTCTATACCTCCGCTCCGGCGCTGCAGTTTTACTCCGGCAACTATCTCGGCGGCACCCCGTCGCAGACGACGGAGCCCTACGCCGACTGGCAGGGACTGGCGCTGGAGAGCGAATTCCTGCCGGATTCGCCGAACCATCCGCAATGGCCGCAGCCGGACTGTGTATTACGTCCGGGCCAGGAGTACGTCAGCCTGACGGAATATCAGTTTATCGCCCGATAATCGCCAGCGCCCTCCATCAGGGGGCGCTGCTTTTCGTCCCCGCCCTCCTCTCTGCCGCCTCTTTTTTCAACAACCTGCTCTATTTTCCGTCACCAAAGGACAAAAAAATAACCTGTGTATTACAAGCACCTTACACTGCGCCACTATTTTCGCTATGGTTAGGGATAAGCATTGCCGTGCGCCAAATCACGGCAATATAATGAGAATAGTTATCAATCAATAACACATACACCATCACATTCAGCGTACCGTTCGCGGCGCGAGGGATGGCGTGTAGAGAGGAGTGAGAGAATGGCTGTAACTAAGCTGGTACTGGTTCGTCATGGCGAAAGCCAGTGGAACAACGAAAACCGCTTCACCGGTTGGTACGACGTGGATCTGTCCGAGAAAGGCGTTAGCGAAGCGAAAGCAGCGGGTAAACTGCTGAAGGCTGAAGGCTTCAGCTTTGATTTTGCTTATACCTCCGTGCTGAAACGTGCCATCCACACCCTGTGGAACGTGCTGGACGAACTGGATCAGGCCTGGCTGCCGGTTGAGAAATCCTGGAAGCTGAACGAGCGTCATTACGGCGCGCTGCAGGGCCTGAACAAAGCGGAAACCGCTGAGAAATATGGTGACGAGCAGGTTAAACAGTGGCGTCGCGGCTTCGCTGTCACTCCGCCGGAGCTGACCAAAGACGACGAGCGCTACCCGGGCCACGATCCGCGCTATGCAAAACTGACCGACGCCGAACTGCCGACCACTGAAAGCCTGGCGCTGACTATCGACCGCGTCGTGCCTTACTGGAACGAAACCATTCTGCCGCGCCTGAAAAGCGGTGAGCGCGTGATCATCGCCGCTCACGGTAACTCCCTGCGCGCGCTGGTGAAATACCTCGACAACATGGGCGAAGACGAGATCCTCGAACTGAACATCCCGACCGGCGTACCGCTGGTATATGAGTTCGATGAAAACTTCAAGCCGATCAAACATTACTATCTGGGCAACGCGGAAGAGATCGCGGCGAAAGCTGCTGCCGTCGCCAACCAGGGTAAAGCGAAGTAATTTCTCCTGGTGAGAACAAAAAAGCGTGGAAATCTCCACGCTTTTTTTATGACCTGCGCTAGCGCGGAGTAGCTTAGCCGCGGCGGGTTTTCACCGCTTCCGCCAGCTGACGCAGGATCGTTTCGGTATCCTCCCAGCCGATGCAGGCGTCGGTGACGCTCTTGCCGTAGGTCAGCGGTTCACCGCTCTCGAGGCTCTGGTTGCCTTCCACCAGATGGCTTTCAATCATCACGCCCATAATGGCGCGCTCGCCGCCGGCGATCTGCTGGCATACGTCGGCGCCCACTTCCATCTGCTTCTTGAACTGCTTGCTGGAGTTGGCATGGCTGAAGTCGATCATCACCAGGGCCGGAAGACCCGCTTTCGCCAGACCGATTTTCACCTCCGCCACGTGCTTCGCGCTGTAGTTAGGCTCTTTGCCGCCGCGCAAAATAATATGGCAGTCGCCGTTACCGCTGGTATTCACGATGGCGGAGTGGCCCCACTTGGTGACCGACAGGAAACAGTGAGGCGCGCCGGCGGCGTTAATCGCATCGATAGCCACCTTGATGGTGCCATCGGTACCGTTTTTAAAGCCCACCGGGCAGGAGAGTCCGGAGGCGAGCTCACGGTGCACCTGGGATTCGGTGGTTCGCGCGCCAATGGCGCCCCAGCTCATCAGATCGGCGACATACTGCGGGGTGATCATATCGAGGAATTCCCCCGCCGCCGGCAGGCCGCTGTCGTTAATGTCCAGCAGCAGTTTGCGCGCGATGCGCAACCCGTCGTTGATGCGGAAGCTGTTATCCATATGGGGATCGTTGATGAGCCCTTTCCAGCCGACGGTGGTGCGCGGTTTTTCAAAATAGACCCGCATGACGATCTCGAGCTCGCCCTTCAGCGCCTCGCGCAGGGTCAGCAGGCGGGCGGCATACTCTTTCGCCGCTGCCGGATCGTGAATAGAACAAGGCCCAATCACCACCAGCAGACGGTCATCGTCGCCTTTGAGGATCTGATGGATCGCTTTGCGAGCATGTGCAACGGTGTTTGCAGCATTTTCGGTAGCAGGGAATTTTTCCAGGAGCGCAACGGGAGGTAATAATTCGTTGATCTCTTTAATGCGTAAATCGTCGTTCTGATAATTCATCTTCTTTCCAGCGTTGCCATACTTATTCAATGAAATGCAATCCCTCCAATCTATCTCTTCGCTGAAATAGTGTAAACGTGATTTTACAGTAGTGATGGAATAATCCTGGAAATAGGCAAAAATACGCCATAAAGTAGCGAAACCAGGCTCATGAACTACAATATTTAACTGTTAAAGCTAATTAAGTCTTACGTTTCAGGATTATATAGTGACACTGCGATCGTCTGCGGAGTCTTAAACCATAGCGAGTCAGATCCCTGGCACACTCACCGCGGGAAGCGCATTTCCCCTTCCCGGCTTAACAGGAGTATCCGATGAATATGAAAAAACTGACGACCCTTTTGCTCACCGCCACCTTAGGTCTTGCCAGCGGCGCGGCCCTGGCGGCAGACACCGGCGCCCAGTCCAATAATGGCCAGGCCAACTCTTCCGCGGATGCCGGTCAGGTGGCGCCGGATGCCCGTGAGAACGTGGCGCCGAACAACGTGGACAATAGTCAGATCAACTCTGGCTCTGGGGGCACCACGGGCTCGACGATGACCCAGGATAATATGTCGAGCGATGAGGTACATAAAAACTCGATGTGTAAAGACGGCCGCTGTCCGGACACCGGTAAAAAACTGGACAACGGCGGCAATACGACCCAAGACAACAGCAAAACCGACGGCACCACCCAGTAACACATGAGGTGGGCAGATCGAAGAAAAGGCGAGCCGGTCTCGCCTTTTCTTCGTTTTTTATCGCTCTCTGTTTATGATGTCATAGCGTAATAATGATAACTATTAAGGGACGACACTATGGCGCACTCGCATTCGCACTCCTCTGTCCAGGCTCCGGATAACAGCAACGCCCGCCGGCTGCTATGGGCGTTTATCGTCACCGCCGGCTTTATGCTGATTGAAGCCGTCGGCGGCGCGATCTCCGGCTCGCTGGCCCTGCTGGCGGATGCCGGCCATATGCTCACCGACTCCGCCGCTCTGCTGTTTGCGCTGCTGGCGGTTCGCTTCGCCAGCCGCCCACCAAATGCCCGCCATACCTTTGGCTGGTTGCGTTTAACCACCCTGGCGGCGTTTCTCAATGCTATTGCTCTGGTGGTGATCACCATGCTGATTGTCTGGGAGGCGATTCAGCGCTTCCAGCATCCGCAACCGGTAGCCGGCGTGACGATGATGGTCATTGCAGTCGCCGGTCTGCTGGCCAACGTGCTGGCGTTTTGGATCCTACATCGGGGTAGCGAGGAGCGGAATCTTAACGTACGCGCCGCAGCGCTACACGTGCTTGGCGACCTGCTGGGCTCGGTCGGCGCGATCGTGGCGGCCGTGGTGATCCTCACCACCGGCTGGACGCCTGTCGACCCGATTCTTTCCGTGCTGGTTTCCTGCCTGGTATTACGTAGTGCCTGGCGATTACTGAAAGAGAGTCTGAATGAATTGCTGGAAGGCGCGCCGCGTTCGCTGGATGTGGCGGCCCTGCAGCGGGATATCCGTCGCTCTATCCCGGAGGTACGCGATGTTCACCACGTCCACGTCTGGCTGGTGGGGGAAAAACCGGTGATGACGCTCCATGTACAGGTCGTTCCACCGCACGATCATGACGCGTTACTCAACCGCATCCTGCATTTCCTGGAACATAAATATGAAATTGCGCATGCCACGGTGCAGATGGAGTACCAGCCCTGCAGCGGCCCGGAGTGCCATCTCAACACGATGCACGCCGGGCACGATCATCACCACCACCATTAGCCAGAAAACGCGTGAGAACCTCGCTCACGCGCGCTATTTATCCACATCCGGCTGCCGTTCAACGCAATGAACGTCAGCAAGAGGTATTCCAGCGACATGGCATAGACGCCCTGACGGGCAAAAATCACCACGCTTATCACGTTGACGATCACCCACAGCAGCCAGTTTTCAACATACTTGCGGGTCATTAAGATCATCGCCACCACCGACAGCACCGTCATACAGGAGTCCCAGAACGGGAAAGCATCCGGCTGCAGTTCCGGCATAGTGACCTGCAAACCGAGCGCTTGCATCAGGCTGACCGCGATCCGCGTCAGGAAAGCAAAGAACGGGTTGATAAACAGGGTCAGCAAGCCGATCGCTACCACGCAGGCCGCCAGCCAGCCCAGCGCTTTGCTGCGCGGCAGCCAGCGGATCTGCAGCTCAGCCTCATGGTTGCTGCTTTGTCGCGACCATGCATACCAGCCGTAAACGTTAGCGGCAAAAAAGAACAGCTGCAGCAGCAGGCTGGCGTACAGCTGGATCTGAAAGAAGATGATGGCGAACAGCGTGACGTTGACCAGCCCGAAAGCATAGTTACTGATCTTCTCCAGGCTCGCCAGCCAGATACACAACAGCCCGGCAATCGTTCCCACGGCCTCTATCCAGGAGAGATCGTACCCCCCAGCGCCGATGGGTATATGTACTAAAATATTCTGCGTGCTAAAAAAATCCATTTCCTCCCCTCAGCGTCTGGCGACGCGACAATAGGTTATCCCCGTAGTGTAGCCGCAAAATCCAGCATCCGGTTAAGGGGAATTAATGCGCCGGTTCGCAGCGCTTCGTCGACATGGATTTCATGTTCGGCGCCGCCCTGCTCGAGACCCTCGGCAATGGCTTTCAGGCCATTCATCGCCATCCACGGACAATGCGCGCAGCTGCGGCAGGTCGCCCCTTCGCCGGCGGTGGGCGCTTCCAGCAGCGTTTTCTCCGGCACCGCCTGCTGCATTTTATAGAAAATACCGCGATCGGTGGCCACGATCAGCTGGCGCTGGGGCAGGCTTTTCGCCGCCGCAATCAGCTGGCTGGTGGAGCCTACGGCATCGGCCATCTCAACGATCGCCTGCGGCGACTCGGGATGGACCAGCACGGCGGCTTCGGGATGCAGAGCCTTCATCCGCATCAACGCCTGGGTTTTAAACTCGTCGTGCACGATGCACGCCCCCTGCCAGCACAGCACGTCTGCGTCGGTCTGACGCTGAACGTAGCGCCCAAGGTGGCGGTCCGGCGCCCAGAGGATCTTTTGACCAAGACTATCCAGATGGTCAATGAGTTCCACGGCGATGCTGGAGGTCACCACCCAGTCGGCGCGGGCCTTCACCGCGGCGGACGTATTGGCATAGACCACTACGGTGCGGTCAGGATGGGCGTCGCAAAAGGCGTTGAATTCCTCAATCGGACAGCCCAGATCCAAGGAACACTCAGCGTTCAGGGTCGGCATCAAAATGGTCTTTTCCGGGCTGAGGATTTTGGCGGTTTCCCCCATAAAACGCACCCCGGCGACCAGCAGCGTGGAGGCCGAATGGCGGGCGCCAAAGCGCGCCATCTCCAGCGAGTCGGCGATACAGCCGCCGGTCTCTTCCGCCAGCTGTTGAATTTCAGGATCGGTGTAGTAATGCGCCACCATCACGGCATCGCGCTCGCGCAGCAGGCGCTTGATTTTTTCGCGGTAAAACTGCTTTTCGTCGACGGTCAGCGGCTGCGGTTTAGCAGGGAAAGGATAAATCGCCGTTTCAGGATCAAACATTACGCTCATCATGCAATCTCGTTTTACTGGCTTAACTCTACAACCGTCAGTATGGCCTTTCGGCGGCTTAACACGGTCATGGTGTTTTATATGCTAAACAAGATAGCCGATTACGAGCTAAAAGTCGTGATGAATTTTGTACATCAGCACGCATTCCCGGGACGATGTAGCTCACCTGCCCTAGCGAGTGGTCGTGCCCTGTGTGGCCACGGTAAGCGCAGCGCGACTATGGCGTCATGCAGGAAAAGGATGTGAGTATGGCAGATAGCAAAAAGGCGCCTTTAGGGCGCCTTTTTACATTGGTGGGTCGTGCAGGATTCGAACCTGCGACCAATTGATTAAAAGTCAACTGCTCTACCAACTGAGCTAACGACCCGCTCTGGTACTACCTGAATAATTTCACTCGACACCAATTCAGAAATTGGTAGGTCGTGCAGGATGACTCGGCTTTGCCTCGCCCTTCGGGCCGTTGCTGACGCAACGTTATCCTTCACGTTCAGCATCTGAGTTAAATGCTGAAATTGGTGGGTCGTGCAGGATTCGAACCTGCGACCAATTGATTAAAAGTCAACTGCTC
>OGHW01000734.1_pt1 | contig 33139 bp, 31 predicted proteins | sample 1571641 | NCBI WGS metagenome assembly OGHW01 (sample SAMEA2582066, study PRJEB24529) | metagenome | biome: Human gut stool | place: China | collected 2011 | reverse complement strand
GCGCAACCACAGCTCGGTAGTGTCGCTGCCGCTCTGCCCCGGCACTGATATTCGCCGCTTCAGCTTCCTCCGGGAAGTACACGCCTTTCTCATACGGCAGATAAGAGGTCACCGAGGGACGGGATAACTGCAAGGCCGCCATGGTGGAGGTGACAGCAGCAGAATAACTCTGCGTGCTTCTAAAAGAATCGAACGTCTGCTGGACGAGCTTTGCCGTGTCTGACTTGTAGACTCCGGCGGTGATGAGCAACTTCCGAACCTTGATAGGGTTGAGGGCTAGTGCGTCTGCGATGGCTTGCAGGCTCATTTTGTCCGTATAAAGGTCAGCGGCTGCTTCCATCTGCTGTGCCAGGTTCTCGGCTGCACTGTACTCCGGCTTTGATGGCTTCCGCCCACCGCCGGGCTTGCGTGTGTTACCCACAGACTTCACCTCGCTTTTTATTTCCGTTACAAACTATATAACCGCCTTCAAAATATGCCGTGTGAACTTCTGGAATTTAGTTCACACGGCGTATTGCTTTATTTCAGCTTTTCGAGGATATCATCTGCCGTCATGCCGGATGCCAACAGCTTTTTCAGCACAGCTTCAGCTTCTGCCTTTTTCGCTTCTTCGGCAGCTTTCTGATCTGCTTTGGCTTTCTTTGCTTCGAGCTTGGCTACTTCTTTCTCAACGGACTTCAAAGTGGCACGTTTAGCCTTCAAATCTGCTTTCAAGGAATCAATATTCGCGGTAGTAGATGCAATTTCTGTGTAAAGAGATTCAATGGTAGACCGTTTTTCCGCAATCCGAGATACAAAGATACAAAATCACTGACCACTTTGGGCTTGTTTTTGCTACCTTTGGTTCTGGGGATATAGATACCTCCATCAAATTCATACTGCTTTAATGGTAAGTATATCATGTTGTTGGCTCTATTTCAATTTTAGAAATTGAAATAGCAATTTGCCTGTTCCCGTGCAATATGTTCCATATCGGGATAAATAGAGCTTTCATGAAATCCCATCGCATCAAGTTGAGCTAAGAGTTGCTTCCTGATTTGTTGTGGTATGCAAATCTTATAAAAATAGCCACAAGATTCATCTGCCACAAGCATTTGATCCAGTCTTTCGGTAGTGCTATGAATCGTAAAATCCGATTGTTGCACATACATTCTCAAGTCATTTCCAACACCATGACACGCAATGATTCTGTTCTGTCCTTTGTTGTCGCTGTTGTTGTGATTAGAAAACGCTCCCTCTAAATCACCACTTAGACTATCATAACTTATCGGCGGCACATATTCTCCATAGCCTACCTTTTTATTCAGCTTCATCGGATTTAGAACCCAAACAGCTGCATCTGTTTCTGCATCTTTGTCACTACTTAACGCGAAATACAGTGCGACCAGCGGAGATTCCGACCAATCCAACAGTCTAGTCGGCAGACCATAATGCTGCATCAGCGTTAGCCATGCTGCCCGATCATATCGATTCGGAGTATTCGCATTAAGCCGCATAGTCTGAATCATAAAATTGGTCGTTATGTACTGTTCATAGTGTTCACCCATATCATCTTTTCGTTGAACGGATGGTACTAGGCTCCACGAATAATCAGACTGCCCCCGAAACCACATACGATACTGTTGTTCAGCATCAATTTGTGTAATTGCCTCTATATATGTTCCAAAATCGTACACTTTAAGTTCTTTGAGCATAATAAATACCTTCTTGGCTCTTTTTCTTTTTTATTGGGCAAGTTCTAACACATTGATAGCAATGGATACTACACTTATTTTCATCAATCTGTGGATACATAAAGCTTTTTCTCTGACACAAAAATGCTCCCTCTAGAACAGATTTCATAGCAAGCATTATTTTCGTGGCTTCCTTTATACAAATATCGGTATTTTCCTTTGTAAAAACTCACTCTTCGGTGACACTCTTTGCCAGATTTCTCGGCTTAACAGTCGATCAGCTTGATACCGTTGTCATAATAGAGGTTGTGGCCGACAGAGATTATGATGCCGCAATCAAAGTCATCCGCGCGGGCAATATAAGCCACGGACGGTGTGGTAGTGACGTGCAACAGGTAGGAATCTGCGCCGGAAGCGGTCAGTCCAGCCACCAGACTGTACTCGAATATATAAGAGCTGCGGCGCGTATCCTTGCCGATAACGATACGAGCAAGCTCGCTGTCTCCGTTGCGCTCACGGAGAGCATTATAATACAAGCTGAGGAAAGCCACGTAGAGGCAGCATCTTTCAGACAGCATCGCTACACTACAGGAGCATGGCATTATTGATGTTCTTGCCTTGACAACAGTTCGAACGTCTCTTTCTGTGGTCTGACATAATTCCCGCATATTGCCATCTCGCTTGACTTTTGGAGCATTTCGATTCTGAGATGCTCCTTTTTAGACCTGACGGGGGATTATTGACCGCTTACACAGTATCCTATACTGTGTTGCCTACCGCTCACCACGTAGAGGTGTGCAAAGTTTCGAGCGGCAAAGCCGTGAGAAATTTCTCACGGTTCAAATATAACCTTTTAAGATCAATTTTTCAAGGGCGCAGGCGAAATATACATCAACCCGGATTGCAGTATCAAGGCTGCATTCAGACAGCGTAGCCCTTGCTCTTGATGACCTCCACGACCTGAGAGACATACTTCTGGCAGGTGTCGTGGTCAGCGGCTTCCACCATCACGCGGACAAGGGGCTCAGTGCCGGACTCACGCACCAGAATACGACCGGTATCGCCCAGTGCTTCTGCCACAGCCTTGACTGCCTCCTGCACCGCCGGGTCGTTCTGCGCAGCCTTCTTGTCGGTCACACGGACATTTTCCAGAACCTGCGGGTAGATCTTCAGCGGCTCAGCCAGCTTGCTCATGGGAACCTTCTTTGCCAGCATGACTTCCATCATCTTCAGGCTGGTCAGGATGCCATCACCAGTGCTGGCGTACTTGCTGAAGATAATATGACCGCTCTGCTCACCACCGATACGGCAGCCATTTTTTGCCATGTACTCATAGACGTACTTGTCACCCACTGCGGTCTTGGCGTAGCCGATGCCCTTCTCATCAAAGGCCTTATACAGGCCAAAGTTGGACATGACCGTGGTAACGACGGTATTGGTCAGCAGCTTGCCACGCTCCTTCATGTAGCAGCCGTAGATGTACAGAATATGGTCGCCAGTGATGACATTGCCCTTTTCATCCACACACAGGCAACGATCAGCATCGCCATCATAGGCAAAACCGATGTCCAGCCCCTTCTCTACCACGAACTTCTGCAGACCCTCAATGTGGGTGGAGCCCGCATTGTTGTTGATGTTGGTGCCGTTGGGCTGTGCATTGATGACGTAGGTATCAGCTCCCAGAGCATCGAACACAGATTTAGCGATGTTCCAGGAACTGCCGTTGGCGCAGTCCAGGCCAACCTTGACGCCCTTGAAGGAGTAGATACCAAGGCTGATCAGATAGCCCATGTAGCGGTTACGACCAGAAACATAGTCCACAGTGCAGCCAATGTGTTCCCGATGGGCAAAGGGCAGCTCCGGCCAGTCCTTGTCGAACACATGGAGCTTTCCGTCGATGTAGTCCTCTACCAGCAACAGGATTTCCTCGGGCATTTTCTCGCCATAGCAGTCGATCAGCTTGATGCCGTTATCGTAGTAGGGATTATGGCTGGCAGAAATCATGATGCCACAGTCGAAGTCGTCCACGCGGGCGATGTAGGCCACACTGGGCGTAGTAGTGACGTGCAGCAGATAGGCGTCTGCGCCGGAAGCAGTCAGACCAGCAACCAGACTGTACTCGAACATATAGGAGCTGCGGCGGGTGTCTTTGCCGATTACAATGCGTGCAGGCTCGTTGTTGCCATTGCGCTCACGCAAAGCGTTGTAATACCAGCCCAAGAAGCGGCCAACCTTGTAGGCGTGGTCAGCGGTCAGATCAATACCAGCTTCACCACGGAAGCCATCGGTTCCAAAATATTTTCCCATTATAGTTTTTTCCTCGTTTAAAGAGTAAATTAACGATTATATGCTTTAGCCGAGAGGGAATTCTCGTTGCCTGCCATCCGCCACGTAGAGGCAGCATATTAGGATGGCGTAGCATATTCCACACTGGCTGGTATATTTGCAGATATTAGTTCTCTATATTTTATTTCCAAATAGTTATCGATTTGATTCGGCATATCATCGCCTTCAACTGATTACTTGGCTCTTTGAGCCAAGTATAACACATCTGTCAAGGACATCTATGCCTCTTCGTTGTTGTATAGTTTCAACATTAAACTGCCTGACATACTCTGATCTTTTTGATTTCCTCAGCCATGCTGATTTTCAGATTCCGGATGTCAATATCATTCTGCATATCCAAGAAGTATCTATCAGACACTCCGAAATACTTTGCCAGTCGAAGCGACGTATCCGCTGTGATTTTTCTGCAGTCATGCAAAACATCCTGGATTCTGGACGCCGGAACATGAATTTCCTGTGCCAACTTATATGCCGAAATATTCATCGGTTCCATAAATTCTTCCTGTAATATTTCTCCAACTGTAGGAGTAGCAATATAACCCGTCATTGAAATTTTCCTTTCCGTTTGATTGGTTCACTTGCACACATTTCTATACCAACTTCCCATATATATCCATGCAACGTTGCTTTCTATACTCCTGATCCGGATACTTTTGATGAATCATACCACCAATCGCTTCCAACAAATCTTTTCCATCATAATGACTATTAACAGTGTCAATCCGTTCCGTAGGAATCTGATACACTATTGGTTCATCCTGAATTTCAATCGCACCATCTGAAATTATGTATCCAACAAGAGCTTTCTCTAAATCACTGATTGTAGGGAATATGGTCTTATCGATGCCGTCACAATCATACACTGCCTCCAGTTCATCCTTTGTAAACACAACACTATGCTTAATTTGTTCGATATAATCTCGAAGCTCGTTAACGCCCTCATTTGGAAAGACCTTTTTTCCACCATCCATCATTTCAAAAACTTGCTGCGACACTACCACTGATTGTTTGAACCTCATCTTCTCGAAGTGCCAGTTTTCTTGAAGAGGCGGTTCATTCCGCATTGGGTATATATAGCCACTTTGTTGAGCACAACGTAGCAACGGTTGATATCCAATTTGAAGGGCCACTCCGTCCATATCGCCAGACTGCAAGTAAAACCTTTTCTTTTGTATGTCCGGATCACTGTGGTTATAATGTTCACGCTCCCATTTCATGAATCCACCACCGTTCATAAAGTCAATGATCCAATCCGGTGCATGAAAAATATATCCATATTTTGTATCTTCGCTTTGGTCGATATCTTCCTGTGTAAGAGGTCTGTATGAATCTGTTTCTGGGACATACTTGCACGTTGCAAAGAACAGTGCCGCTTGAAAGTCATTCGTCAAATCCATCAAATGCGTAGCAAATCCATAATGCTGAGCAAGTGCATCTAAATTCACATCGCTGAGTTTTGCTTCCCAATATGGTACAACATTTATATTCCAGATGAGATTTCCAAATTGCCATTTTCTTAAATGCGCAATTACTCGAATGAGTTCTTTATCCTTTTCATTTACACAGCCTTTAAGTACACGATTCAATGACGGCATAGATTGATGGTAATTCTGGATTTCTCCTCTAAACAACTGGCGTTTGCTTGGAAATGTTATGATTCGTAATCCATACGGCATATGAATTACTGTTCCTTCTGTCTTCGTTATTTGAAGTTCTTCAACCAACCAATCCGTTTTCTTTGTGTATGTCCCATCGCGAATTGCCTTATCTCTGTTGGCCACCTCATTCTTAACAGCTATAGCCCACATCTCATCTTGTTCAGCATAATTCAAAAGCTGGTTGATATCATCTATCGTAATGTCATGCACAATGTTTTCTTGAGGATTCTCAAAGAGCCATCCGTCTTTGTTATATATTAACTTTGACGACATATCTAGTTTTCCCCCCTATAAAGCATTTTCGTCCGCTATGATTTTTCTGTGGTCGTGCAAAACACCCCAGATTCAGGACATCGGAACATGATTCCCATGTCAACTTATATGTCGTCCCACGCTCAGTCTATTTCGCCGCCGTTTTGCCTTATCTGCTTTTTTACTGAGTCATCACAGATGCAACCGCGGAAATCATACGCATCAACATTAAAATTTGTAATGATATCTATTGCACTATGGAACCTGCAGTACTTTTCATGACAGAACATGATCTGCCCATTAGAAAGGATTGCAACCAGCTCATTGTTTTCAGTGTTGAACGAGATATCCAGAATATCACCATTTATCGCTGGGTCTCTCGAATCATACGGGTTTTCATACCACCATCCCATCTTCTTACCACTGGCCATTTTCTCAAAATAATTAAATGTCTTGAGCTTTCTTTGCCCGTTTGAACACGCAATCACTGTATTCTCCGGGCTGATGACCATCATATAGTTTCCAGCGTTTTCAAATATCTTTTTTCTTCCACAATCACCAATGTGATAAATACTAATGACATTGTCTTGAGTCGCCACTGCAATAAAAGGTTCATTCTTGAAGCTGCTTATACCGATTACCGCTGCGCTCTGACTATTCACCTCAGAATATGCTCTTGTACGGATGTTTTTGAAATTGACCTTACGAATATTGTTTCCAACAGCAGCAATAGAACCATCTGACATGAAGCAGGCAAGTCCTGCATTTTTGCACGGCTGTTCAATTGCTGTCATCTCGTCAGTTTTCAAATCGTAAAGATATAGATCTTGATCCACATTTTTTCGTAATACCTTGTTCCCGTAGGTAGAAATTTTCCCGTGTTGTGTTGAAATAAAGTGCTCATCGAACCATTTTACTGTCCCGTCTTCGATTTCGTAAACCCATGTCTCATCATCTGTTTCTCCGAGAATAAATGTTCCATTTTCAGACAAGCATATCTTATCTACTGAGCCGGGACAACAGACATCACCTGCACGTATCTTTTTATCCAAATTCCACAGCTGGATCTTGCGATTTCCACGCCTTACATCATAACTGAGCGTAGCTCCCCACTTTCCATTCCCAGAGATTGAACCATCTTTCAAAAGGGTTATCCCCCTTGAAAGGACATTACAAACCTCGTTTCCTTTTGTAACTATCAAGCCTCCATCCAACATAGATGTCGCCTTAAGCCCCTGATTTTCTATTTGGCATAGAATTCCCAGATTCCTATTACCACTTCGTCTTCTCTTTATACTCAAGAATGATACGTCAATACCATCGACGGGACATTTCCACGCTTTCTGTTTTTGTCTATTACTGATTTTTCTGCATTCAGCCAGTGAAAATTGAACTTCCCTGTTATTGTAGTAAAAATACAAAATACCATCCTTAAGAACTGCGCACCGAAAACTGCTGTTGAAGATACTCGAATAAGCTTCTCTTGGATTTTCAATTTTCCCGACATATGCCCATTCTTTTTGCCGTTGAAAAACATACAGACCCACATTAGAACCGCCCGTTGTTGCAATCAGGTAGTTCGCCGCAAAACCCAGCTGTGTAATTCCTGCATCGATTGTGTAAACGAAAGGAGGTTCCTCGTTCTGTAGAGAGAACACAAAAATCGCTCCGTCTGAAAACGCTGCTAAAAATTCGTTTTCCCTTGAAAAGCAGAGATGCGTATAATTTTTTATCCTTGTAGAAGATTTTCCAATAGATACATTGTTGATTTTTGCTCCGTGCATCGAAATTCTTTTACCAGCACTCTCTGCCACATCAGGAATCTGTAATGCACGCAGATCAAGATCAGAGTAATCAGGGCAGCCTCCGACTTTAGAGTGCGGGAAACAATCAAGCAAATTACCGATTAAATGGAATGCATCATCTCTGTGTTTACCCACTTCATGGACACGTGCAGCCAACCCATTCCAGTATTCTCCCGACAGATTTCGGATATGTTCCATTACGGGAAAAGGTAGTCCGCGTTGATTCCAATATTTTTCAATATCCGTTTGTTTTGTGATCCAGAACGCCGACAAAAAATCTCTATAAATCTGATGCGGAAATCCCGTAACGATATCATCTCTGTACAGTAAGCGTGTTTCGACAGTCAGATAATCATAGACATTACCGTATTTTAATTCTGGAATGTCATAATCTCTAAGTCGCTCTTGTAGAGGCACAAGTTCTTCTACATTCGGATGATGCTCTTTCAGAATTTGCTGCAAAAGGATCCGACAATCTGCGTTTTCCTTATTAATGCTGTACGAAGATTCAAATCTATACGCTAATTCTGGCAAAACCTCGAAAACAATCAGATAGGCTTCCTGCACTTTTTGGCTATCCATCCCATCTCGTTGTAGTAATATTGCAATCTGCGCAACATAATAGTCATAAAGCAAATCTGTTGCATTTTTAATTGGGATACACCACTTTAGAGCTTCCTCATTTTCGAACTGCTTTATAATCGGGCAAATTTCCTTATACATTGTCACCATCATAGGATTGGACAATAATTTATGTAATGTAAAGGTATCCTGAACGGTAGACCATTCATCTTCCGAAAAGACCGACTTTGTTTGTTCATCGCTCAAGGGAGACAAATAACAACGGTTGTAACCGTCCATACTATATCGTGCCGTAAAGTCCGACCGCGAGGAAACCACAATTTGAATTCCCTGCAAAAGATTTAGTGCTTTGATTTCGTTTATATATTTTCGCTCATTTTTTCCATTAACTTCATTCAATCCATCAACCAGCAGCGTCAACGTTGGTGTAGAATATCCCCCACCACAAAATTCATCAAAAGCAGCCTCATCCCCATCAAACAATTTTCTTGCACAATAGGTCTTCATTCCAATTCCTATTGCAGCCAAATGTTCTGCCGAAATATACAGTGTCAAGCCGCCACTTGTTTTGCAGAGGTTCAAAAGCATCGTGGTTTTTCCCATGCCACCATCAGCAAGAAGGATAACATGTGGAGTAGCAGTGTTCCACACATTATTCAACACCTCATTAAGACTTTTTCCAGTTGCTCCTGCAATAGAAGGCAGCAACTCCTGGATGACATCCACTCTATCTGTAAATTCAGAATTGGCCTGTTTTGCCTTAACGGCTTCTCGGGAACAGCCATTATCTCCCGGAAGCCGCAATTGAAAAGGGTATTGATCTTCTTTTCTCCCATCATGCCACAGAATGGGATATTTTGCCCATCCTTCTGCAAACCAAGTATAGGCCGTTACATAGCCAACACACGTTACCTCATCATACTCACCCACTAGAATGGTGGCATTCGTTTTCTCCTCCATACGCAGTTCTCCTGTCTGAAGGGAATTGAGATAATCCATCGGATGTACCATGTGGTCGTGTTCATGACCCGCAAGCCACAAACGTACACCTTTTTTATACAACAATTCGCGCACATACTTCTTTTCGTCTTGATGAAGCGATGTGAACGGATAATGCGAAAGTAAAATTGTTGGCTTATCTGGATTCAAGGTCATCAGAGCATTCTGCAACAGCTTTGTTCCCAGAATCAAGTCCGTCGCTTCCTGATCCTTTGTATATGTAAGTGTTGAATCAACATGAAGTATATTAAAATCCGGTGTTTCGATATTGAAATGCGGTTGTGCAGGATTGGTATACAATTTCATTCGATCCTCAGGGTATATCTCAGTTAGAAAATCCCGAAAATCTTTTTGGCCCACATATAGCGCCTGCAGGTCAGCCTCATTAATGATTCCATACTTTGGATCATAGTATCCATCACGATGATAGAATACTCTTTTGACCGCATCATGACGCCCTGCCGCATCTCTGTTCACATCATGGTTGCCAGGAACTATGAACAGTCGATCTGTCGTTATTCCAACTGCCTCACAAAGTTGTACTAAATACCGTTTAGCCTCATCTGGGAAGTCATTTGGCGTTGCATTTGCTGTGCGAATATCCCCAGTGCAAAACACATAGTCACAGCGGATGTTATTTCTTTTGAGAAAGTTTGGCAGTTCCTCTCGTAAAGAAACTGTGCTCATGTCGTTGTCATTAAAGTGAAGATCTGAAATATGCAACCATCTGAGCATTTGTTCTATCATCCTTCCATAGCCATATTGCCCTCCTGCTTATTGAGCGGCAATATGTAGTACAGTTTCTTTATATTATACCATAAAACCCCATTCTTTCCCATTATTGTTTCTCCACATTCCGTCAATTTCAAATGTCAGGAGTCACAAATTTCTTTTCAACTTTTTAGCGCTTCTGTCAAGACGCCTATCACATCCCTCACGTGCTACATCTCGGTTTCTGTCAATGTTTCCAGTAATATATGTGAAGGGGGTGCGGACAAAGCCTTGGACTATTATAGAATTGGGTCCAAGATTTTGTCCGCACCCCCTTACTGAAAAGTGGCTCAAGTATATATTGGCATTCACAAATGGCGGAAAAAGTCCGGCAGGGTGGCAGAAAAAGTCCGTGCAGATGGCAGAGCTACTCCGATTTATGCACAAAACGCTACAAAAAGATTATGCTGATCTGTGGGAGCTCCTTTCCGACCTACTGCAAAAGCTGGCCGGGATTGTGGGCTTCTGCGATCTTTGGGACAAAGTGTCCCGAACCGATAGAAGGCAAAACCCCTGTTTTCATCTTGTAATTTGTGAGTAGATATATGTTTACAGAAAAACAGAAACCCTGCCGAAGCGGGGTTTCTGTTGCATTTAATTGTTTTTTGCTTAATCAGCACCATTATCTTTATTGTAAAGATAGGCTTCACGAATATCACTCGCGTAAGTTTGGGTAAGTTCAATCGCCTTATTGACAATCCGATTGTTAACGCCAGAAGGAAGCTTAGTAAAAGCGGAGGAACCAACAAAAATCTGACCGACACGCTGTCCATGTTCACACAGATGCCAGTGTGGTGCTTCACGCGCACAATCCCATTTGCTAACATCCACTTCCATACTGTAAACAGAGTCAATGGTTTGTTCAAATCGTTTTGGATAATCCATGATATGCCTCCTTTTGTACAATAGATTACAGTTTCAAACTATGGTTTATAAACAAATATACCAATATATAATATACAGCTTCATGTAGTATGTGTCAAGGGTAAATCTGGATAACATTTTCAATTCTGCCATTTGTCACGGAGGTGAACCACGGCAACCACTTTTATCAAAGCCCATAAGCGAGCCGCGAAACGGACGGCCCTGAAAAGCCTGAAGGATCGCTTTGACTACGGCCTGAACCCGGAGAAGCTGGGGGCCGTGTCTGCGTACCTCTGCGACCCCAAGACGGCCCATCTGGAATTTATGCTGGTGAAAGGGCAGTATCAGGCGGCAACCGGACGACCTGCGGAGCATGGGGCGCTCTGCTATCAGATCCGGCAGGTGTTCCCCCAAAGGGAGATCACCCCGGAAGAAGCAAACAAAATCGGCTATGAAACGGCTATGCGCTGGACAAAGGGGAAATATCAATTCTTTGTCTGCACGCACATCGACAAGGGCCATATTCACAACCACATCTATTACAACTCCACGGCCTACGATTGCTCCCGAAAATTCCGCAACTTTCTCGGCTCCACCTTTGCCCTGCGGCGGCTCTCCGACAGGGTATGTCTGGAGCATGACCTGTCCGTGATCTTGAACCCCAAGCTACACAGCAAGGGGAAATTTCTGCACTATGGGTAATGGTTGGGCGCGGCCCGTAAACCACCGTTCAAAGAACAGGTGCGGACGGCCATTGATGGGGCCCTTGCCCAGCAGCCCGGCGATCTCACGGCCTTTCTCTCGCTGATGGAAAAGGCCGGCGTTGAGGTGCTTCACGGGCGGGGCGGCGTGATTTCGTTCCGGCTCCCCGGCCAAGACAGGGCCACCCGCTGGCGGGGCTCCACGCTGGGCAGCGGCTACGGCCCGGAGGATGTGCAGGCCGTCATTGACGGCAGAGCTCCGGCCCGGCCTGTCTTTCAGGGCGGCGCTGGCCCGCCCCCCCGGCAGCGGATCAATCTCGCCATTGACATTCAGCAGCGCATCGCCCAGGGCAAGGGCCCCGGTTATGAACATTGGGCCAAGCTCTATAACCTGAAGCAGATGGCCGCCGCTCTGCAATATCTCCAAGAGAACGGCCTGACCGACTATGACGCGCTGGCGGAAAAAACGGAAACGGCGGTTGACCGGGCCCATGCCCTCGCCGGGGAGCTCCGGGCCGTGGAGGATCAGCTTGCCCGAACTTCCGCGCTGATAGGGGCCGTGGTGGACTATGCCAAGACCTGGCCTGTGTTTGACAGCTACAAGGCGGCCCGGTACAGCAAAAAGTATCTGGCGGCGCATAAGGATGAATTTGACACCTACCGGGCGGCCAAGACTTCCATCAATGAGCTTTTGGACGGAGCCAAGCTACCCCGCACGGAAAAGCTGAAACAGCAGCGCCGGGAACTGGCGAAGCAGAAAAAGGCCCTCTATGTGTTCACAATTGCAGATTAACAAGAAAAAGAACAAAGGGTGTTTTACAGCGCACAGCATAGTTCGCTGTTTTTACAGGAATCGAAAATGTGTGAATGCTAATATATACTTGAGCCACTTTTCAGTAAAAGGGGGTGCGGACATAGTCATGGTCGTCATTAGAAAATGACACATTACTATTTACACAGTAATCAAAAAAGGGAGTGCTACTGAATACGGGAGGAATCTTATTCGAGATCAAACCAAACGCCAGCAGACCCTTATATAAATCATCTGCCGAAATTTCATTCATATAATCCGCATATTTCTTTCCCATATGTAGGTTCCTCTTGTTTCATATCACCATGCCATACCGTATCAATACAGTAGGCTTAGGTCAGCAGTGCTGCTGCCAAGAGATTAGTGCCCACAGCCTGTAAAATTAACAAAACATCGGCAGCGACAGTGGCAAAAACTTTTATCATTTTAGCTTTCATGAGACCATCCCAATAATTGTGTAAACCTCCGGAGAGGTGTAAAATAGAAGCATCAGGATGGAGGAAAAAGATATGTCCAGAAAGAATCGAAGCCCGGAAGAAAAAGCCCGCAGAGCAAAGATCCGTGAACTGCTGCAGATGGCGAACATCGATAGCATGGACGACATCCAGGATCTGTTCAAGGAAACCATTGCCGAATTCATGGAGAACGGTCTGGAGGCTGAACTGGATGAGGATCTTGGTTACAGCAAATACGACTACAAAAACAAGGCTACAGACAGCAGCCGGAACGGTCACAGCAGCAAAAATCTGCGGACAAGTTTCGGCGATGTCGAGGTTTCTGTTCCCCGTGACCGGAAGGGTGAATTTGAACCGCAGCTGCTGAAAAAGAACCAGACCTGCATCAGTCAGGATATCGAAGAGAAGATCCTGTCCATGTATGCGAAAGGCATGACGACCGGCGACATTGAGGCGCATATTCAGGATATTTACGGACTGTCTGTGTCTGACATTACGGTAAGCCGGATCACGGATAAGATTCTGCCTGTGGCGAAAGAATGGCAGCAGCGGCCTCTGGAATCAATCTACGCCGTAGTTTTTCTGGATGCAATCCACTATCATGTCCGCAGCGAAGGGCAGATCGTAAAGAAAGCAGTGTACATTGCCATCGGTCTTGATCTGGACGGCCGCAAAGATGTTTTGGGGATGTGGGTCGGCGAGAATGAGAGCGCAAAGTTCTGGGCGACCGTACTGAATGGTCTGAGGAATCGGGGCGTAGAGGATATTTTTATCGCATGTACAGACAATTTGACTGGTTTCGATACAGCCATCCATGCAGTGTTCCCGGAAACGGAGATCCAGAACTGCATGATTCACCAGCTGCGGAATTCCAGCAAATACGTTTCTTACAAAGACCTGAAGGCTCTCATGTCCGATCTGAAAGCCGTGTATGCAGCAGTGGACGAGCAGGCTGCTCTGGACGCTTTGGAGACTTTCGCGCAGAACTGGGACAACAAATATCCCAAGATCGCAAAGTCGTGGCGGGAAAACTGGGCCAACCTCAGCACCTACTTCAAATATCCTCAGGAAGTCCGCCATCTGATCTATACCACGAACACGATCGAAGGCTTTAATCGGCAGCTGCGGAAGGTCACAAAATCCAAGAGTGTCTTCCCGACAGACGACAGTCTGCTGAAAATACTGTATCTGGCGATGATGGATATTACGAAAAAGTGGACAGGTCGGCGGCAGGACTGGAGCCGCATCCATGCGCAGTTGTCCATCTATTTCGCTGAGCGTATGCCGGATTAACACCTGCTGCGGAGGATTGTCAAGGGTATATGAACGGCTTCGCCGCCCTTGACATTCCCCCTTGCCGGCGTTATGTTGTTGTTAAGGCGACAGCCGGTTTCGCCGTCTGCCGCCTCATATTAAAATTGCTCTTGTTTTATAGCTGTCTGGACTTTACACAAAATTTGGGAGAGACCCGCTTTCATAGACTTTTCCTCCTTGTATTTAACAGCGATACCGTTCAGATATCTTTGAAAGGGACAAAGCAGTACACAGACTATGGCCATTAAAACTATGGCAGACAAACCCAGCGACCCAAGCTCGGCTGGCCTAAACCTATTCTATCTTTTTTTGCATTCTTAGCCACAATCTCTTGTGTTGCCTACCTCTCACCGCGTAGAGGTGTGCAAAGTTTCGAGCGGCAAAACTGTGATGAGCAAGTCCCCACAGCTCTATTTTTCTGAAAATTTCTGGTTCTATATTACTCTTTCGCCAGTCGTTTTGTAATACACACACCGACTGCTGCCCCCAGCGTGTTAAACAGCACATCGTTGACGTCTGCCATACCGCGCTTCGTCAAATACTGAAGCATCTCGCAGAACACGGACAAGACAAATCCTGCTGCAACTATCTTCTTTCCCTCTCGCTTCCACTGCCAGCTTGTTGCCCCATATGGTACATAAAGGATCAGGTTCAGTAAGTTTCCTGCCCATACGCCTACATCCGACCACAGCTTTAGCCCAATACGGATATTTTCACTATACCCCGGCGCACGGCGCAATAGCGTGATATAGAGGATTAGAAAAACAGAATACAGCGGTGGAATGCCTGGATATTTCCTGCGGTTGCACAATACAATAATTATGAATATAAAGAGTAAAATAATTTCTTGGGTAGATAAATTCTCGGATGCGGTATAATAGATTTGATGAATTAGGAACAACATTTATTGTTTGTCCTTTTTTCATATCACTTGTACATTGATAACGTCGAATCATTTATAGAGACTATTGATTTTTTCTGTTATGTCAACATATCGACTTTTACCGAATGGTTCATGGGAGGCAGTTATTGTTTTATAGGAAGAAGGCTGAGATATGACAAAGCAATCTGATGTCATTCTTTCCCATTCTTTGCAGGTGAAGAAGATCTTATCATATGGCATAAGTAAAAACTCGTCAAGCGTTTCCTGCGTGGCTCCATTTTGATCATTAAACTTTACAATGAGTCTATTCCAATTTATGCGATTGCACCTACGCTCCCACTTTTCCTGTGCTTCTCGCTCGCTATGATAATGTAAGAAAAAAATTTCGATTGTCCACCCCCCCCGGTGGACAATTGACCTATTGGATAGTGACCGAATCGTTTATCATTTACCAATTCCGGCCTCGTCTTCCACTTTGAATCTTCTGGTGTAATAAATTTGAGAGGAGCTGTTACGAATCCCTTCAAGTCCTTTAGAAAACGTATGTAATCCTCTGCAAAGAAAAACAAACCTACTGTTGGGGAGTTTTTGGGAAGATTATAACTCTCGTAAATCATCCCGCCCCAACAGTTATTGGAAATAATAGTAAAATCTTTACCCAATAACTTTTTTTGGCGCTCCTTTGCAAGTCCCTTGCGCCAATACTTACTCACCTTTAGTCTGAACCCTTCGTATGTCATATTATCACCTTACACCTTTGAAACGTTCTATAATCCGGTTTATACATTTAACTCTCAGCAGCATGATTAATGCTGCGTATGTGAGAACAATATAGGTGCCCATAATCAAAAATTGCAGATATATATCCCCCTGTAATGTAGTCTTTATAAGGGCTGCTGTAAGCCAAACTATCCCAGAAACTGATAAAATTTTCAGGCCGTCGGGAATGCTAGACTTCATGGAAAAACTTGGAGTGTATTTTTTCACCCCTGGAAGAAGCAACGCAGTAACGACAAGCATAGAAATGCTCGTTGCCAAAGCTATACCTGTAACCCCCATGAATTTTGATAACGTAAAACTCAAAACAACATTGACAGCAACAGATATTGCTCCATTTATCATTGGGGTTTTTGTATCTTGGAAAGCATAATAAACCTTAACGATAGTTGCTCTCGCAGCTTGAAAAAAGAATCCTGCGGAATATCCAATAACAACCCCATTTGTTCTTGAAATTGCATCCGTACTAAAACTGCCTCTTCCATATAGCACTCCGACGATTAGGTCCCCCGCCACAAAGCACATGACCATAATTGGCATAATAATTACAAGCAAATATTCTAGTGACTGTTGTAGATTATTCCCTACCTTTTCAATTTTTCCCTCTGCAATCCATGTCGCGTAATGGGAGAAAAGAACCGTGGAAAGAGATGTAACAATCAAAGACGTAACAATCTCATTAATGGATGCTCCATAAGACAGTACCGAAACACCGCCATGGCCTAAGCCTGATGAAATCTGCTTGTCAACTATATCGTTAATTTCGTAGATTGCATTGCCTACAATCAACGGACCTGCCAGCGAAATCAACATCTTAATGCTTGCTATCTCATCTGAGGTTTTCAGTTTAAACTTGAAACAATTTCTGGCATTCCAAGTTATTTGTATGCATTGAACAAATCCCGCCAAAACAAAGGCCCATAACAATGCAGAGATTCCCATCTTAGGATAAAACAGCAATGCAGAAACAATAATAAATAAATTTTGAAAGAAGGCTTGACCTTTTCCTGGAAGAAATCTTTTATCCGTTTCAAGTACAACATTAATGATCTGGTAATAGCAACTAAAAACAAAAACAATCGCTATAATTCGAATATACGAGGATAGATCCTGCAACTGGGCCCCCTCATACGAAGGCGCCAATATTCTGGATATTTCGTCAGAGAACGAAGCGAATATAATTGTAATAACAAAAGCAATTGGGATAAATGTCCTTAGAACTGCATTAATAAGATTGTTTGATGCATCACGTCCTTCTTTTAGTAACCGATTGGTATGCATTGAGAGCAGTGAAATTGAAATAGATGAAAAGAAGACAGTACACAACGCCGCAATCACTTCTGATGCGATAAAAAATGCGTCTGTTTCTGCAGTCGCACCACAAACTGCTGCAATAATCGACTTCTTAGCAAGCCCCAAAACTTTAATAAAGAGCACTGCAACCGTTAATTGCAATGTCGAACCAATTATGCCTTTCTTCTTTGACATCTTTCTATAAGTTCTCCTTATCAGTTCTACTTTATTTTACCAACAAGAGACATTGGCCTTTTATTTCATCAAAAAGCAAATCCCATTTATGTAAGAATTTCTGAATCCCAATTTGATTGAATATTTGAATTCTACTTTTTTCTATTGCGCAACAGACAACAAAAATCGTAGGGGCAATAACAATTAAACCGCCAAGATACATCATTATTCCACCAGCGTACAGTTGTTCCATCGGTAAAATCTTCCACAGAATATTCCTAACATTACTGTTGTCGTGAATAAGATATACTGCAAAAGTAAGTGGACCGAACCAGATGATTGTTCTTTTTAATCTATCATTTCCAATATTGAGATTTAAAAGGAACCAGAACAAGAATACTGACGCCATTACAACCGTAATAGAATTGTACCGAAAAAACAATCCCGATAAAACATAGCTGCCGACTATACGATTTGATACAAGTCCCAATGGAACTCTTACCAGTCCCGTAATCAAAGAACATAAGACATATCCCACGAGAGCCTTATTCTTCCCACATGGTATTCCAAATTTACGAATATATCCGCCAATTATATACAAGGGAATAAGCCACTCATAATCCATGCCTGTTGTTATTAGGTCTCTTTCCCAAACCAAAACTGTCGGCAAGACAACGCAAATTATATTAATGGCTGCGATTAACGCAATATATTGTTGTTTACTCAAACAATCTAATAGTTTATTAATGAATGGGCAAAAACACAGCAATATCGCATAGGCCGTCACATACCAATATGCCTCTGTTGTAAAAGGAACCGCCGATTTCAATAATTGCGCAACACTTATTTCGTTTCCGAGAAACTTGCAAATCAATGTGCAAGCAACCGAATAAAATTCAACCTCAACCCACAATCTCACAATTCGCGAAAGTTTGAATTCTGTAGTTACTAAACAGTAACCAGAAACCAGTACAAAAAGATTAACGCAAACAAATACAAATGCGTCTATACACCAATACACAATATACTCTATCGTCCCAAAGTCAGGCCATACCGCCCCCCATGTCGGAAATAGTGATGCATGACCACAAACAACATAGCAACTATTCGTATCAATTCAATGTTTGCGTTCTTCGTTTTCAATTCTCAACTCTCCTTTCAACCAAGTACAAAGAATTTATATCCGCACAAATCTCCACGAACTCCGGATAAGGCAAAAATTATAAATGAAAAATAAAATAGAGTCCTACGATATTTATCAGCTCTATCATTTTTAAATAATTCTGACACGAGCGGAATGCTAGTTATTGTGCAAAGCATTGTGTAACGTCTAAATATTGCATAACTAAAAGGTAACGCAATCACACTTATTGCAGTCCAAATCAGTGTAAACAAATATAGCGACTTTTTGCTACTTATTTTTTTATCTGACGCACACAATATGGTTCGATGGAATGCTCTCAGAACATAGCCTGTTTCGATAGTTTCAATTATTCCAATGATTTGTTCCCAGACGTATGTATATTCTTTCGAATCAGTAAGATACCCTTTTCCATATTCGAAACTTCCGCTTATGAAACTGCCCATGTACTTAAATGAAAACAATGCTCCTGCTAAAATTACAATTCCCATCAAAAATTTCTTCGTAGCGCCTTTGCTTTGAATTAAAAGAAACAAAAAGCGCGATATTACCAGAACCATGGTGGAAGTATGCAGCAAGGCCGCAAAAATCCACAATGGTAAATGCCAGACCACCTTTTTATTTTCTACAGTTTCCCGGTATAGACAAAAAGCAACAATGGAAATTCCCAACATTGACCGGATACCAGAAATGGTCTGGAGATAAAATGCGCCAACTCCCATTACATAAAAAAGCAATACGCTTCTGAATGGGCCTTGAATTTCAAGATGTTCTATTTCTCGGCCGATGATATAGAATACATTGCCAAAGCACCAGAGACATGTAATCGTTTGGATCCAGTTTATGTTGCCCAGCCGTGACAAAGCATATGAATACAACACCCACGAAGGTGTGCTGTTCCTCATAGCATACTTTAACACACCATTTAGATCCTTATGAATCCAATATTCAATGTACTCTCGCAATCTATAAAGGTCCGCAGTTATATATGGTTTATAGTTGAATGCAAAGATTGCCAAGGCAATCAAATACATAAGAAGAACCACTTTGTACTGCTTTCTTGCCACCCTAGCAATCAATTGGTATGCGACAAATAATGCGAATGCGTAAACCAGCAAACTTATGGTTCTTTCTAATAGAAACATCTGCTTATCCTCCAGATTATCATAGCATTTTTCTGTATATTTCTATCAATTTCTTTCCGCATCCAGCATTAGAAAACTTGCTACGTTCCAATTCGTGGATATATCCTGATCTTTCTGCATTACGACCAAGAGCTTTCTTTAAATGCTCTGCCCATACCTCTTCTGATACATTCAGACCTATATAGTCTACAAGGTCGGAATAGATCATTTCATCCGTAATCGTGTCGGAAACGACCATTGGAAGCCCCATTGCCTGCGCTTCTACGCCTGTCAACGGCAGCCCTTCAAACAGGCTAGGCAGAAAGAATGCATCCATTCCTTGATACAGTTCCAGCACATCATTCCGGTTTCCCAGAAGCCTTACATACTCAGAAAGCCCGTTCTTTTCTATATAGTTTTTTACCTGCTCCTGAAGCGGACCACTACCAACCCACCAATATTCTGCATTGTGGAGCTTTTTCAACAGACAAGCAAACACATCTATTGCAAAAAAAGGATTTTTCTGCTCGGCCAGACGGCCAACAGTTCCAACAATTAATTTACCCTGCACGTTCATATCTTGCCGCACACGCTCACGAACAGCAGGATCAAATTGATACTTGTCAGTTCGAATCACATTTGGTATCACGGTAAACTTTCGTTTTCCAAACATGGCCTCGCCTGCCAATTGTGAACACGCCGCATAATCTGTTGCTAAAGATCGTAATACTGGAAGAAGAATTTTATTTCTCAACTCTTTTTGTGATGTTTCCCCCATTTTTGTATTATGACTGTGAAGAATTCGAACAGGGATGTTCTTCTTCTTTGCGCAGAACATCATAGGAATAGATATATGAAGCGTATTATCGTGAACAATATCATACTTTTTTGCGGAAAGTATCTCATTGCATTTTTTTAGATGCTCTTTGATATCCGACACTTTAGGTAAGATATAAATATCGCTTCCTCGCATTCTTATCTCATCGTAATAAGGAGATGGGCGATCTGCATACAAAGCAAAATCTACATGAACCTCGCTTGGGTCAAGGTCTCTAAAGTAATTCATTGCAAAACTTGCAACACCGTTTGCTACTCGCAAGTTATGAATCAGGATAAGTACATTTATCACTCTTTTTCCTCCCCGTTAATAGCTCTTTGTACATTCTTTCAAGTATTTCTCTATCCACACCCGCATCAAACTTTCGAGCCATCAGTTTTCCGCTGTGGATAATCGCCTCATAATCCGAACTTTTAAATGTCCTCGGACTACTCTTTCCTTCGGACCAATCAACATAATGAAGGTAATCTTCAACATCCTTCCGATAAGGCGAAAGCATTACCAATGTATGAAAGAAGCACTCGTCAGGACATAAGCAAGTTTCATAAAATCTATAATATTTAGGGTGTTCATTATTATAGGCCATCATCCAATCTATTGTTTCTTTCTTCAGGCACCACCATGTTGCGCCAAAGTAAAAATGCTCACACGGTGCATCCTTTCTACGAAAAAATGCAAATGTTTTGTTGTACCCTCCCGTAGCCTCAATATAGATTCTTTTCAAAATTCACAATTGAGATTTCGGACTTACAAGCCCTTTGGGAAATACAATCTGGTTTCTCTTATTATAATGATTGTCTTTCCCCAGACGGTTCTTTTTGGAAGCGAAGAAATTGATGAAATTTTTGTTTTCCGCTCTTTTTAGAAAATCAACGATTGTTTCAGACTCAACCAGCGGAAAGTCTTGGCCACTGCAAAGCCAGTAATAATCAAATCCTCCATATCTCCGGACAGCCTCAATTAAATTCAGCGTTGCCTCAGCCTGAGATACCTGTGCCCACCTTACATCAACTCTTTTGGATTCAGGTAAAACAATAGCATTTGATTGGGCGAGGCTCTGTATGTCATCCGGCATCTTTTTATCTGCATGAAAAAAATCGTGATATCTGGATGCTACGACGCAGAAATCAGCATTTGCACCTGCTCCAGATTCTTATGAACCATCAAAAGAATTGCAAGCCGCATAGCCATTCCTCCGTACATCCTTGATTTAGCATCCAAGTGTTGATTTGAGCCACTCAAGGGACTCTTTTCTAAGTTGCTGCATTTGAATGTCAGCCTTCTCATACGTCAAATCTGGAAGCAACTGTTCCTGCTGATAACAGTAATTTCTACTTGCCAATCCAAGCTGTTCCAGGATTCCATCGATACGGTCATCCTTTTTCATCTTTTCGCCTTCCATGTCGCAAAGATGGTAAAAGTTCTTATGGAAAATAAGAGAGAAGGCGGTTCCATGGAAAGAATTCGTAGCTACAATCTTTGCATGAGCGAGAAGATTTAAAAATTCACTCGGTCCCCCGTCATATAATACTTTTACTCCGTATCGTTCGCTCAGGCTTGTATGAAAACTCGTAAACACTGTGTAAACCGGCAGACCAGTCTTTTCAGAGAGTTTTTGAACAGCCTTCAGGGAATCTTTGCTATAAGTGATAGAATAGTAAAAAATGTAATCTCCCTCTACCAACGGAGCCTTTTGATACAGTGACTGATAATCCGCCTCATTCAAAAGCAACGTCGGATCAAGAACGACTCCGATCTCATCACTGTAAATCGATTGAAGCTGCTTTTTTACGGCTTCCTCTCTTACAGAAATTCCCTCAAAAGCACTAATTGCACCTTCATATTCCTTTAGACCCGCTGAACCTGCCACAGAACCACAGGAAACTGCATAGGCAATTTTTCTCTTATCCACATTAGGCAGAAAGTAAGCAGGCGAGAAATCTGGTGCACTGGTATTCCAAATCTGATCACTTCCCGCAATAAGGACATCATACTTACTCGCTTGTTTCAAAGCATCTTCTTCTGAAACAATGCACTCGGTTTTCATCAGATACCGATTCCGCATTTCTTCGAACCGTGCGTATCGAATATTTAATTTGCGATAATGCGGTAGGGATGCTAAATTCTTTAGCAAATCATTTTTGCATTGTACCGGGCGAAACGTCTTATATTGATTTGTTTGTTTTACAGACCGGAAATCTATAATCTCATTATCTACGCCCAGTTCTTTCACAAGGATCTGCTGAAGTGCATAAGCCTGCAAAAAAGAGCCATTATTATTTGGCGCATGAAAAGTAATCGTTCCTGTTTTCATTTTTTACCCCGAATTACTTGAAGAAGCTTCTTCTTCCAAGAATTAGGCAGTACCTGCCCAATATCACTTGTCAGGATCTTCATTCGATATTTTTTAAAGTAGAAGTCATCCACGCCCTGATAACCACTTTGCCGATAACAATTCAGTACTTGATTTCGTTCTGGTGTTTCAACAGATGGCGCCTGCAGCTGCGGATTATGCTTTGCTACCTGTTCCACCGTGGATTCCTTCATTACAAATTCTTGCTTTACTTGTTCAAAAAAGTCTTTTCCGGCATTCGTATTCAGCATGACTGCTGAGATTCCAGCCAGACCTTCCTTCTCTACTTTCTTCACGAAGTCAGCGTGCTCGTCTTCAATTCCCCAGTAATCACACAAGGAAATATCGCCCGGGCGTTTTGTTCCCGCAAACTTACAGTGGTAGCAGCTGTCTCGAAAAGTTTGACAGTTCAGAAAAAGTTTATAATAAGAAGATTTATAGGAAATCAAAGGTTCTTGCCAGTAGGCAATTTCGCCAGTATGGCTAACTTGCCAGTAGGCAATTTCGCCATACACATTTTGTCCTTTTGTCTTTGTGCGGAACTGAATGGACTGAATTTCCATCTTCTTTTTGTCAGTCAGAAAAGAGAGATAATCTTTCAGCATTCGGTTGCTCGGGACACCATGGCACACAATATCTACCAGCAAAAGGTTCTCATAGCCTCTTCCAAGATATCGTTTCAGAGCCTCGACTTGGCAGGGAACACCACAGAATAATACCGTTCTTCCGGTCTGCAGCTCACTCTTTATCTCCAGAAAGCTGCTGTTCATGCTGCTCTGTACATATTTTGAGCCCTGAAGTCTAGGCAGATCTTCGATTTTTTCAATTGGGACTACTTCAACATCAAATTGCTCTGTGTACGCCGAACCAAAAACAATGCCGCCTTCGGTTAGGACCTGCTTAGCGAGCGCAGCGAAAATGCCCCCGGAAGCCGACTTTGCGGAGATATCCTTATTCTTATAACTTGCCGCATACACAGTTTCGGGCTTGCGAAGTTCTGCCTCATTGTTGATGCAGCATACTTTCAAACAGCTTCCGCAGCCAACACACTTGTCCGTATCAATTTGAGGAAATCTGAAACCATACTCATCCTCAATCATTGTAATGGCCTTTTTTCCACAAACCATTTCGCATGCGTTGCAACCACAGCATTGATATTTATTTTTAAATAGCTGAATTGCTTTATCTGTCATATAGTGCTCCCATATATTCTCATCGATCATTGACCCTCTTTTCGAGAATCTCGATTACCCCTTCATCCTCAAATTTTCTTGCCATCAACTTGCCGCTTTTCATCATTCTATCAATATCCGATGCCTCCAGATTCTTCGGGCTATTACCCCCAAAGCTCCAATCAATGTAGTGCAGGTAATCTTGTCTTTTATTCTTGTACGGTGAATTCATTAAGAGTGTTTGAAAGAAACTTTCATCCGGGCAATTCGTATGCTTATAAAACTCTATAAACTCCGGATGGTTCTTGATGTACTCCTCCACCCACTTTTCCATCTCACCAGAAATACACACCCACTGACTTCCAAAGTAGAAGTCTACGTTTTCAAGTTGTTTTCTTCTAAAAATCGACCACGTCCTATTGTACCCACCAGTCAACTCAACAAGGGCACGTTTTGCAATTCGCTTTGGCAAGGTGTTTCCAAGAACACTGTATGGGTAGTAGATATCTGTTCGTTTGTCGTAATTATTGGCGTTCCCCCCTCCATTTTTACTAGCCCATATTTGTACGAAATTAAAGTCTGCGCTTTCATTAAGAAAATCTGAAAGCTCCGATGCCTTGACGAGAGGATAATCCTGCCCAGAGCAAAGTAAATAGTGACCATATTCTCCCCGCACAGCTGCATACCGCATCAAATTGAGCGTTGCTTCGACCTGCGAAAACTCCGCCCAGCCCACATCTACACGGTATTCATCCGGGAGAATATGGATTCGCTCCCCAGTTTTAATTTCTGAACCTATATTGCTTTTTTTATCGATGTGAATATAAATATCCAGACTTGGATCATTTAAGGCATCCAGCAGAAGATTGATTTGCTTCGGATTTTTGTGACACTGAACCAAAATCGCCTGTTTCATTTCATCCTCACTTCCTCAGCACTTTCTCAAACATAAATTTCCGCAGCCAGTTTGGAGCCAGCGCCGATCCGCTACGGATCACACAGCTCTTAATATACTGGCCGTTCCCAATGAATCCACTGTCTTTCATGTACTTGAACAGCTTTGCCTGTGTCTTGGCGTACTTCCATCCGGCTCTTCTTAAATACATATCCGAGCCTGCCCTCATATGGAGCAGTGGTTCCTGAATGTTGTAACCCCGATATCCAGCCATCAGCATCCTTAGCCAAAGGTAATAGTCCTCCAGTAAGTAGAAATCTTGATAGGAGCCAACTGCTTCGACTGCGGACTTCTTATACATCACACAGGGGTGATTAAACGGATTACGCTTCTTTGCAAACTCTACGATTTCTGCATTCGTCTCCGGCAGCACTCGCCTCGTATCAACCGTGTTCGGATCAGTGGTAAACTCCTCCACAATGCCGGAGCAAATGCTCACTTCCGAATGTATGTTAAACGCAGCAATCTGTTTTTCACAGCGATCCGGGTACGCAATGTCATCACTGTCCATTCGGGCGACCAACTCATTTTTGCAATGCTTGATGCCTTCATTAAGTGCGTTGCCAAGTCCACCGTTCTTCGCGAGGCGGACAACATTCAGAGATTCACCCATTTCCTGCTGCTTTGTAGCAATCACGCCATCTAGCTGTTCGTTCAGCGGTCCATCACATACCAGCACAAAATCATTTGTGGAGAGCGTCTGCGTTTGTATGCTCTCTATCGCCTGCTTCAGATACTCCGGCTTCTCTTTGTGATAAACCGACATAAGAACGGAGTATTCTCTGTATTCCACAACACTCATAGTTCCTCTCCGCATATCAAAGATTACAGCCCAGACCCAATCTCAAGGAGTCTGAGCCGTTTTTTCTTATAAAGCTCTACTAATCGTCCTCAGCAGTTTGAGCCACGCTGCCGCTATGTCTTGTACCGCTGCAATGGGTCTCCACTACGCTCTAAATTGCACCATTTTTGACGCTATGGTAGCTCTCGTCTTTAGTCCCGATGGTACCAATCCTCGCTACGGTAGCTCCCTTGCTTATGCTGGATTACACCACACGAATGAGCATCTCCGTAACTATGTGTTTATCACCATCACTCTCACAGACGACTTGTTATCTCCAAGACCGGGATGAAATCGCAGATGATGTTATCATCACCAAGCCCCGAAACCGCTGTGTGAAAGTCACCACAGTGTCGGTACATCCCCTCACAGTGCCATCCGGCATAAACTCACGAGCTACGGTCGCGTCCATAAAAGTGCTTTTTCGGAGTGTAACAGCCTCAATTTGACCTCATTTTGCCCTCTCTCACGCTCAAGTTCTCGGCATTTTGCACTATCAAGAGTGCTATATTGCCCCTGTACAGGGCGTTTTGCCAACTTCTCAGCTTAACGCTACTGTAAGAGCTGCATTTATACCCGATTCCGCTCTGGAATTTCTTCCAATTTTTAGCAGTTCAAAATGTACGAAAACGTCGATATTTAGTGGTTTTCTCCACTCATTGCAGTGGTTTGACCCTCAGAAACTCCCTCAGTGCTTTCGGGCATAAACAGGATCTTCACGGTCGCCAGCATAATTTTCAAATCCTCGATTAGACTGGGATGCGCAATATACATCAAATCCATTTGCAGCTTATCGTAGGGGGTGGTATTATATTTGCCATATACCTGTGCATAGCCGGTCAGACCAGCCTTAGCCTGCAAACGCAGCGCAAACTCCGGCATCTCTTCGCAGTACTGTGCAGCAATCTCCGGGCGCTCCGGGCGGGGACCAACAACGGACAGATCACCCTTCAGGATGTTCAGCAGCTGCGGCAGTTCGTCCAGACGGCAGGCACGGATAATGTGACCGACCTTTGTAATACGGTCATCCTTGTCGCCGGTGGAAAGACGTGCCACGCCATCCTTTTCTGCATCCACGCGCATGGAACGGAACTTCAGAATTTCGAACTGCTTGCCGTCTTTGGTCAGCCGCACCTGCTTATAGAAGGCGGGACCACCATCGGATTTGACCGCAATGGCCGTAATCAAAAGCACCGGACTCAGAATCACCAGAGCCACCAGCGAGATCACAATGTCCATCGCGCGCTTAACGAACAAGAATTCCGGGCTTGCCATGTAACGACCAACACGCAGCATCGGCAGATGGAACATATGCATGGGCCACGCGCCGCTCATGATAACGTCACCAACACGGGGAATGACGAACATATTGATGCCCTTCCCTACGCAGTGCTTCAGGATAATGTTTCGTTCATGGCTGTGAACACCACTGACAAAAACAGTCTCCATGCCGTCCAGAATGCTCAGGTCTGCCAAGCACTCCGACACGCTCAAGGTGACCTGCACATCGTATTTCTGGCTCAGGCCATACTCGTTGATGAGCTTTTCCATACCGTGTCGCACATCGTAGACCACCGCGGTCTTCTGCGGCGGGAAGGTCTTGTAGTACCATTTATGTGCACAAGATGCCCAGATCGCAGCCATCACCAGCTGTCCCACAATTGCCGCAATACCCGGCAACAGGTTGCAGAGCTTTGCGGACATCAGGCAGATCACGATGTACAAAATACCATCGGTTGCCATAGCGCCAAGGATCTGGCCATACACAAGCTCTGAGACCCGCTGCATCGACATCCAGAACGCATCGTAGATTTTACCGAGTACAATGTACAGGATAAAAAACAGACCTAAAATCGCAAAATGACCCTCCCATGCCAGATTTGCATAGGTCTGGTGCGAGTAGTACAGGAACCAGCAGGCCGCAAACGGCAGTTCGATCATCAGAACATTCAGGATCTTCACGACCCGCAACATCACATCATGCTGAAACTTTGACATAATCCTCTCCAATAACTCCTTTAGACTTTCTTTTTACGACCCAGATTACAGCAACTGTTTTGGGTCGAGCTATTAACTACACAAACCGATATCTTCCCCCGTTTTGTGGTTAGCCGAAACATTCAGATTTTCACTTTTCCTCTTAGATTCTTGTGCCAGTTCTAACCGGCGCGGCCTCGAATCCGCTTTCTCCCACCGCATCCCGATCTCATCAAGCTTTGCAATCCGTTCCTCTGTCAGGACAGCGCAGCTTTTTTCAGGATTCTGGCGGGTGTAGCGCTGCCGCTTGACCCAATTTCCGAGGTTGTAACCGCCCGGTGACACATAATCGGCAGGGACGTTCAGATTGCCGTGGGCATCAAAATAGCGCTTGGCTTCCTGATACCCCTCGTTCCACTGGCGGTCATTGCGGTTGCCCCAGTACATTCCGATTCTGGTGAGTCGCTCGACCTGTTCGTCCGTCAGCTTTCCTTTCGGGTACGCCCATTGCTGACTTGCGACCCACTGTCCCAGTCGTTCACCAGTTGCTGTCACATAGGAACGCGGGATGTTCAGGTTGCCGTTTTCCTTATAGTAGGCGGCAGCCAGCGCATAAGCTTTTTCCCACTTGGCATCAAAAACGCTCCACACCATGCCGATCTCATCAAGCTGTGCGATGCGTTCTTCCTTTAAGCGTCCGTTCAGCTTCTGCTGCCGGGTCTTGATGATCCACTGTCCCAAAGGGTAGCCGTCCGGGTCGGTGTATTTGCCGGGCACCATCAGGTTTCCGTAGGTATCGTGGTATTTTTTTGCCACCTCAAAACCGTGCTGCCACGCAATTTCCTTCCGGTTGCCCCAGACCATGCCGATGCTGTCCAGCCGTGCGATCTGCTGCTCGGTCAGATTGCCTTGAATCTTTCCCTCGCGCACACGGCGCTGGGTCACCAGCCACACACCAAGGCTCAGACCACCGGGCGTCGTATACAGTTTCGGGACGTTCAGGTTGCCGTGTTCTGCGTAGTAGATGCTCGCCTCGGAGAAATAGTGCTCCCAGCCGGAAGAAAGGCTTGCCTGCAGCTGCTCGAACAGCACCCGGCAGTCGTGCACCTGCTCGATGACCTCGAACCGCTCGGTCACGATCTTGTCGCCCTCACCGTTGGCATAGAGTCGGTGAACTGCCTCCTGCATCTCGCTTTGCAGGCCGGAAATACTGGTCAAGCCCTCGAAGTTGTTGACCACATCGAGAATCAGCGGGGCTGCGGTATCACCAGCGGTCAGGGCTCGTCCGATCTGCTGCTTGTAGATGATGGGAGAAATGGTAGGTCGGAACAGAATCACACCCGAGATTCCCTCCACATGGACGCCCTCGTTGAGCATATCGATGCAGAACAGCAGCTTCAGCCGGTTGGTCGTATCCGTCTTGAAGTCCGCAAACGCCTTGTCGGTATTCGGATCATCCGAGTAGGCTTCGTACACCACAACGTCCGGGTTGACCCCGGCGAACCACTCCGGCACATGGGACACCATCTCGTCCATGTGCTCCTTGTTGGCGCAGAACACAATGTACTTACCGGACTTGTTTGTGATATGATGGGCAAATACTTTATCCAGGCCGTCTGCCTGTTCCAAGGCGCGGCGCAGTGCGTCCAGATATTTCTGATTCACATCCTGAATGCCCGGTGTCCGCAGGTTGTCCACCCGTGCCTGATACTTTGCAAGCGCTTTCTGGTACTGGTAGACCGTGGTCACATATTTCGGGGCAGGCAAAATACCCCTGACGACTGCTTCGCCAAGGGTCATGTTGCTCGCAACACGGCTATCAAAAAGCTCTTCGGCCATATCGCGGTTATTATCCAGATATCGGATGTTTGTTGCCGTCAGCCCCAGAAGCTTTGCATCCGGGCATAACTTTAATAAAGCCACCGTGCTTTCGCCCCAACATTCCGCACCGGCACGGTGGAATTCATCGAGTATAATATAGGCGGGCTTTTGCGCCGCTATTTCGTCCAGTTGCGCCTGCGTGCAACACATCAGTTTGGCGTAGGTATAAAAGTGAACATTTGCCAACGGAAAATCCGGGTCGTTCCTTTTCAGGCTTTCCAGCTGGGTCTTGAAGATATATTCACTGGGAGAAAGCCAGAGCACGACCTTCTCCGGGTTGTCCTCGATCAGCTTGAACGCAATGTAGCTCTTTCCGGTACCGGTGGGATGAACAATGGCAGCTTTGCCATACTGGTCCATCATCCGGACTGCCGCGCGATATGCTTTTTCGTTGTGCTCAAACAGACGCAATGCCACCCTATTCACCCCTTCCCGCACAAAGGGGTATCCCCCATAGTGATAATGGAGGGTCACGGGAAAAATCTGGCGTTATTCCATTATATTTATCGCTTTTCCGCCCCTCATGGACACCTGATGGGAAAATATCCGGTTCATCTCCCTGCGCTTTCGAGTCAGGTCGGAGTGCACATAACGCTGCAAGGTGATGTTGGCGTTGGCGTGTACTAACAATTCGCTGAGTGTTTTCACGTCGCACCCCGCCTGCAGACAGGCGGTAGCAAAAGTATGACGCAGCGCGTGCGGACACACTTGCCGGACAGCTGCCTGCTTCAGATATGCTTTGATGCTTTTCCGGTAGCAGCGGGGTTCGGTAGGCTTGGACTCGTTTCCGGACAGAAACCATGTAGAATTACTGGTATTTCCGCGCAGCTTTTTCAGGATAACAAGCAGTTGTCTCGGGATTGGAATTTCCCGGCGCGAGGTGCGGGTTTTCGGCGTTTGGATGACTACCTTTGTATGACCGTTTCCACAGGAAATTCGACAGACCGTCCGATTGATTTTCAGTATTCCAAGTTTCAGGTCAAAATCACCCCATTGCAGGCCGCAAATCTCACCAATACGCAGACCTAATTCAAGCCCCAATAGTAGCCCAATCTTGCGCACTGTTGGATTCTCCTGCACATATTGATAAAGCCGTTGCTGTTCCACCGGGGAGAGAGGCGCAGAAATTTTGTCGATAGCTTTTGGCAGTGCTACTTCCAGCTCCATCGGACGGATCAGGCGTAAATGCGCGGCATATTTGCAGATGCGGCGCAGCATCGAGAGGCATTCCCGGGCAGAGGATTTCCCCAGTGGCTTGTGTGCAGCATCCATAGGCGTGATGATCTGCTGCATGGCCTGTTCCAGAAAGCTTTCCCCAAGGGACGCAACGGGCACTTTGCTCAAAACAGGAAGAAGATACTTGTGCAGGGTGTACGAATAATGCGCATAGGTGGATTCTTTTATACTGTTCCGCAGGGAGTGCAGCCATACTTCAGCCAGTGCTTCAAAGGTCAGGTCGGTTCTTTTCAGGTTGTAGAAGCCCGCCTCTGCTTTTTTCTGGATCAGCACCCGTTTGACCTCTGCATAGACTATGCCGTAGACGTAACCCCACTGGATTTTGCCCTCCGGCGTGCGCGCCTTGATGTACCGGCCTTCCCACCGACCATCCTTGCGTTTGTGAATGTTTTCTCCCCGTCGTGCCATTTTGTTTCCTCCTGCGGCTTGGACACCCACCTGACCACTTATTTTGTCCACCATCGTTTATAGCTGGGTTTTTCATGCAAAAATGGGCAATGTGCAATAAACTTTCAGCTTCTGCGAGGTTTTTTCTAAGGTCGGGTGGGATACATTTGTATGGTTTTCTATTGATTCCCAGATATAACCATGATAAAATAATAGGAGAATTCAAACAACGATGTCGAAAGATCGGTATCCTCCATTATCACTATGGAGGATACTTTTTATTATCGCAATTTTTAAAAACAGTGCCTATCAAAACGGCATATTTGCGATATGCAGTTTGCGAATGTTGCTTGTGCATCAAAAACGCAAACTGCTATAAATATATTCCTTACCATTACGCAGCCGCGTATTCTTTGCATCATGAGGTACTTTTGCGTACGCAATACTGTACGATCTTCTGCACCTCATATTAAGGTGATCTTTAGATAAAAATTCCTGACGCAGTAGTTGACGGAAACATCTACGTGGCAAGCAGTGCAGACGTATATACATCTGCTTATTTTGCTTTGCAAAACGCTTGTTGGGGAATGCCCCAAGCCCCTTTGATCTGCATTTCCCAATGCAGGCTGCGCATCCCTTCGGGACGCTTTTTACCCGGTGATGTGCTCTGGGTCGTTCAAAACTTGCATGAGGTGAGAAGCGGCTTCTGCAAGAGAATCGTACTTCATCTGTTCAGGAACTGGCGTTTCCAGAAGAGAAACGCCCCACGCCTGCATACAGTCCGCAAGTTCTTTCTGTGCCTGCAATGCTGCCGCCTTACGCACATCCGGGGTGGTTTCTGTATCCAGAACGTAGGCTGTGGAGTATTTTCCGTTGCGATCTTCCGTCAACTGCACCATGGAATAGTGCTCATTCCAAAAGCGGCAGAAGCGAACCCTGCCGCCGATATTCTCCATGTCATGGCACAGTTCTTCTTCGCTGCTCCATTGTGGAGTCTCGGACAAAATGCAATTCAGTTCCGAAAGAGCCAGCCGTTCTTCAGCCGATAGCTCTCCATGCAGGCATTCACGTTTTAGATTATTCTGCCAATACGGGCTCAACTTTCCATTCCGGGCATCTTCCATTGCTTCTTCGATATTGGGTAGCATCGTCATGTCGTTCACCTCAAGCACTCGCTATTAGCGTTATATACACGCTTATAGTGTTGATTATAAACTATTTGAGGGCAAAAAGAAAGAGCGTCAGCGTTATTCGCTGGCGCTCCGATGGCAAAGGCTTATCGTTTTGTGATATAAGGAATGTTGTCAGTGTATGCGTTCAGGATGTCAATGGCAGCTTTCTTCTGCCCCGGCGTAAGTTTGCTCAACTTTTTGCTCAGTTCGTCATCTGCCACATGGGATGCGGATGGAACGGAATCCCGAATAAGCACATCTGCGGATACACCCAACACCTCAACGATTCGGATAAAGGTTTCCAGTTTAGGGATTTTTACTCCGCGCTCTAAGTCTCCAACATAATTTGCTGACAACTCGACCCGTTCTGCAAACTGCTCGATTGTCCATCCTTTTTCTTTGCGCTGCTCTCGTATTCGTTGACCCAAAAGCGTATTCATAGCGACCTCACATTCTAATTGTGTTTGTTACACACCAATAGCATACCTGTCGCAATGTTTGTTATACACAATCCACCCGTGTTCATTCAACGCCAGTTGGGTGATTTCAATGTGAAAAATTTTTGCGCGTATCTTTGGTCAAAAAAGCAATGGTCTTTTGGGACGGCACATGGTACAATAGCAAACGTTGTGCCCTTGGCACATGAACGAAGGTAAAAGGAGCTGCTGAACGTGGATACGATCTATCTGCTGCCCGGTGAGGAA